>WUUC01053788.1_pt1 | contig 12008 bp, 8 predicted proteins | sample 6278441 | NCBI WGS metagenome assembly WUUC01 (sample SAMN13675441, study PRJNA597444) | soil metagenome | isolation source: soil | place: USA: Washington | collected 2017-10 | reverse complement strand
GATGGAGGAGGCGGCCGGCGGCGCGGGCTTCGCGCAGCAGGCGCTTCTTGCGGTCCTCGACGTCCGCGGGGCGGCCGACCAGGCGGACGGTCTTGATGGCGAGCCGCCGTTCGATCTGTGGGTCCTCGGCGAGGTACACCTCCCCCATGGCGCCGGCGCCGAGGAAATCGAGGATGCGGTAGCGGCCGACGGTGCGGCCGCTCTCCAGGGGGTTCAAGGCGGATCAGCCCTCGAAGACCGGGGGCGGGGGTGCGTCGCTCCCCACTGTTTCCGTGGTCGTGGGGCTGCCGCTCTGCTGGTCGCTCTCGCGGAGCAGCCGGAAGGCTTCCTCGGCGTGCGCGGCGGGGGCGTTGATGCGCACCTCGCTGAGGCTCCCCACCTCGGCGGGGAACTCACTGGAGTGCAGCGATTCGACCGAGGCGTCGACGCCATTGGCCTGCAGGAAGCCGACTACGATATTGGCCTCCTCCTCGCTGTTGACGATCGTCACGGTCTTGAAGCTCTCATTCACGTCGTTGTCAGCCATCGTCGCCCTCCTCACTCGAAGCCCGGATCATATCGTAGCCCGGCCCCGCGGGGCGGCGCGGGCAAGGATTAGACCCGTCTCGAAGAAAATGCTGGTCCGGTCCATATGATTTCGTCCCTGGGGTCCGGGAGGCGGCGTTTCCAAGGAGATCCGCCCACATCCCGAGGCCCGGGCCGCGTCGTCTGGTGAGGATGGGAGCAAGAGGGGTGCCTGGAGGGATTGGAAGACCGCGGCTTCGCCGGACCCTCACCCCCCGGCCCCCCTCTCCCACACGCACAACCCCCACCCGGGAGAGGGGGAAGAAAGACCAAGAAGGAGAGATCGAGGTCGTTGTCCTGGCGGGTACTTCCCAAGCCCCCGGAGGGGGCGGCAGAGGGTTGCTACGAGGGCTGCGGTTCGGATTCCACCCCGAAGACATCCTCCAAGCGCTTGGCATCGAGGATGCGATCCGCCCATTCGAGCAGCCGCTTGGACCCGGCCTTCCGAACGCGAGCCCGGGTCTTCGAATCCAAGGGGCCGAACTTCCGTTCGAGCTGGCGCAGAAGGAGGTTGGCTTCAGCCGTTCGTGCTCCTTGCCTCCTACCCTCCGCTCGCAACTGCTGCCTCCACCGCTCGATCGTGTCTTGCAACATTTCGCGGAACTCCTTGAAATCACCCAACTCCGGAACCGCCCTGGTCTCCTCGGGATCCAGCATCAGGTGGAACCACGCCATAAAAGCCTGGCGCAACGGGAGATCCTCCGTTCGCTCCAGCATGGCGGCCAGACGGGGGACCACCCTCTTCAGCGCCTGCGGTGTCCGGTTCTTCTCCAACCAGAGCAGCAGAGCCGTCAGACTGCGCCGGCTCTCCAGGTCTTTCGAGTCGTAGTCGCCGTTGTCGATGACCCGGTAGCGCAGCCGGGGGACATAGATCTCCGCGCCCGGCTCCACCTGCTCGATCAGCTCGGAAAGCTCCCGGGGAGCCCACCAGCGCTTGTCGCCATTATAGACGACGAGAGGGAGGACCAGGGGCAGGAGTCCCTCTGGCGACAGCTCTCCCCGGGCCCTCAGATCCTGGTAGAGCATCGCCACGTAGGCCATCATCCGGACCGCCATGAAGCGGTCGACCGAGGATTGGAATTCGAGGAGGACATAGACATAGACCGGGGCTCCATTCCGCCGGCGGAGCTTCCAGACCATGTCCCCCTCGCGGCGCTTCATCCTCTTGGAGACATACGATGCGTTGACCCGTTCCAGGGTCGAGAAGTCGAGCCTCTCCACCCACGCCTCCGGGACGAACTCGCGGACGAGATCCTCGACCATTCGGGGCTGGGCGAAGAGGAGGCGATAGCTGCGGTCGTGCTCGTGCACGGCCCCTCCTTTCGTTGTGCCCCTATAAGTCGTAAAACTGACCCGGATTCTTGCACTCGAGGTGTCAGGAAGTTGAAATTGGTGGTCGGGAGGGGACCCGGAAGGGAAGCCTACCTGGGGTTGAAACCCCAGGTCCGCCGCCCTCCCCTCTCCAAGCCCCAGCGGGGCGACGGCAGGGTGGCAATGACGAGCTACCTGTCGCGGAAAGGCGGAGGAGGCAGAGCGAGATCGTCCGAGAATCCACCACGGAGGAAGCTCCCTCCGCCCCTGCGGGGCACCTCCATATCCAACCGGTCGAGACAGCACCCTCGCCCGTTCGCTTTGCCATCCAGGCGCCCGCCGGCAACGGCCCCAAAGGGGCCGAGGCATAAAGCCTGGGATTTCAACCCCAGGTGGCCGCCCCACCACCACCTCGAGCCCCAGCGGGGCGACGGCCTGATTGGGAGTAGGAGACTCAGGCCGAGCGGCCGTACCGGACCCGGTTCTCGAACAAGAGCCATTTCCCCAGAAGAGCCTGCCGGCTGGGGCGGAAGGAGGCCGGGACCCGCAGCCGCTCTCCTTCGAACCTCTCGTATCCGGACCGGAAGGCATTCCCGTTCAACCGGACCACCAACGACTCGGGTTCGACCCCGAGGAGGTCCAGGTCGAACAACGTGTGCAGGTCGGCCCGGAGGATGAGCCCATTCTCCGGATGGTTGCTTTCCCTCCCCCGGTAAGGGTCAATATGAGCGGCTTCGAGGATCTCCACCACGTCACAACCCGAGACCGCACAGTTGGCGCCATACCGTTCCATCAGGGCCTTTCGGAACTGCCTCTGTCCCTGCCGTTGGCGGATGAGGCGTAGTGCCACCCTCCGGGCATCCTCTACAACGGGGACATAGGAACTCAGGCTCACCTCGGTAGGCTCCTCTGCGACCCCAGACTGAGCGGGTACCAGAAGACTCGCCGCGGCCGGATACTTCTCCAGGATTCTCAGGACGAGAGGCTCCAGGGAGATCTCCTGAATGGCCAGTTGCCCTGAATGGCGAGGGCAGGCTGCCCGAAGGACCTCAAGGCTCACAGCACCCAGAGTGTCCACATAGCTGAGGCCGAAGTTGGCCTCGAAGTGGTCGCACTCCACCAACTCCACCCGGGGCTGATCGAATTCATGTCCATTGTCGCAGCGGAACCGGGGATAGAGGCTCTTACGCGTCTTCAGAGCGGCGGTGCCGCAGAAGGGGCACCGGGACCGCTCCTTGGTACCGGTGGAGACCCGGATTTTCTCGATTCGGGCGATTCCCTGGAGCCGGTCCTGGTCCCGCATAAGAGCAAAATCGCCCTTCGCGACCTGTTTGTTATTTGGGACGAAGCTGTCGTAGCGGTAGAGGCGGCGCGGCTCATCTGCGTAGCCGAGGTTACCGGCGTACTGGCGGTCGTCGCCGAAGGAAAGGAGGAGCCAGACCCTTCGCCTCTCGATACTCAATCTCGCAGAAACCCTCCTGCGGCAGCAGATGGATGCGTGGCTATCCGCCAAGGAGAACAGGCATCGACAACCACAGAATAGCTGATCCCAACCACTCCATCAGGAACTCCGCCAGCAATATGCTCTCTGGTGACTCGCGGAAAACCCTCGCCAACATGGTACAGATCCTCGGCAAGAATTCTCCAGCACTGAGAATAGCTTTCTGCGTGAGAAGGGTTATAGCCACTCTCGGCCAATCGATCCAGGAACATAACCGAGGCCTCTGGATGAGGATGAATGGCTTCTTGGATTCTACCAACAAGTGTTGGCAGAGAGTTGGCCGCTCCGTCATCAGGAGAAACACGTAAGCTGAATAGATAAAGCCTTTTGCCTGTTGGTTCCGCCAACTGATCCAAGCTGGTGATCCGATGCGTGACTGGCATCTGGGGACTTACACGCGCCGCCTTCACCTCGACAGAAAAGCTATTCCAGAGGAAATCATGCACTGAGCCACTTGGCCCAACCCAGTGAGTGATCCCCCGAGGTAGACCAACCCATCTTTCCAAGAACCACAGTTCACCAAACAGTCCCAAGGCAGCTTCTTGGCTTAGGGCATCGGAACTTGCAGACCAGAATCTCTTCCAGTAGTGCAGGGTCTGCAGCACAGCTTCTCGTGGAGTACTCGGCTTGGCTTCGACGGCCTTCAAGATATTATCCGCGACATACAGATACGTACGCCTGAATGCTGGAAGCAAGCACACCAAGTCAATATATAGAGCACCTGGCTCTTCCCCTACCGTCATTTCCTCCGTCCTGACCTCAAGCCCTCTTGTCGGACGAACTTGGATTCGGCGCTCACTCGGCGGGACCTCAATGAGAAGGTGCCAAGCTTCATGGCCATCAACCGCCAGCCAAGCTGAAACACCGGCTCCAACACCAGGAACTCTCCTCCCACTCAAACCCGTTAGAGGTCGAACTATCTGCCCCCAAGTGACCTCCAAAATATCAGGAGAGATCATTGAATTCCTCAAGCTCGCTATCGTCCTCCCAAAGCTTCTCCACACCGGCAGCCCCGGCAATATAGTCAATTGCCTCTTGGCTACTCGATATTGGGAACACGAATGCGACGCCTATGACTGTACACGCCGATTCTGGCTTTTCAAACAAATCCAGCCGATCTTCACCATCTCCCTTGGAGTAGCGACTTATTGGATAGATAAGCATCAGACCAGTTTTCGGGTCGCGCTCAGAGCGAAGCGCGGTCCCCAACCGCGTAAATTTCCCTCCCCGGTACTTATCTCTAGCGCTTCTGATCTGCTCGGCAGTTAGGCCAACCTCCTCATCACCGCTCCACATCTTCCCATCGACGCTCGCCGGGTTGGTGATGACTCCAACTGAGTCTTGATCATTGCGCAGCCGGCTCCTCGATATTGTGTTGACCTCTGGCCAGTTCTCTATGCACAAACCTTCGACGCCCAAGTGCTCAGATCTCTGCATACGAGATCTGACGGACACGTTCCAACGCAGCAGCTCACCGGCAGATTCAGCCTGACGCCTCACATACCGCCGAATAGTTGCAGCATCGAATGCCGTGGGATCTTGAATCGACTTGAAATCTTCCAGAAACTGGCACACCTGCCGCCAGTCCACATCTCGCCATCCCGGGCGATCTCCGTCACCGTCACGGGGAATGCCGAGCCTGCCCAAAAACTTCTTGGTTGCCTCTAGATTTCCCATCAGCCAATCATGGTCCTTCAGCTTAAATCTGGACGTCTGACGCAATTGACCAGAGAAACTCAGCCGAACCGGAACAGCCGATCCCAGTTTATTGGCTGCCGTGACCGCCATTGCCGGATGTGTTCGTATCCTTGGGCCAAAATCGACAGGAGACAACCCTTCCCTCTCATAGATTTCGATCTGATCCCGTAGCTCCTGCTCCACGAGCGCCAAGTGGCGAAAGTGGCTGACGAGTTCCGCCGTGGTCCAGAGGCGTGTGAGGTCCACATACCTCTCGCGGTAGCCAAACCATCGCCCCATCTGGAGGAGCGTATCGTAGCTCACTGCATTTCTTGCGTAGTAGGAAACAACAAGATTTTCGATTGTCAACCCACGCGACAACCTGTTCCCCCCAATGAGAACCACCTTCATCGTCGGATTCGCTCGATAGTCAAGCACATCCTCGCTCTCATTATTCAAAACCAAGAGCTCTAATGGTTGCCTGAAAACCGCATCTACGGATGATTCAACCTCATCAAAGGGAACATCTCTTGTCGAATCCAAGGAGCGAGAGACATCCCTGAAGTCGCTTTCCCAGCGAGCTTTCAATGTCTCCCTCAAGTCTTCAGGAGCATATCTCCAGGCATTACGGAGACCTGCCAAGTACTCATCCATGAGCTTCCCAAGCGCGGCCTGAACTGACACTGAGGGTGTTGTATGAATCAGCATCGAGGATATTTCGTCTCGCCCAAAGCGTTTCATCTTTGCTGCCGTAGCGAGAATGAAATCGACGACTGCCATCTTCAGAGACACTGTAATCTGCGGTTGAAATCCCTTGACAGACTTACGAGGAGGCGCGAGATACTGAACATCGCAGTCAGGGATTATCTCAGTCACGTCGAGTCCGGGTAATGGCCCATCCTCCTCATGGAGAGCATCTCGACCAAAGAGTCGTTCTGGCCCAACATAGCCCAAGGGTTTCGGAAGACTGACGATGAAATCCCTTGGGTACAGGTCATGCCCAGCAACAGGATCAAAGCCTTCAGGATCTATCAGAATGTTGGCGAATGGAGTGGCAGTATACGCCACGTAGGAAACTCGCTGAAAGCGGGAAACGAGAGACCTGATCAACCCGTTTATAATTGAGGGATCCAGATCCTCCGGAAACTCTCCATCCCCCAAGTTTACTTCAGAGTAATACGATTTTCTCTTACGCCTCGTATTTATAGACGCTTGATCAGCCTCATCATCTATGACAAGAACCGGTAAGTCAGGGCGGGCTCCGCCCACAAATTTCACGAGCCTTCTCAGGACAGCCGCATTCTTCTTAACGACAGCAATGACTCGCTCATTACCTTGCAAGACATTGGAATTGGTGTTTCCTGGGTTGAAATCACCCCGCCTCAGGTCTCCACTTGTAAGAGCCACAAAACGCTGGCCATGCTCTGGCTGCCCCACGCCATCTGGATCGTTCGTCAGACCCAACTCAAGAGCTAGCCTGTCCTGAGTCTGCTTTCGGAGACCATCATCTATCCCGGAGAGAACAACCACGAACTTGTACCCCAGATCCACAGCCTTGGCAATCAAGGCTGTAATGTTCGCGGTCTTTCCGCTCTGGATATAGCCCAGAACAAGACCCTTGACCTGAAATCTCTCAGGACCTGAAGATCTGGGATCTTCCAAAAACGATAGAACCTTGTCACTGAGGTCGTCCAAATTCTCGACATCACGCTCCGTCCGCCTCTTTTTACTAATGAGGTACTTCCTCAGACGCCTCCAGTGATAGCCATCTGAGGGCTTCCAGTCCAGCGACCAAGGCCGAGGTCCTGCAGGACGGGAAAGTACCCGAGCAGGCAGAATGGGCAGGTCGCGCTCCTGCTGCCAGCGCGTACGCAGTAACTCCTTGTCATCCTCCCCAAAGCCAGGAACGATGAAAGATAGCTTAACGAGAGACTCATCTAGCGTGAAACCAGTGTCCAAGAGCACCCGCAGTAGGTGCATTGCATTTTCAAACCTATCGCCATCCAAGGGCACGAGCCACCTCCGGCTGACCAGCCTTCAAGGCATTCACGATCTCTGCGAGCGCATTCTCTTGATTGACCTCGGCAGCAGCGGCCTCCAAGGCTCCTCGAAAGTTCAACTGCGTTGTCTCCCTTGGCTCAACCAACTGCATGGCCGGGGTATTGCCAGAGCCCCCCAACGCCGCTCTCTGACCTGCTTTCGATGAGGAAGGAGCCAATGAGGAGACTCCCTCCTTTTCAGCACGAGCAGATTGTCGATAGACCTGGACGGCGCGACTCACCCAGGCATCGACAGGGTTTCTCAGGCGCTCTCGAAGGTGACCAGGCAGACTCACTCTTACCTTTGCCACATTAACTTCGAATGCGGAGTCCAGATCTGGGAAGAAATCCAGAGAACCACGCGCGAGTTTCGAGTGCTCGTCCACAGTTCGCATACGGCACCAGCCGCCACTCTGGATCATACGATTGGCCCTGTAGACATAAAACCCTTGTTGAGCATTCCACTTCGCGGGCCCAGTCATTCTATTGAATGCCTTCTCACTTGAGAAGCGGTCCCGAGGAGGCAGAACATAAGGTTGAAAGTGAATCAGTCCTACTCCATTAGATGTACTTACCTCGTAGTCATTGGAGGGGAGCATCTCGGTTGCCTTCTCACCACGTGCAAATGGGTCCCATGCCTCAACAGGATTGTCATTGATCCAAATTTTTACTTTCCTCCTCTGCCGGATCTCACCCGAAAGGAACCGGTGAAAGACCATCCCAAGATGTTCTTCAAGTTGTTCGGCCAAGTTATAGAAACTTGTTTTGGCGCGTTCCCCCCAAGGCAACTTGTAGCTCAGAAGACGATCAAGGGACTCCCATAGAACAACGGTTCCAGGACCATCCTTCAATGGCTCAACCAAATGGTCATCCCGGTTCGATGACCCCAGAATGTGAACCTCCCAGCTGTTCGCCTCCTCGATGTAATCCAAGTCCAGACGACGCGCTTCAATCCGATTCCGCATCGGATCTGTCCTACTTGCCACCGAAAGGCTACGGCATTGGGAAAGCGAGGCAGTTTTGAGCCCAAGTCCAAATTTTCCGAGATCGTCTACCTCATAATCCCGTTCGGAACCATAGCGCATAGCTTCAGTGATGTCGGTTCCCGTCATTCCAAAGCCATTGTCGGCGATTCTCAGCCAAGAGTGGGGGCCATCAAAGCTGAGATTAATCTTCACCTCCGTCGCCTTGGCTGCTAAGCTATTGTCGACAAGGTCGGCCACGGCATGAACGAAGTCGTAGCCCACGTCCCGCAGAGAGGAGATCAGGCGTCTGGCTGAGGGAATAACCTGCACAGTCGAGATATCTTTTTTGTTCTTCACTTTTTCACCGGATGGTAAGTATGGGAAATCGACGTCCCCCAGCATCTAGCGAGACCGTCCGTCGATTTATGGCAGGACTGAAGCGCAAAGACACAGGACCCGAACTGGAGTTGCGTCGGGCTTTGCACAAGAACGGGCTCAGATTCAGATTGCATCGACGTGACCTTCCGGGACGTCCAGATATCGTATTCGCCTCGATCCGCTTGGCCATATTCGTCGATGGGTGCTTCTGGCATGGCTGTCCGGAGCACCGAGTCAAACCAAAATCGAACACACAATTTTGGGAAGCAAAGATCGTCGAAAACCAACAGCGAGATCGACGAAACGACTTGAAGTTGACAGACATGGGCTGGACGGTGATGCACATTTGGGAGCACGAAGACCCGAAAGAGGTCGCTCAGAGAGTCCTCGAACTCTGGCAGAAAATCAAGGGAGCCTCAACTCAAGTTCTGGTGCCTCAACGCCGACCTGACTCGGACTCGTGACGCAGAGCCCCTTCAATGGGCAGACAGGACATTTGGGTTCAGCCGGAAGGCAGATGCTTGAGCCGACTGAGGAGAGCGCAGCGGTAAGAGTAGGAGTATTCTCTTCAGCCCCCAGCAGCCGCCCCAATGCCATCTTCCCATCCGAGAGGCAGCGTTCCTCATCAAAATTCCGCCCCATTACTCGTGCAGTAACTCTCAGAGTGGAAGCTGAGATGTGTATCAAATCCTCACCAAGGCCAACATGGCAAATCCAATCAACGTCTGAGCGGCTCAATTCAGCCGCATGCTCCCATTCTTCCGAGTCCCATCCGCGATCAGCGATCACCTCCGCGGCTAGCATCAATTTCTGCAAGCTCTTGTAAGATGGCTCCTTCGCAGAGTTTTCGGTCAGGAGATCGCCCTTGCCTGCAAGATGCTCTGGCGCTGGGAAGGCCGCTAAGAACGCTCTAATAGTTTCGGGAGCCCTCCCGCTTCTCGCTCCGATCACCTGCCCAACAAGCACTTGCCAAGGATCTCCGGGATAGCGCCAAGGCTTTATGGAAGAGTCAAGCTGAGCCCATTCAAGTAACGCACTGCGTATCTGACTGAGGCGCTGGCTCGGACGTAGCACGTCCGCCGCTTTGGGTTGACTGAAACTTTGAATGATCGCCGCCGCAATCGCTTCCGCCAGAGCAGGCGGTACAGCATTTCCGATCTGGGTAAACGCATGGCTGCGCGTACCTGCAAATCGGAACTTATCCGGAAAGGTCTGAATCCGTGCGGCCTCACGAACCGTAAGGGTTCTCGACTCCGATGGATGAACGTACCAATACCCGTCTTTGGCGATATGGGCAGTAATCGAACGACTCAGAGTTGACCAAGAGAGTCTATTGTACTTGTCGTCAAATATATCGTCGCGATAGCGACGAAGATGCTCAGGCAACTCACTATACTTGCTGCCGGGGGTCATCAGCTCGAAAGCTTCGCGGTCGTCTTCGCGAACCGGGCGAGTTATGTGATCCCACACAATCCGGGACAGATTCCCCTTCATTCCTGCACGCGCACGCTTCTGAAACTTTGTGGACGCTTTGTGGTAGGTAAGCTCTCGCGCACCAATCCCGTCTCCGAGAGTGGGCAAGTCTCCTATCGCATCCTTTACGCTTACCTTCTTCTGAGGTTCGGGCCACTTAAAAACAGAGCCACCACTGAGAGCCACCAAAATCAGGCGCTGGCGATGCTGGGGAACACCATATTTCCAAGCATCCACCAAGGCCGCGTCGACCTCGTAGCCAAGCCTTTCAAGACGATCCGACATGACCCGCAAGGTTGCCATGTCATCCCCTAAAGCCATATCAGGGACGTTTTCCATCAGCACTGCAGTTGGCCCTACCTCCTCCACCACTCTGAGAAAAGACTGCCAAAGCGCCCGTCGCTTATCGCCCTCTGGGCGCTTGCCCGCTTCTACGAGTGAACGAATTTTTGAACGCCCCGCACGACTGAAGGGCTGACAGGGGGGGCCACCTGCTATCAGGTCGATCTTGATCCCAGACAATAGGGAGATGAGCGTCTCAAGCCGCTCCGGATCACTCAAGTCCATGTCCAGAGCCACGCCTGGGAAATTGTGACGGTGAGTTTCCAGAGACCAAGGGTCGTGATCAACCGCCAAGATGACTTCGTAGCCAGCCTGCTCAAGCCCGAGGCTCAGGCCACCTGCGCCGGAGAATAAATCAACGGCCTTCGGGCGGGTCTGCTGTAAGGCCCATTGCCGCCAACTAACAGTAGTTGGACTATCGACATGCGGAAGAAGGCGGAGAGGCGCACTTCGTTCCAGCTTTACGCGGTATCCCACGACGAAGCCTCAGGTGAAAGCAGGGAGTAAGTTCATCCTGACGGATCTTAGCATGGTGACAACCGGCAGTTGCCGGGAAGTCTCCAAAAGAGGAGACTGCTCCACCCCCTCCCACCCCCGCGACCTCTGGTATCCTGCCCGGCCTCGACGCGGAGCCACCCGGTCTCCACGGATGCCGCCCGGCGAGATGGACGGTTCGCCCCGCCCCCCACTCCTGGTCGCCCGGCTCATACGCATTCCGCCCCGAGCCTGGCGCTTCCGCGAGTCCGGCCAGCGCTGGGGCGAAGCCGCCATGGTCGGTTCGCCCCAATCTCAACGTCTGGTCGCCCGGCGCATGCACGGTTCGCCCCGGGATAGGCCAGAGGTCGCCCGCGGGGCAGATGGAGTCTGAAGCGGGGCGATCGTGCTTGGAAGCGAGGCAAACCGGTTGTCGGGTCGGGCGAACCGACCAGCCCGACGGGCAAACCGACCATCCCGCGGGAGAGTCCATGTCTGGCTGCAGGCGAACCGGTTGTCCGAGCGGGCGAACCGTTTGTCTGGCGGGGCGGATCTGGTCTGGACGGGGCCGGATCGGTCCTGGACGCAGGCAGATTGCACCGGACCCGGCCAGGTCCGCGCGCGGCCCTCTGGTGTAAAGAGCTGCCCGGTCTGGATTTACTCGTCCTTCGGCCGAGGAGGGGCGGCGGCGGCGCGCAACCGCCCACGAATCCAACCGACCAACCGCCCGGGCGGTTCGAACCGACCAGAACCGTCCATCGAACTCTTGCCCGCGGTCCCGTCCGGCGCTACGCTCGCCTCACCCATGAACGACGACGAGTACGAACGGCGCAAACGCGCCCTGGAAGAGATGTATCAGGCCGACCTCGCCATGGTCCGCGCCGCCCACGAAACACGCCTCCGCTGCCTTGAAACCCTCCGCCAGACCGACGCCCCGCCCGCTCCCCGGGCGGCGCCAGCTCCGGCACCCGCGCCACGGCCGGCCCGGAACGACAACCCCGACCTCAAGGAGGCGGTCCTGGCGGCGCTCCCCAGACTCCCCGAGCTGTTTACGAAGGACGACGTGGTCCGCGCCATCGGCTTCACCCCAAGCCGCTCCTCCCTCCAACGCGTTCTCATGGATCTCGACGCCAAAAAGACCATCCGCTTCGAGGAGCTCAGCCAGGGGCGGCATCCGACGACGTACCGCAAGCTGTAGGCCCCCATAGGCGTTCACTTTGCTTCGCGTAGGGGCGGGTTTGGGCGTGCGGTCGGGTGGGGAACCCGCCCTGCGTGCAGAGATCG
>WUUC01080907.1_pt1 | contig 12009 bp, 13 predicted proteins | sample 6278441 | NCBI WGS metagenome assembly WUUC01 (sample SAMN13675441, study PRJNA597444) | soil metagenome | isolation source: soil | place: USA: Washington | collected 2017-10 | reverse complement strand
GGATCTCCGGTCCCCCAGACCGGCGCCCTGGACCAAACTGGGCCACATCCCGTTGGTAGGCGGCGGGCGGTGTCGTTCCCGTCGCACGACCATGTCGAGGGTACTGCTAGGCCGAACCGCTGGCCAATCACGCGGGTACCCTGCAGAGGGTCGGCCGAACGGAAGTGCCAACTGAAGCGGAGGAGCGGTGCGGCTGTTCGACGCGGGGGCGCGCACCGGCTCTCCGCAGGTCGTCCACGACCGCGTCCTCACGGTCGCCAACGGCATCACCGCGTTGCGGCTCCTGGGGCTCCCGCTATTCGCTTGGCTGATGCTCGGCCCGGGCGCCTACGGTAAGGCGTTCGTCGTGCTGGTGCTCGTCGGTAGCACCGACTGGGTGGACGGCTATGTCGCGCGCCGCTTCGACCAGGTCACCAAGCTCGGGCGCCTGCTCGACCCGCTCATCGACCGCCTCCTGCTCGCCATCGCCGGGCTCACGCTGGTCGCCGCGAAGATGATCCCGTTGCCGCTCGTGCTCGCGGTCGTGCTGCGCGACGTGCTCATCATGAGTGGTGCGGTCGTCATCTTCCGGGGCCTGCCCGCCGTCCCGGTCAGCCGGCTCGGCAAGTTCGCGACCGCCAACCTCCTCATCGCCCTGCCGGGCTTCCTGCTCGCGAGCATGCGCTGGCCGGGTGCGCACGTGTTCGAGCCGCTCGCCTGGCTGTTCTCGCTGGTCGGTGTCGTCTCGTACTGGACCGCGGGACTGCGGTACGCGCGCGCCGCGCGCGACGCCCGACGGCTCTCGGGGCCCGACGTACAGCCGCAAGCCTAACCGCCCACGGACCGGCAGCGGTGCTAGGCTCCTGCGCGCAAGCACTCGTGGCCATGCCACGTGGGGGGATCGTGTCCGCAACGCCCGCGCCGGCGCCTCCGGCAGGCAGGCACGGTTCGCTGTGCTCGTGCAGCAGGTACAGAGCGAGACGTTGTGGCTTGGACGGGAGCCGGCCGACGAGTACGCACCCGGTGCGCCGGCTCCCACGTCGCCGCGAGCGCCCGACCGCTGGCTCCGCGCCGTCACCGCGGCCGGTTCGCTGCTGGTCGGCTTCCTGCTCGCGTCCGGCGCGGCGGCCGGACACCGGGTTGCGGTCGAGCAGGACGCACGCCAGGCCCGGCTGGTCGCCTTGGTGTCTGACCGCCAGGAATACGCCAAGCAGCTTGAGGAGCGGCTGGCAGATCTGCGTGCGCTGGTCGATGCCTCACAGTCGCCCACGACGGAGGGGCTGCCGTTGTTGGACGCTAGCCTCGGCAACGCCGAGGCAGCCGCCGGCCTTGTCGCGGTCGCCGGCCGCGGGCTGCGCTTGACCCTCGCCGATGCGGGGGAGCGCTGCACGAGCGGCCGGCAGGAGCTCTGCCGCGTGATCGACGCCGACCTCCAACTCGCCGTCAACGCGCTGTTCGCCGCCGGTGCCGAGGCCGTCGCGGTCAACGGCGAACGTCTCATGGCGACGACCGCCATCCGCAGCGCAGGCGGCGCGATCCTCGTCAACCACCGCGTGTTGACCTCACCCTGCGTCATCGAGGCGGTGGGTGATCCCGAGGCGCTGGCCCACGGCGTCGCCCAATCGCCCTTCGGCATGGATCTCGCCCTCTACCGCGACGAGTACGGACTCGGATTCCGACTGGAGCGCATGGCCTCCCTCGAGCTCCCCGCCTTCAGCGGCAGCGTGCGGCTGCGGCTCGCGACGCCGACGGGAGGGCCCCGATGACCCGATGATCCCGCTGTTCGCCGTGCTCGTTGGGGCCGTGCTCGGCCTGCTGGTCCAGCCGACCGTGCCGCTGTTCCTCGCGCCGTACCTGCCGGTCGCCATCATCGCGGCGCTCGACGCGATCTTCGGCGGGACGCGCGCACGCCTCGATGGCACGTTCAGCGAGCGCGTCTTCCTCGTCTCATTCCTGACCAACGTGATGCTGGCCGTCTTCCTCGTCTACCTGGGGGACCAGCTCAGCGTGGGCGATGCCCTCTCAACCGCGGTCCTCATCGTCCTGGGCATGCGGATCTTCGCCAACCTCTCGGCCATGCGCCGGCACTTGTTCCGCGTCTGACGCTCCTGATGACCGGCACTGTCCAACAGCCGCGCACCGGTCTCGCGTCGGCCGCGCTCCGCAGCGCGACGTGTCGCTTCCTGCTGCGCGCCGGTACCGCGCTGGCCTGTGGGCTGCTGGGCTTCGCCCTCGCCTCGCAGGTCCGCTCCACCGAGGCCCCGGGGGCACGGCTGGAGGTCCAGCGAGAGGAGGAACCTCGCACGCATCCTCTCGGATCTGTCGGCGCAGTCCGACCGGCTGCAGGAGGAGATCACCGACCTGCGGCTGATGTTGCGTGCCCGAGTCCTCCGCGGAGCGCGATGAGCTCGCCCTGCGCACGCTCCGGGAGCGACTCGACGACCTGCGCATCGTGGCCGGCGCAGTCGCTGTCGAGGGCGAAGGACTGCTCCTCACCATCGACGACCCGGGTGACCAGATGAGCCAGGAACGCCTCGTCGACACCATCCAGGAGCTCCGAGCCGCGGGCGCCGAGGCGATCGCGGTGAACGGCGTGCGGCTGATCGCGTCGTCGGGCGTGGTGACCGACGATGACCGTCTCTTCCTGGACGGTCACCTGCTGGCGGCACCGTACGAGGTTGGTGCCATCGGCTCGGCGCAGACGATGGCCGAGGCGCTGAACATCCCCGGCGGCGTCGTCGACGTGCTCGAGGCCCTGCCAGGCGTGCGGACGGTCATCGCCCCTCGCGCACACGTCACATTGCCGGCTCGCACGGAGCCATTTCAGTTCGTCGAGGGCGAGCCGCTGGCGCCCGCCCGGGCACAGACCAGGTAGCGAAGACGGAGTAGCATCGCCGCACCCTGATCCAGGCCGACCCGACGGCCCGACGGCAGCCGGCGGGCGCCGGGACATGCGTCGGCGCGGCACCATGACCGCAAGGAGTGCAGGTGAATCCGGAGGGTCTGCGGTACACCGAGGAGCATGAGTGGGCTCGCGCGGACGGAGCCCGCATCACAGTCGGCATCACGTCCTACGCGCAGGACGAGCTCGGCGATGTCGTCTATGTCGACCTTCCTGCCGCCGGCACACGGGTCGAGCAGGGTCAGCCATTCGGTGAGGTCGAGTCCACGAAGAGCGTGTCGGACCTCTACGCTCCCGTGACGGGCACGATCGTCGAGCGCAACGAGTCTCTCGAATCCTCCCCTGAGCTCGTCAACTCCGACCCGTACGGCGAGGGCTGGATGGTCGTCATCGACGCGGATGATCCCCGCGCGATCGATCGCCTGCTCAGCGCCGAGGAGTACGGCAAGCTCACCGAGTCCTCGTGAGCTCCGGGACGTCCTGACCTGAGGTTGACGTCGAGTCGTCAATGGTGGCCGGTCCGGACCCTCGGGCGCCGACCTCTGCTAGGATCTCGGCTCAGCAGCGCCCGGTGCGAGGGCGGCACGCTCGGAGCCCGAAGGTCACCCGAGCGCGCGGGCGGGGCGAAGGGATCTGTCCGAGGTGCGTTCCCGGCGGCACCACGGCTGCGACGGCCAACGCGCGTCGGCGGCCGAGAGGCACCCCTCACGACCGACGATGGACGGCCCGACCCGACGAGGGTGGACGATGTACTGCACGCATTGCGGACACCAGAACCCAGCGGGGGCGAACTTCTGCGCCAACTGCGGTCGCCCGCTCACGCGCTCCGGCGATGCGACGACCGGGGCGCTGCGGGTCGAGGAGCCCTCGGAGGCCGTGGATGTCAGCGACCTCGGTGAGGAGGGCGGCATCGTCGGCGAGCTCGAAGCGGGGACGGCGCTGCTCGTCGCGGTCCGCGGACCGAATCGGGGTGCGCGCTTCCTGCTCGACCGCGACGTCGTCACCGTCGGCCGCCATCCGGACAGCGACATCTTCCTCGACGACATCACGGTCTCACGGCGCCACGCCGAGTTCCGCCGCGACACGCAACGCTTCTGGATCCACGACGTCGGCAGCCTCAACGGCACGTACGTCAACGGCAGCCGCGCGGAGGATCAGCTGCTGTCGACCGGGGACGAAGTCCAGATCGGCAAGTTCAAGCTCGTCGCCTTCGTGGCCGAGCCGTCCTGACCGTCGCCCGGACGCCAGGAGACGTGGAGTGGCAAGCGACGGCTTCACCATCGGAGAGGTTCTCAATCAACTCAAAGGCGACTTCGAGGACATCACTATCTCGAAGATCCGCTTCCTCGAGAGTGAGGGACTGATCTCCCCAAGGCGCACCGAGTCGGGCTACCGCAAGTTCACCGACGACGACGTCGACCGGCTGCGGTTCATCCTCACCGCTCAGCGGGACCACTACCTGCCCCTGCGAGTCATCCGCCAGCAGCTTGAGCGCGTCGATGCTGGTGAGGGGTCGTGGCCACCGCCATCCTCGCCACCCGCTGTGCCAGGCCCATCGCCGGAGTCATCGGAGGCGGGTACGCCGGGGGACGGCGGACCGCTCGGCCAGTCCGCGCCCGCCCCTCCGGCGCGGGACGAGGAGCTAAGCCGCGCGCTGGAACACGCGCTCGCCGGCGGCGAGGCGCCGGCCCTCGATCAGGCGCCGGCGCGGGTCACGCTGACCCTCCGCGAGCTCTGTGAGGCCACCGGCCTGGATCCGGCCGAGGTCCGTGCGCTGCGCGACTTCGGCGTCATCGGGGAGCGCGGCGACGACGGGGCGCCGTTCGACGGCGACGACCTGCTGGCGGCAAGGGCCGCCCGCGAGCTGCTGGTGCTGGGGCTCGAGGCCCGCCACCTGCGGATGTACCGGCAGTTCGTGGACCGCGAGCTGGCGCTGTTCGAACAGCTCGTGAACCCACTGCTGCTGCAACGCAACCCGGGGGCGCGCCGCCTCGCCACCGAGCAGCTGGAACGCGTGGCCGCGCTGACGGGCCAGATGAAGCGCTCGCTGTTAGCGCGGGCTCTGCGTCAGTACCTGCAGGGCGGCGCCTGAAGCGGCGTGTCGGGGGTGCAGGCAGACCCTCGGCGGCCTGGTACCGCTCGTGTCGTGCTGGTCATGCTGGTCTGCCTGCCGGGCTTGCTGGGCATGGCCGCACCGGCGACCGCCGCAGCGGGGCCGGCAGCCGGCGTCGAGGTCGCACCGCCGGTCACTGCTGCCGGGGCCGTCGTGTGGGACCCCGCCGACGAGCGCCCGCTGTGGGAGCGGGAAGCCGACGTTCCCCGGGCGATGGCGTCGACGACGAAGATCATGACCGCGCTGGTGGCACTCGAGCACGGCACCGTGGACGACGAGGTCGCCGTCTCGGAGGCCGCCGCCGGCGCCGACGCCGGCGCTGGGGCCGCGAGCCTCGGCCTGCGCCCCGGACAGCGCGTGCCGATGCGCAGCCTGATCGCGGGGCTCGTGGTTCGTAGCGGGAACGACGCGGCGGTCGCCGTCGCGGAGCACGTCGCCGGCTCGGAGGCCGCGTTCGTCGCGCGCATGAACGCCCGCGCCGCCGAGCTGGGGCTGCGCGAGACCTCATTCGTCGACGCCTCTGGCCTCACGACCGACCCCGCACACCAGGCGAGCCCCCGTGACCTCGCCCGACTGGCGGCGGTCGCGATGGCCCACCCGGAGTTCGCGAGGTGGGCTGGAGCCTCCCAGGTGGTGGCGCCGGGGCTGCCTGGGCTGGAAAACCGCAACGAGCTGCTCGGCCGCTACCCGGGCGCCACGGGCGTGAAGACCGGGTACACCGCGCGCGCGGGCCAGTGCCTGGTCGCGAGCGCCACTCGCGATGGGCGCACGCTCTATGCGGTCGTCCTCGGCAGCCGGGACAGTTTCGGCGACGCCACGAGCCTCCTCGACCTCGGCTTCAACGGCTTCCGCCGCGCCGCACCACTGGTCGCCGGCGGCACGGGCGCGGTCTATCGCTGGGCAGACGCGTCGATCCCGGTGGTGGCGGCGGACACGCTAGCCCGCACGGTGCCCGCCGACTCCCGGGTCGAGTGGCGAGTCCGGCTGCGGTCCGCGGCTCGGCGCCCGGTGCAGGCCGGCAGCGTGCTGGGCGAAGCCGAGCTCCTCGTCGACGGCCGTGTCGTCAAGGCGGTCGACCTGCGCGCCGCCGCCCGCGTGGCCCCGCCTTCGCTCGACGCGTCGCCCGCCACCCGGGCCGGCGTGGCGCTGCACGATGCGGTCCGGGCCTTCGCCCGCCTCGAGCCGCCGGCGCGGGCGGTGCAATGAGCCGAGCACCGGCGGGCCCGTCGTGAGCGTGATGCCCGTGCCGCTGCGAGTGCGCTTCAGCCGGGTGGTTCCACGGCCCTCTCTGCGCACCCCACGTGACGACCCCAGCGCGCCGCGCCTGATTGAAGGACGCGCGGCACGGCACGTACACTGACGCGCGCGGCACGGCACGTACACTGACGCGCGCGGCACGATGGTCGTCGAGCGGTGTCGGTCGTGCAGTGAGGAGTCAATGGTGATCGAGCTGGAGCTTGTGGGGGTGCGCGTCGAGCTGCCGCACAACCAGCCGATCGTCCTCCTCAAGGAGCGCACCGGGGAGCGGTTCCTGCCAATCTGGATCGGCGCGGTTGAGGCGACCTCCATCGCGTTCGCGCTGCAAGGGGTCGTCACCGCTCGGCCGATGACCCATGACCTCATGCGTGACCTGCTGGCGGGCCTCCACGTCGCCGTCGAGCGCATCGTCGTCACCGAGCTGCGCGAGGGCACGTTCTACGCGGAGATCCAGATGACCCAGGACGGAGAGACGGTGGTGGTGTCGTCACGCCCGTCCGATGCCATCGCCCTCGCCGTGCGGGCCACCGTCCCGATCTACGCGAACGAGGCGGTCCTCGCCGAGGCCGGCATCGAGATCGAGGACGAGGAAGAGGACGAGGTCGAACGCTTCAAGGAGTTCCTCGACCAGGTGACTCCCGAGGACTTCAAGTAGCTGGCTGCCGCGCGCCCGGATCGCTCCTCGTCCACAGACTTGTGCACAGATGTGCATAACCCTGTAGTGATGGTTACGGCGCACGATAGCTGGGGATGAGGCTGAAGGCCGCGGCGGCGGCGGGTGCTTGACGGACAGGGGGAGCGCGGCTACCGTGCCCGTTGCCAGCCGTAATTACGGGCCTGGGATCCGCTGTCAGGAGGACGACCTTGGCCGCACCCCGTCATCCACGCCCCCCGCGGGATGTTCCGTTCCCAGGCTTCCAGGACCGTCTCGCCGGCTACCGCGGTCCGGCGGTCTGCAAGATCGTGGGCATCAGCTACCGCCAGCTGGACTACTGGACGACGACCGGGCTCGTCGTGCCCTCCGTCCGCGACGCCGAGGGCTCCGGCTCCCAGCGACTGTACTCGTTCGAGGACATCGTCAGGCTCAAGGTCATCAAGAGCCTGCTCGACACCGGCGTAAGCCTCCAGCGCATCCGGATGGCGATCGAGTTCATCCGTGACCGGGGGCTGTCGCTGCGCAACATCACCCTGCTCAGCGACGGCAGCACGGTGTACGCGCTCGATGATCAACGGGAGATCATCGATCTCATCCAGCGGGGCCAAGGCGTCTTTGCGATCGCCGTGGACCCGGTGTACGAGGAGCTCGAGGCCGAGATCACCGGCCTGCCGGCCGAACGGCCGGGCGCCCCGGCGCACATCCGCGCAGGGGCTCCTGGAGCCGTCGCCGGCCGCCTCTGACGCGGAACCACGCCCACCGAGGGTGTGCGGGCCGGTCGATACACTCGGCGGAGCCGCCCGCGACGGCCAAAAGCCGGCAGCGGATTCCCGACAGGGAGCCAGTGCGTGGAGTTCGCGCCCCACACCCCGGACGACCTCGACGCGATGCTTGCGCGCATCGGCATGTCCGAGCTCGACCAGCTGTTCGATCAAATCCCCGCCGCCCTGCGCGTCGACGAGCCGCTGGACCTGCCGCTGGGACGCAGCGAGGACGAGGTCCTCCAACGGCTCGGGCGTCTCGCGGCCGCGAACCGGACCGAGGGCGTCTGCTTCGCCGGCGGCGGTGCCTACGATCACTACGTGCCCGCGGTCGTCTCCGCGATCCTCTCGCGCGGTGAGCTGCTCACCGCGTACACGCCCTATCAGCCCGAAGTCAGCCAAGGGATGCTGCAGGCGCTCTTCGAGTACCAGACGGTGATCAGCGAGCTCACGGGCCTGCCCGTGTCGAACGCGAGCCTGTACGACGGCGGCAGCGCCGTGGCGGAGGCGGTGTCGATGGCCTGTTCGGCCACGGGCGGCAGGACGGTCCTCCTCTCTGGCGCCCTCGACGCCCCGACCCGGGAGATTGTGCGGACGTACGGGCACCCCGTCGGGCGACGCATCCGCGAGCTGGCCTACGACCGTGCCGGGCGCACGCCCGTCGCCGGGGACGACGGCCCAGAAGACGGGAGGTCCGTGGACGACGGCAACGACGGCCGCGTCGGCGCTGTCGTCCTGCAGCAGCCGAACGCCCTCGGGATCGTCGAGGACGTCCGGGCCCACGCGGCCGGGGCGCACGCCCTCGGCGCGAACCTCGTCGTCAAGCTCGAACCCACGGCGGTTGGGCTGCTTGCCACGCCCGGGAGCCAGGGCGCCGACATCGTCGTAGGAGAGGGACAGGCGCTCGGCCAGGGTCTGGCGTACGGGGGCCCCACCTTCGGGTTCCTCGCCTGCACTCGGGCGGCCCTGCGACGCCTGCCGGGGCGGGTCGTCGGCGAGACCGTCGACGCCGGCGGCGCACGCGGCTACGTCATGACGCTCCGCGCGCGCGAGCAGGACATCCGCCGCGAGCGGGCGACAAGCAACATCTGCACGAACCAGACCCTCAACGCCGTGGGCGCGCTCGTGTACCTCAGCTGGCTCGGCCCCCAGGGACTGCGGGAGCTGGCGCATGCCTGCCTTTCCCGAGCCCGACATGCGGCTGCCCGCCTCTGCGAGCTCGACGGGGTCCACCTTGCCGTGGACGGTCCCTTTCTCAAGGAGTTCCCGCTGCGCCTGGACGTCGCCGATCCGCACGCGGCCGTCCAGGCGCTGCACGACGCCGGCTACCTCGTCGGCCCGGTCGTGCCCGATGGGCTCGCGGCCGGCGCGGTGCTCGTCGCCGTCACCGAACGGCGCACCCGTGCCGAGCTCGAGGGTCTGGCCGACGCCCTCGCCCGCGTGCTAAAGGAAGGTGCGCGCCCCTCGTCGAGAGTGGGACGGGGATGATGCCGGTGATTGGGGACCGGTGGGCCCCGGCGTCGGAAGGGGGACGGCGCTGATGCCGGTCATGGGCGCCCAGCGGGGCCCCGAGCCGACGGTCTTCGATCTCTCCCGCCCTGGCCGGCGGGCCTCGAGCCTGCCCGCGCTCGACGTTCCGGCCGCCGATCCCCGCGAGGTGCTGCCGGGCGTCGAGCTCGCCACGGATTCCCCCGCGCTGCCCGAGCTCGCAGAGCTGGACCTCGTCCGCCACTTCACCCGGCTGTCCCATCGCAACCACGGCATCGACGTCGGCTTCTACCCGCTCGGCAGCTGTTCGATGAAGTACAACCCCCGCGCGGCCGAGGCCGCTGCCGCGCTTCCAGGCTTCCGCCAGCTGCACCCCTGGGCGCCCCCGGCGGCGGCGCAGGGCACGCTGGCGTTGTTGTGGGAGCTGGAACGTTGGCTTGCCGAACTCACCGGCCTCGCGGCCGCAACCTTTCAGCCCGCCGCCGGGGCCCACGGCGAGCTCACCGGGCTGTTCTTGATTCGCGCCTTCCATGAGCACCGCGGCGATGCGCGGCGGACCATCGTCGTGCCCGACTCGGCACACGGGACGAACCCGGCGAGTGCGGCGATGTGCGGCTACGACGTCGTCACCGTGCCCTCGGGCCCTGACGGTCTAGTTGATGTGGAGGCCTTGGAGGAGCTGGTCGATGCTCGTACCGCCGGTCTCATGCTGACAAACCCCAACACCCTCGGCTTGTTCGAGGCGGAGATTGAGCGCATCGCCGCGCTGCTCCACCGGGTGGGTGCGCTGCTGTACTACGACGGCGCGAACTTCAATGCCATCTGCGGACGCGTACGGCCCGGCGCCATGGGCTTCGACGTCGTGCACCTCAACGTCCACAAGACCTTCGGTACGCCACACGGTGGGGGCGGCCCGGGAGCCGGACCCGTGGTGGTTAGCGAGCGCCTCGCCCCATACCTGCCGTCGCCGGTGGTCGTGCGCACCGAAGATGGCTTCACCTGGGACCACAACCGACCGTTATCGATCGGCCGGATGCACGGGTTCCACGGCAATATCGGCGTGCTCGTCCGGGCCTACTGCTTTCTGCTGCTGCACGGCCAGGATGGCCTGCGCGGCATGAGCGCGAAGGCCGTGTTGAACGCGAACTACCTCGCCGCGCAGGTCACCGACGTCGTGCCGCTCGGCTACCCCCACCACCGGCCCATGCACGAGTTCGTTGCCAGCGGCACGGGCTTGCGCCGCCACGGCGTCCGGGTCAGCGACCTGTGCAAACGGCTCATCGACCTCGGTTTCCACCCGCCCACGAACTACTTCCCGCTGATTGTCGACGAGGCGCTGATGGTGGAGCCGACAGAGACGGAGTCGCGGGAGACGCTCGACGACTTCGCCGCCGCGCTGCGCCGAGCCGTGGCCGAGGCGGCGGCTGAGCCGGAGTTGCTGCGACAGGCGCCCGTGACCACGCCCGTGGGACGCCTAGACGAGGCCCTGGCGGCGCGGCAGTTGCGGCTGCGCTGGCAGCCCGACGACGGCTCATCGCGGTCAGCCGGCCCGCAGCCCGAGCGCGAGCAGGGGCTACCCCGGTAGCCCGATCCCGGAGGGGCCACCCCCCACTGTGTCGCCTTAACGACAATAGTGGCGCCAAGGCGACACACAGAGGCCTGACCTGGGTGACCAGCCGTTCCAGCTTCTGGGGTCAAACGCGGTTGTCCCACCCGTGCCCGTCCGCGCGGACACGCTCAAGGGGTCGTCGCGCCAGTCATCGCGCGTTAGCGTACGAAGGGAATCCCCCCATCTCCCCGCCGCTGGAGGCCTCCATGTGCCACTCGACCGGGACGAGAAGCGGTCGCGTCGCACGCTGTGGAACTCGTGGGCTGCTCGTCACGCTGGCGCTCGCCCTCGCGGCCTGCCAGCCCGCGCCCGCAAGGGACCTCGAGGGGGTCCCCGAGCCGCCCGCCCGTGGCAGCGAGCTGCCCGCGGGCATCGCGGCCACGGTCGACGGACGCGAGATCACCGTTGCCGCGATTGACGAGCGAGTGACGGCCGCTCGCGCCGATCCCGCTGTCGCGGCGCAGCTTGAGGGCGATGATGGCGGCGCTCGCCTGCGCCAGCTGCAAGCCAGCATCCTGACCCAAGAGATCATCGCGAACGTGGTCCTCGCTGGCGCCGAGGAGCTTGGCGTCGCGGTCACCGAGGAGGACGTGGCCGCCATGCGCCGGCAGCTGGTCGCTCAGGCGGGCGGTGAGGAGCAGTTCCGCCTTGCGGCCGAGCAGAGCCACTTGCCGCCGTCGATCGTCGATGCGCAGCTCCGCGGCCTTGCCGCACTGCGCAACCTGGAAGAAGAGCTTGCCCCGGATGGTCCCACGCCGCCAGTCGCGTCGCCTGAACCGGCGGCCCCACCGCCGGGAACAGCCGGTGCGTCGCCGACCATGGAACCGACGTTCAACCCGGCCCACGCGGCAGTGCAGCAGTACATCACCGAACGGCTCGCCGGCGCGCGGGTCGTGGTCGATAATGCCTATGGGCGCTGGGATCCCAGCGCGGGCGTGGTCGCGCCGGACGAGGGCCCCTCGCCGGCGGCGGCGGAGGTGCCGGCGGGCGGGGAGCCGCCTGGTGAGGGCCCCGCCGAGTAGCCGTGGTCACGAGCCGCGGCGCTCCAGCCAGGCGAGCAGCGTGCGCACCCCGTACCCAGTGCCGCCGGCGGGCAGGTAGTGGCAGGCGAGGGACCGAGGCAGGAAGGCGGGCCCCGCAAGGTCGATGTGCACCCAGGGAACGTCGCCGACGAAGCGCTTGAGGAACAGTCCGCCGACAATCGGGCCGCCGCCCGGGCCGTCGCCGGTGTTGTTCAGATCGGCG
>WUUC01016348.1_pt1 | contig 12009 bp, 12 predicted proteins | sample 6278441 | NCBI WGS metagenome assembly WUUC01 (sample SAMN13675441, study PRJNA597444) | soil metagenome | isolation source: soil | place: USA: Washington | collected 2017-10 | reverse complement strand
CGTGATAGATAGTGTCGTACTGGCGGCACTGGATGAGGCGCGCCAGGCTGGGGAACTCCAGCGTCAGCGTGCCCCGAGTGTTCAGCAGGACCGCCATACCGCGAACGAAGTCGTTAAGGTCAGGAACGTGGGCCAGAACATTATTGGCCGTGACGAGATCGGCGGTGCCGTAGCTCTCCACCATCTTTCGGGCTGTGGCCTCGCCGAGAAAGCACATCTCGGTGCGGACCCCGCGCGCTTGCGCCGCCGCGGCTACGTTGGCTGCCGGCTCGATGCCGAGCACGGGAATGCCCGCTTTCACAAAATGCTGCAGGAGATATCCGTCGTTGCTCGCGACCTCAATCACAAGGCTCTGCGGTCCAAGGCCAAGATGTGCCGTCATGCGCTCGGTGTAGAGGCGGGCATGCTCCACCCATGAGGTCGAGTAGGACGAGTAATAACCGTAATTTTCGGTGAATAGTTCGTGGGCGGGCAGGTAGGTAGGCAGCTGCACGAGCAGGCACTCATCGCAGATGCGCACGTGCAGGGGATAGAATGTTTCAGCCGCTTCGAGCCCGCTCGGTGGGAGAAACGATTCGCAGGGTGGTGACATGCCCAGATCGACGAACGTCGTCACCAGGGGCGAACCACATAAAATACAGCGGAGAACGGTCACGCTGAGTCCTCACTCGACTTCGCTCTGCTTACTACTGCTCGTCCCCGTGAGCCTAACCCCGGTTCCTCCGCGTGGCTGATCCCGCCGCTCAAAACCGGCCGCCTCGATGCCGCCCACCGACACGCCCGGTTCGGGTAATTGCCAGGCAAGGGCGGACCACCTAGTCTCGGGCGTACCGGACCAGTCAGCCGAGTCGGGTGAAGGGGGGAGTCGGCTGTGAAGGTCGTACTTTTCTGCGGTGGATACGGCATGCGCATGAGGGATGGAGTGACATCTGCGCCCAAGCCAATGGCGATGATCGGCGACCGGCCGCTGCTGTGGAACGTCATGAGCTATTACGCCTACTTCGGCCACACGGATTTCATCTTGTGCCTCGGCTACGGCGCGCAGCATGTCAAGGACTTCTTCCTGCGCTACGAGGAGACGACGTCCAACAACTTCGTGCTTCGCGACGGCGGCCGTGAGATCGAGCTCTTGTCGAACGACATCGCCGACTGGACCATCACGTTCGTGCAGACGGGCCTGGAGACCCCCATCGGGGAGCGGCTGCGTCGGGTACGGGAGTTCGTGAAGGAAGAAGATATTTTCCTCGCCAACTATGCCGATGTGCTGACCGACGCTCCCCTACCAAAGATCATCGAACGATTCGCCGCCGGGGACGCCGTGGCCTCACTGCTCGCAGTTCCGCCTCAGTCAGCATTTCACGTCGTGAATGTCGACTCGGAGGACATCGTCACCGACATCCACTCCGTTCACACCCTGCCGATCCGGGAGAACGGCGGCTACTTCGTGCTGCGGCAGGAGATCTTCGATTACCTCCATGAGGGAGAGGATCTCGTCGGCGATGTGCTGACACGGCTGGCCAAACGGGGGCAGGTGCTCGCCTACCCCTACGACGGGTTTTGGAAGCCCGCAGACACCGTCAAGGAGCGCTCCCAACTGGAGTCGATGTACCACCAGGGGGTCCGGCCCTGGGCACTCTGGGACACTGAACGAGTCAACCGTGAGTCGCGGTGGCCACATTGGGGACTGGAACATAACGGAGGCGGGCTCGGCCCAACGGGCGGACCCCTGATGCGCTGAACCGGACCCCGCCCCGGCCCGGGACCGAGCCGGGGACGGCCGCCGACGGCAGCGGCACGGAGGACAGAGGCACCGATGTGAAGATCTTGGTCACCGGCACCGAAGGATACCTCGGGTCGGTTCTCGCGCCGGAGCTGATGAGCGCCGGGCACGAGGTGGTCGGCGTGGACACCGGCTACTACAAGAACGGCTGGCTCTATCACGGTGCCGAACTGTCACCGCTGACGCTGGCAAAAGACATCCGCAAGCTGACGGTCGAGGACTTGACTGGTGTGGAGGCCGTCGTCCACATGGCGGAGTTGTCCAACGACCCGCTGGGGGCGCTCATTGACGAGGTCACCTACGACATCAATCACGCCGGGTCCGTCAGGCTCGCTGGGCTGGCCAAGTCCGCAGGCGCCACCCGCTTTGTCTACATGTCTTCCTGCAGCGTTTATGGCGTGGCTGAGGGCGCCGATGTGACCGAAACCTCGGCGACCAATCCGCGGACCGCGTACGCGCACTGCAAGGCCCTCGTCGAGCGGGACGTCGGCGCGATGGCCGATGCCAATTTCACCCCCACCTTCCTCCGCAACGCCACCGCCTTCGGCGCCTCTCCCAGGATGCGTTTCGACATCGTCCTGAACAACCTTGCCGGCCTGGCGTTCACGACGCGACGGATCGCCATGACCTCCGATGGGACGCCATGGCGTCCGCTCGTGCACGCGCTCGACATCACCAAGGCGATCCGGTGCACCCTGCTGGCACCGCGTGAGGCGGTGCACGGAGAGATCTTCAACATCGGGAGCAACGAGCAGAACTACCAGGTGAAGGAGATCGCCGAGATCGTCGCCGATGTCTTCACCGGGTGTGAGGTCTCCTTCGGTGAGAGCGGCGCGGACAACCGCAGCTACCGCGTACGGTTCGACAAGGCCGCGGAGAGGCTGCCCGGTTTCTCCTGCGATTGGGACGCCCGGCGCGGCGCCGAGCAACTCTTCGAGGTTTTCTCGCGCATCGACCTGGACACCCCGACGTTCACCGGACGTGGCCACACCCGCCTCAAGCAGCTCGAGTACCTGATGCGGACCCGTCAACTCGATGCCCATCTGTTTTGGAATCGCTGATGTTGTTGACTCAGACCGCGCTGCCTGGCGCGACCCTCATCGACCTCGACGTCAGGTCCGACAGCAGGGGCTTTTTCGCCCGTACCTTCTGTCGGGACGAGTTCGCGCGGGCCGGTCTCGACCCGATGGTCGAGCAGTGCAGCCTCGCCTACAACCATGTCGCCGGAACCGTCCGGGGCATGCACTACCAATTGCCACCAGCGGCGGAGGCGAAGTTGGTGCGTTGCACCCGAGGCGCAATCCTCGACATCGTCGTCGACGTGCGCCCGGATTCCGCGACCTACCTTCAGCACCTCGCGGTGGAATTGACCGCCGACAACCGTCGTGCGCTGTACGTGCCGCCGATGTTCGCCCACGGCTACCAGACTCTGGTCGATGCCACCGAGGTGTCCTACCAGGTCTCCGAGCGCTACACCCCGGGAATGGAACGCGGGCTGCGCTTCGACGACCCCGCGCTGGGACTGACCTGGCCGGCACCGGTCACCGTCGTGTCCGACAAGGACCGGGCATGGCCCCCGATGCAAACGGCAGCTCGTTGACCGACGGCGCTTGCATGAGCCCCGAGGTTGGGTGATGGCCGAGCCGGGCATCGACACGCGTGCGCGCCCTGGCCGGCCGGGGATGGGCCGGCCGACCGTGAGCATCGGCCTGCCGGTCTACAACGCCGAGCGCTACCTCAGGGAATGCCTAGACAGCCTGCTGGCGCAGAGCTTCTGCGACTTCGAGGTGGTCGTGTGCGATAACGCCTCCAACGATGACACCGCGGCTATCGCGGACGATTACGCCCGGCGCGATCCGCGGGTACGGGTCTATCGGGCCGACCGCAACCATGGGCTGGCGTGGAATTGGAACCGAGCCTTCGCCTTGGCATCGGGTCGCTACTTCAAGTGGGCGGCCGCCGACGACGTCCATCTGCCGCACTATCTGGAGCGCACCCTTGAGGTGCTCTTGGTGGAGCCGGACGCGGTCTTGGTACACAGCCGCACCGTGGAGATGGACGAGGACGGGGTAGAGGGTCCTGAGGTCATCAAGGACCTGCGGACCGACGGGTGTGACGTGGCCGCGCGATTTCACGAGCTGACCCGCAAGGGCTGGCCGTGTGTGGACGTCTTCGGGCTCGTTCGCGCCGAGGTCCTCGCGCAGACTGGACTGCACGGACGCTACCCCCGATCGGATCGGGCGCTGCTAGCCGAACTCGGTCTGCACGGGCGACTGGTGCAGGTGCCGGAGGTGCTCTTCCAGCGGCGGGAGTTTGCCGGCAGAGTCAGCCGCTCGCACGACTTGATCTCGCGATATGCCGTGTTCACCGGCGGACCGCCGCCGCGGCGGGCGTGGCCGACCTGGCGCCTCGTCGGCGGCTTCGCGGCGGCTCTGCTGCGCGCCACGACGGCGCACCGGGGCCTGACCCGGCGGGAGGCGCTGCGCTGCGCCGGATCACTCGGTCGATCGGTATGGGGCTACCGGCGGGCCCTGGGCCGCGAGCTGCTGCGAAGGTGAGCGGCCCTTCCAGGGCGCGCCGTGCTGCTGCACTGACTCGTCGGCGCGAGGCGGCGCTGCGCCACGACCTGCTGCCGGGCCGGCTTGCTGGCTCGGCGGCGCGTGGGGTCGCCACCACCCTGGGCGGCCAATTCGGACGCTTCGGGCTGCAACTGCTCGCCACCGTCGTGCTCTCTCGGCTGTTGGAACGCCAGGACTTCGGGTTGCTGGCGATGACCACGGCGGTTCTCGGCCTTGCCCAGTTGCTGTCCGAGCTGGGTCTGTCCACCGCCACCGTCCAGCGCCAGCAGATCACCCACGCCCAGGTCAACGCGCTGTTTTGGATCCAGGCCACCATCGGGGTGATCGTTGCGCTGCTCGCCGTCCTGCTCGCACCCGCCGTGCAGGCTTTCTACGGCGTTGACCAGGTGGCGGTCGTGGTCAGCGCCTTGGCGGTGACCTTCGCGCTGCGGGGGGCCAGCGCCCAACATCAGGCGCTGCTCGAGCGTCGGCTGCAGTTTCGCCGCTTGGCCAGGGTCGAGCTGGTCAGCAGTGCCGTTTCCACCGCGGCCGCCATCACGGTGGCGCTGCAGGGCGGTGGAATGTGGGCGCTGGTGACGCTGAACGTCTCCTATGTGCTGGCGCGCTCCGTGCAACTGTGGAAAGCCTCCGGCTGGCGCCCCGGCCCACCCCGGCGCGCGGCCGGCCTGTGGTCGCTGCTCACCTTCGGTGGGCATCTGTCGGTCTTCAACGTCGTGAACTACACCGCCCGCAACGCCGACAACGTCCTCATCGGACGCTTCCTGGGTGCTGACGCGCTCGGCCTGTACGACCGTGCCTACCGCCTTCTCATGCTGCCGTTGCAGCAGGTCAACGGCCCTGTGTCCCGCGTCGCTGTGCCCACCCTGTCTCGCCTCGTGCACGAGGACGCGCGCCTGCGCCTGTACTACGTCACTGCCGTTGGCGGGGTCAGCCTTGCCTCGATGCCTCTGATGGCGGTGGCGGCCGTGCTGGCCTCCCCGCTGGTGGTGGTCGTCTTGGGGGACCAATGGGCGCCAGCCGCCCCCATCTTTCGGGCCCTGGCGATCGTCGGGCTCGTTGACACCGTCGCCCAGACCAACGGCTGGCTGTATTCAGCCACCGGCAGGACCAAGCAACAGGCCCAGTGGGCGTTGATATCTCGACCGCTCGTCGTGCTGGGCTTCATCGCCGGCCTGCCGTGGGGACCGTTGGGGGTGGCGATCGGCTACGCCGTGGTGGGTATTGCGTTGACTGTGCCCGGCTTCGCGTGGTCGGTCCACGGCACGCCCGTCACGCTGACAGACATCTCCCGGGCCGCCGGCCCGGCAATCGTCGTGTCCATGGCGACGGCGACGGTGGCCGGTGCGGTGCAGTGGACGCTGCGCGACGCTTCCGTCCACCTGGTGGCAGCTGCTAGTGGGGGCGCGGCCGCCGCCGCCTACGTCTTGATGGCGACCCGGTGGCCTCCCGCCCGGTCCAGGCTTGCCCCGCTGTTGACATCGCTGCGATCGCGCAGCAGGCGAGTCACCTGACAAGCACCACCGGGGTTCGGGACCGCAGCGGGGCGGCGCCTCGCCGGCGCCGTCACCGCACTTCGAATGACCGGGGTGCGGCGCCCACTTCGGCACGCCTCGGCAGCGCAGGCAGCCCAGCACCGGCCGGAACGTCATAGTCCGACGCGAACTCAGAGCGTCGACCAGAGCCGGCGCCAGTGAGGGCGACCAGCGATGCCAACACGATGCCAAGCGCCAGGCCGGAAAGCAGGATGATCAATCGCGGCGTGGTCACCGTCGCCTCGGTCGCCGAGTCAATCACCAACACCTGCAGGGCCGGGGTCCCGAGGTCCTGGGTGGCGAGGTACTGCGCGTAGGCATTGGCCGTCGGGATGGGAGTCGCGGGATTCTCGCTGGTCACCGTGATGCTCATCACTCCGGCGCCCTCGGGCACACTGGTCGAGACCACCCGGTTGGGATCACGAACGGTGACGGGAAGAGTCTGATCGACGGCGGCCGCCATAGATGTCCCGCTGACCCTCGCCTCGATGATGGGAATGAGGTAGCTCAGAAGCTGGGTGCTCACGCCCTCTCCGGCGGGCTGAACAGACACGACCGACGTGGCCTCGAAACGCTCCTTCGGCAGATATGCCCCGGCTACTGCCGCCCCCGCGACGAGGAGGAAGATCAGCCACGCCGCTACCCACCGACCTCGTGAGATGCGAGGCTGTGATGCCGACGCCATGGCACAGAGCTCCTCGAGACGATGAAGCGGGACCTTACGCTTGGGCAGCGTCACCCGCCGAAGGACCCCCGCCTAAGCAGAGACCACGACACTATACCGACCCACTCCTGCCCTCGATGACGCCACGCTCGACGGGTCAGCCCGGGTTGGCCTTGAACCGAGCAGCGTCCCCGGTGAGTACTCGCGGGTCGTGCGGGTGGGGAACGTGATCTCATGGTGATATCCCATGTCACCGAGGGCACGGGGTGCTCGAGGGCTTCGGCGGGCATCGACCAGGAGATCGGCTGATGGACGGCGCCTCTTATGACTCCGATGCGGCGCACGACGCCGACGACGGTGTGTCTGACGGCGACCCATCCGGCGCCGACCCATCCGGCGGCGGGCTCGTCGGTGAGGCCGTCGACTGGCTCGTCGAGGAACTCGCGGGGAACGCCTCCTTCGATCCCACCGAGGGGCCGGCCCACCCTCAGCGGCGCTGGTGGGGGCACCCTGTGCGTGAGTACCGCTGGCAGTGGGAACTCGCCCGCCTGCTGGCCGATCCGGTCTGGCGCGGCGTGGACGTGCCGCGCGGCGACGGTGCGCCGGTCCTTCTCATCCCCGGCTTCCTGGCCGGCGACGCGTCGCTGTGGTTGCTGCACACCTGGCTGACTCGGATGGGCCACCGCCCGCATTACGCCGGCATCGCGGCCAACGTGGACTGCTCGGACCGTACGCTGGACCGCCTCGACCGGCTCCTGTGCGGCATCGCGGTCACGTCGGGCCGCAAAGTCAACGTCGTCGGGCACAGCCGCGGCGGGCATTTCGCCAAGGCGCTCGCTCACCGCCGCCCGCAGATGGTGTCCCAGATCGTGGCCATGGGCTCGGCCCTGGACCAGCCCTTCGACATCTCCATCCCCACTCGCCTCACGGTCGCCGGCGTACGGCAATTGCTCACCGGAGTGCTGCGCCGGGCGCCCGAAGGCGGTTGCCTGACCACCGCCTGCCGGTGCCCGTTCGCGCACGACTTCGCGGCACCGTTCCCCACCTCGGTTCCGCTGACCTCGATCTATAGCAAGGGCGACGGGGTGGTGTGGTGGGAAGCGTGCATCGTGCCGTATGCCCGCGCCCTCGAGATCCGTGGCAGCCACGCGGGGATGGCCGTCAACCGCCACGCCTACCGCATCCTTGGTGACGTCCTCGCCCGCTAAAGGCGCCGCGGGCGACCCTGGATCGCTCCGCTAGATGGTGTCCAGGCTCCGGTTGGAAATGGGGAACGCCTTGACGACCCCGACGCCGAAGTCGACGCAGACGTACTCATCGTCCACGCTCAGCACGCGTCCCAGGCCCATGCGGTCGTGGCTGACGCGGTCGCCGACGGCGAAATAGTCGCTCGGGCGGGCAGCGGGAGCGTCGGGAACAGCGAACGGGCTGCTGCGCAGTGGTCGGCGGGAGGAGGCAGACGCGCCGCTCCTTGCCGAGAACGGTCGGGCGGCCATCAGGACGGAACCAAAGCGGGGATGGTGCGGGCGATGCCCACGGAAGTCCTCCCGGGATCACGTGCACACGCTGCCACCGCCGCGTCTTGGTGCAGACGGTGAACAGCCGGTCCGTGAAGACAGGTGCGCCGATGGTGGCCATCGCTCTAGCTGTCAACGATCTCAGCGTACCCCGCGACAGGCGAAAACCGCCGTCGCGGGGCGGCCCACTCGGGCACGAAGGCCGGCTGGGTGGACGGAATCACCCGGCTGGACCAAAAGGTCGGACAGAGCGTAGCGCCTTGTTAACCCGTGGTGAAGAGTCTGCGTGGCTTGTGCCCGCCCGGCCTCGGGTAGGAGCGGCCACATGGACGAGACCGTGAACAGGTCCGAGAACACATCCGAGAACAAGACGACGGACGCAGGCCCCGGAGCGGGTGATTCGACCGGCCGTGACCTGGTGGAGCCGGAGGGGGTCAACGCCGCGTCCCGAGAGATCGTCGATGAGCGGGCCGGCGGTGGCGATGTGACCTCTGGGGGGGCACCAGAACGGGCGCAGGACCAGATCTCCGAGCGGCATCGGTCCGAGGAGATGGCCGGCACCCCCGGCGACCAGGACGGCAGCCCCGGCCAGCAACTCTCGGTCGGCGAGGGCTGAGCCGCCCGACGTCCCCGCCGTGGCTTGCGGGCGGGCGCCCCGGGGTGTGCCGGTGACACGCCGGGAGCCGCACGCTTCCCCTCACGGGCGCGGCGGGGCAGACTCCGGATGATGGCGGTCGCGTCGTGCATCGCGTCTCGCCGACCGCAATATCCACCGGGACATCCGATGCAGGAAGGTGTCGACCATGAGTGTGCAGCAGGACGTGGCGGTGGCCCGGGCTGCGGTCGGGGACATGAAGCGGGCAGTCGAGGGGCTTCGCAGGCACTATCCCGACAGCGTGGATGTCCGCCGGTTGGCGGTAGACGTGGAGCGGATCGGCGAGGACATCGACCTGTTGGCCGGGCCTGTCGATGCCGAAGGCCCACCACCCACGCTTATGGTGATCGAGGACCGGGAATACCCGCCCGACTTCTTCGCCGACGCCGAGGCAGAGGGTATTGGGCCGCGGTGACGGACCAGGGAAGCCACAGGTGACCGCCCTCGCGCCGGACCCCGCACGACGCCGGGCCGACATCGCCGCCCGGACGCTGCGACCCGACCGCTGGTGGGTTGAGCCGGCGGTCACCGCGGGCGTTCTGCTGGCCTTTATCGCCTACTCCACGTGGGCCGCGTTCCAGAACGCCAACTACTACGTCGCCCCCTACCTGTCCCCGTTCTATTCGCCGTGTCTCGCGGTGAGCTGCGTGGAGGGCAGCTCGCACACCCGCATCGTCGGGCAGTGGTTCTCGCTGTCGCCGGCCCTGCTCGTTCTGGTGTTCCCGCTGGGGTTCCGGCTCACCTGCTACTACTACCGCAAGGCCTACTACCGGTCGCTGTGGCTGTCCCCGCCGGCCTGCGCGGTCGCCGAACCACACCGCTCCTACACCGGGGAAACGCGGTTCCCGCTGATCTTCCAGAACGTGCACCGCTACTTCCTCTATCCTGCCCTCGTCTTCAACGTGATCCTGACCGTGGACGCGGTCCTGGCATTTCGGAACGCCGAGCTGGAGTGGGGGCACGCCGGGCTCGGCACGCTCGTGATCACGGTGAACGCGGTGCTGCTGTGGTTGTATTCGCTGTCCTGCCACTCCTGCCGACATATCATCGGGGGGCGGCTCAATCACTTCTCCAAGCACCCGCTGCGCTACCGCGCCTGGACCGAGCTGTCCAAGCTGAACCAGCGGCACATGGAGCTCGCCTGGGCTTCCCTCGTTTTCGTCGGGCTGACCGACCTCTATGTCCGGCTCGTCGCAAGCGGGATCATCACCGACCCGACCTTCTTCTGATCTCTGCATCACTGATCCCAATATTCCGAGGAGCTCCATGGCCGAGCTGGAGACCCATGACTACGACGTCGTTGTGGTCGGGGCCGGCGGCGCTGGACTGCGCGCCGCGATCGAGGCGCACGAGGCAGGCGCCCGAACAGCGATCGTGTGCAAGTCGCTGCTCGGCAAGGCACACACGGTCATGGCCGAGGGCGGGATCGCGGCAGCGATGGGCAACGTCTACAGCGAGGACAACTGGCAGGTGCACTTCCGCGACACCATGCGCGGCGGAAAGATGCTCAACTCCTGGCGGATGGCTCAGCTGCACGCCCAGGAGGCACCCGACCGGGTGGCCGAGCTCGAGGAGTGGGGCGCGCTGTTTGACCGTACGGCCGATGGGTTGATCTCCCAGCGGGACTTCGGCGGTCACCGCTACGCGCGCCTCGCCCATGTCGGCGACCGAACCGGCCTGGAGATGATCCGGACGCTCCAGCAGCGTGCGGTCGCCGGGGGCATCGAGGTGTTGATGGAGTGCACGGTGACCCGGTTGCTCCTCGAGGACAGGCGGGTCGCGGGAGCCTTCGCCTACTGGCGCGAATCGGGACGCTTCGTGTGCCTGCGGGCCCCGGCGGTGGTCCTCGCCACGGGCGGGATCGGGAAGTCCTACCAGATCACCTCGAACTCCTGGGAGTACACCGGGGACGGGCACGCCCTCGCCCTGCGGGCGGGGGCCTCGCTGATCAATATGGAGTTCGTGCAGTTCCACCCCACCGGCATGGTGTGGCCGCCCTCGGTGCGCGGCATCCTGGTCACCGAGAGCGTGCGCGGTGACGGCGGCGTCCTACGCAACTCCGAGGGTCGCCGGTTCATGTTCGACTACATCCCCGAGGTGTTCGCCGACGAGACGGCCGACACCGAGGAGGAGGCCGACCGCTGGTACACCGACAAGAAGGGCGCCCGCCGCCCGCCCGAGTTGCTGCCCCGCGACGAAGTAGCCCGCGCCATCAACTCCGAGGTCAAGGCCGACCGAGGATCGCCGCATGGCGGGGTCTTCCTCGACATTGCCTCCCGCCGGGACGCCGCTTATATCCAAAAGCGCCTTCCCTCGATGTACCACCAGTTCAAGGAGCTCGCCGACGTCGACATCACCGCCGAGCCGATGGAGGTGGGACCCACCTGCCACTACGTGATGGGTGGGATCGAGGTGGACCCGGACACCGAGGCCGCCACGGTGCCGGGCCTTTTCGCCGCCGGTGAAGTGGCCGGCGGAATGCACGGCTCGAACCGCCTGGGCGGCAATTCCCTGTCCGACCTGCTCGTGTTCGGTCGGCGCGCCGGAGCCAGCGCGGCGGCGTACGCCTCTGGTTTGACCGGTCAACGGCCCGTGATCAACCCCGCGGACCTCGACGCCGCCGCGGCCGAAGCCCTGGCCCCGTTCCAGATCCAGGGTGGGGAGAATCCCTACACGATTCAGTACGACCTGCAGGCAACGATGCAGCAGCTGGTCGGGATCATCCGCACGGCCGCGGAAATGGAGCAGGCGCTGGTGGCCATCGACGAGCTCAAGAAGCGCGCCACTCACCTGTCCGTGGAGGGAAACCGGCAATACAACCCCGGCTGGCACTTAGCGCTCGACCTGGCCAGCCTGCTGCGGGTCGCGGAATGCATCGCCCGGGCGGCCCTGGAACGCCAGGAAAGCCGCGGCGGTCACACCCGCGACGACTATCCGGCCACCGAACCGGCCTGGGGCAAGCTCAACGTGGTGTGCCGGGAATCCGGCGACGGGGTCGCCGTGCACACCCAGGAGCTCGCGGAGATGCCCGCGGAGCTGCGGTCCCTGTTCGAGGCCAAGTCTTGAGCGCGTACGACGTGCAGCTGCGGATCTGGCGTGGGACTTCGGACGGCGGTGATCTGCAGGACTTCACCGTCGCGGTCGAGGACGGCGAAGTGGTTCTAGACGCCATCCACCGCGTGCAGGCCACCCAGGCCGGTGACCTCGCGGTGCGGTGGAACTGCAAGGCCGGCAAGTGCGGCTCCTGCAGCGCGGAGATCAACGGGCGCCCACGGCTGATGT
>WUUC01028913.1_pt1 | contig 12011 bp, 8 predicted proteins | sample 6278441 | NCBI WGS metagenome assembly WUUC01 (sample SAMN13675441, study PRJNA597444) | soil metagenome | isolation source: soil | place: USA: Washington | collected 2017-10 | reverse complement strand
GACGGGTTCCCCGCCCTCACCCACCTGGCGGTCCGCCGCAACCGCCTCACCGAGGTGCCGGAGTGGCTGGTCGACCGCCCGGACCTCACGGTTCTCGACCTGCGGGACAACCGGCTGACGGCGCTGCCCGAGTGGCTGGCCGGCAGGACCACGCTGCGCGAGCTCCTCCTCGACGACAACCGCCTCGACGGACTGCCGGCCTGGCTCGGTGGGCTCACCGACCTGACCACGCTCAGGGTCGCCGGCTGCCGGCTGGCCGAGGTACCGGACTGGGTCCGCGGCCTCGGCCGCCTCACCCAGCTCTACCTCGGCGACAACCGCCTGACCACCGTTCCCGACTGGCTCGGCGAGCTGACCGGCCTGACGAAGCTCAGCCTCGTCAACAACTGTCTCACCGCGCTGCCGGAACAGCTCGCCCGTCTGGTGAACCTGACCAGTCTCGCCCTCACCGGCAACCGCCTGACCGAGCTGCCGGAGTGGCTCGGCGAGCTGACCGGGCTGACCGAGCTGTTCGTGCGGTCGAACCGGCTCAGGAGCCTGCCGACGTCCCTCGCGTCCCTCACCGGACTCACCGAGCTGTACGTCAGCGGCAACCAGCTGGCCGGTCTGCCGGGTTGGCTCGGCGAGCTCACCGCGCTGACCGAGCTCGACCTCGGCGACTGCGCGCTCACCGCCGTGCCGGACTGGGTGGCGGCCCTGCCGAAGCTCACACACCTGTACCTGGACGGCAACGAGCTGACCGCGGTGCCGGCATGGCTCGCCGGCCGAACCGAGCTCACCGAGCTGTGGCTGGACAACAACCCGCTGACCGAGCTGCCGGCATGGTTCGGCACTCTCACCGGCCTGGACAAGCTGTCCCTCGACGGCTGCCCGCTCGACAGCCTGCCGTCGAGCTTCGGCGCGCTCACCAACCTCACCACCTTGTGGATGAGTGACACCCGGCTCACGCGGGTACCGGACACGATCACCGGGCTGGCCAGCCTGACCACACTGTTCCTCAACGGCAACCGGATCACGGAGCTGCCAGAACGGCTCGGCGCCCTGCCCGTGCTCCGGCGGCTGTCCGTGGCCAGGAACATGCTGTCCGCCCTGCCCGAACTGCCCGACCTCGACGTGCTCGACGTGAGCGACAACGACCTCACCGAGCTGCCCGGCTGGCTCGCGGACCGGACCGCGCTGACCGAACTGTCGTTGAGCTACAACAAACTCACGGTGCTCCCCGCCTGGCTGGGCAACCTGACCGACCTCACCCACCTCAAGTTGAGCGGCTGTGACCTCGCCGAGCTGCCCGACTCACTCGCGACGCTCACCGCGCTCACCGTGCTGCACGCGCACAACAACAAACTCACCGCGCTCCCGGACTGGCTGGGCGACGTCACCGGCCTCGAAACCCTGTGGTTGAACTACAACCAGCTCACGGTGGCGCCGGAGCCACTGCGCCGGCTGACCGGCCTCACCTCGCTGTGGCTGGGCGACAACCCTCTCACCGGCCTCCCCGACTGGCTCGGTGAGCTGTCCCTCCTGAACACCCTGGAGATGAACAGCTGTCAGCTCAGCACGCTGCCGGACGAGCTGTCGGCACTGCGCAACCTGCGGCACCTCCACACCGACCGCAACCAGCTCACCCAGCTGCCGGGCTGGCTCGCCGACCTCCGCGGGCTCGTCACACTGTCGGTGAACAGCAACCAGCTCACCGAGCTGCCGGAACGGCTCACCGAGCTCGGCTGCCTCGCCTCGCTGTCGGTGAGCGGCAACCAGCTGAACGGCCTCCCCGAGTGGTTGGCCGGCCTGACGGGCCTCACCAGCCTGAGCGCGGGAGGATGCGGACTCGACCGCCTCCCGGACGGGCTCTCCGGCCTCACCACGCTGGAGCTCGCCGACAACCGGCTCACCACGCTGCCGGACTCGATGGCGGCCCTGACGAACCTGCGTCACCTGACACTGCGCGACAACCCGCTCACGACCCTCGGCCCCATCGCCACCCTCCAGCGCCTGGAGACACTCGACCTGGGCGGTTGCCACCTCGGCGAGGTGCCGGACCACCTCGCCGCCCTCCGCAGGCTCACCACCCTCGACCTCACCGGCAACGACCTCACCGAGCTCCCCCGGTGGATCACGAGCCTGTCCCGCCTCTCCTCGCTCAACCTGTCCGACAACGAGCTGAGAGCCCTGCCCGACGACCTCGGCCGGCTCGCCGGTCTCGTCACCCTGAACCTGTCGAACAACCGCCTGGACCGCGTGCCGGACGGGATCGGCGACCTGAGCGGGCTCAAGCAGCTGTACCTGTACAAGAACGAGCTGACGGCGCTACCGGACGACATCGGCAGGCTCACCCACCTCACCGCGCTGTCCGTCGGCGACAACGCCATCGCCACCCTTCCCGAGGAGATCGGCGCGCTCACCCGGCTCGCCACCCTCCACCTCGGCGACAACAGCCTGCGTGCACTGCCGGACAGCATCGGCTCGCTGCGGCGGTTGACGCGGCTCTACCTCGGGAACAACCGGCTGACGGCACTGCCCGACAGCATGCGGCAGCTCAGCGGGCTCACGACCCTGCTCGTCTACGACAACGAGCTGACCACCCTGCCCCACTGGCTGGTCGACCTGCCCGAGCTCTCCGACCTGTCCGCGATCGGCAACCCGCTCGTGAGCCCGCCACCCGAGATCGCCGTCGGCGGGTCGACGTCGGTGCTCGCGTTCCTGCTCGCGCTCCGGCACGGGAGCGAGCCGCAGTGGCTGTCGAAGCTGCTGGTCGTCGGTGAGGGCGGGGTCGGGAAGACGTCGGTGATCAAGGCGTTGGACCGGGCGCCGCACGATCCCGACGAGCCGTCCACGCACGGGCTCATGATCAAGGAGCTGCGCCTCGACCACCCCAGCGTGCCGGACCGCGAGATGCGGCTCGCCACCTGGGACTTCGGGGGCCAGGAGATCTACCACGCCACGCACCAGTTCTTCCTCACCGACCGGTCGCTGTTCCTGCTGCTGTGGAACGCGCGGCTCGGCTGGGAGCAGGGGCGGCTGCACTACTGGCTCGACATCATCACCGCGCGTGCTCCGGAGTCGCCCATCATCCTGGTGGCCACGCACATCCACGGCCGGCCGGTCGACCTGCCGCTGGCCGAGCTGCGGGCGAAGTACCCCCGGATCGTCGCGAGTGTCCAGGTGGACAACGAGACCCGGGACGGCATCGAGGAGCTGCGCACGCTGCTCGCCGGGAGAGCGGCCGAGCTGCCGCTGATGGGGTCGGAGTGGCCGGTGGACTGGCTCGTCGCCGCGGAGGCGTTGCGGGGCGCGGCCGAGAACCACGTGACCCCGGCGCGGATGTGGGAGCTGATGAAGTCCGCCGGGGTGACCGATCGCGACCAGCAGCGCTACATCGCGGGGGCACTGCACGTCCTCGGCGACATCCTCTACGACGCCGACGACCCGGAGCTGAGCCAGCTCGTGGTCCTGCACCCGTCGTGGGTCAACGAGTTCATCAGCAAGGTGCTCGACAGCGACCAGGTCGCCCAGCGGCACGGGCTGCTCACCCGCGAGCACCTCAACGAGCTGTGGGCGGAGCTCGACCGCGGGGTGCGCGACCACCTGCTCGGCATGATGGACAAGTACGACCTCTCCTACCGGATCGAGGGCGGCGCCACGGACCTCAGCCTCGTGGTGGAGCGGCTGCAGTGGGACCCACCGTCCTATGAGGACACCTGGCACTCGCTCCGGCGACAGCCGGAGATCAAGGTGATCTACCGGCTGAACACGATGCCGCCCGGGATCCCCACCTGGTTCATCGCGCGGTCGCACCGGTTCAGCAAGGGTGTGCACTGGCGCACCGGCGCGCTGCTCGGCCACGGCGACGGCCAGCACCTCGCGCTGGTCACCGCCGACCGCCACCGCAACGTCCTCGAGCTGGCCGTGCGCGGCCCGTCGCCGGCCGGGTTCTTCATGGTGCTCGACGACGGCCTCAACCTCACCCTGGAACGGTTCCCCGGCCTGGACATCACCCGCGAGGTGCCGTGCCGGTGCGAGGAGGGCTGCACGGAGCTGTTCAACTACGAGAACCTGCGTGCCCGGCTCACCCGCACCCCGCCGAGGTACGAGATCGAGTGCCACCGCTCCGGCGAACCGGTGTCGGTGCCGCAGCTGCTGCTCGGCCTCGCACCGTCCGAACGGGACGCGACCCGCGCGAGCATCGACCAGTTCGCGAAGACGGTCGCGCAGCTCGGTGACCGGCTGACCGAACAGAGCGACTACATCCAGCGGCTGCTCCTCCGCCTGCAGCGACTGGCCCAGACCCAGCAGGAAGCACGCTGTCCCAGCGTCTTCGCCGTCGTGAACGCGGACCGCAAGCGACTCACCGGAACGGCGTACGAGATCCACCTCTACTGCGAGGAACCCGGCGCCTGGCACCGCCTCCCCGAGCCGAGGGGCGTGTACCCCGTCACGCAGCCCGCGGAGTGGTTCCGCAAGCTGGGGCCCTACCTGCAGCACCTGCTGACCGTGCTGAAGCACGCCGCGCCGCTGACCGGACCGGTCCTCGGCGTCGCCGTGGGCACACTGGACGAACAGATCAAGGCCGACTGCGAGCTGATGAAGGAGCTGGCGGCCCAGGTCCCCAAGGAGGTCCGGCACCAGGGCGACCTCCCCGGCACCGTGACCCCCGAGCCGACCCCGGACTCCCACGCCACGACCGACGCGGACTTCCGCGCGCTGAAGGCGATGCTGACGAAACTGGACCCCGACGAGTCCTGGGGCGGCCTGTCCCGCACCACGACACCGGAGGGCCTGACCCTCTACCTGTGCGAACACCACGTGGCCCAGTACCACCAGCGCGCGCCCGGATGACGCGCACCGTTGATTCTTCGCCCGAAACCGCGTTAAGTGAGGACGCGGTGACGAAGGAGGACGGCGATGTCTTTCGACAGGCGGACACTGTTACTCGGGGTCGGCGCGGCCGGGCTCGCGGGTATGGCGCTGCCCGGGACGGCCACCGCCGACCCGACTGACCTGGCGTTCCGGATACGGCACAAGTACCGGCCGTTCGACCTGATCGCGCCGCGGTTCGTGCAGTACGACTCCGTCGCGCCGCCGACGCGGGACGCCCTGGTCTCCACCGACGTGCGGCCGAGGGCGCCGTACGGGTCGGTGCTGGTCGAGGTGCGGTCCGGCGCCGGGGTCGTGGCCGGGCTGGTGGGCGACGACGGCACCCGCGTCCTGGGCACCTACGACGCGGGGCGGGCCTCGATCGAGATCACCGTGGGTGGCACGACCACCGTGGTGAGGTCGGTACCCGTGACGCTGCCCGCACCGTTCCGGTTCGCCGTGGTGTTCAACGAGAACGCGGTGACCGTCCTGGCGGACACGACCGGGACCGGCACGGCGTGGCAACCGCTGCTGACCGAACGGGACGGTGTCCGGGCACTCGTCGACCTGCGGGTGCCGGACGTGCTCGGCCGGCTGTCCTACGGGTACGGCGGGCGCGGGAACGTGCTGCTGGGACGGGTCCGAGCCGGCTACTTCGGGCAGGCGGGCGTCCGCGACCCGCACGTCGTGCAGTACGCGGACGGGCGGCCGGTCATCCGCGGCAACAAGCTCTACCTCACCCTCACCAACGCCGGCCTGGGGTTCTTCCAGCAGGCGCACTGGGGTGTGTGGACACTCGACCTGACCGACCCGACCCGCCTCGAACAGGTCGCGCAGCTGTTCTTCGCGCGCGACGGGCTCGTGCTCGGCGACCACGCCGGCCAGATCGTCCTCGACGGCGACGAGTTCATCCTCGCCATGTCCTCGTGGGGCGACTTCGACTTCGCCGGCGTGCGGGTGCGGTACACCAGGACCACGGCGAACGTGCTGGAGGGTGTGCACGTCCTGCCGACCACCCCGATGCCGCTGCCCACCTCGGTCAGCTCGTGGGATCCCGCCATGACCCGGATCAACGATCAGTGGCACGTGGCGTTCGTCGAGAGCCCGGCCCAGTCACCCGCGTTCGTGTTCCACCCCGCGCTGGCCCGCGGCCGCACGCTGGAAAGCCTTTCGCCGGTGGGCGCCGACCTCACCCTCGACCAGACCGAGGGCACGATCATCCAACGCGTCGACGGGCGCTGGTACGTGCTGGCCAGCGACGGCGACGCCCGGCTGTACCGGGTGTACGACCTGCGCATGCGTCCACAAGGGACACTCGACGCCCCGTACGGCACGAACATCCCGCACCCGATGGTCGTCCGCGCACGGAACACCTGGTGGCTGCTCACGTTCGACGGCACCCAGTACGCCGAACCCGTCCTCGGCTACGGCGGTCACGGCGACTTCGTCGTGATGACGGCGTAGAGGTCACGCCCCGATGCCGAGCTTGGCGCGGGCCCGGTGCATGAGGTGCTCCAGCAGGGTGAGCAGGACCGACTTGGCGGACTCGCGGTCGCGGGCGTCGCAGAGCTGGATGGGGACGGCCGGGTCGAGGTCGAGCGCGTCACGGACGTCGTCCGGGGTGTACCTCGGCGCCCCGTCGAAGCAGTTCACGGCCACCACGAAGCTGACCCCACGGCTCTCGAAGAAGTCGACCGCGGCGAAGGAGTTGTCGAGGCGGCGGGTGTCGGCCAGGACGATCGCGCCGAGGGCGCCTCGGGACAGCTCGTCCCACAGGAACCAGAAACGCTCCTGTCCCGGGGTGCCGAAGACGTAGAGGATGAGGTCGGAGTTGATGGTGATGCGGCCGAAGTCCAACGCGACCGTCGTGGTCGTCTTCGCCTCGACGCCGGACAGGTCGTCGACGCCCTCGCCGAGCTCGCTGAGCACCTCCTCGGTGCGCAGCGGGGCGACCTCGCTCACGGCACCGACCATGGTGGTCTTGCCGACCCCGAACCCCCCGGCGATCAGCACCTTCACCGCCGCGGCGGTGACCGTTGCCGGCTCAGAGTTTTCTGACACCATCGAGCACCGCCTGTAGGAGCTTGATATCGGGAGTTTCGGACGTCATCTGGACCGGCGGCGACCGGAAGATCAGGTAGCCGCCCTCGATCAGGTCCCCGATGAGGATCTTCGTGACGGCCAGCGGGAGCGAGAGCCCGGCGGACACCTCGGCCACCGACAGGGGACGCCCGCACAGGCGGACGATGCCGGCGTACTCGTGCCCCATCCGTTCGAGTTGGACGTCCCACCGCGCGGACACCACCAGCGTGATCATGTCCAGGTCACGCCAGTTGCTGGTGGTACGGCCGCGGGTCACCGCGTACGGCCGCACCAGCGGGCCGGCGGCGTCGTCGAACCATGCCTCCCGCGGGCCCGTCATGACGACAACGGACCCACCGGTGGCTCGAACAGGCCGCGCCGCTTGTGCGTGCTGAGCAGCTCGCCGAGTCGGAGTACGGTCTGGTTCATCTCGTAGGCGACCGTGCCCATGCTCGCGCCCTGCTCGCTGAGCAACGCGAGGCAGGCGTTGTCGCCCGCGGCGGTCAGGAACAGCACGGCCCGGTCGAGCTCGATGACGGTCTGCCGCACGTCCCCGCCGTCGAACCGGGCGCCGGCACTGCGCGCCAGGCTCTGCAACGCAGAGGACATCGCGCTGAAGTGCTCGGCGTCCTCGACCGACATCGTGGCCGACTTGCCGAGCATCAACCCGTCGGTGGACAGCACCACCGCGTACCGCACCCTGGCCAGCCGCTTGACCAGGTCGTCGAGCATCCAGTCCAGTCGGGAAGAGTTGGATGTCACTGTTGGCCTTCTCGTCGGTCGTGGTAGCTCGTACCTGGCTCTGGACGCGCCATCCTTCCCTGGCGGGTCCCGGACTCGATCGCGGAGAACAGGTCCCGCACCTGCTCGGACGATCGTTGCTCGTGCCGGCCGCCCTGTTGGGGCCGCGGCGGCTGCGGCATGTTCGTCAGCTGCGGCGCGAGGCTCTCCTGCCGGCGACGCCTGGGCAGCGCTGGCCGGCCGGCGGTGGGCTGAAATCCTTGCCCGGCCCCGGATGGCGGCTGTTCGAGGGCCGCGTGGCGGGTGGCTCGTGGCTCCGGGGCCGCGTGCTGCGACGGCGCTGGTTCACCAGGTTCCATGGTCGGCCATGATACGGACGGGTTACCGATCGGTGGCGCCGAGTGTCCGTTGCCGATCGGGCCGGTGTGCCGCAACCCGGCGCCATTCACTTCTCCCGTACCGATTCCGGCGCCGACACCAGCACCGACGCCGACCGGGCGCGCGTCGTTGGAGACGATCAGCGACGTCGGGATCAGGACGATCGCGCGGATCCCGCCGTAGTCCGAATCGGACAGTCGGATGCTCACCCCGTTGCGGGCGGCGATCTGGCCGACCACGAGCAGCCCCATACGCGAGTCGCTGGACAGGTTCGCGACGCTGAAGCTCGGCGGTTCCCGCAGGACCTCGTTGGCGTGCGCGATCTGTTCGCCCGACATGCCGAGGCCCTGGTCGACGACCTCGACGACCGCTCCCCTGCCGACCACGGTGCTGACGACGTCCACCCGGGACTCGGGCGGGGAGAACGACGTCGCGTTCTCCACCAGCTCCGCGATCAGGTGGATGAGGTCGGCGACCACGCTGCCCACGATGGACACGTTCGCCATGTGCCCGGCGTGGACGCGGGCGTAGTCCTCGGTCTCCGCGATGGCGCTGCGCACGAGCTCGACGAGCGGCACCGGGTTGCGCCACTGGCGTCCCGGCTGCTCACCGCCGAGGATGATCAGGTTCTCCGCGTTGCGCCGCGCCCGGGTGGCCAGGTGGTCGAGCTCGAACAGCACCGAGAGCCGGTCCGGGTCCTCCTCGCCGTGCTCGGCCTTGTCCAGCACCTCCAGCTGCTTGTGCACGACGACCTGGCTGCGGTGCGCGATGTTCAGGAACAGCGCGTTGATGCCGCCCCTGGTCCTCGCCTCCTCCACCGCGGCCGACACGGCGGCGGACTCGGCCCGGTTGAACGCGTCGGCGACGTCGCCGATCTCGTCCGGCCCGAAGTCCAGTGGCCGGATCTCGGCGTTGACGTCGACGTCCTCGCCGTTGCGCAGCCGCGTCATGATGCGCGGCAGCTGCTCGTCGGCCAGCGAGAGCGCCTCACCCCGCAGCCGTTTGAGCCGCCTGATCAGCGTCCCGGAGATCCGCAGGGTGACCAGGCTCGCGAGCAGCGCGCCGAGCAGCATCGCCGCGCCGGCGACCAGCCACCACGTCGCCGTGTCCTCCGCGGTGTCGATGGACCTGGCGACGACGGTCGCGTACTGGGTCTGGTACAGGTTGAGCAGGTCGTTGTTGACCGTGGTCGCGGCCGCCTGCCAGTCGGCGACGCTCACCGGCAGCTGTGCGGCGTCGCCGGGCGCGCCGCGCCCGACGATCGACTCCTCCACCGTGGTCAGCGTCTTCCACGCGGCGCTCTCGACCAGCGCCTCCGCCTTGCGGCGTGCCTCGGGGGCCAGCGCCGGCATGATCGTGGTGATCCGGTCGTGGTAGGAGCCGACCTGCCGGCTGTACTCCTGCAGCTGTTGCGGGCTCATCCGGCCGACCACCGCGACACCGAGCGCGTTGCCTCGCGACATCGACTCCATCGCGTCGACCAGCTCGACGGAGACGCTGGCGCCCGCCACGGCGTCCGGGTCCGGCAGGTTGTTCGCCACCCCCCGCGTGCCGACGAGGAAGCGGTCGAGGATCGCGTTGTAGAACTGGTAGGCCTGGTCCGGGGGCAGCAGTCCGGCGTCGACGCCCTGCCGCACCTGGGCGAACGCGGCGAGGACCTTCTCGGCCGAGTCGTTCGCCCCGGCGGTCTCCGGAGCGACCTCCGCGATGGTGGTCTGCGCCTCCACCAGCTCGGGGGACGCCATCACCTCTTCGACGCTCTGGCGTGCCTCGGCAAGGCCTTCCCGCACCGACTGGTCACCGGAGAGCAGCAGCAGGCTCAGCCTGCGCTCCTCCTGCAGCGACTTGCCGAACTCCATGCTCGGCCCGGTGGCGCTGGACAGCTGTGTGACCTCGTCCCGCAGGTCGAACGCCTCCACCGCGAGATAGGTGGACGCGCCGACGCCGACGGCGAGCAGCGTGATGCTCGGAATCAGCGCGATGGACAGAATGCGTGCTCGAACACTGAGCCGTAACCCGCTCACCGGTCAAACCTCCGGTCCACTCACCACCGCACGGGAACTTCGGTGAGGCCACCCACGATCAGGCCTTCCAGCTTGACCAGCTCGCCCGGCCCGGCCGCGTGGTCGAACGCGGACTCGTCCCGGTTCGCCGCGGCCATGCCGCACAGCACGGTGGTGCCCTTGGGCAGCACGGAGTCCGCGACCTCTGTCTCGACGGGAAGGTACCGGACCATGCCGAACCCGGAGTTGGCGTCCATCCGCAGCGTCTCCCCGACCGCGGTGCGCACCAGCGCGGGCTCGGCGAGCAGCCGCTCCCAGTGGCGCCGGTCGGCGAGCAGCATGGCGACCATCTTGCCGATCATGTTCGCGGTCGTCTCGTGCCCGGCGACGAGAAGCCCGATCCCGGCGGCGACGTCGTCCTGACCTGGCGGCACCAGCGCAGGTGCGCCTCGCCGGTCTGCGGCAGCACGGTGGCCATCGCGCTGTTGAGCACCCCGCCGGACTCGGTGACCGATATCCTGGCGGCGTCCGGCGCGTCGAGCGCGCGGGTGAGCCGCGGGTCCGACAGCACCTGCCTCACGTCTCCGTACCTGGTGACGAGTTGCTCCATCGCGCCGTGGTCTCCTCTCGATCGCCACCAGTGGGTGCGCAGTCAACCGGTCACGGGTAACCGCCGTCAAGCACCACCTCACGGCAGGAACGTGCCACGCCGATCTGGTTGCGACCACAACTTTTGATTTCGGAGCGTAACGGAGAGGAATATCAAGACGACAAATTCGGTGACTGACGGTAATCCCGATCAGGTAGTCACTGTTTTCCCTGCTCAGCAAAAGGCCAGACCATGTCCTCACGACCGCTTCCGGTCAGAACACTGCTCTCCGTTGGACTACTGGGCTCCGCCGTCACCCTTGTCCTCCAACCGAACCCGGTGGTGTCGGTAATCGCCCTGGGAATCCTCGTCGCCTGCGCACTGGCGGTCGTGGTTCGCGCGCTGCGCCGCGCGAGCCGCCGCATCGACAGGATTTTCTCGGACGAACTGAAATCCGGCGAGGAAATCACCGACGAGGACGAGACCGTCAGGGCAGCGTGACCTTCGCCGGCAACCTGAACAGTGGTCCAGTCACCAGATCAGCTCCCGCCTCCCGCCACCAGTCCGCTTCGGACCCGGTCCGCACGTCGTCGACGACCACGACGGCGCCCGCCTCGTGGCCGAGCGCGACCATGTCCCGCAACGCACGGCCGATCACGCGTTCCGCCGACCGTCGCACCAGCGCGGGCGCGAGCCGCACCGCGTGCACCGGCACGTCCGACAGGCACGTCACGTCGCCGGCCGCGCCGCCGAAGTCGTGCACCGCGATCGCGACCCCCGAGCCGGCGAGACGCGTGAGGACCGCCGACGCGCCGGTGGCGAGACCGGCCGGCACGGACACCTGGAGCCGGTCCGCGGGAAGGCCGGACCGGTCGAGCACCGCCAGCAGTTCGGGGCAGTTCAACTGGCTCGGTGGGACGGCGACCGTCAGCGGCAGCTCACCCGGCCACGACCTGACCCGCGAACCGGCGTGGTCGAGCAGCCACTGGCCGAGCCGTTCGCCGAAACCGACCCGCTCGGCCAGTGCCACGCACCGCTCGTGCGGCAGCACACCCAGCTCGGCGTGGTCCCACCACAGCCGCGCGTCGAGCCGTGCCGGCAGGCCGTCGCTGAGGCGGACCTGCGGCCGGAACTCGACGTGCACGCGGCCGGCCCACCACGCGTCCGGGAGGGTCGCTGCCAGGCGCAGCTCCTGGCGGTCGTCGTCGCGGTGGGGTTCCAGCAGCGTCCAGCGGCCGGGGCCCATGAGCTTCGCCTTGCGCAGCGCCAGGTCCGCGGCGTGCAGCACGGCCATCGGGTCGTGGTGGTGCGGCGGGCTCTGCACGACGCCGATGCTGACCGACACGACCACGGCGAGCCCGTCG
>WUUC01214452.1_pt1 | contig 12012 bp, 12 predicted proteins | sample 6278441 | NCBI WGS metagenome assembly WUUC01 (sample SAMN13675441, study PRJNA597444) | soil metagenome | isolation source: soil | place: USA: Washington | collected 2017-10 | reverse complement strand
GTGAATTGGCCGTCGGGAGCACTGTGTCAGCTGCCGCGATCGAGCAGGTTGAGCTCTGGCAACGACGAGGTCGCGCAGGTGGCGCCGATCGGGAGCGTTGCCCGAGGAAACTCTCATGATCGCGATCACGTCCCGCATTCTCTGCATCTCCTGCCTGGTGGCCCTGTACGCCTGCTCCGCCGCTGACGAAACGCTTTCGGGCGATGCTCACGCAGAGGAAGATGAGACCCACCCATCGAGCGCGCTGCAGCCGGATGCGGCAGAGGTTCTGTCCGACCCAGCAGATTGCGCTCATCGAGGAGCGCTTGGCTGCAACCAACGCTCGGGACTGGGGTCGATGGGAAGCGTTGCACACGCCGGACGCCATTCGCACCGCTCCAGAGCTCGACCAGCCCCTGCAGAGCGCCGCAGCGATGCGCGCGGCCATCGAAGCGCTGTCAGCCTCGTTCCCCGACTACCACCTCGAGCTCGAGCAGGCTTTTGGCCAGGGCGAGTGGCTGGCTGTGCGCCTGCACACGACCGGGACGATGACCGGGCCGCTGCTGCTATCCGATGGAAGCGAGGTTCCCGCGACGGGGCAGCGTATCGACCAAGACTGGAGTGCGCTGGTCCGCTTCGATGGTGACCATGTGGCTGAGTTTCACGAGTTTTATGACCAGCTCACGCTGATGGTTCAGCTGGGGTTGATCGCACCGTGAGTGGCGGGGGCGACGGCGTCGCCCCGCGGAAGGCGCGCGCTCTCATGCGCTGTCGGACCACCCCAGAGTCAATAGAAGCGTGCTTTCTTCTCTGGCGTCGACGTGGTGACGGAGCCCTCCTGCCAAGACGAGCAGTTCGCCGCTCTTCATCTCGAAGCTGCCCGTGGGAAGCCCCAGGCTGACCCGTCCGGAAAGGAGTTGGATCGACGCCGTGCCGTCAGCGTGGTGCTCGGCAATGCGCGCGCCGGCTTTCATCGCCATCAATACGATCCGTTGGTCGGGAGCGCGCACCAGCGTGCGAGCCATGTGTCCGCCGCGCGCGTACTGCTCGTCGAGCCTCAACTCAGCGCCGAGAGCGAGGAGGTCGAAGTTGATTCCAGCCTCAATGGACCCTGGTTTGTGCATCCGATCTTCCTTCTTCCCCGCCCATCCCTCAGGCGCGCTGGGGCCGGCTCGAAGTCACCAGGTTGATGAGCATCCAGCCGAACGTCACAAGCCACGCGGCGAGTGCCACATACACCGAGTAGCGTGGGATGACGAGCAGGAATCCGAGGTCTGCGGCCTCGGCGAGCCGAGTGGTACTGACGGTGTACATTCCGAGCGGGAAGACCATGCCCCAGTACTGAGGGTCGTACCGGAGCGGAAAGCGGCGAACGACGTGGCGCCAGACTCCCAGGATGACGAGCAGTGGTATCCACCAAGTCGCGGTCACCCAGAAGAACAGGGTGAATCCCGTCAAGAAGGGCTCCACCCGCCCGAGCAGTGTTGACGCGTCGCGAACGAGCAAAAGCATCGAGCCGGCGAGGGTCGTAATGGCCACCGCGCCCATGTTGATCCAATAGGGCGGCGTCAACCGTTCCATTGTCATCGCCAGAAACGTGAACCGATAGAAGATGAGGGTAATTATGGTGAGGTAGAGCATGGCACCGAGCAGGTACATGCAAAGCGACAGAAACAGCATCAACTCGGGCGTTGCCAGCTGTGTCGCCAGCAGCGATCCGAGGACGGATACGGCCTGTGTCGCCACGATCGCGATCAGCCAGGCGCCGTTGATCCCGGCCTCCAGCGATGGCTTATCCTCGCGCACCACGACGGCCGTGAAGAAGGCGTACATCACCACCACCCATAGCCCAGCGCCAATGAACCATAGGGTCAGCGCGGGCGAGGCGTCTCGAGTGACGACGAACACCTGTGAGCCGAGCACGCATGTGCCCGCGACCAGCGTGAAATAGCCAGGGCCACGAGCATGATCACGCAGGTCGTCGAGCATGCGACGCGAGTAGAGCGTAAGCCGCACGAGAACGCCGAGGCTCAGGATGCCGTAGCAGGTGATGTTCACCCAGAGCAGCGCGCGCGAGATCCAAACCAGATTGAAAAGGGCTGCCGCGATCGACACGACTCCCGTCGCCATGACGAGGGCGAAGTATCCGGGAAACAGGCCCTCGATTCCGCGGCCGACCTTGCGAACTACCCCGACATTGCCCCCGCCCTCCATCAGCGTAGACGGTACAGATAGGCTAGCAAGCCCAAGTTTAGACCCAGGCACGTCAGGCTGACGATGGCCGCTGGAAGCGCGACGGCCCTATCGCCTCCCAGGTAGGCATTCATGGTGCCGGTGAGCAGCCAGAGTTGCAGCACGACAATCAGCACGACGAACGCGAGGATTGCGTTCGCGATGGTCATTCGCTGCGAGCGAGCGAAGCGCCCCGGTCCGTTCATGTCGTCGAGTCCTCGACGCCGGTCGCATAGACGGTTCCGCCTCGCACGTCGAGCAGGACTCGGGGCAGGCGCCGCTGGGGTGGGCCGGCGATGGGGTCACCCGTCGCGAGATCGAACCAACCGTTGTGACATGGACAGTGGAGCTTGCCCTCGCGCACCTTGGGAACGACAGGGCACTGCAGGTGTGTGCACTGCTGATCGTAGGCCACAAACCCGCTCGGCCCCGTCCGCACGAGGAGCCGAGGCGTGCTGCCTTCGGGGTAGCTGAACGTCTTTGCTCCTCCCACCGGAAGCTCGTCGACCGCCGCCACGGGTTGCTCTGGCCAAACGCCATTGCGCCGGCCGAATAGGCTCTTCCACGCCAGCCAGAGCTGCCCGATCGCGAACGCGCCGCTGGTCACAACGACGAACCGGATGAGGTCACGGCGCGAGACATAGTCGTCTTCGCTCCAGTCGATGGGAAAATCCCGCCGCCAGCGAGGCTGCCGACTCGGGGATGCTCCGTCCGGTGGGACCGAGCGGGGTGGAAGCGGGGCGTGGCGGTCGGCGTTGGCGTCGTTCATGCGTCCTCCTCGCTCCTGAAGACGTCGTCGAGGACGTCGTGCCCGATGGTTGGCTCGTACATCGCGGCGGTGACGTCGAGCGTCTCACGAACTTGCTCGATGGGAACCATCACGTTCACCTTGGTCCGAATCGTTTGGCGCCCGAACTGGAAGGTGTTCACCGGCTTCGATCGAGGCCGCAGCTTCGCCATCTCTGCGCGCGTGCCGAAGGCGAGCGCCTGGCTAGGACACACCGACGCGCACATCGGCTTGAGCCCGACGGAGGTGCGATCGTAACACATGTCGCATTTCATCATCAGGTTCATTCGCGTATTCATCTTCGGCACTCCGAAGGGGCATGCGAGCACGCAGTTGTTGCAGGCGATGCAGCGCGGCTTTCGGGCGGTTTGCACCACGCCGTCCTCGGTGCGCTTGATGGCGTCGGCGGGACACACCTCGGCGCACGTCGGTGAATCGCAGTGCATGCAGACGACGGGCAGCGTCTGGGTGGAGCGCTCACGGTCGATGTAGTCGAGCTGGATCATCGATTGCCCCTTGTGCGTGTCGCACTCGCTGCATGCCTGAATGCAGGACTGGCAGCCGATGCAGCGACTGGGGTCGATGAAGAATTCGAGGATTTCGGGGACCGGCATGGATGCTCCTCATTGCTGGGGCTCGAGAGCATCTGCGTACTCTGGTGCCTCAGCCTTGCTCACTCGCACCGCGCAGACCTTGTACTCGGGGATCTTCGAGATGGCGTCTTGCGCCGCGATGGTGAGCTGGTTCACGCTCTTGCGTCCTCCCCAATGATACGGGATGAAGACAGTGTCCGGGCGTATCGTATGCACGACTGACGCTCGCAGCGTACAACGACCCCGGCGGCTCTCCACGCTGGCCCAATCGCCCGTTGCAATGCCGAGACGTGTCGCCAGCGCCGGATGGATCTCGAGGCGCGGCTCGGGGTAGTGATCCACGAGTGGGCCGATGCGCCGTGTCTGATTGCCAGAGAGGAAGTGGCTCACGACGCGCCCTGTCGTGAGGATGACCGGATACGTGGCGTCGACGTCTTCGGTCGGGCCCACGTAGGGAGTGGCGTTGAAGCGTGCCTTGCCGTCCGGGAAGTAGAAGGGCCCGGCGCCGTTCGCCACCGGGTTCCACGACCCGGGCTCGAAGAGCCGCAGCGTGCCCTGGGGCGACGGCTGCGGCGGACCGTCGGGCGTGTCGCTCCTGCACGGCCAGAACACCCCGAAGTGCTCTTCCACTCGTTCGTACGTCACGCCCGAGTAGTCGCTCACGCCGCCCTTCGAGGCGAGGCGCAGCTCGTCGAAGATCTCCCGCGGGCTCTCGAAGGTGAATCCGCGCTCGCGCCCCAGCGCTTTGGCGATGTCCTGGATGATACGCCAGTCCTGCCGGGCCTCGCCGGGACATTCGACCGCCTGGCGGATGCGGATGATGCGGCCTTCGACCTGGGTCACCGTGCCCTCGTCCTCCTCTTGTAGGGAGCCCGGCAGCACCACGTCGGCGTAGCGGGCCGTCTCGCTCATGAAGAAGTCGATGGCGACGAAGAAGTCGAGCTTCTCCAGCGCGGCGCGCACGAAGTTGTTGTCGGGCAGTGAGACGACGGGATTGAAGCAAATCGACAACAGGCCGCGCACCTCACCCGAGTGCGCCTTGCGCAGCAGCTCGTAGGCGTCGACTCCGGGTTGCGGCAGATCGTCAGGGCTCATCCCCCACACCTGTGCGACATAGGCGCGATGCTCCGGCTTGCCGAGATCGCGGCCTCCCGGTAGCTGATCGCACTTCTGGCCATGCTCGCGACCGCCTTGCCCATTCGCCTGTCCCGTGATGGTCGCGTAGCCCGAGCCGGGCCGGCCGATGCGACCCGAAGCCAGCACGATGTTGATGGCGCCCAGGACGTTTTGTACTCCGTGGCTGTGGTGTTCGATGCCGCGGGCATGCATCAGGAAGCTGCTCTGCGCCGTCCCCCACCATTCGGCGGCTTGTCGTATCGTCTTCTCTGCGATGCCGGTGACCTCCGCCGTGCGCCGCGGCGTCCACTCGCTCACCTGCGCGGCGACAGCATCGAAGCCCACGGTGTGTTGAAGGATGAAATCATGATCGAGCCAGTCGTTCTCGATCATCAGCCGCAGGATGCCGTTGAACAACGCGACGTCGCGGCCGGGCTTGATCGGCAAGAACAGGTCGCAGGTGCGGGCGAGCGGCGTGATGCGCGGGTCGACCACGATCACCTTGGCGCCGTGCTCGCGCGCCTGCCAGATGTAGTTGGTGGTGATCGGCGCGCATTCGGCGACGTTCGCCCCGGCGACGAGGATGACACGGGCATCGAGGATGTCGCTCCAAGGGTTCGCGGCACGATCGATGCCGAATGCCTTCTTGTTGCCGGCGGCGGCGCTGACCATGCAGAGCCGCCCATTGTAGTCGATGTTCGCGGTGCGCAGGCACATGTGGGCGAACTTGCCCATCAGGTACGTCTTCTCGGTGGTCAGGCTGGCGCCTGACAGGATCGCGAAGGCGTCGCGACCATGCTCGCGCTGGATCCGCTCGATGGCGTCGGCGACGCGGCGAATGGCCTGTTCGTAGGGCAGCTTTCGGAACCCGGAGGGTGTCGCAGCGTCCTTCTCATAGGCGTGGAGCAGGCGATCGGGATGGCCCTGCTGCAGGTAGCGCTTCACGCCCTTGGGGCAGAGCATTCCTCCATTGAAGGGGAAGTCGTACCAGGGCTCGATGCCAACGATCGTGTTCTCCTTGACCTGGAGCTGGATGCCGCATTGCTGGCCGCAGAAGCAGCAGTGGGTTTTGACGGATCGGTCCGGGGCGACGCCGGTGTCAACGCGTATGTCCTTCGCATACGCTCGGGTAGGGCCGAATTCGTGAATCACCTCCCGCTCCAGCGCCGGGATGGGAAGGGATGCCGTGGCTTCGTCAGCTGCAGAATCTCGTGCTCGTGTCATGGATGAAAATTCTCAGCATCCTCGCTGTCTAAAGGGCCCTGACCGAGACCCGCGTTGGCAGGCCTGGGCATTGGCAAGGCGGTATCCCTGGCGGCGAGCGGCGCGCCCCCGCGGTGACCGTTCCAGGCGAGACCCTGCGCTAGAGCGAACGACGCACGTCGGCAGGGAGGGCAGATCCACTGATAGTGCTCGGCCTCGCTGCCCGGGATATCGTAACGGTAGCCGAGTTGTCGCTCGACCTCGATGAGGTCGAGCACGTGCATGCGAGACGTGAACGCGTGACCGCAGCGCCGGCAGTGCGCGGGCTCGCCCTCGCGCCCGATGTCCTTGTAGAAGCCGACACCGAGCTGCGCCGGACGCTGAAAGATGTGGAAGAACTTGCCGAACGGTAACCAGATGAAGGTCGCGATGACGGTAATCGCGTGTAGGATGGCGATGAACGTGAAGCCGTAACCCTTCAGCCACGTGTAGCTGGCCGTGAGCATGAGCCCCGTGACGCTCACAGCGAACAACAGCAGGAGGGGCATGAAATCCTCGGCAAAGCGCTGCAGCGCGCCGGCGCCCTCCTCGCGCATCCGCCGCCGCATGGCCAGCATCACCCCTGCGATCACGAGGAACGACGCCCACACCAACCCGTGAAACAAGAGGAACGCGACCACGGAATCGTGTGGAAAGCGGAAGGCGCCGAAACCGAACAGCACGGCTTCATACAAACGCAGGTCACCGGGCACCGGGCGGAAGTGCAGCCAACCGAACACGAGGGGGAAGGTGATGGCCACGGCCAGGCCGCAGCCCCACATGATGAGCAGGTGCGTCAAGCCGCGCACCTTGTCCCGCCGCACGATGAAGCGGTTCGCCAGCACGTCGACCGCGATGCGGTGCACCCAGAACCGCACGTTGCGGAGACGCGAGCCGCGGCGTAGGAAGGCTTGCCACCCCCGCCTCCAATACAGGGCCGTGGGCGGCCGCGAGAGCCACATCGTGTAGCGATACGTGAGCCCGAAGGTGGCGAACAGCACCGAGAACGTGTAGGCGACGAGCGCTGCGTCGAAGTGGGCGAGATTGCGAGAACCGACGGCGATCAGCAGGGCGAGCGCGACGGTGGCGAGCAGGCCACGGCTGACGGCATGGCGCACTTCGGGAGGCATCATTCGCTCGCGATCTCTCTGTCGGGTCAAGAAAGCCGCAAGGGCAACGAGGCCCAGCCGTTCGCGGGATACCGTGCGCGCCGTGGCCCGGCGTCAGCGAGCTCGATGTGACGCGAGCAGCCGAGCAATTCTTCGAACGCCACACGCAGCTCGAGTCGCGCCAACGGCGCGCCAGGACACACATGGATGCCGGCGCCGTACAGCAGGTTGTGCTGCGGATCGCGATCCAGCCGGACCTCCTCGGGAGCCGCGAATACCGCCGGGTCTCGATTCGCCGCGAGCCACATCAGCGAGATCCGTTCGCCGGCGGCGATTCGCCTCCCGCCGATCTCTACGTCACGCGTTGCGACGCGCCGGTTCGAGACCAGCGGCCCCGTGACGCGTAGTAGCTCATCGATAGCGGCGGGTAGCAAACCGGGGTCAGTGCGCAGCCGCTGTTGCAGGCCAGCGCGCACGGCCATGTCGTGCGCTACGATGCCAACGGCCGCTGCCAGGCTGCCCACCTCGCCGACCGTCCAGTTGCGCAAGACGCTGGTCAGCTCCTCGTCGGTCAGCGGCACGCCGTTCACGCGAACTTCCATCAAGCTCGAGGTGACGTCGTTGCTTCCGCCAGCCGCTCCGTGGCGTCGCGCGGCGAGCAGTTCGTCCACATAACCTCGCAGCTGGCGCGCGAGCTGGGACAGCAGCTCACGGTCGCCCGCGAGCGTCGCCTCCTGATTCCTCCGTGCCCAGCGGCTCAACGGTTCGACGAGCGCCTCGGGCCAACCGAGGAAGGCGCACTGGCAGCGAACCGCGAAAGGCACGGCGAAGGCTTCCATGGCATCGAAGGCCGGCCCGCGCGGCAGCGGCGTGAGCAGCGCGCGCGCGATGCTCCGACAGATGGGCTCGAAGTCGCGCATTCGATCAACGGCGAAGTACGGCTCGAGCACACGCCGGTATGCGGTGTGTTCTGGAGGGTCCATGCCGCTCGGGACGGAGCGGTGCTTCGAGACGACGTTGCTGAAGGTCTCGTGGTCGGCCAGGACGCGCGTGACATCGTCGTGCCGAAACAAGGACCAACCGAAAAGCTCGCTGTAGGCGACGGGGCAGCCGCCTCGCATGAAGTCGTGAGCTGCAACTGGATCGAGCAGCACCGCATCGGACAGCGGTTCCCAGTCAGGCTTGTTGGACTCTTTCATGGGCGCTCCCCCTTGCCCCGATACCACACGGCTCTCAGCGCAAGGGTACCTCGCGGACCATCTTCTGCGATAGGCCAATTTGCGACCACGCGAGCGCGCGAGCCCTGGTGCTCGCTGGATGTCGCTTCGCCGCGCAACAGATTTTCGGCGCGAGTGGGCGGCGTGCACACATCCGGCGCTGGAACGCCGTCGCGCGTATCGTTCGCCAGACACCGGAGCATTGCCGGCGGGAACGTGGCGATCATCGCGTCTTCCTCTGGTGCTCGAGGCGGCTGCTGCAGGCGCGGCTTTGCAGTGCCGCAATTGGCCTCGCGTGCATGTGGCCGGCGGGAACCTGCCGTTGTGGCAGCGAGCGACAATGCCGAGCTCGGTAGCCAAGAGAGTTGACCCGGAGTAGCTTTCGATGCTTTCGGGACGCATACCCCCGGGGGGTCCGGGGGGGCCTGCCGATCCAAGGAATCGAGGCGCGAATGCAACGTTATTGGCTGGCCTTTGCATTGGTCACGACGCTCTCTTTTGCGGTGCTCGGGTGGGTCGGGGTCCGCGTCTACCGTGAGGCACCGCCGTTGCCCGAGCGAGTGCTGACGACCGAAGGCCGCGAGATCGTCGCCGCCGGCGAGATCTCGCGAGGGCAGAACGTGTGGCAAGCCATGGGCGGCATGCAGGTCGGCTCCGTCTGGGGCCATGGCAGCTACGTGGCGCCGGACTGGAGCGCCGACTGGCTGCACCGCGAGGCCGTCTTCATCCTCGAAGACTGGGCGAGGTCGCGCCACGGCCGCGCCTATGAGCAGCTCGGCGCGCCCGAACAGGCCGCTCTTCGGGCGGAGCTCAGCGCAGGACTCCGAGAAAACACATACGACGCGGGTAGCCGCACGTTGAGCATTACTCCCGTCCGTGCCCGTGCGTATGCCGGCAATGCCGCGCATTTCGCGGATGTCTTCAGGAATGGTCGCGCCGAGTACGCCATTCCTCCCGGTGCTCAGTCGGGAGAGAGCGAGCTGGCGGCGCTGAATGCCTTCATCTTCTGGACCGCCTGGGCCTCGACCACGCTGCGTCCGGGCGATACCGTGACATACACGAACAACTGGCCGCACGAGCCGCTGGTCGGCAACACCGTGACGGGTGACGCGCTGGTCTGGACGGGAGTGAGCATCATCCTTCTGCTCGCGGGCATCGGAGCGATGGCGTTGTGGCACTCGGCGCAGAAGTCTGAATCGTTGGTCCAGCCGCCCGCCAACGACCCGTTGCTCGCTGCTCCATCGACACCCTCGCAACGCGCGACCGTGAAGTACTTCTGGATCGTCTCCGCGTTGATCCTGGTGCAGATATCGCTCGGCGTCGTCACCGCACACTACGGCGTGGAAGGCAGCGGCTTTTACGGGCTGCCGCTCGACCGAGTGCTGCCCTATTCGCTCGCGCGCACTTGGCACACGCAGCTCGGAGTGCTCTGGATCGCCACCGCTTGGCTCGCTGCTGGCCTGTACATCGGACCGGCCATCAGCGGTCATGAGCCCGCGCGTCAGCGCCTCGGCGTCAACGTCCTGTTCGGAGCGCTGCTCGCCATCGTCGTCGGCTCCATTGCCGGGCAGTGGCTGAGCGTGATGCACCACCTGGGGCACGGCGACGCCTGGTTCTATTTCGGGCACAGTGGCTACGAGTACATCGATCTCGGTCGAGCATTTCAGATCGCCCTCTTGGTTGGTCTCTTCTTTTGGCTGTGGCTCGTGGTCCGCGCAATTCTCCCGGCCCTCCGTCAGCCCAGCGAGCAGCGTCCAATCTTGGTGCTGTTCTCGATATCGGCGCTGGCGATCGCCGGTTTCTATGCGGCGGCTCTGGGCTATGGCAAGCACACCAACCTGGCCGTGGCCGAGTACTGGCGCTGGTGGGTCGTTCACCTCTGGGTGGAAGGCTTCTTTGAGGTCTTCGCCACGGTCGTCATCGCCTTCCTGTTCGCGCGTCTGGGGCTGGTGCGCTTGCCCACGGCAAGCCGCTCGGTCGTGCTATCGGCCACGATCTTCCTTTCGGGCGGCATCATCGGCACGCTGCATCACCTCTACTTCAGTGGGACACCGACGTTCGTGCTCGCCCTCGGCGCCGTGTTCAGCGCGCTCGAGGTGGTGCCGCTGATGTTCGTCGGTTTCGAGGCATGGGAGAACCTGCGGCTGTCCCGTGGCAGCTATTGGATCCGCAACTACCGTTGGCCGATTTACTGCTTTGTGGCGGTCGCCTTCTGGAACATGGTGGGCGCCGGCCTGTTCGGGTTCATGATCAACCCGCCCGTAGCGCTGTACTTCATGCAGGGCCTCAACACCACGCCCGTGCACGGGCACACGGCCCTATTCGGCGTCTACGGGATGCTGGGGATCGGCCTCATGCTGTTCTGCTTGCGCGCGCTTCGGCCCGGGGAGAGCTGGCGCGACAGCTGGGTTGCCGCAGCATTCTGGATGATCAACGTTGGGCTCATGCTCATGGTACTGCTCAGCGTTCTACCCGTCGGGCTCCTGCAGACGCACGCCTCAGTCGAGGTCGGGTATTGGTACGCCCGGAGCGCCGAGTTTCTTCAAACCGGCATCATGAACGACCTGCGCTGGATGCGTGTGATTGGCGACACGATCTTCGCGGTCGGATCCGTGCTGCTCGTGCTGTTTGTCGTGGGGCTCGCAACGGGAAACTCGTACCGTCCACGCGGGGTCGGCGATATGGCCCCTCCACGCGACGCCGCGTCGCCAGCGGAGTAGATTGTGGCACCGAGGGGCTTGGGTGCTGCTCGAATGACCCCTCTCGTCGCGCGAGGCGTGCGGCTCGGCGGTGACACGCGCTGCGCCCACATCGGGATGCCCTTCACGTTCTGCGCAATGGATGAACGACACGTTTTCGCCGCTGCACGACCTGGTAACCCGCAGCGGCACACCTGCTCGCGACCCGCCTGGATGGTGCGAGTTTTCCGGCGCTTTCTCGCGTGGCTCCGAGCTGGCGCGGCGCATGCATCATGGGGCTCGTCAGGGACGGCCGGTGTCGCGCAGTGGAACAGAGCTCCGCGAGCCAAAAGACAGTACCCAATGAAAACCACGCAGCGTCCAGGAGTCTTCGGTGCGGATCGGCGGTCCGATCCAGGATCGGGTAGGCCAGCTGCGCAGGTTCGCCCCTCCGTGACTGCACGAGTCCTGCTGGTCGACGACAGCGACATCGTTTGCCATCGAGTCAAAGACCGCCTGTGCCGTGAAGGCTACGAAGTGGTCACAGCCGCCGACCCCACGAGGGTTCGTTTCCAGATCGCGAACTCGGACATCGCTCTCATCGACTACCACATGCCCGGCTATAGCGGCGCCGAGATACTGCGGACCGTCAGACAAGCGGCCATGGCTACAGGCGCCCGTGCGGCGTGTCTGGTGTACACGTCTGACAAGACCATCTCACTGAAGCATCGGGAGCTGGGGTTTGATGGGTCGATCATCAACAAAGGCGACGACGAGTCGCTGGTGCACCAGCTCGCTGTGGCGCTTCGGCTGGCGAAGCTCAATATCCTGCGGCACTCCATGCATCCACGCTGAGTGATTCAGGAGACTGCGGTCGTACCACGCAGCCTGTAGAAGCACCTCGACCGAGGCCGGTCGAAACACCAACGCCAGCGAGGGGGGGCAGCACTGGGGCCCTCGGCGTGGAGGACTAGATCGTCGAGCATGACGGCGAGCGACTCCGACGCAGACCACTGGGCCCAGACCAAGGACAAGGTCACGATCCTCTGCCAGCTGTTG
>WUUC01052390.1_pt1 | contig 12012 bp, 11 predicted proteins | sample 6278441 | NCBI WGS metagenome assembly WUUC01 (sample SAMN13675441, study PRJNA597444) | soil metagenome | isolation source: soil | place: USA: Washington | collected 2017-10 | reverse complement strand
GCGGAGCTGAAGGGCGACCTGCAGATGCACTCGACCTACAGCGACGGCGGCGGGACGATCGCCGAGATGGCCGAGACCGCCGACGGTCTCGGGCACGAGTACATCGCGATCACCGATCACTCGAAGGGGCTGAAGATCGCCGGCGGCATCGACGAGGAGATGCTCGCGCGACAGGCCGGCGAGATCGCCGCGGTCAACGACGAGCTCGGGGGCCGCGGGTCGAAGCTGCGCGTGCTGCGCTCGATCGAGGTGAACCTCGACCCACAGGGGCAGATCGACATGGACGACGCGGCCCTCGACTCACTCGACGTCGTCGTCGGATCGTTCCATTCCAAGCTGCGCGTGAAGGAGGACCAGACGGAGCGGTACGTCGCCGCGCTCCGTAACCGGCACGTGAACGTCCTCGGCCATCCGCGCGGCCGCGTCTACAACTTCCGGCTGGGCCTCACCGCCGACTGGCCGCGCGTCTTCGCGGAGGCGGCCGAGACCGGCACCGCCGTGGAGATCAACTGTTACGCGGATCGTCAGGACCTGAACAGGGAGCTGCTGAAGGTCGCCGCCGCGTCCGGCTGCCGCTTTTCCCTCGGAACCGACTCGCATGCGCCGGTACAGCTCACGAACGTCAGGTTCGGCCTGGCCGCTGCGGCGTCGGTCGGCATCGACCGGTCGAGGATCGTGAACTTCATGCCGCGCGACGAGCTGCTGGCCTGGGCGGCCGCGCGGAAGGCCTAGGAGGAATCGCACCCTCCCCGCCTAACCAAGACCCGTGCGCAAGACGCTTGCTTCGTGCTGCCTCGCGGTCCTGGTCGTCCTCGGCCTCGTCGCGCCCGGGCGCGCGAAGTCTCCCGCCCTCCTGCTTCCGAACCTCGTGCCGCTCCCGCCGTCGACGCTCGTCGGGCCGTTCACGGGGCTGCTCGACTCCTTCGGCTACGCGTACCCCGCGCCGCTCGTCGTCAACGGCTGTCTTCCCGACGAGACCGCGCGCCGAAGCGCGCTCCGCTGCCTCCGCTACGACACGGCTGCTGCGAACCAAGGCGCGGGTCCTCTCGAGATCGCGTACCGCGTAGAGCCGCCCGAGACGAACGCGTACCAGGTGATCCATCGCAGGGACGGCACGACCACGGATCGCTTCGCGGTCGCGTCGGAGTTCCATCCCACGCACGCGCACTTCCACTTCGAGAGCTTCTACGTGACGAGGCTGTGGAAGTACGCGCACGGCCGCAAAGTCGGCGCGAAGCCGGTGACGTCCGGGGTCAAGAGCGGGTTCTGTCCCGAGGATTCCGGCGGCGGGAGCGGCGAGAGGACCTACGGATGCCTCACCGACTTCCGCATGGGGCCCGCGGGGCCGGAGCAGGTCGTGGGCATCTCCGCAGGCTGGTACGACACGTACCGAGTGCACCTCCCCGACCAGTACCTCGAGATCACCGGCGTCCCCGACGGCCGCTATCTGCTCGAGGTCGAGCTCGATCCCGACGACAACGTCGCCGAGTCCAACGAGCGCGACAACGAGGCGTGCGTTCTGATCCGCCTGAAGGGCGACGACGCCACGCTCGGGGGCCCGGTCCCCTGCTGATCCCGTTTCCCCGCCGGACCTCTCGATAGGCTGAGGCGATGCTCTCCCGACCGCGCCGCCCGGAGGACTGGGACCGTGACCTGCGCGCCGCGAAGCCCGCGGAGGAGTCGTTCGGCGCCGAGCTCGCAGGAGACCCGCGCCTCGAGGACCTCGAGGGCCACACCGACAGCTTCGACAAGCTCGACTTCTCGTTCACGTACGGCGGGCGTCGCATCTGGGTCGACCTGAAGGAGAAGCGCCAGGCTTATTCCACGGGCGTGCAGGCGTTGTGGGAAGAGGTGCCGGGATCGTGCCTGTTCATCCTCGACGAGACCGTCTACCGCCGGATCATCTGGCAGGGCGGCGGCGGTTACCTCGTCGTGCACGACCACCCCGGAGCGCGCTGGGCGATCTTCGGGCCGTGGGAGCTGACGCTCGGCCCCCGCCGCCGCTACGAACGCGAGGAGAAGCGCAAGACGTCGTTCTACAAGGGGAAGATCCTGCTCGACCTGAGGGCCGCCGCAACTCTGAGGAGCTACTTCTCGATAGACGAGCTGCTGCACGTCGTCAACAAGTCGGTAGCGGAGCGGGACGCGGTAGAAGCCGTCGCAACGGACACGCTGGACCTCCCGCAGGTCTAGTCGCTGCCGCGTGCCCGGACGGATCGTCCACGAAACGTGTCGTACCCCGGCGGTAGCGTCCTATCCGAGGCCTCGCGGGGCCTGCATCTAGGATGAGCGACATGCCGGAGGGGACCTCGGAGGAGATGGGAACGGGACGCGAGCAGGGGCCGCGCCGGAAGGGCACGAGCACCTCCAACTTCGGCGTGGGCCGGCGGGAGAGCCACGACGCGTCACCTTTCTACGACCGCTTCGGCCCGCTCCCGAAGGTCTCGACCGACAGGAAGATCAACAAGCTCGCCGAGGTAGACCGCATATATCTCGGCGACTCGAAGCTCATGACCCAGGTCGACTCCTCGTCGATCGCGCTCGTCGTCACGTCGCCGCCCTACTTCGCGGGCAAGGAGTACGAAGAAGCGCTCGGTGAGGGCCACGTGCCCGGAACCTACGTCGACTATCTGAAGGACCTCGAGCAGGTGTTCGCCGAGTGCGTGCGCGTCCTCGAACCCGGAGGCCGTCTCGCCGTCAACGTGGCAAATCTCGGCCGCAGGCCGTACCGCTCTCTGTCGGCGGACGTCATAGGGCTCCTGCAAGATCGCCTGAACCTGCTCTTGCGCGGCGAGATCATCTGGCAGAAGGGGAAAGGTGCCGCAGGTTCGTGCGCGTGGGGTTCGTTCCAGAGCGCGCAGAACCCGGTCCTGCGGGACATCTCCGAAAGGGTGATCATCGCGTCGAAGGGGCGATTCGACCGCGCGTTGACGCGGCGCGAGCGACAGAGACGGGAGCTTCCCTTCGAGGCTTCGATGTCCAAAGAAGCGTTCATGGAGGCAACGCTCGACGTGTGGGAGTTCCCCGCCGAGCGTGCTACGAGGGTGGGCCACCCCGCTCCGTTCCCCGTCGAGCTCCCGAAGCGGTTGATCGACCTCTACACGTACTACGACGACGTCGTCCTCGACCCGTTCATGGGATCGGGCACGACCGCCGTCGCCGCCCTGCGGGCGGACCGTCACTACATCGGCTACGAGACCGACAGCTCTTACATCGAGATCGCGAACCGGCGCATCGACGAGGAGAGGGACGAGCTGTCCCGTCTCGAGGAGGCCGGGCTCAGGCGCGAGGTCCGCCTCGGCGTGAACCGGGACGACGAGAGCGCCGACGAGCCGTTCCAGGCTCGCGCCGTGCGGCAGGGAAAACGTGCGAAGGAGATCGCGCGCGAGGTCCTCGAGCACTGCGAGTTCCGCGACATCGTCCAGGACCACCGCTTCATGAGCGGCGTCGAGATCAACTTCGCCGCGGTCGACCGGAAGGGCCGGACCTGGTACTTCGACGTCTCGGGCGCTTTCACGAGCACCAGACCGGGGCTTCGCCGTACCGACACCCTCTGGAAGGCGCTGGGGAAGGCCGCGGTCCTTAAGGAGGCCGGACTGGGGGAGCACCGGCTCGTCTTCCTGTCGACGGACCTCCCTCCGAAGGGGTCGTCCGGAGACGCGGCCCTGCGGGCGGTGCGGGGAACGGCGTTCCACGATGCGATCGAGATGCTCTCGGAAGCCGGGCAGGACCGTCTGCGCCGTTACGGGCTCGGCGAAGGTTACGACGAGCCGATCGGGGACCTCCTGTCGCCGGCGGAATAGCGATGGCGCCGTCGGACGTCCCGGGACGGAGCTCCTACGTCGGCGCCTACGCCATCGTTCGCAGCGACGCGCCGGAGATCTTCCTCGCAGAGGATTCCGACGCGATCTCCCGCGCTCTCGCGATCTACCTCGTCGCCCAGCTTCCCGCCGCGGAGGTGTCGTCCCCCGCCCGGTTGCGCGAGATGCGCGAGGCGCTGCTGGAGGAGCGGTGGGCGGATGCGCTCGTCGCGTGGATGGAGGAGACCGGTACCGTCGTCGACGTCTACGCAGGATCGACCAAGGTCTGGTCGACCGAGGAGCTGGACCTCGACACGGCTTCGGTGGAGATCCGCCTCGCCCCCTTGTTCGCCGACTGACGCCGGAAGGAGCCACCCATGCACAACGTGAGGACCGACCAGCTCGACGAGACGCGAGAGAAGGCGCGGGTCGATGCGTCGGCCGCCGTTCTCGCGATCGACATGAACGGGCAATGGAGGACCGACGAGACCCAGCCGCAGTTCGCCGGAGCCGTGAAGTTCCCGCAGGGAGAGACCGTCTTCGAGGCGGACTTCCCTCCGTTCCTCGGCGGAGAAGGGCGCGCTCCGACGCCCCTGGCCTACTGCTTCTACGGCGCGATGTGCTGCTACGGCGCGACGTTCGCCACTCAGGCGGCGGTCGCCGGCGTCCCCCTCCGGGAGCTTCGGATCAACCTTCGGTTGAACGTCGACTTCCGCACCGCACTCGGGCTCGGTGACCACCCGCCGATGACGGACTTCTCGTTCGAGGTCGAGGTCGCCACGGACGCGCCGGACGACGAGGTCCAGAACGTCAAGCGTCTGACGGACGAACGGTGCCCGGCGATCTGGGCGATGCGCAACCAGGTCCCGCACACGACGACCGCGCGGAGGCTGTAGGTCATCGGGTCACTCGTGCAGGACGCGGCCCTCCATACCTCCTGCGACCGTCACGACCTCGCCGGTGACGTGGCCGCTGATCTCGTCGGACGCAAGCGCGACGACAACCCGGGCGACGTCCTCCGCGCGGCCCACCTTCCGTAGCGCCATCGTCCGCGTGATGCGGTCGACGAAGCCGGGCTCCTCTAGGGCCTCCCGCGCCATCTCCGTCTGAGTCCATCCGGGGCAGACGACGTTGACCCGGCCGCGTGGCGCTATCCGCGTGATCTCGTTCTTGAGGCTCTTGAGGAAACCCCCGGTGAGCGCGGACTTCGCGGCGGCGTAGTCGGAGTGCCCGGCCTCGCCTATGAGGCCTGCGGTCGACGACACGATCACGATGCTGCCGGTCTTCGTCGACTCGACGTGACGCAGGAACGCGCGGCACGACAGGAACACGCTGTCGAGGTTCGCGGCCATCGTCGCGCGCCAGCGTTCGAGGTCCATCGCCCAGACCGGCTCGTCGTCGCGAGGCCATCGTCCCGCGTTCGCGACCAGGACGTCGAGACGCCCCAGCTCTGCGACGGCGTTCGGCACGAGCTCGTCGACCGCGGCATCGTTCGTCAGGTCCGCCTGTAGCGGGACGCCGTCGATCTCGTGCGCGAGCTTGCGCGCACGGTCGCCGCTGCTGAGGTAGTGGATGCCGACGCGCGCTCCCTCGCCTGCGAAAGCGCGGCAGATCGCGCTGCCTATGCCGCCCGCTCCGCCGGTGACGAGCACGCCCTTCCCGTCGAGTCCCGTGTCCATGGCCGGAGGCTACTGCGACGTGCGGGCGCGAGGTACGTTGTCGCCCATGAAGGACGTGGGCATCGTCGGGATGCCGTACTCGGGCAAGTCGACGCTGTTCCAGGCGCTCACCAGCGCGGGTTCGGCCGGCGGTCGCTCGAACCAGGCCGTCGTTGACGTTCCCGACGCGCGCCTCGGTGTCCTCGCGGGGATCGAGAAGTCGAAGAAGGTGGTGCACGCGAAGGTGCGCTTCGTCGACGTCCCCGGCGGTCTGACCGCGCAGGGGATCGCCGAGTTCCGCAACACCGACGCGCTGTGCATGGTCGTGCGCGCGTTCGGAGAGGACGCGAACCCGAAGTCGGAGCTGGCGTCGTTGGAGGCGGAGATGGTGCTCGCCGACCTGACGAACGTCGAGAGCGGTCTGGAGAAGGCGAAGAAGAAGGCTCGCGGTTCCGCCGAAGGCAAGGTCGAGGCGGCGGTGCTCGAGAAGGCGCACGAGCTCTTGAACGCGGAGCGGCCGCTGCGCGAGGGATCGTTCGACGAAGCGGAGCGCAAGGTCCTGCGCGGCTTCGGTCCGTTGACGATGAAGCCCTGGATCGTCGCGGCGAACACCGAGGAGGGAAGCGGATCGCCGGCAGGTCTGCCGGAGGATGCCCTCGCCGTGAGCGCCGCGCTGGAGGCCGAGGTAGCGGGCATGGACGAGGTGGAGGCACGGGAGCTGCTGGCGGGGTTCGGCATCGAGGAGCCGGGCCTGACGCGCGTGATCGCCGCGTGCTACCGGGCACTCGACCTGATCACCTTCCTGACGACGGGCGAGGACGAGACGCGGGCCTGGGAGGTACGGAAGGGAGCGAAGGCCCCCGAGGCTGCGGGGGTCATCCACTCCGATCTGGAACGGGGCTTCATCCGTGCCGAGGTGGTCGCGTACGACGACCTAGTGGAAGCCGGCTCCTGGGACGCGGCGAAGGCGAAGGGCAAGCTCCGGATCGAGGGCAAGGACTACGAAGTGACCGAAGGAGACGTCCTGAACATCCGCTTCGCGGTGTGATTCATGCCATCATTGAGAGGAGGGCTTGCACACCCAACATCGCGTTCAACCGCGTGTCCATTGAAGTCGGCGTGGTGAATTCAAGCAAGCACATACGAAGTCGCGGATGTTCTTTGCTACAGATGAGTCGACGCAGAAAGCCTGAACTCTTCGCACCTCTACTGGTCGTCGTCCTTAAATGGCTCGCCTCGCATGACTACTCCGCCCGTCTTCATGATTACTTCGGCCGCACGTTCGCGAATTGCGAGTTCCTTTTCCTTTAACTTGCTATCGATGAATTCCGCCGTGTCCAGGACGCTGTCAGAGACGTCGAAGAAAATAGCTTTCCCAAGCTGCGCACCAGGTGAGATCGTGACACTCTGCGACGCGTGATTCCGCAGTTTGAGCTGGAGATTTCCGGTGAACCCGGGGTCGATTGAAGGGGATACGAGTAGTTCAAGTCCGCGATCAAGGACGGTTGAAATGTTGCCTATAATCGCGAAAACCCGTTCACTCATTTCGAACCGCTCTGCGGAATAAACTGCCTCAACCTGTCCCGGCTTGATGCGAAGCGGAGCGTTCAGAGCAACCACGGTCTCGGATTCGTCCAGAGCCCCTAAGCTGAAGTAATAAAAGCTATTTAGGAAGAGCTTCTCGTTGTAGGGGTCGATGACCAAGTAGCTGTTGGGACGATAAACCGCTTCGTACATCGTTCTCGAAATCAAAAACATCGAAACTCCTGAGCCATTTCGTGGGATTTGCTCCTCACAAACTAACATGCAGTTAAGGTGCGTCGATGAGAGGGCGCGTTACGCTTTGGATGCAACTTGTGGCAGACGACCGGAGACCTAGGGCTTTCGACTGTCGTCCAGGAACAGGCATGGGGCCCTCAAGTCGGATCGGGGACGGCAACTCTTGCCGCGCTTGATCGACTTGGGGACCCAGAGAGCTACAACCGCGTGGCCTGCCCCATGGGGGGTGTCGCCAATGCATCGGGAACACCCCCATCTTTGCGAATGTTGATGACATCGGCAGACGCTCAACGTCGTCTTGCAGGTGCCGATAAGTCAGGGTTCATCTCTCTTGGGGGGCTTGGTTTGTTGAAGCGCTACGTCGCGGCCCTCGTGGTCGCTCTCGTTCTTGCCGGCGGGCTTGTGTCGCCGGTTGCGCTTGCTTCGCCTCTGCCCGTGCAACGGAGCGAGCAGAGCCGGGAGCACATTCCGGGTGAGCTCGTCGTTCGGTATGCCGCCGGCGCCGATCCAGCAGACCTCCGCGAGCAGTACAAGCTCGAGGGCCCCGAGCGCCTAAACTTTCCGCACACGGAGCTCGTCCACGTGGATCCCGGCACCGTGACCGAGACTGCTGCGGCGCTCACCGCCGATCCGGACGTCCTCTACGCAGAGCCCAACTACGTCGTGCGCGCCGCCGGCGTCCCGAACGATCCCTACTTCCCGCAGCTCTGGGGGCTCCACCAATCCAGCGACGCGGACGTCGACGCGCCCCAGGCGTGGGACCTCACCACCGGCGCCTCCGACGTCACCGTCGCGGTCGTCGACACCGGGATCGCCATAGATCATCCGGAGCTCGCGCCGAGCATCTGGCGGAACCCCGGCGAGAGCGGCGGCGGCAAGGAAGCGAACGGCGTCGACGACGACGGCAACGGCTTCGTCGACGACTTCCAGGGTTGGGACTGGATCGGCGACGACTCGTACCCGCGCGACCTCCACGGCCACGGCACGCACGTCGCCGGCATCGTGGGCGCCCGCGGCAACGACGGCACCGGCATCGCGGGGCTTTCCTGGGGCACCAAGATTATGGCGCTGCGCGCTCTGAACAGCCAGGGCGAGGGCACGACTGCCGAGCTCGCCGCCGCGTTCGCATACGCCGCTCGCAAGGGAGCGAAGGTCGTGAACGTCAGTCTCGGCGGCAGCGGGCACTCGCTCGCGGTGCTGAACGCGATCACCGCGGCCCCCGACACCCTCTTCGCCGTCGCCGCGGGCAACGCGGGGGCGAACAACGACGTGAGCTCCTCCTATCCTTGCAACTACCCGGCCCCCAACATCGTGTGCGTCGCGGCCACGGATTCCAACGATCAGCTCGCCTCCTTCTCCAACTACGGAGCCACGACCGTCGACCTCGCCGCGCCCGGCACCGGGATCCTCAGCCTCCAACCTTCATTCGCCACGAGGTTCTCGGAAGACTTCGTCACAGACCTCGCGCCGGCGTGGACCACCGGAGGCGTGAACGGGACGTGGACGCGTTCGCCCGAGGGCTTCGCCGTCGACAGCGCGGACTCGGACTACCAGGACGACGCGGACCACTGGATCGCGACACGCGCCCCGTTCGATCTCGGCGGGATGAACGACTGTCTGTTGCGCTATTCGCTGAAGCTCGACGTCGAGGAGAACGATCGGATCGTGACCGAGGCGTCGGCGAACGGCAGCGACTGGACGCGGCTCGGCGCGTGGACGGGATCTTCCGACGGCCAGTGGACCAGGATCACCGACCCGCTGTTCGAGTTCGACGGGCGGCCCGCGGTCCACTTGCGGTTCCGGTTCGTCAGCGACTCCGCGATCACCCGCGACGGGGCATCCCTCGACTCCATCGGGGTCAGGTGCAACTCGACGACCTACTCCGGCTCCGAGCTGCTGTACGCCGGCGGCACTTCCATGGCGACCCCGCACGTCGCCGGCGCGGCCGCGCTTGCCTGGAGCGCCGCCCCCGGCTCGAGCGTCGCCGACGTCGTGAAGGCGTTGATCGACGGCGCCGACGACAAGGCTGCGCTGTTCGGCAAGACGATCTCGGGGGGACGGCTCAACGCGTGCCGCACGATCGCGGTGCTCACGGAAGCGACCGCTGACGTCTGCTCCGACCAGGCGATGCCAGCACCCGCATCCACGTCCTCCCCGCCACCCGCACCGACGGCAACACCTGAACCCACGGCTTCACCGTCGCCTGCATCGACGCCCGCGCCGGTCTCGTCACCGTCACCGGAGCCGACGCCCGAGCCTGAGACGAGCCCGGAACCCACGCCGGCCCCCTCGCAAGAGCCTACGCCGGCGCCCGAAGAGCAGCCTCGGGAAGTCACCGTGCACGACAGGTTCGTGAGGCTCAGGCTCGAGCCCGGCCTACTGGCACGGGGACGCGTGAGGGCGACCGATGGGTTCGAGGCGTGCGCGTCGCACGTGCTCGTGAAGATCTCTCGCAACGGCCGCGTCGTCGCGAGGCTCGAGACCCGCGCCGACGGCCGGTTCGAGATCGCGCTCCCCGACAAGCCGGGACGCTACGTCGCCCGCGCCCCGCAGGTGGCGGTGGACGAATCCGACGTCTGCGCCCGCGCGCGCTCAAAGACCCGCAAGGCCTGACCTCCCCCGATTACCCTCCTCGGATGCCGAGGAGACGCCGGTGACCGCATTCCTCGAAGGCGCGCTCGCCGGGTACGGCATCGCAATCCCGGTCGGCGCGATCGGGGTCCTGCTCGTCGACGTCGCGATGCGCAGGGGATTCCAGCCCGCCGCGGCGGCCGCAGCCGGGGTCGCGAGCGCGGACTTCTCCTACGCGCTGATCGCAGTCCTTCTCGGCGCTGCTATTGCCGAAGCGGTCGAGTCGATCCAGGACACGCTCCGGATCGTGTCGGCGATCGTGCTCCTCGGCGTCGCGGTCTACCTCCTGCGCGGCGCGCTGAGGAAACGGAACCCGACGGCGGAGACGCCGGACGTCGCGCCCGCAGGAGTCGCCGGCACCTATGCGCGCTTCCTCGGTCTGACGATCCTGAACCCGGCGACGATCACCTACTTCGTCGCGCTGATCGTCGGCCTCGACAGAGGTGACGCGCCGGCGGCGGACAAAGCCCTCTTCGTCATCGGCGCGTTCCTCGCGTCGCTCTCGTGGCAGCTCTGCCTGGCGGCGCTCGGCGCGTTCCTGCACCGGCGCCTTCCCGAGAACGCACGGACGGTGCTCGGCGTCGTCGGCGCGCTGGTCGTCGTGGGATTCGCCGTCCGTCTGTTCCTGTAGCCGTCTAGTTCGCGGACGGGTCTGCGCTCATCGTCGAGAGCATCACGAACTCGCCGCCCTTGCGCCGCAGCACGTTCCGCCACAGATTGGCGGGGTCCGGTGAGAACACGTCCTCGGCCCGCGCGTCCTCGATGACCCAGGCCCCCTCCTCGAGCTCGTCTTCGAGCTGTCCCGGCCCCCAGCCCGCGTAGCCGGAGAAGACCTTCGCTCGCGTCGCGCCCGCGAGCTCGATCCCGTCCGGTCCGGCACCGAGCATCCCTACCGAGTCGAAGATCGCGTTAGCGGTGAGCTCCCGGTGCTCGAACTCGGCCAGGACCGCAACCGCCCCCTGCTGCACCGGGCCCCCGAGGTAGATGCGCGGGTCGGGGAGCGGAAGTCCCCCGAGCGCTTCCGCGGCCTCCGGTGCAGGGAGGTCCGACGGCCGGTTGAGGACGAACCCCAGCGCGCTGCTCTCGTCGTGGCCGGCGACGAGCACGACGGTCTGCCGGAAGACCGCGCCGAAGATCCCGGCGCCCGCGATCAGCAGCTGACCCTTCAGGCTGTCCACACGCTCATGATGCCGCGCTACGAAGGCGGCTCCCGCGTCAACCTCGTTGCTCGGGCTCCTCCGGCGTGTCGAAGAAGTCGCAGCCCGGCGGGTCGCGGAACTCGGGATCGTTGCGGTCGTAGGTCGCGCACGCAGCGATCGACCCGCTCTTGTACGGGTTGTTCGGCAGGCCGAGCGATCCGCCGCTGGCGCAGTCCGGCAGCCCGGTCGGGTACATGGTGTTCGACGTGATGACTGCGTCGGCGCCGTCGTTGCGCTCCCAGCAGTTGCCCTCACCCTGGTCGTCCCACCAGAAATCGAATCCGTTCAAGTCTACGAGGCCCCTCGGGTTCAGGCTCATCGAGTTCCCGACGTACTTGTTGAAGTGAGACGTGTCGTAGGCCTTCGCGGGGTCCGTCTCCTCACGGATGATCGCCGGGACGCTGAACAGCATGTAGCCCGCGCGCCAGTTGTCCCAGACGGTGTTGTCCTGCAGGAGGTTCCAGTTGCCGCCGGCGATGACCATGCCGGCGCCGACGGGGGCCGGTACGACGGGGCAGACGGTACCCGACCACCGAGGCTTCCCCTTCGGCGGCTTGTACCCGCGCTTCGCCGGGGGTTTGTCACAGTGGCCCGACTGGACGTACTCCTCCGTGTAGTTCGAGTTGTTCGAGTAGATGAGGTTGTCCCGGAACCATGCGTGGTCCTGGGGGAGGCCCGGGTGCCCGGCGAAGATGGAGTCGGTCACGACGCCGGCCTGGTTGGCGAAGAACTCGTTGTCGTGCGCGTATACGGAGTTGCCCGCGGTGCCGGAGTAGCCGAGCGCGTTGTGGTGGCTCTTGCAGTTGAAGATCTCGATCGCCCAGCGCTTCTTCTGCGTGTAGTCCTCGTTGCCGGTGTTCACGTCGGAAGCCGATCCCGGATAGATGAGCGAGTCGCCGTTGTTGTAGCCGTTGCAGTTCTTGTAGACGCCGTGGTCGACGGCGA
>WUUC01219275.1_pt1 | contig 12014 bp, 13 predicted proteins | sample 6278441 | NCBI WGS metagenome assembly WUUC01 (sample SAMN13675441, study PRJNA597444) | soil metagenome | isolation source: soil | place: USA: Washington | collected 2017-10 | reverse complement strand
GCCTCCAATTGGCCCCCGCATACCGTGATCACGGCGCTTCCCGTACGTATATGTCGTGGCGTGGATCTATCGACTGTACATCTGCGGAGCGGTATATATACAGAGGAATGGCTTGGGGGACATGTTATGAGGACGCCGGAAAATCCGTGCGAGTTTCACATAACCGGTGCATCACGACAAAGCGGAAGTCGGCTATTCGCGGTCGCCCGCACGGTCACCAGCGAGCGAAGCACCCCTGACGCGACAACGAGCTAGGATCCGGCAACCGCTACCACGGGGGACCAAGTGCTCGAACGTAGCGTACTGACAAAAGGCGAACACTCCCGACGGCTCCGGCGAAGTTTCACTTGCGTGCTGTGGCGCGCAGCCGGCCGCTTCTCCCGGCTGCGGCGCTCAGCTTCCCGCCGGTCAAGCCACGGGGCGACGCCCGACGAACTGCGGGAGCTCGTCGCCGACGTCCGCGAGACCGAGCGCCAGCGCATACGCCGCGAGTTGCACGACGGCGTCGCCGCCGCTCTCGCGGGTATTCACCTGCGGCTCGAGACCGCGGCGGCGCGGCTCGCATGCGAGCCGAGAACTCGCGCGCTGGTGTTGGATGCGGCGGCGGAGACGGCGCATACGGCGGAGGAGATCCGCAGGATCCTCAGTGACCTCCGCCCCGCGGACCTCGACGATCTGGGTCTGCCCAGAGCCCTGCAGCGGCTGGTGACGCGGTTCGAAGGTGCCGGTCCGGCGGTTCACGTGGAGATTCCAGAGGCCCCGCTGGTACTGCCGCGGGGCATCGAAGTCGCGGCTTACCGTATCGCCGGCGAGGGGTTGGCGAACGCGCTGCGGCATGCCTCGGCGGGGCAGGTGACGGTCCGGCTCGCGGTGAGCGACGACAAGCTGTTCCTCGACGTGATCGATGACGGCGTGGGCCTCCCGGCGACCGGAACGAACCACGGGGGCCTCGGGTTGGCGTCGATGGCAAGTCGCGCTGCAGAGGTCGGCGGGCACTGCACGGTCCTGCCCCGTCCGGATGTGCCGTCAGGAGCCCTGGTCCGCGCGGTCCTGCCGCGTCGCCAGGTCTGACAGCGGGCTCGGAATGAGGACCATCCGGGTCTTCCTGGTCGACGACCACCCGATGTACCGCGGCGGCGTACGGGCCGCGCTCGAGGAGACCGAGGCGCTGGTGGTCGGCGAGGCCGGGTCAGGGGAGGAGGCGGTACGAGCCCTGCAGGACCCCGAGCCCCCGGTGGACGTCGTCCTGATGGACCTCCAACTGCCCGGTGCGTCGGGGATCGACGTCAGCCGTGCCATCCTGTCCGCTCCTGGTCCCCGCCCCGCACCCCGGATCGTCGTGGTCTCGGCGTCCGAGGACGACGACGCGGTCGTTGCGGCGCTTCGCGCCGGTGCCCACGGATACATCGTCAAGTCCGCCCCACGATGCGAGCTCGTGCGCGCGATCCGCACCGTCGCGGACGGCGGAGCCGTGTTCAGCCAGGCCGTGGCCGCTCGCCTCGCCACCTTCTTCTCCGCGGTACACGAGCTGCCGAGCCGCGCGGCGTTTCCCGACCTCACCGATCGGGAGCTGCAGATCCTCGACTTCGTCGCGCGCGGCTACACCAACCGGCGGATCGCGCGCGAGCTCGGCCTGTCCGAGAAGACCGTCAAGAACCACGTCTCCCACGTGTTCATGAAGCTCGAGGTCCCCGACCGTACCGCGGCCGCAGTGCGAGCACGCGACGCCGGCCTGGGACAGTGAGCCCGCACGTCCGGGATGTACCGTGGGCGCTGTAGGCGGGTGACCGCCTGGCACCCAAGACGAGGCGGCGACGGAGGCGGGCATTCCACACGTGACCGACCTCGTACGCGTGCTGGTGGCGGACGATCAGGCGCTGCTCCGGGGCAGCTTCCGCCTCCTCATCGACTCCGCGCCCGACCTGACCGTGGTGGGCGAAGCCGCCGACGGCGCGATGGCGGTGCGCCTCGCCGCCGAGCTGAGCCCTGACCTCGTGCTCATGGACGTGCGCATGCCCGCGATGGACGGGGTGGAGGCGACCCGCCGGATCTGCGCAGATCCCGGGCTGGCCGGAACGCGAGTTCTCGTGCTGACCATGTTCGACTCGGACGAGTACGTGTTCGCTGCGCTTCGGGCCGGTGCAGGCGGCTTCCTGCTCAAGGACACCCCGCCGCACGACCTGCTGGCCGGGATCCGGATGGTCGCCGCCGGCAACGGCCTGCTCGCGCCGACCGTGACCCGGCGGCTCATCGCCTTGTTCGCCAGCCGGCCGGATCCTGTGCGGCCGCCCACGCCGACCCTCGCCGGGATCACCGAGCGGGAACGCGAGGTACTCGAGCTGGTGGCCCGGGGTCTGTCCAACGGCGAGATCGCAGCGTTGCTGCGCCTCAGCGTGCCCACCGTGAAGACCCACATCAGCCACCTGCTGGCCAAGCTCGATGCCAGGGACCGCGTTCAGCTCGTGATAATCGCCTACATGTCCGGCGTGGTCAGTCCCGGGTCAGGCTGACCCTCGGGTTCGGATCGTGCGCGGGCCCGTCACCGTACGGCAGCGTCGCGGTGACGGTGAACCCGCCACCGGCCCGAGCCTCGGCCCTCGCGCTGCCGCCGTGCACAGCGGCCCGTTCCCGGATGCCGACGAGGCCGAACCCGGCACCGCCCGCGTGACTGCGTCCGGCCGGCGGGATCCGCCCCGCCGCCGGGCCGTCGTCGGACACCTCGATCCGCACCTGGCCGGCGCTGGCCGCCACGCTGACCCGGCAGCGGGTCGGGGCGGCGTGCCGCACCACGTTCGTCAGCGCCTCCTGGACGATCCGATACGCGGACAGCTCGACGCCGTGCGGCAGTTCGTCGTCGAGCTGGATCGTCGTGGACACCTCGACGCCGCCGGCGCGCGCGGCCTCCACCAGGTCCGGCAGATCGCCCAGCCGGGGAGCCGGGTGAAGGTCGGCGATCGCGGGCTCGCCGGCGTCCGTGGCGCGCAGCACACCTAGCATGGTGCGCATCTCGCGCAGCGCGCTCCGGCTCACCGACTCGATCACCACGAGGGTGTCGCGCGCCTGTTCCGGACGGCTCTCCACGACGTGGTTGGCGATGCCGGCCTGTACCGCAATCAGCCCCAGGCTGTGCGTCACGACGTCATGCATCTCCCGGGCGATACGGAGCCGCTCCTCCATGGTCGCCCGGCTGGCCGCCTGCTCGATCGCCCGGCGGGTGCTCTCCCGGCGCTCGTACACCGCGCGTCCCGCCGCCCACGTGGCGCCCATCACCACCCCACCGAGCATCACCTGCGCGACCTCGGCCCCCGCTCGGGTCTGGCCTCCCGCCGTCGCCAGCAGGAACGCGCCTCCGCCGCTCGCCCACGCGACCTGCGCCGTCGACGGCCCGCGCTCCTGGGGCCGGCTCACCGCGACCCGGTACAGCGCGTACGCCGCGGCGAGGAACGAGGTCGGCCCCACGCTGACGGTCAGCGCCAGGCATGAGGCGAGCAGAACGACGGCGAAGACCGCAACCGGCCAGATGCTGCAGACGACGAGGGGCAGCGCGGCCGCAGCGGTGAGCAGCCAGAAGGCGACGCCGCCGGAGTCTCCTGCGGCCGGCCGGAGCATCGTGACACCCGGAAGCAGGATGAGCCCGAGAGCGGCCAGCGCGTCGAGGGCGAACTGGCGGCGGGGCACGAGGCGAGCCATTCCTCGACCGTATCCAGACCGGGCCGACCGCGCCTCGTTCCCCGGATGGTCATCCCGCGGAACTGCGTCCCGGCCGCGCAGCAGCCGCGGAACCGCATACCGCGAAGCCGGGACACGATCGGGACCGCCGACCCACGTATCCGGGACCAGCACGCCCCTAGGGTCGGTGGGTCACCCGGTACAGGCGAGGGGAGGGAGGCGGTCATGTCTGATCGGCTCGGCAGGAGGGACCTTCTCCGGACAGGGCTCGGCGCGGCGGGCGCGGCCGGCCTGTGGGCCGCGGGCCTCGGCGCGCCGGGGCCGGCGCACGCGGCGCACGCCGGCGGCCGTGGTCGACCCGGCCTCGAGCCGGTTCCGGGGATGTCCGGTGACCGGCGCGCCAACGAGCTGTGGTACCAGTTCGACGAGATCACCTTCTACTACCCCAGCGACGAGCTGATCGACGCCTACATCGCGGTACTCGGCCACATCAGGGCGACCGACGGCGATCTGTTCCCGCTCTACCGCGACCACTGGAGCGTCCACGTCGCCGCGCCGGAGTACCCCCACAACTACCGGGAGTTCATGCGACCGCTGACCGCGCCACTGCGCGTGCTGTCCCGGATCCAGCTCGACATCGTCGACACGTACTACCGGCCGGGCGATCCCCGGCTCATCCGGGCTTTCGCCGACTTCGGCCAAGGCGTGCTCTACGACCCGCGCCGTCTGCCGGTGAGCCGCCCTGTGCACACCATGAACACGACGAACGGCAACCCACCGGGTGGCTACCACAACTGGCACGTGTTCATGCAGGCGATGATCCTCCTCGGCGTGGACGTCCCGCGGTGGCGCTCGCTGGCACCGCTCAACGCGCTCGCGTGGGCGCTGCAGTCGATCGCCAGACCGAGCGAGACCCAGCTCAACCCGCCACTTCCGGCCCGGACCGTGGCCGCCGCGGCCGCCTACTGGCTGAGCCGCAGTCCCCGCCAGCTCGACCGCGCCTTCCGTTCCTTCCCGTACCCGCCGGCCAAGCTCGGCTCGTAGTGTCTTGTACTACTTTCGGTGTACTACTCCGTGCGCGAGAACCGGTATGTCGCGACGGCGAGCGCCGCCGCGCTGACGGCGCCGAGCAGGCCCAGCTCCAGGAGTACCGGCGGCACCCACCCGGCCAGCGTGAGCCGTTCCTCGGCGCCGCCAGGCGAGAGGTACGGACTGCCGGGGAGAGTACGGCGGACGGCGTCCACCGCGTAGGTGATGGGGTTGGCCTTGACCAGGTAGCCGAGCCAACCGGGCAGGCCATTGGGCGGGAACATCGCGCCGGAGAAGAACATCAGCGGCATCATGCTCAGGCCCACGACGATCTGGAAGGTGTCCACCGACTTGATGGTGACGGCCGCGAGCAGCCCGAGCGCGGTGAAGGCGAGGGAGACAAGGAACACTTCGAACAGCACCAGCAACAGCACAGGGCTGTACGAGATGTCCGCGATCCCGGCGACCGCGAGCACCATCAGGCCGTAGACGACGCCCGTGGTCGCGCCGCCGAGGGCGAGCCCGAAGACGATGCTGCCTCGGCGCATCGGCGCGACCAGCATCTGCCGCAGCACGCCCATCCTGCGGTCCCACACGATCGAGATGCCGACCGCGATCGCCGGCGCCTGCACGGCCATGATCAGGACACCCGGGAACAGGTAGGTCCGGTAGCTGCGTAGCTGGTCACTCATCACCCCGGACGCCTCGAGCCCCGTACCGAGCACGACCAGGAACATCAGCGGGGTGACGAGGCCCATGGCGATCCGGGTCGGGCTCCGGCGCAGCCGTCGCATCTCCCGCCGCCAGAGCAGCAGCACCGCGCGCAGGTTCTGCCGCACTCCGTCACGCGCGCCGGCCCGCGCCATGCCAGCGTCCCGCACCACCGCCGCCGGCCGGACACCGGAACCGGCGGTCTCGACGTTCGTCATCGGCTGGCTCCTCCCAGGTCGGCCAGGGTCATCGGACCGGTTGCGGTGTCCCGGATTGTCCGCCCGGTGTAGTGCAAGAACACGTCGTCGAGTGTCGGCGGCGACACGGTCACGGCATGGATAGGCATCCCGAGGTCGCCGCACAGGCGCGGAACGAAGGCCGCGCCGTCGGGCACCCGGACATGCAGCCCGTCGGCCTTGACCTCACCGGCCAGCCCGAAGCGGTCCAGGGCCGCGCGGCTCGCTTCGTGGTCGTCGGCAGTTCGCACGACGACCAGGTCGGCCCCGATGACGGCCTTCAGCTCGGCCGGTGAGCCGGCCGCGACGACCTCCCCGTGATCCATGATGGCGATGAGGTCACAGTTCTCGGCCTCGTCGAGCTGGTGGGTCGTGAGGAAGACAGTGATCCCCTGCTCACCGCGCAGCCGGCGCAGGTGGTTCCAGATGGCGACCCTGGTCTGCGGATCGAGGCCCGTCGTCGGCTCGTCGAGGAAGAGCACCTGCGGTGTGCTGAGCAGCCCGCGGGCGAGCTCCAGCCGCCGCCGCATCCCACCGGAGAACCGCTCTACGGGCACATCGGCGCGGTCGGCCAGCTCGACCAGGTCGAGTACCTGGGCGATCCGGCTCCGCGCCGTCGCGCGCGGGATCCCGAACAGGTCTGCCTGGAAGCGGAGGTTCTCCGTCGCGGTGAAGTCGATGTCCAGGGTCGACTCCTGGAAGACCATCCCTATCAGGCGGCGTACTTCGTGGGGCCGCCGCACCACGTCGTATCCGGCCACCTCCGCATGGCCGGCGGTGGGACGCAACAGCGTGCACAGCATGCCGATGGTCGTGCTCTTGCCCGCACCGTTGGGTCCGAGAAACCCGAACGTGACACCGGCCGGCACCACGAGGTCGAGATCGACGACGGCCTCGGTGGTGCCGTAGAACTTGAACAGGCCCTCGGTGCGGATCGCCGCCCGGGGACCGTCGGGACGCGGCGCATGTTCGCCGGCGAGCGCGGTCATCCGCGCTCCGCGACCGGACGTCGTACCGCCAGAACGGTCTTGAAGGGGCCAAGGTCGCCGGGCTCGTCCACGGGCATCCCGTCCACCTCGACCCACGCGTGGGCGGCGAACGGCTGGGTCCGGAACCCGGTACACCAGTCCGGCCAGCGACCGCGCATCCGGCACATGATCACCACGGCCACCGACCGCTGCAGGCAGCCGAGCCCGGCGCAGCGGGCGCTTACGCCGACCGCGGCCCGGCGCGCACGCATGGCCTGGTCGTAGGTCCCGGGTCGGGCGCCGACGCTGAGCGCCTGCAGGACGCGCTGCAGGCGGGCCGGCGGCAGCATGGCGAGGAGTCGCGCGACGCCGACCGCGAACCGAGGGCCTGCCTGCCTGTACCACGGCAGCCGGTCCCCGATCTCGAGCGAGACCGGCACGCTCATGCCGACACCAGCTTGGCCTTGCGCAGGGAGTCGACCAGCGCCAGCACGTCGTCGAGCGCTTGTTCGCCGGACACGGCGGTACCGCTGGCAAGTTCGGCCGCGGCCTTCTGCGGGCTGCTTCCGTCCAGCATCATGCGCAGCGCCGTGGCTCCCGGACCGTTGAGTTGCCAGTATCGGCCGCGGCGCCCGTCGAGGATCACGAGTCCGGTCTCGACGTCGGTGAGGGTGACGTCGCGGGAAATGGTGAGCATCAGCGTGGTCCTCCCACTGGTTCGGCCGCCGCCTCCTGCGCCCGCAGCCAGCCCTCTACGGCCACGGTGCTGTCGAACGGCGTGACATGTTGGGACAGCGGTCCAGGATTGAGCAGCGCCGACCGGAACGCGTCCGGATCGATCAGCCCGCGGGCGGCGAGCCGGGAGTCGTCGCAGAGCTCGAGCAGCCGGTGCTGGTTGCGGCGCAGCCCTTCGTAGATCTCGGCGCTGTACTCGCCCTTGCTCCGGCGGGCAAGTACGTCTGCCGGAACGATGCCCCGCATGGCCTCCACGAGCAGCGGTTTGAACCGCCCCGGAGCGAGGCGGTCCCGAACCCGGACGGACAGGGCGGCCTCGATGACACGGTCGTCGAGGTACGGAGCCTCCCAGGAGACCCCCGTGCCGGCGATCGTGAGGTTGACGTGCCGGGCGGTCTTCCCCTCGAACAGCAGGGACTCCAGCGCCTGATGCCGCAGCCGGTCGCCATCGAGCGGTTCGGGGTTCTCCGCGGCCGCCTCGCGCAGCAGCCGCCGCACGGCCTCCGTCGCGTCCTCCGTGGCCCAGGGGGGCATCCGCGGCGTCGGTATCCAGGAAAGGTCCAGGTCGGTGGCGACGCCCGGGAGGTCGGTGATCCTGTCGGACGCGGCGGCGAGGCTCGCGGCGAACGACGAGTGGTCGGTGAGCGCGCGCAGGGTCGCGCCCAGCGGGAACCGGTTGGCCTGCCGGTACCGGTTGATCCACGGCAGGCTCCGGACAGGATGTGCCTTGAACAGGGACCACGGGTAGGCGGGCAGGTTTCCGAACAGCTCGTCACCGCCGATGCCGGCAAGGTGGACCGACGAGCCCTCTGCCGAAACCCGTTGCATCAGATCGCGGATGTAGTCCACGCCGCTGGCCCACATCGGCGGACCCTCGGGGTTCGCCGTCAGCCGGCCGTTGCGGTAGCGGGCGTCGAAGAAGTTCTCCGGCCGCTGCGCGGGCAGCCACCGGTGCCGCGCCGACGTCAGGTACGCCGCGGCCCGCTCCGCCCACACCGTGTCCTCGTTGGCCTCGTTCAGCGGCGCGGTGTGGTACGTCACAAGGTCCGCACCCGCGAGCGCCGCCAGGAAGCACAGACAGTTCGAGTCGAGACCGCCCGACAGGTCGGCGCTGACAGTACCTCCGCAGCGCAGCGCCACCGCGTCGACCAGCGCGGCCTGGAGCGCGGTAGCGGCGGTGGCCGACGGGAGCGACGCCTGCGGCAGGTGCCACCAGCGCACCGCTCCGGACCGGCCGTCCGAGCCCAACCGCAGCCAGTGCCCGGCCGTCAGCGACTGGATGCCGCGCCAGAAGGAACGCTGGGACAACGGCCAGGTGGGGCCTCCTGGCACGAGCAGTCGCGCCGCCAGCATGGCATCGTCGGCTGCCGGCTCGGTCAACCGGAGCAGCGGCCTCGGGCTGCTGGCCGCGACGCTCACCCCGGCCACCACGGTCGAGAAGATGTGGTGCGACGTGGAGACCGAGCCCTGCACCCGGGTGTCGCCGTCGACCGAGGCGGCCAGGTGGAACTGGCCCGGTAGCCGGGACGCGACCGCGTCGAGGTCGTGCAGCGAATGCACCCTGGCCAGGGCCCTCACCGTGCTGTCCTCGTCGAGGCGGGTCCGGCCCAAGACCGCGAGCCGGCGGCTGCCCGCTGTAACCAGTGTCATCCGGTCGTCCGCCCAGGTGCCGACCAGCCAGGGCCGCCCGGAAGCGTGATCGATTCGGCACGTCCCGGGAATCCGCCTTGCCAGTGCCGCGGCATCCTCGTTGTCAGGAAGGATTGCAACGTCCATGTCAGTCCAATCGAGCCGGGCTGGGAATGGGGCGGTACGTCTGCCGCGGCACCATCGCGGTGCCGCTCGCCGGCGTCCTCGACGCTAGGAGGCCCGCTGCCCCAGGAACATGAGACGGATGTCCCGGCCGGGTCCTTGTCCGCCGGGTCTGGCCCACCGGTTCCGGCCGGAAGCGTCGCCGGCCGGGAACGACGCTGGCGCACGGGAGGTCTTCCCGTGCGCCAGTTCCCGCCGTGGATCAGACGGCTGCTGCGGCTGTTACCAGACGCAGACCACGGCCCAACCACCGCAGATGTCGTTGCAGATGCCCCGCCACAGACACATGGTGAGTTCCTCGAAGTCGCCGATCTCCTGCAGCGCCGGCGCTTCGTAAACCGCAGCGGCCATGGAATCCTCCTGGAACTGTCGGCCGGATCAGCCGGGCCCTTCCCGGCCGCCTTCCGGCAGTTCGAAGCTATGAGCCCCGTCGCCCCAGGCACATGAGGACGAAGTCCTCACACGGTCCTTGGCGCCCCGGCCCTACGCGTCCCTGCTCCGCAGCACGAGAAGACCTCCCAGCACGGCCGCGAGCGACCAGGCCACGAGTACCGCAAGGCCCGCCGGCGCCGACAGCGCTTCCACGTCGTCGGGGACGCGGACCGAAAGCAGGCTGATGCCCGCCCGGTCAGGCAGGTACTTGGCCAGCTCCGAGGTCGCGTTGATGACGGACAGGATCTGCGAGCCGGCGAGCACCAGGGGCAACAGGACGGCCAGCGGCAGGATGGCGCTACGCGCCGCGGCCGCGATCCCTGCGGCGAGCAGGCACATCAGCGTCAGATAGAGCACCGCGCCGCCGAGCGCACCGGGAACCCCCGGCGTCGTGATCGACGCGCCGTGCGGCCCGAGGGCCGCTTGGGTGGCCAGGTAGCCCAGGATCGCGGCCGGGGCGGCCACGAGCGCTGCGGCCAGCGCCGCGACGGCCAGCTTCGCCGCGTAGAACTGCTCCCGCCGCGGCACCGCGATGAGCGACAGCCGGATCATGCCCGTGCCGTACTCACTGGTGACGACGAGGACGCCGAAGACGATCATCGCGATCTGGCCGTAGAGGATGCCGTCCAGGCCGGCCTCCTCCGGCGTGAAGTCGGGCCGCAGCGCCGGGTTGTCCGACTCGATGGCCATCCGGGCGGACCAGCCGGAGAGGATCCCTATGCCGACGCTGGTCGCGAAGACCAGCGCAAGCGCGATCGGCGTAGCGCGGACCGTCCACAGCTTGGTGACCTCGGCGCGGACCGCCGCGCCCATGCCGGTCCCGGTCACCGCAAACCCTCCTCTGGTATGGCCGTGAGCTTCAGGAACGCGTCCTCGAGCGAGGCTTCGGTGTTGTTGCCGACGAACTCCGCCATGCTCATGTCCGCCAACAGGCGGCCCTTGCCGATCACGATCACATGGTCGGCGGTCTGCGCCATCTCGGCCATCAAGTGGCTGGAGACGAACACGGTCCGGCCTTCGGCGGCCAAGTCACGTAGTAGTTCACGGAGCCAGCGGATGCCCTCCGGGTCCAGGCCGTTGGCCGGCTCGTCCAGCAGCAGCACCGGTGGGTCCCCGAGCAAAGCCGCAGCGAGGTTCAGCCGCTGCGCCATGCCCAGCGAGAACGCTCCGGTCCGCCTGCCCCGTACCTCGGTCAGGCCGACCAGCTCGAGGACCTCGTGGATCCGGCGCCTGCCGATCCGGTTGCTCCGGGCCATCCACAACAAGTGGTGGTAGGCACTCCGGCCGCGATGCGCCAGCGCGGCCTCGAGGACCGCGCCGACCTGGCGCATGGGTTCGGTCAGCGCCTGGTACGGGCGACCGTCGATCAGCGCCCGTCCCCGGTCCGGCCGGGCGAGGCCGAGCATCATCCGCATCGTGGTCGACTTCCCGGCACCGTTGAGGCCGAGGAATCCGGTGACCTGCCCCGGTCTGACGGTGAAGGTGAGGCCGTCGACGGCGACGGTGTCCCGGTAGTGCTTGGTGAGGTCGTGGGTTTCGATCACATGGCGACTGTCGCAGACCGCCCTGCCAGGACACATCGGGCGCCGGTCCGATCCCGCGCCCCCCGGGCTCGGTCCCCGGACCGTCATCCCTCGGGACGACGCGGCCCGTCTGCGACCGCCGTTGGTGGGCGGTGATCTCGGCGCGGGACCGGGCTGGGGCCGCGCTCCCACGAACCCGGGACATCGGTCCGGGTACGTTGCCGTCCCGTCCACGTCGAGGCGGGGGAAGGAGATCGCCTGATGTCGCCGATGGCGAAGGTGGCGGTCGTGGGAGCGGGGATCGGCGGGCTCGCCGCCGCCGTCGCACTGTCCCGGGCCGGGTTCCGCGTCGATGTGTACGAGCAGGCGGCGGAGCTCGGTGAGGTCGGTGTCGGCCTGCATCTCGGCCCCAACGGCAGCCGGATCCTGCACCGGTGGGGCCTCGCCGGGCCGCTGCGGCGAGCCGCGGTACGGCCCGTTGCGCTGGAGATCCGGGACTGGCGTGACGGCCGGACGTTCGCCCGCCATCCGATGGGCGAGGTGTGGGAGGCCGAGTTCGGAGCCCCTTACTACACGATCCACCGCATGGACCTGCACCGGCTCCTCGCCGAGCAGGCGCCGCCGGGCCGAGTCCACCTGAAGCGGCGGCTGGTCGGCTTCTCGGAGGCCGCTGACGGCGTCCGCATCGACTTCGCGTGCGGCACCAGCGCAGCCGCGGACATCGTCGTCGGTGCCGACGGGATTCATTCGGTGATCCGCGAAACCATCGCGGGTGCCGGCGAAGCCACGTTCTCCGGGACCAGCGCGTTCCGCGGGGTCGTACCCGCCGAAGCCGTGCCCGGCCTGCCCGCCGAGACCATGTTCGTCTGGGCCGGACCGGACTCCCGCCTGTTGTGCTA
>WUUC01179784.1_pt1 | contig 12018 bp, 21 predicted proteins | sample 6278441 | NCBI WGS metagenome assembly WUUC01 (sample SAMN13675441, study PRJNA597444) | soil metagenome | isolation source: soil | place: USA: Washington | collected 2017-10 | reverse complement strand
CCGATCGTCGGCGGGAAGGCCATGATCGAGGCGGCGAAGATGACCGGGATCACGCCCGCCATGTTCACCCTCAGCGGAAGGTAGGTCGAGCCGCCGGTGGTCATCCGCCGCCCGACCACGCGCTTGGCGTACTGCACCGGGATCCGGCGCTGGCCCTCCTGGACGAACACGATCCCCACGATCACCGCCAGGGCGATGAACGGCATCATCACGATGAAGACCTGATCGGGATTCGTCCACCAGGCCTGGATCCCGCCGGGAATGCTGGCGGCGATCGAGGCGAAGATCATCAAAGAGATCCCGTTTCCGATTCCTCGCTGGGTGATCAGCTCACCCAGCCACATCAGCAGCGTGCAGCCGGCGGTGAGGCAGATCACGATCAGGAACACCTTTGTGAAGGTGAGCTCCCCGACCACGCTCGTGCCCGCCTGGTTCTGGAAAGAGCGGAACAGGAACACGTATCCGAGCGATTGACCGAAGGCCAGCCCCACGGTCAGATACCGGGTGTACTGGGTGATCTTCTGCTGGCCGACCTCACCCTCCTTCTGCAGGCGCTCCAGCGAGGGGACCACCACCGTGAGCAGCTGGAGGATGATCGAGGCGGTGATGTAGGGCATGATCCCGAGCGCGAACAGGGAGAGGCGGGAGAGGCTTCCGCCCGAGAACAGGTTCAGGAAGCCGAGGATGTTCGACCCCTGGAAGTTCTGCTCGATCTGCTCAACGGTGTTGATGTCGACTCCGGGAGCCGGGATGTAGGCGCCGAGCCGGTACAGCAGCAGCATCGCCGCGGTGAAGGCGAGCTTGCGCTGGATCTCCGGGACGCGGAACGCGTTTCCAATCGTCCTAATCATTTCCGGCCGAATCCTCCGCTCCCGCCTCCGGTTCGGCCGGGTTTCCTACGACCTCGCAGGTGCCGCCGGCCTTCTCGATCTTCTCGCGCGCGGTTGAGCTGAAGCCGTGGGCGCGAACGGTGAGCTTCTTCCGCAGCTCCCCGCGACCGAGCACCTTGACGGGGTCGCGGCGCTTCGCAAGACCCGCCTCGCGCATCGATGCCGGCGTCACCTCGGCGCCCGAGCTGAAGCGGTGCTGGAGGTCCGCGACGTTGACCGGCTGGGTGCGGGTACGGAAGGGCTCGAAGGGCATCGACATCTTGCGATGCGGGCCGCGCAGCTTTCGCATCCGCATGTGGATCGGGTTCTGGCCGCCCTCGTAGCCGGGCTTGCGCTTGGTGCCCGAGCGCGCGCCGGCGCCCTTCGTCCCGCGACCGGCCGTCTCGCCGAACCCCGAGCCTCCGCCGCGTCCCACCCGCTTGCGCGCGCGGCGCGAGCCGGGCTTCGGGCGCAGGCTGTGCAGCCCGACCTCCTCAGGGGAGAGCCTGCTCACGAGCCGCCCTCCTTCACCTCCACGAGGTGGCCGACCGAGCGCAGCATGCCGCGGACCCCCGGGGTATCCGGTTGGACCGAGGAGCGGCCCACCCTGCCGAGCCGAAGCGAGCGCAGCGTGTCCCGCTGGCGCGGGCGGATCCCGTTCGCGGACCTGATCTGAGTGATCGTCAGATCAGCCATCTGCTTGCTCCGCGGCCGGGGCCTTATCCGTTGGCTCGGGCTTGCTTTCATCGGCCTCCACCCCTTCGCCGTTCGTCGCGGCCGGCTCCTTGATGCCGAGCACCTGGCGTACCGAGAGACCGCGGAGCTTGGCGACATCCTCGGGACGGCGCAGGTTCTCCAGGCCGTCCATCGTCGCCTTGATCAGGTTGACCGGGTTCTGCGTGCCAATACTCTTGGCGAGGACGTCGCGGATGCCACCCAACTCCAGCACCGCCCGCACGCCGCCGCCCGCGATCACCCCGGTTCCGGGGCTGGCCGGGCGCAGCACGACGTGGCCGGCGCCGAAGCGGCCAATGATCCGGTGGGGGATCGTCTGGCCGTACTTGGGCACGCGGATCAGGCTCTTGCGCGCGTCCTCTACCCCCTTCTGGATCGCCAGGGGCACCTCGCGCGCCTTGCCGTAGCCGATCCCGACTATCGAGCTCTCGTCACCGACCGCGACGAGCGCCGTGAACGAGAAGCGCCGCCCTCCCTTCACGACCTTGGCGACGCGGTTGATCTCGATCACCCGCTCCTGCAGGTCGAGACCCTGCGGGCTGACCGTCTCAGCTTGCGTACGCATAGAGCCCTGGAAGGTAGCGATTCATAGTTTCAGCCCTGCCTTGCGGGCGCCCTCGGCGAGTGCGCGCACCCGCCCGTGGTAGCGATAGCCGGAGCGGTCGAACACGCACATCTCCACCCCGGCCTGCTTGGCGCGCTCGGCGAGCGTCTCCCCGGCGCGCAGCGCCCCCTCCATCGAGGAGAGGCCCCGAAGGTCCTTCTCGGTCCAGTTCACGGCGGCGAGCGTGGTGCCCGAGTCGTCGTCGATCAGCTGCGCGGACAGGCCCCGGTTGGAGCGATAGACGGACAGCCGCGGGCGCTTCGCCGTGCCACGGATCTTGGCGCGGACCCGACGCCGGCGCCGCCCGCGCCTCTGCTGCTTGGTGAGAGGCATTACGCGCGCTTGCCGACTTTCCTGCGCACGTACTCGCCCGCATAGCGGACGCCCTTGCCCTTGTACGGCTCAGGCGGACGCTGCTTGCGGACCTGCGCCGCGATCTCGCCCACGAGCTGCTTGTCGATTCCACGCACCACGACCTCAGTCGGCTGGGGAACCTCGAACTCGATCCCGTTCGGGGGCGTGACGGAGACCGGGTGCGAGTAGCCGAGCGCCAGCTCCAGCTGCTTTCCCTGCAGCCGCGCCCGGTACCCGACGCCCTGGATCTCGAGCCGCTTCTCGAAACCGTCGGTGACTCCCACCACCATGTTCGCGATCAGCGTCCGGGTGAGCCCGTGCAACGCGCGATGCTCGCCCCGATCGCTTGGGCGCTCCACGGTGAGGGTCGCGTCGCTGCGCTCGATCCGCATCTCCGGGCTTACGGCCTGGCGGAGCTCGCCCTTCGGCCCCTTGACGGTGACCTCACCGTCGCCGATATCGATCTCGACGCCGGCGGGAATCTCGATTGGTCTCTTACCGATTCGACTCATGATCATTCCGGCCGCGTACTCGTCTCCCGCTCGCTCGCGACTCCGCCGCGGCCGGGTGTTCCTCTTACCAGATGTACGCGATCACTTCCCCGCCCACGCCCTGGGCCTTCGCGTCGTGCCCGCTCATCACCCCGCGGGAAGTGGACACGATCGCCGTCCCCATGCCCCCGAGCACGCGCGGCACCTCGCCTCGGTTCACGTAGCGACGCCTGCCTGGCCGGGAGACGCGCTCGATGCCGGTGATCGCAGGCTGGCGGTCCTCCGTGTACTTGAGCTGGATCCGGATCGTCTCGCCCACGGGGCGTGGCTCGACCGAGTAGTCGAATATGTAGCCCTGCTCCTTGAGGATGCGCGTCATCTCCTTCTTGAGTCGTGACGCCGGCACCTCGACCTCGCGATGCTGGGCGATAAGCCCGTTGCGGACCCTGGTCAGGTAGTCGGATACGGGATCGCTAAGCATCCGAGCGCCTTACCAGCTCGACTTGGTCATTCCGGGAATGAAACCCTGGTGCGCTGCGTCGCGCAGACACAGCCGACAGAGCCCGAACTTCCGGTAATAGGCGCGCGAGCGCCCGCAGCGGTTGCAGCGGTTGTAGGAGCGGCTCTTGTACTTGGGCTTGCGCCGCTGTCTGACGACCTGTGACGTCTTCGCCATCTACTCGGACTCCTCGCTCTCATCGCCCTTGGGCTTGGGCTCCTCCGGGGGAGGTGCGCCGGGCGCGCGACGCGGCGGTCCTTCGGCCGCGGCCTCCTCGCCCTCCTCTTCCTCTTCCTCTCGCGGCCTGCGCTCGTAGGCCTCGGGCCGTTCCTCCTTGAGCTTCTCCAGCGCAGCCTGCTCGGCCTCCGCACGGCGGCGCGCCTCCTCCTTGCGCCGCTCCTCCTCCTCGGCGGCCGCGACGTCCTCCTCCCCGGGACGCCCCTCCGGGGAGAATGGGAGTCCCAGGCCGAGCAGCAGCGCGAAGGCCTCCTCGTCGGTCCTCGAAGTGGTGGTGATCGTGACGTCCAGCCCGCGGACCTCGTCGATCGAGTCGTAGTCGATCTCGGGGAAGATCAGCTGCTCGCGGATGCCGAGCGAGTAGTTACCGCGCTGGTCGAAGGAGCGCGCGTTGAGCCCTCGGAAGTCCCGGATCCGCGGGATCGCCACCGAGATCAGGCGGTCCAGGAACTCCCACATGCGGGCGCGGCGAAGCGTCACCGCGACGCCGACCGGCATTCCGGCGCGAATCTTGAACGAGGCGATCGACTTGCGGGCGCGGCGCACGCTGGGGCGCTGGCCCGTGATCGTCGCCAGCTGCTCGGTCGCGGCCTCCAGCGGCGAGTCGGATCGGGGGCCTTGCTCCCCGATCCCCATGTTGAGGGTGATCTTCTCGATCCGCGGGGCCTCCATCACGCTGCTGTAGCCGAACCGCTCGATCAGCTCCGGACGGACCTCGTTCTCGTAGCGCTCTCGGAGTCGCGGGGGCGGGGCAGCCTTCGCCTGTGCGGTCGCCGTCTCCATCACTCCTCCAGTTCGGTACCGGTTCGCTTCGCCACGCGCTTGCGCCGCCCGTCCTCGCGCACGATCCCGACGCGGGTGGGCTTGTTGTCGCTCGGGTCGAGCAGCATCACGTTGGAGATGTCGATGGGGCCCTCCTTCTCGATGATCCCCCCGGCCTCGCCGCCTCGCTGCGTGTCCTTCAGCGAGCGCGGGCGCTGGTGGCGCTTGACGATGTTGAGGCCCTCGACGTAGACGCGCCGTCGCTTCGGCTCGGTGCGAAGCACCCGGCCGGTCTTGCCGCGATCCTTGCCGCCTATCACCACGACGTGGTCGTCCTTTCTGATTCTCATTCGCTTGGTCACAGAACCTCCGGAGCGAGGGAGACGATCTTCATGAAGTTGCGGTCGCGCAGCTCGCGTGCCACCGGCCCGAAGATACGGGTGCCGCGAGGGTTGCGCATGTTGTCGATCAGCACCGCAGCGTTCTCGTCGAACGAGATGTAGGTGCCGTCGGAGCGCCCCAGCTGCTTGCGGGTACGCACCACCACCGCCTCGACGACCTCTCCCTTGCGCACCGCGCTGTGCGGAGTCGCCTGCTTCACGGTGGCGGTGATCACGTCGCCCACCCCCGCATAGCGTCGCCGCGCGCCACCCTTCACCCGGATGCACAGGATCTCGCGCGCGCCCGAGTTGTCGGCGACCCTGAGCTTCGTCTCCTGCTGGATCATCTTGCGCGCTCCACGATCTCGACGAGCCGCCAGCGCTTGGTTCGCGACAGCGGCCGCGTCTCCATCACTCGCACGATGTCGCCCTCGTTGGCCTCGTCGCGCTCGTCGTGAGCGTGAACGGTGCTCGAGCGGCGTACCACCTTCTCGTAGGTGGGATCGCGTCGGGCGCGTTCGATCCGCACGGTGATCGTCTTCGGGGCGGCGCTGGAGACCACCGTACCGAGCCGCACCTTGCGCTTGCCCGGAGGCCGTTGCGCCGGGGGCGTGCCTCCGCGGGGGGAGGCCTCACCGGAGGAGGGGGCGAGGGGGGCGGCGCCCCCCGTGCGGCGTCGCTCGCGCAGGCGCCGGCGATGGCGGCCACGCTGCTCCGCGGCGCGATGGCGGCGCTCAGCGCGCGACGCCGCCCGCTCCTCGGAGCTCCGCTGCGGGCCGGGCGGGCCACTGGCGCGCGAGCGCGCCAGCTTGCGACGCTGCTTCGGAGTCAATTCCACCTCGGCCTCGGCCTTCTCGGCGGGGGCCTCGCCCTGGGGCGTCTCCTCGGCGGCCGCCTCCTCCTCGGCGGGCTCTCCTTCGGCGGGCGCCTCCTCCTCGGCAGGCTCCTGCGGCGCCTCCTCGGGCTCCGGGGCTGGGGCCTCCTCGGCCTCCGGCCCCTCCTGCTCCTGATTCTCGTTGTCGGCGGCCATCAGCGCTTCAGCTCCGCTTCCAGATCGATCCCACGCTCCCGGGCGACTGTGAGCAGCCTTGCTACGTCGCGCCGTGTCTCGGCGAGGCGCGCCGTGTTCTCGAGCTCGCCGGTGGCGTGGCGGAAGCGCAGGCCGAACTCCTCTTCGCGAGCCTCGTTCAGCCGCACGACCAACTCGTGATCGTCGAGAGCGTGCACCTCCGCGGCCTTCACTCGGTCGCTCCTTCCCTTCGCACGATCTTCGTCTTCACGGGCAGCTTGTGGCCGGCGAGGCGCATCGCGTCGCGGGCCAGCTCCTCGTCCACGCCTGCGAGCTCGAACATGATGCGCCCGGGCCTTACCACGGCCACCCACCCCTCGGGGTTCCCCTTGCCCGAGCCCATTCGCGTCTCGGCGGGCTTCTTGGTATAGGGCTTGTCGGGAAAGATGTTGATCCACACCTTCCCTCCACGCTTGATCTTGCGCGTCATCGCCACGCGGGCGGCCTCGATCTGACGGTTCGTGATCCAGCCGCGCTCGAGCGCCTTAAGTCCGTACTCGCCGAACGCGACGGTGGTGCCGCCCTTGGCGTTCCCGCGCATCCGCCCGCGCTGCTGCTTGCGGTACTTGACCCGCTTAGGCATCAGCATTAGCGCTCCCCCCGTCCTCCGCGCCGGCCGCCGCCCCCACCACGAGACTGCTCGGCTCCCGGCCCGGCGTCGCCCTCCCTGGTCCGGTAGCCCTCCGGCATAACCTCGCCGTTATTGATCCAGCACTTGACGCCGATCCGGCCAGTGGTAGTGCGGGCCTCATGGAAGCCGTAGTCGATGTCCGCCCGCAGCGTGTGCAGGGGAACACGGCCGTCCGAGTACCCCTCCGTGCGGGCCATCTCCGCGCCGCCCAGCCGCCCGGAGACCTGAACCCGGACCCCCTTGGCGCCGGAGCGCATCGCCGAGGTGAGCGCCCGCTTCATCGCGCGCCGGAAAGCGACCCGGTTCTCGAGCTGCTCGCCGATCGACTGCGCGACCAGCTTGGCGTCGAGCTCGGGGCGCTTGATCTCGCGGATGTTCACCCTCACGGGCTTGCGGGTCAGCTTGTGGAGGTCGCGTCGCAGCGCGTCCACCTCGGCCCCGGACTTTCCGATCACGATCCCCGGGCGGGCGGTGTGAATGTCCACTGTGATCTCCCCCCTCTGCTTGCGAATCGTGATGTCCGAGAGCCCGGCGTGGGAGAGCCGCCGCTGGATGTGGTCCCGGATCTCGAGGTCCTCGAGCAGGTACTCCGAGAACTCACGCTCGTTGAACCAGTTCGACTTCCAGTCGTGGATGTACCCGACTCGAAAGCCCTCGGGATGGATCTTCTGCCCCATCAGCGGTGCCTTCTTCCGCGGCTGAGGGATGCTGTCGTGGGAGGAGTCACCGCTGGCTATCCAGCGGGGTGAGGGCGACCGTCAGATGACTGGTCCGCCGGTCGATCTTGGTGGCCCGGCCCCGGGCCCGCGGGCGCCAGCGTCGCAGCGTGGGCCCCTCGTCGACGTAGATCTCGGCGATCCGCAGATCGTCCGCCACCAGGTCGTGGTTGTTCTCGGCGTTCGCGGCCGCCGAGTCGATCAGCTTCGCGACGTCACGGGCCGCCCCCCTTGGGGAGAACTGGAGCAGCGCGCGCGCGTCGTCGATCGGCAGGCCCCGCACCTGGTCCGCGACCATGCGCACCTTGCGCGGCGAGGTCCGGAGGAAGCGCGCGCTGGCGCGCACGACCGGTGCGTCATTGTTCCCCGCCATCGGCTACCGCTCCTCCCGCTTCTCGGTTCCGGAGTGGGCCCGGAATGTGCGCGTGGGCGCGAACTCGCCGAGCCTGTGCCCCACCATCGACTCCGAGACGAACACCGGGACGTGCTTGCGCCCGTCATGGACGGCGATCGTGTGCCCCACCATCTCCGGGAAGATCGTCGAGCTGCGCGACCAGGTCTTGATCATCTCCTTTTGGCCGCTCTCGTTCATGCGCTGGATGCGTTGCAGTAGCCGCTCCTCCGCATGGGGTCCCTTCTTCGTCGAGCGTCCCATTAGCGGTGCCTCCTTCCGCGGCAGTACGCCTCAGCCGGCGAAAACCGAGCCAGGCAAGGACGCAGCGAGCGCGGCGTGCTTGAAAAGCACGCGAGCGAGCGAGGACGCCGGCTGGCGACGGTTTGCAGCCGGCTGAGGGGTGCTGTCGTGGGAGAAGTCACCGCTTTAGCGAGTTCCCCCCTTTTTGCGGCCGCGGCGCCGGCCGCGAACGATCATGGCGCCGGAGGGCTTGCCCTTCTTGCGGGTGCGGTACCCGATCGTTGGCTTGCCCCACGGCGTCACCGGGTGCCCACCCGGCGTGTGGTGGGCCTCCCCTCCGCCGTGCGGATGGTCCACGGGATTCATCGCCACGCCACGGGTCTGCGGGCGCTGGCCGAGATGGCGCTTTCGGCCCGCCTTGCCCAGCTTCACGGTCTGATGCTCGGTGTTGGAGAGAGCACCCACGGTGGCGCGGCAGTCCGCCCTCACCATGCGAACCTCGGAGGAAGGCAGGCGGAGGCTGACCATCGCACCCTCCTTGGCGACCACCTGGATCGCGCTCCCCGCCGCTCGTCCGATGCGGGCGCCCTGCCCGGGAACGAGTTCCACGTTGTGGACCACGGTGCCGGTGGGGATCGCGGCAAGTGGAAGCGCGTTGCCCGGCCTGATGTCGGCGCGCTCGCCCGACTCCACCGTGGCGCCGGGTGCGAGGCCCTGCGGAGCGAGGATGTAGCGCTTCTCGCCGTCCGCGTAGTTGAGCAGGGCGATGAAGCAGGTCCGGTTCGGGTCGTACTCGATCGTCGCCACCCTCGCCGGAACGCCGTCCTTGCGGCGCTTGAAGTCGATCCGCCGGTAGCGACGCTTGGCGCCGCCGCCGCGATGGCGGGTCGTGATCCGACCGCCCGAGTTGCGGCCGCCGCTCCCCGACTTCCCCTCCGTGAGCGCCTTGTGGGGTCGCTCCGCGGTCACCTCGGAGCGGTCCCGAAAGGTGGCGAACCTGCGACCCGGGGTGGTCGGCTTGATCTTCCGGGAGGCCATCGCGCTAGCCCTCCACCGCGGCGCCCTCGAACAGCTCGATCCGGTCCCCCGGCACGAGTTGCACGATCGCCTTCTTCCACGTGCGCGTCCTCCCGCTGTGCAGGCCGCGTCGCTTCGGCTTTGCGCGCACGCGCGAGGTCCGCACCTCGGCGACTCCCACGTCGAAGATCTCCTCCACCGCGTGCGCGATCTGGGTCTTGTGGGAGCGGTCGTTGACCCGGAACGTGTACTTGCCCTCCGACATCAGGGCGTAGCTCTTCTCCGAGATCACGGGCTCGATGATCACCTGGCGCGCTTCCATGGCTAGCGCTCACGCTCCCTCACCCGCTCCGCGACCGTCTCCAGGGCCGCCTTGGAGATCACCAGGGAGCGGGAGCCGACGACGTCGGCGACCCCCACCGCGTCCGCGAACACCACCGCCACCCGGTCGATGTTGCGAAAGCTCTTCAGGGCCGCGATCTCCTTGGAGTCGAGCACCACGAGCGTGGGGCGATCCGCGCCCCACTTCCGCAGCGCCTCGCCGGCGCGCTTGGTCGAGGGATCGTCGAACCCGGCCCCGTCGAGCAGCGCCACGCTGCCCCGCGCCGCATGGACGGACAACGCGGCGCGCAGCGCGCGCCGTCTGGCCTTGCGGTTCATCTTCACGGTGTGGCGCCGCGGCTTGGGACCGAACGCCGCGCCGCCACCCCGCCTGTGGGGGACGCTGAGGGGGCCAGCCCGGGCGCGCCCGAGGCCCTTCTGCCGCCAGGCCTTGGCCGTCGTCATCGTGACCTCGGCGCGGGTCTGCGCCGAGGCGGTCCCACGGCGGCGCGCGGCCATATCGGCGCGGGCCGCCTCGTGCACGATCGACTCGTGGAAGGGCTCGGAGAACACGGCCTCGGGCAAATCGGCCTTCGTGGTGGCGCCGAGGACTGGGGCCTTGGCGTTAGCCATCGCTTCGCACCTCCACGGTCCCGTTGCGAGGGCCCGGCACCGGGCCTTTGACCAGCAGCAGGTTGCGGTCGGCGTCCACCTCGATCACCTCGCAGCGTCGCTGGGTGACGCGTCGGCCGCCCATCCGGCCCGGCATCCGCGTCCCCTTGAACACCCGGGCCGGGTCGGCGCTCGCCCCCACCGATCCCGGGGGGCGGACGTTGTGCGAGCCGTGCGTCTCGGGCCCGCGGCTGAAGCGGTGCCGGCGGATGGTCCCCTGAAAGCCCTTCCCGATCGAGACCCCAGAGACCTTGACATTCTGCCCGGGCTCGAAGGCCTCCACCGTGACGACGTCGCCTACCTGGTGCTCGCCTTCCCCTCTGAACTCGACCAGGGTGCGCATCGGCGCGGCCCCCGCCTTCTTCAGGTGTCCGAGCTGAGCCTTGGTGAGGCGCCCCTCCTCGGTCTCGCCGTGCGCGAGCTGCACGGCGGCGTACCCGTCGCGCTCCGGGTCGCGGACCGCCGTCACGGTGCAGGGGCCCGCCTCGATCACGGTCACCGGGACGGCGGTCCCGTCCTCGGTGAACAACCGGGTCATGCCTGCCTTCTTTCCGATGATTCCTGCCATGAATCCGCCTACAGCCTGATCTCCACGTCGACGCCGGCCGGCAGCGTCTCCATCCGCTGCAGCTCGTCCACCGTCTTCGGGGTTGGCTCGTGGATGTCGATGAGGCGCTTGTGGGTGCGGATCTCGAAGTGCTCGCGCGAGTCCTTGTCCTTGAACGGGGAGCGAATCACGCAGTACACGTTCTTGGACGTCGGCAGCGGGATGGGGCCGGAGACCCGCGCACCGGTTCGCTGCGCCGTCTCCACGATCTCGCGGGCGGCGCGATCGATCGCCTCGTGGTCGTATGCCTTGAGGCGGATGCGGATCTTGGTTGCTCCTATCGTTGCCACTTTGCGGTCCTAGGTTGTCGCTTGTGCGTGGTTCGGTGCGCCCTCTTCGCGCAGTTGGGGCGCCGCCCAAACTGGAGCGCCGCCCCCGGTCGTATGTACTTTGACGTTGTCCGTAGCGGCGCGTGGCCGCCGTAAAAGGGCCGGCGCGCTGGCCGGCCCCACTCCTTACTCGACGATCTTCGTGACGATCCCCGAGCCGACGGTGCGCCCGCCCTCGCGGATCGCGAACCGAAGGCCCTCATCCATCGCGATCGGCTGGATCAACTCGATCGACATCGTCACGTTGTCACCCGGCATCACCATCTCCGTGCCCTCGGGAAGCTGTGCCACTCCCGTCACGTCGGTGGTTCGGAAGTAGAACTGGGGCCGGTACCCGGAGAAGAACGGGGTGTGGCGGCCTCCCTCCTCCTTCTTCAGGCAGTAGACCTCCGCCTCGAACTTCGTGTGCGGGGTGATCGAGCCCGGCTTGCAGAGCACCTGGCCGCGCTCAATGTCCTCGCGCTTGGTCCCACGCAGCAGGCAACCGACGTTGTCGCCAGCCTGTCCCTGATCGAGGATCTTGCGGAACATCTCCACGCCGGTGACGACGGTCTTCTCGGTCGGCTTGATTCCGACGATCTCGACCTCGTCGCCGGTGTTGACGACTCCCTGCTCGATCCGCCCCGTGGCCACGGTGCCGCGCCCGGTGATCGAGAAGATGTCCTCGATCGGCATCAGGAACGGCATGTCCAGCGGCCGCTCGGGCTCCGGGATGTAGTTGTCCAGCGCGTCGGCGAGCTCGAGGACCGACTGCTGGGCCTCCTCGTCGCCCTCGAGCGCCTTCAGCGCCGAGCCCTTGATCACGGGGGTCTCGTCTCCCGGGAACTCGTACTCCTTGAGCAGGTCGCGGACCTCCTCCTCGACGAGCTCGATCAGGTCCGGGTCGTCGACCATGTCGGTCTTGTTCAGGTAGACCACCATGGAGGGGACGTTGACCTGGCGTGCCAGCAGCACGTGCTCCCGAGTCTGCGGCATTGGCCCATCGGCAGCCGAGACGACCAGGATTGCCCCGTCCATCTGGGCGGCCCCGGTGATCATGTTCTTGATGTAGTCGTGGTGGCCGGGGCAGTCGACGTGCGCGTAGTGGCGCT
>WUUC01040699.1_pt1 | contig 12018 bp, 3 predicted proteins | sample 6278441 | NCBI WGS metagenome assembly WUUC01 (sample SAMN13675441, study PRJNA597444) | soil metagenome | isolation source: soil | place: USA: Washington | collected 2017-10 | reverse complement strand
GGCCGCTCCTGTCGAGACGGTCGAGGAACTGCTCGATCCCGAGACTGGGTTGCTGCTCGACGCGGGCGAGGAGGATGGCAAGCCGATTACCTCGGTGTCTAGGGCGGTGTCTGCGGCGTTCCGCGCCGACGAACCACCGGTCTTTGTCATGGTTCAGGCGGGTCAGTGGGTGCTGTTGGCCGAGGCACAGCGGTGGGCCGAGGGTCGTTATCTGGCGGTGGATCTGCTGGTGGTCACTGAGCGGCGTGAGGACAAGCGCGGCGGCGAACTCGACCGCACCGCAGCGATTCTTGGTCGACAGGCCCTGATTCCCGACGCTGACGGCAACATCTGGTGGACCGGTGTGCTCGAGGACTCGGTCAAGCACACCGTCGGGGTGTCGAAGGATCTGCGCGAGGGCATCCGGCTATCGATCGAAATCATCGCCAACGACGTGGTGCGTCGCCGCGCCAGACAGGGCCTTCTTCTCGAGGAGATCGACGCGCAGGTGCTGGCTAAGCATGCGCTGCGCTTCCTGTACCGAATTCTGTTCCTGCTCTACGCCGAAGCGTCGCCCGAGTTGCGGGTGTTGCCCGCGGGTGCGCCTGAGTACGGCGAGGGCTACGGGTTGGACCGGCTGCGCGATCTGACGCTGACCGAGTTGGTGTCGCCGACCGCGAAGTCCGGCACCCACCTGTACCAGTCGCTCGCGACGCTCTTCCGGTTGGTGGACGAAGGCCATGCACTGCGTAAGCCTGAACCTGGTGGGGTTGACGACCCGGCGCCCGGGCTCGAGTTCAACGCACTCCGCGCCGACCTCTTCGATCGAAGATCCACGGCCCTAATCGACGAGGTGGGCCTCAGCAACGAGGCCACCCAGCAGGTGCTGGAGCATTTGCTGCTGTCGAAGGAGTCGAAGGGTCGCAAGGGATCTGACCGCGGGTTCATCTCCTATGCCGAGCTCGGCATCAATCAGCTCGGTGCGGTGTATGAGGGGTTGATGTCCTACACCGGGTTCTTCGCCGGCGAGGATCTCTACGAGGTCGCCAAGAATGGCGACGCGGAGAAGGGGTCGTGGGTGGTCCCGGTGACGCGCGCCGACCATCTGTCGGAGTCGGATTTTGTGAAGGTGTCGGACGAGGCGACGGGCGAGCAGGTTCCGGTCGTCCACAAGCAGGGGGCCTTCGTGTTTCGGCTCGCGGGGCGCGAGCGTCAGCAGTCGGCGTCGTATTACACGCCCGAAGTCTTGACCAAGTTCGTTGTCTCGCAAGCACTTGAGGAACTGCTGGATCAGGACGGCGGCCGCACCACTCCGGAGCAGATCCTCGATATGACGATCTGCGAACCGGCGCTGGGTTCGGGGGCGTTCGCGATCGAGGCGGTGCGTCAGCTCGCTGCCGAGTACCTGAAGCGACAGCAGGAGGATCGCGGGAAGGTCATCGACGCCGACAAATACCAGGAAGAACTGCAAAAAGTGAAGGCGCATATTGCCCTTCACCAGGTGTACGGCGTCGACCTGAATGCCACGGCCGTGGAGCTAGCCGAGATCTCGCTGTGGCTCGACACCATGGTCGCCGACCTGCAAGCCCCTTGGTTCGGGCTTCACCTGCGGCGCGGCAACTCGCTGATCGGAGCGCGACGGGCGGTCTATGCACCGACGCTGTTCACGAAGAAGGCCTGGCTTACGACTGTCCCGCAAGATGTCCCGCTGGGTGAGGAAATCGGCGCGGGCATTCATCACTTCCTGCTGCCGTCACACGGCTGGGGTGCGGTGATCGACACCGCTGAGGCCAAGACGTTCGCACCGGAGAAGCGCGAGCAATTGCGGCTGTGGCGTAATAATATTCGGGGTAATCCAAGCGCAGCGATCAAGAAGCGACTCGCCGCCCTTGCGGAGCGGGTCGAGACCTTGTGGGGATTCACTCTGCGTCGATTGACGATTGCCGAGTCGGAGATCCGCCGTGACGTCGACATCTGGGGCCTCGAATCCCGCGAGGCAGCCGAAACCGTCGTCACCCGTGAGCAGATTGAGGCGGTGCTGCACGACGAGAACGGTGCCTACCGTCGACTGCGCCGAGTCATGGACGCCTGGTGCGCGTTGTGGTCGTGGCCGCTGACTACCGACGTCGAACCGCCGGACTGGGGTCAGTGGGTCGGGGGACTTGAAGCGATCCTCGGTGTCCCGCCGAGGGCAGGCAAATTTGAGAAGTACGGGCAGACCAGCCTTGCCGGCGACCTCAGTTGGGAAGAACTTGATCTCGCCGAGGACACCGATCGCACGTTCGCGCAAGCTCTATCGCTTGAGAACGCGCTCGACGGCTTTACATGGCTGGCGGTCGCGGAGTCGATCAGCGGTTCGCAGGGTTTCTTTCACTGGGAGTTGGATTTTGCGCCAGTGTTCGCGCGCGGGGGATTTGATCTGCAAGTGGGCAATCCGCCATGGGTGCGGCCGGACTGGGACGAGGCGGGGGTGCTGGCCGAGTTCGACCCATGGTGGCAGTTGGTGGATAAGGCCGCGGAGTCGATAATCCGTGACAAGCAGGCTGCCACCCTGGCCGAACGGGCTCACCTTGTCGCGTTCTTGAACGAGCGGGCGAACCAGACGGGGCTGACTGAACACCTCGGGTCAGGCGTCGACCGTCCGGTGCTGACCGGGCTGCGGACGGACTTGTATCGCTGCTTTATGGAGCAAACCTGGCGCTCGATGTCGTCGAACGGAATTGTCGGGCTTATTCATCCGGAGAGTCATTTCACCGAGCTACGCGCAAAGGGACTGCGGCGAGAGACATATCATCGGCTCCGACGGCACTGGCAGTTCAAGAACGAGCTCAGCCTCTTCGAGATCGACCACCACAACATTTTTGGCGTCCATGTCTATGGCTCAAGTTCCGCGGTGTCGTTTCTGACTGCGGCGTCGCTCTATCATCCCGACACGGTATCGCGTTCACAAGTTCACGACGGGTCGACCTCGGTGCCGGGGGTGAAGGATGAAGATGGCAACTGGGACTTGCGTCCGCATGTTGAGCGCATCATCGAGGTCGCCGAACCACAACTCATGGCGTGGGCGGCGCTGGTTGACGAACCTGGCACTCCGCCGGACGAGGCGCGCATGTTGTACCCGGTGAATCGGGCCAGCGCCGAGGTGCTCGACAAGATTGCCGCGGCGCCTCGCCTCGGCGACATCAAGTTTGAGTGGACCTACGGATGGAACGAAACCACTGACCGCAAGCTGGGCTTCTTCCGCTCGGAGTCGGCCGTTCCCGACAATTGGGCGAACGCCATTCTGCAGGGCCCGCATTTAACGGTGGGGACGCCGCTGTTCAAGCAACCGAACGCCACGATGCGCAACAACCTCGACACTTCAGAGATCGACCTCGAAATAATCGGCGAGGAGTTCATTCCGCGGACCAGCTACCAGGTCGCCAAGCCAGCCGGCGAATATCTTGCCGCCTATCCCAAATGGCATGGTGAGCCGAGTTCGAGCTATTTCCGGCTTGCGTGGCGGGCGATGGCGCAATCAGCAAATGTCCGGACGCTTCATTCCGCACTTCTGCCGCCTGGACCGGCACACGTTCTTGGCCTGTTCGCGTTGACCAGTCCCGAACTGCTTGACGTCGTCCGCGCGGCTGCCTTCACGTCATCGCTGTCCGCTGACTTTCTCGTGAAGGTGACCGGAGTCGCGAACGTCAAGATTGGCGTGTTGAGGAACGTGCCTCTTATCCGGCACCACCCCCTCGAACCACAACTCATCCTCCGCACACTCCGTCTAAACTGCCTGGTCCGCCCTTACGCCCCACTGTGGGAGGAGCTCTATAGCTCTGTATGGCAAGAGGATTCGTGGGTGCCGCATATCGGTGTCGACCATTCGGATCGCAAGCCGCTCGGCGACGTCAAACCCGAGTGGCAGTGGGCGACTCCACTCCGTCGCGCCGCGGACCGCCGCCAAGCGCTCGTCGAGATCGACGCCATTGTGGCGATCATGCTCGGCATCACTGCGGAGGAACTCGTGACGATTTATCGCACCCAGTTCCCGGTGCTGCAGAAGTACGAACGTGAGGCGCTTTACGACGCGAACGGCCGTCAACTGCCGGGAAAGCTGGCGTCGGAGTACCGCAAGAAGGGCTCGGTGAAGGCAGAGGACCTTACCATCGACGGCATCACGTACGTCGAGCCGTTCGTCGGGGTCGACCGCGAGCGCGATATGGAACTGGCGCACAAGCACTTCAGCGACATAGCTGCCGCTACGACACCCAACGACTAGGAGGCCTCGTGTCCGTCATCCAGACGCACAGCTACACCGTCACGCAGGCTCTGCAGAACTGCTTCTACCGTGTGCCGGACTATCAGCGGGAATACGTCTGGGGTCCCGACGAGGCCGTCCAGCTGTTGGATGACATCAACGAGAGCATCGGCGACGACGCCAAGCAGTACTTCGTCGGGACCGTGCTGGTCGCGCCGGAGGGCGCGGGTGCGCAACCCGACGAACTCGACCTGATCGACGGCCAGCAGCGCACGACCACCTTCTACCTGATTCTCTGTGCGCTCCGACGACGCTTCCTCCATCGGCCGCAGCAGCCGACGATCGAGGGACTGCTCGCGACCAGCTACACCAACATCGAGGGCAACACCATCTCGCGCCTTCGGCTGAGACCGTGCTACGACAACGCCTCCGAATTGGTCGACTTCCTGCGGCAGTACGACGGCGACGACGCCGCGCTCGCCGACGACTTGGCCGCCAATGGGTTGGGACGGTTTGGGTCGGCTCAACGCATCGCTGAGGTGTTCGTCGCGATCTCCGGCTACCTGAACCGCAACTTCCCCGACGAAGCCGAGATCGCCAGGTTCTGGGGACATTTCGCCAACAGGGTGATCTTCATCCAGATCCAGACGGACGTCAGCAGCGCGCTGAAGATCTTCGAGACGATCAATGAGCGCGGGATCGGCCTCAACCCGATGGATCTGCTGAAGAATCTGCTCTTCACCCAAGTCAAGCCCGACGAGTTCAGCAAGCTGAAGGACCGGTGGAAGGGCGTGACGAGCCCGCTCGAGAAGCACAAACAGAAGCCCCTTCGATTCCTGCGGTACTACATCATGGCGAATTACGACGTACGGGATTCCAAGGGCGGCAACATTGTCCGCGAAGACGACATCTATACGTGGTTTTCCGACAAGCGCAATGCCGAGCTGACCGGCTACACCACGAACCCCTTCCGCTTCGTCGACGGCGTCGCAAACAACGTCGAGAGGTACATCGCGTTCAACCGAAACCACGACGCTCAGGGCGAGCCCAGCATCGCGCTCACGAACCTGCGGTACTTGACCGGTACGGCGTTCAGTCAGCACTACGTGCTGCTATTGGCGGCGGCTGGCTGCTGGCCCGCGGTGTTCACCCGATTGATCGTGGAGTTGGAGAACTTCTTGTTCTTCTATCTGTTCACGTCCTCCAATACTCGCGAACTCGAGGCACTATTCTCGAATTGGGCTGCCGAGTTGCGGACCATCGCGGAGGTTCCCAGTGCGATCGCTCAGATGGACGCGTTGAAAGACTTCGTGGCGTCCAGATTCCAGTCGTCCATGGATTCTCGCCGGGACGCACTCCGAGATGCGTTGCGCCGCTTCCGACTCGGAAGCATGCAGCAGTACCGTTCGCGCTACTTGCTGGCCCGCATCGCGCAGTTCGTCGACATGGAGTACGCCGGCAACAAAGTGCGCGGCTCCTTGGAGCCGTACATGAAGCTCGACATCGAGCACATCCTGCCGCAGCGACCACGGGACGAACTGCTGGCCGCGTGGGCCCAAGATGGTGCGCACGAATACGCCGACTACGTGCACAGGCTCGGCGATCTCACACTGCTCGAGAAGCCGCACAACATCGTCGCGGGCAACGACTTCTTCGACGCGAAGAAGGTGCTCTACGCCGATAGCAGCGTCTACATGACGCGCAGCATCGCGCGACTGAGCGAGGTCGGCAAGAACACCTCGGTGACCGCCATCAACCGGTACCTCGAGGAGTTCGCCGAGTGGGACGCGGCGACGATCGACCGCAGGACCGAATCACTCATCGCGCTCGCCCTGGACATTTGGCGAACGCAGTCCCGCGAATCTGTGCACCCTACGGGCGATCTGGGGCAATGAAACTGTTCTCTCCGGGACCCTCAACGAGAACATGCTCCTCTAGCAGTCTTGCTACCCAAAGTGCCGCCTGTTTATCGGTGACGGCTAGCGCCGACGCGACGTCAGGCACATGAGTGGGATCCGCTGCTAGATCACGGATGAGGGTGCGGACGGTGTCAAAAAGCTTGTCCTGTAAAGGATTCGCTGTTTCCTCGGCAGTCGCGCCCGCGGTGATTGCTGCGGCCGGCCTCGAGTTAGGCAATTCGCGGTGCTCGTCGCCATTGCCTGCATCCGCCTCAGAAAAGGGCAGCCCGGGTTGCGTGTCCTCGACAGCGTCGGCCGCGATTGCGAGGAAAGCACGAAAGCCCTCGACGCCAACGGGATTCGGCCAGCACCGCGCGCCTTTGCCAACGAGAGCCTTGAGCCCGGCGGATTCGGGGCCGGTCGATCTCACGTAGACGGGAACGAGCTTGAGCTTCGTGAGTTGTTCGACGGCGCCGTTCCACGTGCCTCCCTTGTCCACGTCGGAGCTGACGACGAGCGCGGCGTTCGACAGTGCGTAGATGAACTTGTTGCGGCGCATCGCGTTTCCGACGTTGAATCCCGCTGCGGGATCGTAGGGGGAGACTAAAGTCAACTGCTTGGAGAGCAACATGTCGCGGTTGTAGCGTGCGAGTACGGACTTCTCGAGGCTGTCCGCCAGTACGCCGACGGCCCGGCCGCCGGCATCGAGTGCCCCGTGCATGGCGGCCTGGTCGATTCCCTTCGCGCCGCCCGAGACGATCGGGCGGCCCGACTGCGCCGCCAGTGCGCCGATTTCCTGCGTGTACTGGACGAGGTCGTCGTCGACGTGTCGTGAGCCGACGACTGCCAGGCCACCGGAGCTCAATGCCGAGGCGTCGCCGCATCCGTAGAGCACCGACGGTGCGTCGCTCTTCAGGCGGGACTTCAGTATGCGCGGATATTGGGGATCGGCTCGGCTGAGCACCCATATCGCGCGTGCCTGCCAGCCGTCGAGTGCTTGAGCCAACAGAAACCCGCGGCCCAACAGGCGTTCGAGACGTTCAACGTCGATCACTTGGCCACAGCTGCGAAGCGCCTCCGCCCCGTTTCGCGATACGAGATCAGCCGGTTCGAGGTGGTTCTTCTGGAGGTGAGATACCAGCTTGGTGTACTCACTCGCGGTGAGTAGGTCTGATGACGGCTTGCCCTTGCCGGCGATCAGTGGTGCGGTCAGTAGCAGTATGGCCTCGGTGTTGGGACTCAGCGGTGACGTCATTCGTCACCGCCGGCCAGCGCGAGCGCCAGGGGGTGGACCGGTCCGGCCCCCGCGCTCCGCAACAGCCATGCTGCGATCGTCATCGTCCATCGTGAGTCGACCATATCGTCTACGAGCAGCACTGGTCCGGACAGAATCGCTCCGGGATCGACGTCCAGCGATCCATCGACGTTGCGAGCCTGCTGCGCGCTATTGTTCATCCTCTTCTGTGGTTGTGTCGCCCTGATCTTCGTTAGAGCGAGGTGAAACGGTAGATCCAGCAGGTCGGCCAGGCGCTGCGCGAAGTCGGGAACCAACTCGGGGTGGCTGTGCGACGGTATGGCCGTCACCCAGGTCGGTGGTGGGTGGGGCGACCACTCCTCTACCATCGCCGCGCATGCCTCGACCAACTCGTCGTCGAACCGTCTTGCGTGGTACTTGCCTGTGTTCACAAGCGCGCCCCACCCCGCGTCACCCCAGCGGCAGAGTGCCCTACCTTCTTCGGCCTGGAGGCCGACGGCGATCCTGGTGTTGCCTCTGGCGCCGTAGACCGGCAGGCCGCCCTCGGGCCACTTCTTACGCGGCTCGATTACGACGTGAGTGCGACGCAGAAAGGTGGTGGCCTCTTGGAGCAGTCCAGCGTCGACCGTCGACGGCAACGACGGGAGTGCGGGAGGGGGGACACGTGTGACGTCGCCGTCGAGTTCACGAATGAGGAATTTCATGTGTTCCCCGAACGGGAGCCCGGCGTAGTCCTGCATCTGCTTCTGCTCGTGGCGCCTCAGCTCGGTGAGGCGCTCGGCTCGATCCCAGAACTGTTGGCCGAGCTGCGTCGCCGTCAGCTGCCACCGGCTGTCGAGCTTGGCGATCGGGGCTGGGGACTCCAACTTCAAGAGCTCAATCGTCTTGTCGATCCTACCCTTTCGCGCGTTGACAAGCGTCGTCAACGCGAGCGTGGATAGCCCGCCCGGGTGGGCTTCGAGTTGACCGAGGATCGCGGCGACCTCGTCGCGCGTGGGGAACGCGCCGTTGATGAACCAATTCGTGATGTCGGTGTCCTCAGTCCCGCTCAGCAGCACTCCGTAGGCGGAGTCGATCGCGCGCCCGGCGCGCCCGACTTGCTGGTAGTAGGCGACCACCGACCCCGGTGTCTGGAAGTGGATGACGAAGGCGAGGTCTGGTTTGTCGAAACCCATGCCGAGGGCCGTGGTCGCCACCAGGACTTTCAGTTCGTTGTTCAGGAGCGCCTGCTCCAGGGGTTCGCGCTCATCGCCAGACTTGCTCGTGTAGGCCTTCGCCGTCACGCCGCGACTCGTCAGCCAGTCGGCCACTAGGTGGGCATCCCGCACGGTCAGGGTGTACACGATGCCGCTGCCCTGGATCATCTCGAGATGCTCTGCGAGCCAGGCCATTCGAGCAGCCTGACTCGGGAGCACGATGGACTGTAAGGTCAGGGAGTCGCGACTCAGTTCGCCACGTTCCACGTATAGGTCGGGGCCGAGCACCTCCTCGAGATCCTGCATGACGCGATCGTTCGCCGTCGCGGTCGTTGCCAGCACGCGTAGGTTACTGGGCAATGTGGTGATGATCCGCCCGAGCAGGCGGTACTGCGGTCGGAAGTCGTGCCCCCAGTCGGAGATGCAGTGCGCCTCATCGACGACCAGCAGCGAGATCTTCGACGCCACCGGAGCGAGCACGTCCGCTCTGAACTGATCGTTGGCGAAGCGCTCCGGGGTGACGAGAAGGATGTCGACACTATTCGCGCGGAACCCGTCCTCGACCCGACGCCGCTCGGCGTCGGTGATCTCGGTGTGCAGCGCTTCCGCGGAGAGCCCCATCCTCCGGGCCGCGTCGATCTGATTTCGCATCAGCGCCAGCAGCGGCGATACCAGCAGGACGGGCCCGTGCCCGGCTTCCCGCAGCAATTTGGTCGCGATGAAGTAGACGAAGCTCTTGCCCCACCCGGTGCGCTGCACCACCAGCAACCGGCCGCGGCCCTCGACCACGTGCCGGATCGCGTCGTCCTGTTTGTCACGGAACTCGGCGTTCGGGATACCGGACCCTGCGCGTAGGAGCTGCACTGCTCGCGTCCCGTCGAACTTGATCGCCACGATGTCCTCCCGCCCTGTGGTGATGCTAGGAGAACGGTCCGACACAGCCAAGGCCGTCAGTTGCGTTGCTGGTTCGTCCTAGACTGCACGAAATGGGGCGACAACTGGGGCGGGCGTAGCTGATGGGCGCACTCCTACCCACTTTGCAGGCCGAGCATCTCCGCGAGGGCCTCACCGACTACCTGGCGACCACGTTTGCGCTGACCGACCCCGACGCACAATCGGCGTTGACCGACTTCGTCGGCGACCCGGTTGCCGGAATGTTCAAGGGTCCATACGTCCGGCTTCGGCTGCCGTTCGCGCCGGCTGGCGATGACTGGGGCGGGCCCCTGGATTGGTGGCCGCGGGACTTCACCCCGTACGGCCATCAGGCGCGCGCGTTCGCGCAGTTGTCCACCAAGGAGGGAATCCGCCCGCAACCGACGCTGGTCACTACGGGAACCGGGTCCGGTAAGACGGAAGCCTTTCTCTACCCGATCCTCGATCACGTGCTGCGCGCTCGGAAGTCCGGTGTCACCGGGATGAAGGCGCTCATCCTCTATCCGATGAATGCGCTCGCCAACGACCAGGCCGAGCGGCTCGCGAAACTGATTGCAGGCGACCCCAACCTTGCAGCCGTCACCGCCGGCCTGTACACGGGCGAGCAGGGCAGCGGTGGACGCACCAGGGTGTCCGCGGACGGTCTGATCACGGACCGCGCGCTCATGCACGACGCTCCGCCAGACATCCTGCTCACCAACTACAAGATGCTCGACCACATGCTGCTTCATCCGGGTCGCGCCGACATGTGGCGGCTATCCGCCGAATCGTTGCAATACCTCGTCCTCGACGAGTTCCACACCTACGACGGCGCCCAAGGCACCGACGTCGCCATGCTGCTACGCCGCCTCGGACTTACGCTCAAGAGTCATTGGACCGCGGAAGCGCGTGTCACTGAGGAGGACCGCAGCCGCCCGCTCGGTCGGATCACCCCAGTGGCGACGTCGGCGACGCTGGGTTCGCGGACTGCACCGTCGGCGATGCGCGAGTTCGCGCACACTGTGTTCGGCGAAGCCTTCACCGCCGATGCCGTGATCGAAGAGACGCGGCTTACCCCCGACCAGTGGCGAAGTGAGCGGGTTGGGAGTCGTGACGACGAGTGGCGGCCCGTCGAACCGGGACTACCCGATGCGCTCCAACGGATCACGACCGCCACCGCAGAGGTCAACGACAACCAGGCTGTCGCGGCCGCGGTGTTCGCCGAGCTCTTCGAGAGGCCCGCTCAAAGTGGGTTCTTCGGGGGACCCACCCAATCTGAGCTCTTTCACACGCCTACCCAATCCGATCTATTCGAGGCGCCAGCATATTTAGGTACCCCCGCCGCCGGATCGGACCTGACCGCCGTCGACATACTCGACCAGCTCAAGCGCCACCGATTCATCCAGGCGGTCCTCGAGGGCGCCGTCGACGCCGTATCGCTTTCCGACCTTGCGATCAAGGTGTTCCCGGCCGTGGCCGTCGACCGCGACGCTGCCCGCACCCACGACACGCGGGTCCGGTTCCTGGAGTTCGTCTTTGCGCTGCTCTCGCACGTCCGCGCCGAAGCCGGCCGTGCGGCGCTGGGCGTCGACGTTCACCTGTGGATCCGCGAACTCAGCCGAGTCGACCGCGCGGTCCGCGCCGCGACCGAGTATCGCTGGTCCGACGACGGTGCACTCGCCGACGACCAGGAGTTGTACCTACCCGCGGTGTACTGCCGCCACTGCGGCCGCTCGGGATGGGGCGCCCGCCTCGCCCCCACAGGAACCGCGCTCGATGTCACCGACGAGGCGATCCGCGCCGACCACGCCGCGGGTGCGTCCCGTTTCCGCGCCCTAATATCAGCCCCGGCCGAGGCGCAGGTGTCCGGCGGCGTGGAGGGGCTGCGTTGGTTCCACCTAGACCATCGCGAACTTCTCGACGCCACACCGGATCCCGAGAGTGCTGACGTCGTCGATGGGCGGCTGCTGCCGGTGCTTACCCTCATCGGCCCCGACGCTGACGAGCAGTCCAAGGACGACGTCTGCCCGGCCTGCAGCGCAGCCGACGGTATCCGATTCCTCGGCAGTGCAGTCGCGACCCAACTGTCGGTGACGCTGTCGAACCTGTTCGGTGACGACACGCTCAACGCCGCCGAAAAGAAGGCGCTGATGTTCACCGACAGCGTGCAGGACGCTGCGCACCGCGCCGGGTTCGTGCAGGCCCGCTCGCACAGCCTCACGCTGCGCACCGCGCTGCGGAGTGCCCTCGGCGACGACGAACTAGACCTCGACGAGCTGAGCCAGGCCGTCATCGCCCGCGCGGGTAGCGACCCTATGCTGCGCTATCAGCTGCTGCCACCCGACATCGTCGACCGGGACGAGTTCGTCGCGTTCTGGCAGGCCGATGCCCATTCCAACTCCCGCCGCGCCGCAGAGAACAAGGCCAAACGGCGGCTGCGATTCGACGTCGACCTCGAATTCGGGCTGCAGTCGCGCACGGGTCGCACGCTCGAACTCACCGGCAGCGTGGCCGCCGAGGTCTACCTCGGCGCTCCGG
>WUUC01129391.1_pt1 | contig 12019 bp, 9 predicted proteins | sample 6278441 | NCBI WGS metagenome assembly WUUC01 (sample SAMN13675441, study PRJNA597444) | soil metagenome | isolation source: soil | place: USA: Washington | collected 2017-10 | reverse complement strand
ACTGTCAGAGGCTGCGCACTGAGCGCGGACGGCAACACTATAGTCTCCGCTTCCGATGACAAAACGCTGAGGGTGTGGGAACTCAATACAGGCAACAGCCTCATGCTACGTAGACATTCTGCCGCCGTTCTCTGCTGCGCCGTGAGCGCGGACGGCGATACTGTAGTCTCGGCTTCTGATGACAACACTCTGAAGGTGTGGAATGCGCAAACGGGGGTCGAGCGCGCGACGCTGCGTGGACACTCTGGCACTGTCAGAGGCTGCGCGCTGAGCGCGGACGGCAATACTGTAGTCTCCGCTTCCGATGACAAAACGCTGAAGGTATGGGACGCGCAAACGGGGGACGAGCGTCGCACTCTTCAAGGATATTTTGGCGCTGTTTGGGCTTGCTCGGTGAGCGCAGATGGCAACACTGTGGTCTCTGCTTCCGGCGACAACTCGCTGAAGGTGTGCGACACGCGAACGGGCGCCGAGCGCGCTACGCTACACGGGCATTCTGCGCCCGTTAGGGGCTGCGCGATGAGCGCCGATGGTCGGACGGTTGTTTCAGTTTCCTGGGACGACACCCTGAGAGTTTGGGACGCGCAGACAGGCCGTACACGTTTTACGCGGCCTGGAACGGCCTCCGGCAAGAGCTGCGCGGTAAGCGCCGATGGCACAACTGTGGTTTCGGTCTACTGGGACAACAAGACGTTGGTAGTATGGAATGTGCAGGCCGGTCGCAATCGCGTCATGTTGCGTGGACACTCTGCTACCATTAATGACTGTGCCGTAAGTGCCGATGGCACGACGGTGTTCTCGGCGTCCGATGATAATTCGCTGAAGGTGTGGGACGCGGAGAAGGGTGGCTGCCTGGCAACCGTGTACGGCGCCGCGGCGTTCATCTCGGTCGCCACAGCTCCTGGAATCATCGTCGCGGGTGACGTACGCGGCAACGTATGGATGCTCGATTGGTGTCTCGAGAATGTCAGCACCGACGAAGAACCGTAGTCGACAATACGTATTGGAATGCCGAAAGAGGCGGCGAACGCCGTGATTCTAGACTTGGGATATTAGAGTGCGCGGCCTGAGAGATCGTGCGCTCATCACCCTGAGGTTTGTCGGCAAAAGCTCGCGGGCAACGCGACCCCCGTTATCCGTAGAAAACGCGGACGGTTCGCATCAGTCCGTACGCTCGACGCATGAGAGCGAGCGAAGCCCGGGCTGCGTTCGGCAGCGTGCGCAGCTCCTCCGCACCGCGCTGCTCGTCGGCCATCGCGAGCTTGAACATCCGAACATCCGGGCTGATGCGCGGGACGGCGACGACGTCAAAATCGAACGCACCTTGCAGAGAGCTTTTACATGCGCAGCGCCGTGTCGATCGTACAGCTGAAGCAGCGCATAGCCCTACGTAATCGTCGTCCAGGGAAGCGGGCCACCGCGCTAAAAGCTGCGACTACGCACAGTGCTCGCTCACACGCTGAGCTTGGAAAGGAGAAGCTGTCCGCTCAGAAAACGATCGTGGGGTCCTGCTGACTAGAGACGTTGGTCGTTGACGATGCTATTCCAGTGCGAGTCGCATAGCGTTGGCGGATATCGTCGGCATACTCACGCAGCAGATCGTGGGGTGTTCCAAGTCCGCGTACGAAGGTCAACGTGTCGTTGGCGAGCTTCTCGATGCGCTGGCAGAGCTCTGCTGAGAGATCCGAGCGCTTGAGCGCGTCGATGGCTTGGAGGGCAAACCAAACTTGTAGCGTTGATGCGCTGCCCACTTGTGCCGGACGCTTGTTTGCTGAAAAGGAGCCTTCGGGGTGGGACTCGATGATGCGAGCACGCTCCACCGCGCCCTCGGCGAATTCGACAACGCTCTCTCGGAAGACAGCGCAGCCGTCGCCACACGCGAGCCGCCGCTTCAGGTACGCCGAGTACATAATGCGATCAAAATCCCAGTTAGTAGTGCGAAACTGAACCTCGACGTTGACCTTGCGCGCGTTCGGCACTTCGACTGGCCGACGGTCAGCGCGCAGCGCAGCCAAGGTCAGCTTGAAGCATGCGGCAGGCTCCGGCCAATGCTCGAGAGCTTCACTCGTGACGCACATGGACGTCTTTAGGCTCGATCGCGCGTGCACGAGATCGGCCAGCTCCTCGACCATCGGAATCATGCGATGCACCAAGCTCTCACGTTCCGTGAAGGACTCGAGCCTATCGAAATGGGCAGCTTCGTCGAAGAACGGTGCTTGAGAAGGATCTGAGATACGCGCCACCAGCCTGCGCACGCGCGCGCGGCGCTCTTCAGAAGCTACCTCGAGTCCGGGAGGATCGATATTGAGCATGCCATTCGGCGCGATCGTGAACCGACGGCCGATCAACTCCGCAGTGGCCGTGCCGTACTTGTCGAGCTCAAGCTCCAGATCGCGCAGCAGCTCGAGCACATACTTGCGACAAGCTCGCTCTACCAGTGTCCGGCGTTCGACGAGGGTCGCTATGGTGCCGCGCACGCCGTCGTAACGAGCGAGCCAATGCTGGCTCACACAAGCTGCAGTGGGCTCGTCGAATGTCTTCCTCCGGAAGAGGTCGGCAAACCCGGGCCACACATCCGTGAGTAGCGCGCTGGGAATGACTGCAAGCCGTTGCGTGAGCGCATTCCAGAGCTCAGGCCAAGGCCCGAAGAGCTTCTCGGAAAGCTCGTGCCTAGCCTTTCCCGCAGGCAACGTCCCAAACAGTGCCTGCAACAATCGGTTTGTATCGGCGCTGTCTTGTCCATCAGTCGACTGAAACGCAGCCAGGGGACCTTCGAGCTCCGAGGATTTGACGCCTATGAGGAAGGTGAACAGGCGACGGTTGGCCTGAAGGTGCAGCGCGCCGGCCATCCCGTTCGTGTTTGGCGTGCTGAGGCAACGCACTAGCATCCCGGCTTCGTACGAGATCCATGGGGAGCGCAGCGCTTCTGGCGTGAGGCACAAAATGCCGATGTGCGCCTGGTCGAGTTCGTATTGCAATGCCCCTTGCCACGGCACGCCCTTCTCGATCCCGCTGGACACGTGGGCGGTGAGCACATCGTTTGTAAAGATCTCACCGAGCCAGGCTTGAAGAGCCTCTGCAATACGCAAACCTCGCTGACCCGACCAGCAGATGAACACTTTCGCTGTCATTCGTGCTCTTCCATGCTCGCTGCCGAGTAGGCGCCGCAGCGCGGCACATCGAAGATGGATCATGCCAGGTCACACGATCAGATGCGAGGGCATCGGCATGCGGCTCCTCTCCGCGGCGACACAGCCCACGAATCGCGGCTGCTGAGCCATGCAGAAACTCGAGCAGTTCGGTAGCGATCGGCGCCGTCCGAGAAGCGTTAGCGGACGCGGGTGATTGTCGTGCAGTGTCTACCGATCCGTGCGAAGCGAGGGATGGGGCAGCGATTAGCAACTCGGGGGATCGCGGCCGCTCCGCCGCGGCGGCTAGGGACCCCGGGCCGACCTTGAGGTGCCCTTTCGCTGAGCCTACATGGTTTCACGGCTGCCGATTGCGACGTGCATCGACGCGGCTGTGAGGGAGCCCAACGCATGGCAGACCGCAGCGACCAACGTCCTGGCCGCAGCAGCCAAGAGGTGCACGTCAACTATCGCGACGTGCCCTCCTCGACTAAAAAAGCTGTGCCACACATGCGAACGAAGTTGGCCCGGTTTGTAAACACTCCGAACGCCCGAGCGTGAGCGAGGAGTGTTTCATCTAAATTGTGTGACCGCAGTCACACTGCGATTGTCCGCAGCCATAAGAGACCTTGAGAATGCGTACACTGACAATATTAGCTATACGGCGCCACTGAGCAGCAGTCTTGCCAACTCTGCTTGTGCACTGCGGTCGGCATCCGCCAGTTTCTCTTCGTCGCCACGTTCGTCATCGTCTAAGCTCGAAACCGTGTTGAACTGGCCGCGTTTCCCAGTACGCAGATTCAAGAATCGCGACGTGCTGACGCGCAGCTTGCCGTTCCTCATCGTCGGTGCATGCATATCGAGCCTCGCGCTTGCAAACGCAGGCAGCGATACCTGGCCGGCGTTCGCCATGGGCGTACTGTTCATGGGCATTGGGCTCTACTCATTGTTTTTCAGCCGATGGGATCCAGAGCGCGCGGAGATCGAATCTCGCGCCGTGCTCGAAAAGTGGTTGGCCCAGCTCCCTAGGGAGCAAGACGTGCCCGTCGTCGCTGGCCCTGTCGTCACGGTCGACATCACGCGAGCGTCCGGACCGCTCAGCTGGCTAGACGATTTGCGCGGCATTCCCCCTTATCCAGAGCGGAGGGGCGCTATGCGCCGTCGCGTGAGGCGTTACGCGAGAACGCTTGGGCCTGGTGGACCTGACCCTGACTCCATCGCGATGCTTCGCTGGCTGCGGGATAACGTGTGGTTCGTTGTCGGGCTCTATCTCCGGCTCGCTATCTGCGTCGTTCTACCGCCGGTGCGCTGGGCTCTGGTTGCGATCAGAGGTTCGCGAGCGCGGTCCGACGAAGAGAAGATGCTGCTCACAGCATCCGAAGTACGCGCCACGGATAGAAGACGGCCCATTGTCTTGCTGCGCTCGTTCAACGATGACGACGCACCGATCATCACCACGGTGGACGATGAAGGCGGTGAATACGCGATGCGCCTCGAAGCTGCCGTAGCCCCGGCGTTAGGCCACTTCGGACCGTTCATTAAGGTAGGCAAGCCTGGAGAGCTCGCCCGGGACGGTGCTGCATGCGACTATTTCGAGGATGCAGTTTGGCAGCCGAACGTTGCGTCCTGGATGGATGAGTCAACGCTATTGATCATGGTTCCGGGCTTCACTGCGGGCTTGGCTTGGGAGCTACAGCAGATCGCAGCGCTCGGCTACGAGCGCAAAGTGCTGATTCTGATGCCTCCGCCAGATGGCCATCTCCCGTCGCACAAGAAGGTGGGCAGTGGCTGGCATATCGACGAGGAGGGTGTGCATTGGCGAGCCACGTCGGAGCAGAACAGCGGGGCTAAGGCCTTTTACTGGACGTGGACTATCGAGCCGGGCAAGCCCTCAATTGACGGAGGTCCCGAGCAGCAGCCTACACGGATTCGAAGGGTTTGGTCGTCGGACGCCGCAGCCGTGCTCCGAAAACGAACGCATCAGGCACGCTGGGCACAGTTGCGCGCAGCCTTTCGCCACGTGCCAGGTTTCCAGCGCATGCCTGCCATTGCCCCCGAGAAATTGATAGCCATGCATCTTTGCGGGAACGGCGATCTCGCGCTCGTTGTGGGCCCTGAGGTTCCACGGTTGGACGACTATGAACGCGCCATTGAGTTCGCGGTCTACGGGATGAAGTGCCACCAGGAAGCTTCGGCGTCAGGTGATCGGGCGCGCCAATCGGACCTTTGCGGGAAGTGACGACGGCGCGGAGTGGAACGCCATCGCGACCAGCCTCATTGCAAGCTGCCAGCTGCACGACATCGAGCCGTGGGCCTACCTGCGCGACGTCCTCACGCTCTTGCCCGCGTGGCCCAAGCGCGACGTCCTGCAGCTCGCTCCGAAATTCTGGGACCACACTCGACAGCAACCAGAGACTCAGCAGCGGCTCGCCGCTGCGCGTCTGCTCGGTCGCTTCGATGACGTCCATGCGGCAGACTCTACGGACTGATCACCGCTTTCGCACCAACCCGGTAGACCGTACGCGTACCTGTGCGCACGCTCGATCAAGCAGGCGATTTAGCGAACGGCCACGATACTCTTCAAAAGCATCCAGACCTCGGCTGCGAGAACGGCGTCGTCAATCGTGCGTGCGCTTGGTTCTCTATGCAGCCATTGGCAGAAGCCTCTGCGCGAGACACCAAAGACGCGGCACGCTCGGGTAACCGGAACGTTCTCCCTCTCCGCGTGAATGAGCGAATGGGCGCGTACAGCGCTATTTCACGTCCTTCGCGAAGAGCGCGCACGCTTTTGTTAGCAGTGCGTTCTCCGCCTGCGCTCGCGCAACTCTCGACGTAACCGCTCAACCTCTTCGCGATCGCTCTGGCTCAGCGGTTTGCCGGCATCGAGTTCGGGCTCGAAGCGCTGGAGTACAGCGCGTTCTGGCTTGGCACGCACGGTGCTACGCTCTCGACCCCGACCACGCATGCGGCGTCGACCACAGCGACAACAAACTCGATTGCTGGGGCGACAACGGCGTCTAATGCGGCGTACGCCAAGGCAAGAGCGGCTCAGTACCGGTCCAACATACCGGCAACGTCGGCCAGGTCGGTCCCGTCCGCGCAGCGCCAGCCAAGCACGCGGCGCCGTAGGAGCGCTTCTCATTGCACGGCGCGCGCCATCGCTGAGAAGCAGCATCACTCCTCCGAGCAGGCAAAGCGCTGCCCCGGCGCTCTCAGCATCGAGCTCCGGCACAGCGACGCGGGTGACGTGTTCAGACTGCGCGCGCCGCCCCCACGGAGCTTCCAACAGTTCTTGCCCTCGCGCGTCCTTCGCTAGCGCGAGCAGCTGTTCAGATGCGCTCGTGGGCGCGTCGAGCGAGCCGGTTTTCAGGACTAGCAGCAGGCCTGCGACCAAGCTGGTAAACGCGCTCCAGAAGTCGTAGCGCCGACGACGCGGTGGCGCGATTGTTGGCGCAGTAGAGGTTGCGCCGATCGCCTCCGTGACGGAACGCGTCGCTGATTCTTGCCCGGCGACCGCTGAGCGCGTTGAACCCGCGATGGGAAGGCTGGCGATAGCGAAGAAGTGCAAGCACCTTAGCTCGTGGGGTGGCAGGCCGTATTCCGGCCACTCTGGAAGCGGTTCCTCCCAGTAAGCAGGCCTCACGAAGCTCGGTCGCCCCAGTGACAGCGCGTACTCCCACTCCTTGCGAACAAACGGCGAACGCATCGATTGGTTGGACCAAAAGAGTTGAAATGCGTCCGCATCCTTGATCAGGCGCTCCAGCGCCTCGGACCATTCTTCACCCGCACGTAAATCCTGATGGTCGATCAGATAACGATCCCCCATGCTCCTGGCGACAGCAGCAATGTGGTCAACGATCGATCGGTCGTGGTGCGAATACGAAGCAAAGACTTTGCGGTACGGCCGAGCACTGCCTGCGTGTTCGAAAGTCTGCGCTCGCACGCTAGCGGTACCGCGAGAGCGAACCTCGAAGCGCAACGAGACCGTACCCACCACGAGGCCTCCCAAGAGCACCAACAACTCGCCGCGTGCAACCGTCTGAGCGAGCGCTGCCGACGCGCGCATCCGAAACTCCGCCCGATGCACGTCGTCGATCCAACGGAAAGTGTGCCGCGGAGGGTCAAACTCAAAACCCTCCACGCGAGGAACAAAGCTGATCTGCCCTTCGAACGGTATACCTTGCGAGGCATCTTCGCTGCGCGCCCGGTACGAGCTGAGCTCCGCCCCTAGAATGGTCCTTGCTTGTTGCTCGACCTGCTCTAGCGGCGACGGCGCGTGCGCGTCTGAACCCGGACGCCGATCGCTCAGGTGCGCAAACGCAAGTAGCTTGGTCCATTGTTCCGCGATGATCTCATTGGGGCGATACACTGCAAACACGACGTTTTCATCAACATGCCGTGCGTCTGTCGATGGCGGCGGCGATTCCCGCGGAGTCGTAACGGTTCGGTCAGTGTTTCTCTCGTGTGTGTGAGCAGCGAAATCTAACAGTTCCTGACGCGTTGCGGGATCGAGCTCAGCCAGCTGGGGTGCAAGCTGCGGCAGCTCAATGCCTCGTTCTGAGAGGAGCCACGCAACGGTGAGCCGTAGCGCGGCTATCACAAGGTCGGAACAGCGACCATTTTCCAACCATTGCGTAAGACAAGGCAACTCATGTTCAACCTGCGCACCATGCAACTTCGAGGACGAAGTTTTCGGATCTGCCTCGCCCCACAATGAAACGAAACTGGGCAGGAGCAGACCGTCAGCCCGGGCCCGCACGATCTCAGCGAGTGTCTCCCCGCGCTGCGAGTCCGCTTCAGTCTTCGATAGGCCCAACCCGATCGCAATCTGCCGCGATGGTTGATTCCGAGAGCCGTCCGCGACACGCGGCGTCGGTTCGTCTCGCAACGATGTCTCCAATGCCAACCACAGAAGCTCACAACCACCAGCAAACAGCACGCGCTCCGCCGCCGTCGTCTGCGACAGATCGCTGTAGCCGAGCTCCGCAAGCGCGCGCTGAACCAAATCGTTCCAGACACTAATGAACTCGCGTCTGGCGACCAAAGAACGGTCACTCACGGTCGCACCTCGCTGTGCTCGACCCGAAGTTTACGACTCTGTCGTGTTGGTGACTGTGAAATAGAGCACAGCTCCGTACTCCACATCGCGTACAATGCCGCCATGGCGTCTCTGTGGGGTACGCTGCTGGGCCTATGGCTATTGCTGAGCGTACATGAGGCAGGTCACTGTCTCGTTGCAATCTGCCTTTCGGTACATGTATCGCGCGTAACGCTAGGCATCGGTCCGACGATCGCGACTTTCCGGTTCCGGAACGGAACAGAGGTCGCTTTGCGGCTGCTACCGATCTTCGCGTACGTATCTTTCGACGATTTAGACATTGCGCAAACAAGTCACAGCAAGGCGAACCCATATCGTGAAGTACACCGGCTGCGCCGCATTTGCATTCAACTGGGTGGAGCCGCGGCGAACTACGTGTTCGCTTGCGGCATTGTTTTCTACCTTACGGCGACTGGACACCTCGGGCATCGATCCGGCCACAGCGGCGTCGACCTCGTCGATGCGATGCACATGTCTATCGCCATCCCGATTGAGTGCGTTCGAGCTCAGGCTGTGGCGCTTCGCGATCTACTGGGCGGGCAACTGGGACGAGTACAAGGGCCCGCCGCGATATCGGCGGCGCTGGCGCTCGAGGTCGCGTATGGCGGCCACGCCTACATGTCAGTCTTAGTTTTACTCTCGATTGCGATAGGGTTTTTCAACCTCTTGCCCATACCCGGCCTGGACGGCGGGCGCATTGCCTTCGAGATCTGGGCGCTGGTCACGCGCCGGCCGCTCTCGGCGGCGCTGGAGGCTCGGCTGCACGGCGTGTTCATAGTCGCATTGCTGACGTTTGCCTGCTGCTTGAGCCTTGCCGAGCTAAAGTACGAGCCACTCTACTGGCTTGCGACGCTCACTATCGTGCCGATCGCTTCTGGCTGGGTGGCGGGGGCCTTGATAGGTAAGCCGAACATCGGCCGTCGACTTCTCGCGGCGTTTCTGTTGGGAATCGTCCTAGTGGCGACGCTGAAAGCATACTTGATTCTTGCGAGCGTCATCGTAATCCCCCTAGCGCTATGGGGTTATCGTATCGGCACACGGCTCGCGTTGACCGACACGCCCGAGGCGGCCTAGACAACTCATTCGCGAGCCTCACTGGCACGCGCTGCGAAGCTCTGAAGGCTGCGCCTGGAGCGCCCGACGGCGCGCCTGAGCGCGTATGTCGAGGCCCCTCATCCATACTCAGCAGGGACATGCCAAGCTTTGTGCGTGGCGCGATCGTGTAGCCGACCTGGAAGTCGTGCGAGCGTTCAAAGATGGCTCGGACTTGCGATACGGTGCGGGGGTCTTGGTTTTCGGCTCTCAGCCGTCAGCTGCAGCCCATCTACCGAGAAGCGTTGGGCGGTTGGCTCGGATCGCCGGCCGCCGCGGTGTCGCTTACGCCGTCAGGCCGCACTGTTCACGGCCACTTCTGACTGAGCTCCGTGTGCGCGTAACCGACCGGCGGGCTACGTCTTGAATCACGCCGCTGGTGTCCAAGATGCTGAGAAAAGTAGACCCTCTTCCTGGATATCGGCAACTCAGGGCTACTTCACTGCGCCGAGCGAGAAGTCTTCGCGGTTTCAAGGCGTATCGTCGAGGGCGTCTACATCGACGTCTAGAAACCATACATTTCCGCGAGCATCACCCGCAGCAACTTGGCTACGGGTGCATGCAACTGCTGAAAACGCGCCAGCGCCGTAGACCGTGTATAGACAACGGCTTCCTGTCCGCGACCAGAGTTTGATGGTTCCATCCCCGCCAGCCGAAACCACGATGCCGTTCGGACCGTACACGCAGGCGTTGACTCCGGCGACATGCCCTTCGAAGCGGCGCAACTCTCGGCCAGTGCGTGCATCCCACTCCCGCACAGCCCAGTCCTGCGAGGCAGAGAGCACACGCTTTTCGTCAGAGCTGTACGCGCACGAAAACACTTCAGCGGTGTGACCTTGAAAGTCGCGGAAGTCCTCGCGTGTATGAACGCGCCACTCGCGTACAGCGCCGTCGGCGGATGTTGAGAGCACGCACTGACCGTTGGAGCTGTAGACACATGCATAGACACATGACGCATTGGCTCTGAAGCGACGCAGCTCGCGGCCGGTGCGCGCATCCCACTCGCGCAACTCGCCGTCGATGGATGTCGAGAGAAGACGCATACCGTCAGGACGATACGCGCACGCCCTGACAAGCTCTGTCCGCCCCTCGAAAATACGCAGCAGTTTGCCGCGTTGGGCATCCCACTCGCGAAGCGTTCCGTCAGCCGACGCCGACAGTATACGGGTGCCGTCTGAGCGATATACCCCGGCATAAACCGCGTCCTCATGCCCTTCAAAGCGCCGTAGCTCTTGGCCACTGTAGGGGTCCCACTCGCGAAGCGTCCCATCGGCCGATGCTGACAACACACGCGTGCCGTCTGGGCTGAAGGCACACGAGTAGACCCAGCCCGAGTGGCCATCCGAGCGCCGTCGATCGAGACTGCTGCGCAAGTCCCATTCTCGCAGAACACCGTCGGCTGAAGTCGACAATGCTCGCAGACCGTCTGGGCTGAACGCGCACGCATAGATCTCGCTTCCCACGCTCTCGAAGCGACGCAGCTCCTGGCCACTGAGCGTGTCCCATTCACGCATTGTCAAATCGGTCGAAGCAGAGAGCGCGCGCTTGCCGTCTGGGCTGTACGCACACGCGTGAACCCAATCCGAGTGTCCTTCGAAACAACGCAGTTCTTGGCCGCTGTTAACGGTCCATTCTCGCAACGTTCCATCTTCCGAGGCAGAGAGCACTCGTGTCCCGTCCGCGCTATAAGCACAAGCCCGAACCGATCCGGTGTGCCCTTCGAAGCGTCGTAGCTCTTGGCCACTATGGACATCCCATTCACGCAGCGTATCGTCGTCCGACGCCGAGAGCACGCGCTTGCCGTCCGGGCTGTACGCACAGGCGTAGACAGATCCAACGTGCCCTTCGAAGCGACGCAGTTCTTGCCCGCTGAGAAGATCCCACTCCCTGAGCGTGTCGTCATCTGATGCCGAAAGCACGCGCGTTCCGTCCGGACAGTAAGCGCATGAGTAAACGGATCCGGTGTGCCCTTCGAAGCGGCGTAGCTCTTCGGCGCTATGAGCATCCCATTCTCGCACCGTTTCGTCGTCCGACGCCGAGAGTACGCGCCGGCCGTCGGGCGAATACGCACAGGCGTTGACCGAGCGCGTGTGCCCCTCGAAGCATCGTAGCTCCTGACCCGTGTAAGCGTCCCACTCCCGAAGCGTGTCGTCGTCGGATGCCGAGAGCACGCGCCTGCCATCCGGGCTGTACGCACAAGCATATACCGAGCGAGAATGCCCGCGAAAGACATGGAGTAACCCAGCTTCCTCAAGACGAACAGGATGAAGTAAACGAACCGGAGGTTGGAGACCATGCACCGCCTGAAGGATCGCTTCGTGTGCGAGGCCTTCAGAGCGCAGGCGGTTATAAAGTAGGCCGGGCAACGCGACCGGGTCTTGATGCAACCAACCAGCGTCGAGCCGTAATGCCCGCTCAATACTAGGCGTACTTCCATTCGAGATGACACGTGCTACAGCTGCAAGCTCCAGGAGCAACTCTACACTGCCGGAGACTTCGAGCTTGCGCACAAGCCAACGTAGGGAATGCACAAGGTCACGTAGCTCCACAAGCTGATTCGACTCGCGCATGTGATGTCCAAGATGTCGCCACAGATAGTCTTCGTGGGCGGGTAGTTCGGACCAACTTACGCAATCATCTTCGCGTGGCAGTTCCATCGCATAGGAGGCGAGGAGTGCGGCATGGTGAATCACCAGCTCAG
>WUUC01121532.1_pt1 | contig 12020 bp, 10 predicted proteins | sample 6278441 | NCBI WGS metagenome assembly WUUC01 (sample SAMN13675441, study PRJNA597444) | soil metagenome | isolation source: soil | place: USA: Washington | collected 2017-10 | reverse complement strand
TGGCCGAGGGCGACGAAGACGGCGCCGTCGGCACGCTGCGGGCGGCCGTGAAGCTGGGCGGGGGCCCCGACCTCGATCCCGAGCGGCGGGCGCTGCGCCACGTGCTGTCGCTGACCTACGTGCTGCTGCCCGAGACCCGGGCCCACTGGGACGGCGCTCCCCTGCGGGGACATCTGCTGCTGGCGCGCGAGCTGGCCCGGGCCGTGGTCATCAGCCGCGAAGACCCCACCGACGAGCGGCTGTGGCGGGTGGCGGTCCCCGAGCTGCGGCACGTGAAGGCCGCCCTGCACCACCGGTTGGCGGCCGATCTGGCCGTGGGGCTGACCGGCGTGGGCCGGCCCGAAGGGGCCCGCCTGCTCGACGCCCTGGGCCCGGCCGGACGGGTGGCCGTGCAGGACCTGGCCCGGCAGCGCCCCCGTCAGACCAAGGCGGCCAAGAGCCTGCTGGTCGCCGTCCCGGCCCCGCCGCCGGTCACCACCCACCTGTCCGTCCTGGGCCCGCTGACCATCTGGCGCACCGAGCTCCTCGATCCGGACGCGGCGCCGGCATCCGGCCTCGTTCCCGGCACCGGGCGAGATGTGGGCCGTGACGTCGGGCGTGACGAGGTGGGCCACCCCGACCTGCGACGGTCGCGCGTGCGGGCCCTGCTGGCCTTCCTGATGACGCACCGGCGCACCCGGCGCGCGGCCATCACCGCGGCGCTGTGGCCCGACCTCGACGACCGGGCGGCCAGCAACAACCTGGCGGTGAACCTCAACCACCTGCTCAGCGCGCTCGAACCGTGGCGCACCCGGCGTGAGCCGCCCTACCTGGTGCGCCTCGACGGTCCCTCGGTCGAGCTGATGACCGGTCCCTACCTGCAGGTCGACATCGATGCGTTCGACGACCACCTGCGCCGGGCGAGCCGGGCCGAGGCCGAGGGCAGCCCGTCGGTCGCCCTCGACCACCTGCTGGCCGCGGCGGCGCTGTACCGGGGTGAGCTGTTCAGCGACATCCCCGAGGCCGAGTGGGTCGAGCTCGACCGGGCCCACTACGGCAGCCGCTTCGTCGCCACCGCCACCCGGGCCGCCGAGCTGCTGGTGGGCCGGGGCGACTACAACGAGGCCGAGGACCTGGTCTCGCGGGCGCTCGGGGCCGACCCCTGGAGCGAGGACGCCTACGCCGTCCTGGCTTCGGCGGCGTTGGGCCGGGGCGACCGGTCCGCCGCCCGCCGCACCCTCCGCCAGTGCCTCGACGCCCTGGCCGACCTCGGCGCCGCTCCCTCCCGCGCCACCCGCGAGCTGGGCCACCGGTGCGGCTTCAACGAGGCGACCCTCCTCGCCGCCCGCCACCAGCCGGTGGCGTGAACCAGCGGCTGGTGTGAACCAGCCGGTGGCGCAGCGTCAGGCGCGCGAGCGCTCGTAGAAGGCGATGAAGTCGTCGACGGGGATGCGCTCGACCACCTCGCCCACCACGTCGAGGGGCAGGTCGTCGAGCCGGCGGAAGCGGACGCAGCTCTTGCCCATGTCGAGCTTCTTGCCGGTCTCGGCCCAGCGCTGCTCCAACCACGCCTGCGCCGCCTCGTCGCTGTAGACCCCCGTCAGGTAGAGGGCCATGTGGCGCTTCTGGTTGGCCAGCGAGATCACGGGCAGGGCCTGGCCGTTGTAGGTGTCGGGGTAGCGCTCGAGGGGCACGACGTAGCTGATCATCCCGAACTGCATGGCCTCGGCGAAGCCGGCCGGCAGGTGGTCGAGGACCACCTGGCGCACGGTGGCCAGGGCGTCCCGGCGGTCTTCGGCGAGCTCGGCCAGGTAGTCGTCGGCGGTGCCCGCAGCGCTCTTCATGGGGCCAACAGTGCCATGTCCGGGCGCCGCTCCTCTACGTGGTGAGACCGCGGGTGATGCCCAACGATGTCATGACGCCCGGTAGCGTGGTCGGCGGCGGAAGTGGCGGACAGGGAGCGGCTGGGCACATGCGCGCGATGAAGGTGACGGAACGGTTCAAACAGGGCATCACCCGGTACGTCCCCGACGACCGGGACGACCTGGCCGAGTTCCAGCAGAACGTGTTCGGCCACGAGAGCCGCCAGCTCGATCCCGAGCGCTTCGCGTGGATCTACGAGCGCAACCCGGCTCAGCACGACGGCGAGCCGGGGGTGTGGGTGGCCCGGCGCAACGGGGCGGTCGTAGGCCAGCAGGCCGAGATCCCCTTCGACGTGAAGGTGGGCTCGGCGACCTACCCGGCGGGCTGGACCGTCGACCTGATCGTCGATCCCGAGTGGCGGATCAAGGGCATCGGGCCGGGCCTGGTGGTCACGCACGCCGAGCAGCGGGGGCTGCTCGCCGCGGTGACCCAGAGCGAGGAGGCCGTGCGCCTCTACGACCGCCTGGCCTGGACCGAGGTCGCCACCATCCCCAGCTACACCCGCCCGGTCGACATGACCACGACCCTGCGGTTCGCTTCGGTCCCCCCCGTCCTGCGCAGGCTGGCGCCGCTGCTTGCCGTCCTGCTGCGGGCCCTCGACGTCGTCATCGCTCTGGTCCTCCGCTTGGCGGGGCTGCGCTTCCACCGGGTCCGGCGCTTCGACGAGAAGCTCGACGAGGTGTGGGAGAACAGCTCGCCGGAGCACCAGGTGATCGCCTGTCGCGACTCCGCCCACGCCCGCTGGCGGTTCGACGACTGCCCCGAGGCCGACGAGCTCCAGCGGTACTACCTGACGCGGGGCAAGCAGACGCTTGGCTACGTCGTGCTCCAGGCCGGCGAGCGGTGGGACCAGCCCGCCACCGTGGTGGTCGACTACCTGGCCCCCACCCGCTGGGTCGTGCCGCTGCTGACCTTCGCGGCCCACGAGGCCCGGCGGCAGGGCTCGTTCGCCCTGATCTGCCGCACCCTCAACCGGCGGGCCGATCAGTGGCTGCGGTACGGGCTCTTCCTCAAGCGGGGCATGGGCGTGCCGTCGCCGTTGCGGCTGATCGTCCACTGCACCCTGCCCGACGCCGAGCGCGACCTGGCCAGCGACCCCGAGTCCTGGCTGCTCACCTCGGCCGACAGCGACCTCACGTAGCCGTACGGCGCATCGGAGGGCGGGCTTCCCGCCCCCCGGCCCCCGGCAGGGCACGCCCTAGATCGACTCGAACACCTCGCCCAGCGTGGCGATCAGCCAGCGCCGGTCGGCGGGCACGTCGTAGGACAGCGGTGTCCGGGCGCTGATCGCCTCGAGCAGGCCGACGGCCCGGTCGCGCACCACGAGCGGGTTGGGCGCACCGGCCGCGACCGCCCCCTGGCCCTGGGCGTCGCGGACGAGCACGTCGCTGTCGCCCACCTCGACGACCACCGTCCGGTCGAGGTCGTCGACCTCGAGCACGAGGGTGGAGGGCGTGGCGCTACCCGCCTGGACGGCGAAGGCGGGACCGAGGGCCGCGGCGAACCGCAGGCAGGCCAGCACCTCGTCGGGCTCCTCGTCGACGGGGCGCCCCAGCGGCAGGAGGACGTCGCGCTCGTGGATCCAGCAGTCCCACAGCGCATGGTGGAGCAGCAGCCGGATGGGGATGTGGCCCGCCGGCGCCTCGGCCACGACGGCCCACTGCTCGTCGTCGAGACCCGCGACGAGCGTGCACAGCTCGTCGGTCGCCGCGGTCACCGCCGCCAGCGTCTCGGCCGGCGGCGGCGAACCGGCGGCGGCCACGAGCCGGGCGGGCGTGGCCTTGGGATCGAAGCCCTCGAGGAAGCGGGTGGGCGTGCCGGCCAGGCCGGCGTTGATGGACAGGGCCCAGAAGCCGTCGACGGTGACCAGGTGGGCGGCCACGTCCTGCAGGGTCCACTCGTCGCAGCGGCTGGGCGCCCGCCACTCGTCGTCGCTCAGGCCCTGGAAGACCTTCTGCATCCGTTGCCGCTGGCGCAGGAAGGCCTCCCGCACGTCGGCACCTTCGCCGTCCAGCCGCACGATCGGCGGCCCGTCGTAGCGCGGTGCGATCTCCATCGATGGATCCCCCTGCTGACGCTCTCGACCGACGCCCTCGACGTCGTGACCGGAGAGTAAGCCAACCACCACCCCGCGGACCTACCCTGACCGTCAGTAGGCGAGATCGGGGGGATCGCTCATGGACACACGCTTCCGGCGCGGGCTGCGCACGGCCGGCCTGGCCGCGCTGACCATCGCCACGGCCGGCTGCTGGCCGGCCGTCGGGCAGGGCCCCGACCGGGCCGGCTACAACGCCTTCGAGGACCGGATCACACCGTCCACCGTCGACGACCTCGAGCCCCTGTGGACCGCCACGGTCCCCGATGCCGCCACCACCGGCGGCATCACCGGCTCGCCGGTCCTGTCCGACAGCGGCGTGGTGGTGAGCAACGGCGCCGCCATCTACAGCTTCGGCAAGGGCAACGGCGCCTACCAGTGGACCTGGCCCGGGTCGCCGGGCGTCCCCGGAGCCATGGCCGACCCCATCGCCGACGGCGGGCGGGTCCTCGTCTCCTACGGCATCCCCGTGGGCTTCGGCGGCGCCTGGATCGCCAACGCATCCTGGGTCGACGCCCGCACCGGCGCCGACGTGGCCACGCCGCCCGCCGTCCGGGTGGTCAGTCGGCGAGGCACCCGCGTGACCAGTTACTCGACCACCGGCGGACCGGCAGTCGGCATCGGCGTCTACCGGATCTCGGTGATCGACGAGGCCGCGCCGTCGGCCGGGTGGAGCGGCACGCTGCTCTTCGGCTCCGTCGGATCGTTCAGCGCCCCGCAGCCCGCCACCCTGGGCGCCCAGCGCCTCTACTACGCCGGCACGGCCACCACGTCCTACGACCCGGCGACCAGCACCACCGGGGTGCGGGCCTACTCACTGACCCCGCCGGCGATCTGCGCCTCGCCTCCCTCCAACCTGCCGGTCGGCACCATCCCCTGTGCGTTGTGGTCGACGCCGACCTCCAGTCCCCCGGTGACCTCGCCGGTGATCGGGCCCGGTGAGTCGGTGCTCTACGTCGGCACGTCGACCGAGCTGCTGGCGCTGGACGCCGCCGACGGGCACGTCCTGTGGTCAGCGCCGCTGGCCGCCGCCCCGACCGCCGAGCCGGCCGTGGCCGACGGTCGGATCTACGTGCCGATCGCCAACGGTCAGCTGGTCGTCCTGTCGACGAGTGGCGCCCCCTTGTGGAAGGCGACGCTGGGCGGGAACGCTCTGCAGCCCGCCGTCGCCGGGGGCGTGGTGTTCGTCGGGACCGATGCCGGTGACGTCGCGGCCTATCCGGCCGCCGGGTGCGGTGCCGCCACCTGCCCGTCTCTGTGGCGGCGCAACGTGGGCGCTCCCGTCACGGGTGCTCCCGCCGTCAGCGCCGGCCGCCTCTACGTCGGCGCCTCGCCCGACCAGGTCGTGGCGTTCGCCCTCCCCTGAAGCACCGCAGGGGCATCCGGGATAGTAAAGCTATTCACATACTCGTAGAACCCCTACTACGAATCGTGAGAATGACGTATTCTCGCTGGTGAGCTACCGGTCCGTTCGGGGGGCGACGGTCGACTGTGCTCGTCGCGCCCCTGCGGGGGCGTGGGCAGACGGGGGGGCAGACCGTGCCACGGACACGTGTGCGTACGAAGGTGGCGTTGACCCTGCTGGTCCCGCTGGGGTCGTTGGTGGTCCTGACCGTGATCGAGGTCCGGTCCACCGCCCAGCGGCGCGACGAGGTGCTCGACCAGACCGACCTGGCCCGGGCGGCCATCGGTCCGTCGGGCCTGGTCACCAGCGTGCAGGACGAGCTGAACTGGGCGTCGGTCGAGCTGACCGGCTTCCAGGACCAGGTGTCGCTGCGGGTCAACGGCTTCGACGAGACCCGCCAGCGCACCGACGACGCCATCGACGCCTTCCGCCGGACCATCGACGGCGCGTCGTCGCAGGTGCAGGAGGCGTTCGATCCCGCGTTGGCCGGCCTGGACGCCCTGGCCGACCTGCGGGCCGACGTCGACGCCGACCCCGAGCCCCACGACGTCACCAACTTCCCCTTCTCGCAGGAGGTGATCGACCGCTACAACGCCCTCATCCTCCCGCTGCTCGACGCGTCGCGGCAGGTGGGATCGGAGGTGGGCGACGAGGAGTTGCGGGTGGGGCTGATCCTGTCCGACGCCGTGACCCGCCAGATCACCACCGTGCAGCTGGCCATCGGCCAGATGGTCAAGTCGGTGCTGCTGTCCTCGGGCGGCATCGACGACCGCGACGAGATCCTCGAGCTCATCGACCGGCGCACCGAGCTGGTCGAGCAGGGCCAGGTCATCGACTCGGCCGACGGGGCCTACGCCGGCCTGCCCGGGGCCGCCGACGCCAAGGAGCTGACCCACCGCATCGACGACCAGTTGCTCTTCGCCATCGGCGCCAACGAGCTCGACCTCGACCTGCTGGTCGACACCCTGGGCAACCCCGACGACCAGCCCTACTTCCTCTTCCAGGACGCGGTGCAGACGATCGTCGCCGACCGGGCCGACGAGCTCGAGGCCGCGGCGCTGGCCCGGCAGCGGCTGGTGCTGGCCATCTCGGGCGCCACCCTGGCCCTGGCCACCGTGATCGTGCTGGCCATCTCGCGATCGATCACCCGGCCGCTGGTGTCGCTCACCGAGCAGGCCCGCGACCTGGCCGTCGACCGGCTGCCGGGCGCGGTGCACGAGCTGCTGGCCACGCCGCCCGGCAGGGACCTGGTGGCGCCCGCGGTCGTGCCGGTCGAGGTGGACAGCTCGGCCGAGGTGTCGGAGGTGGCCGAGGCCCTCAACAAGCTGCAGGGCTCGGCCCTCGACCTGGCCGTGGGCCAGGCCATGCTGCGGCGCAACATCGCCGACTCGCTCGTCAGCCTGGGCCGACGCAACCAGAACCTGCTCGCCCGCCAGCTCGACTTCATCACCGAGCTCGAGTCGAGCGAGACCGATCCCCAGGTGCTCGACAGCCTGTTCCGGCTCGACCACCTCGCTACCCGCATGCGCCGCAACGCCGAGGGCCTCATGGTCCTGGCCGAGCTCGACTCGCCCCGGCACTGGGCCACCCCCGTGCCCATGGTCGACGTGGTCCGCTCGGCGCTGGGCGAGGTCGAGGACTACCGGCGGGTCGTGGTCCGGGGCGTGGCCGCCATCGAGGTCCAGGGCAACGCGGCGGCGGACGTGGCCCACCTGCTCGCCGAGCTGGTCGAGAACGCGCTGGTGTACTCGCCGCCCGACCGCCAGGTCGAGATCTCGGGCATCGCCGAGGCGCCGGTCACCCCGGGGGCCGGACGGGGCTACGGCGCGGGCTACACGCTGGCGGTCGCCGACTGGGGCGTGGGCATGACCCCCGCCGAGATGGCCACCGCCAACCGCCGGCTCAACGGCCACGAGAGCTACACCGTGGCGCCCTCCAGCTACCTGGGCCACTACGTCGCCGGGAAGCTCGCCGTCCGCCACGGCGTCTCCATCTACCTGCGACCCACTCCCGCCGGGGGCACCACCGCCCTCGTCCAGATCCCGGCGACCCTCCTCGCCGTCAACCAACCCGAGACGGTCTTCTGATCCCTGGGCCCTCGCAGCCAGGCACCGGGCACCAGGCACCAGGCGCCAGGCGCCAGGGCCCAGCAGCTAGCGGCTAGGACGAGCCGGTGATCTGCTCGAGGTACTGGTCGACCTGGCGGCGGTCGTAGCCGCGGAGGGAGATCTTGAAGGCGGCCGGCGTGGTGGACGGGGTGCCGGCCTCGGCGGCGTCCAGGAAGGCGTCGACCTCCCTGCGGTCGTAGCCACGCAGCACGATCGTGAAGTTCCGCGATGCCATGGCCGGATCCTTCCACGGCCGTGGGTGGCCGCGACCGCGGGCTCAGGGGGCGGGTGGGCGCATGCGGGGCAGCGCCGGATCGACGCCGACGCCGAACAGCGGGACGGCCGGCCACGTCGTGTCGAAGGTCCGGGTGACCGGGTCGAGCGTGAGCTCGAGGCGATGGGGCGTGGCCAGGATGGCCAGGTCGACGACCAGCCGGCCGTCGGGGTCGACGGTGGCGCTGGTGCTGATGGGCGGGTCGGCGATGTCGGTCCAGTCCGCCGCCAGGGGGACCTTCAGCGTGTCGCCGTCGGCCTCCTGGACGACCAGGTGGTCGACGGCGACGTCCACGGCGGTGACGGTGCCGTGGGTGCGGGCGTGCGGGGTGCCGGGGGTGTAGCGGCCGGGCGCGATCGAGCCGCCCGTGATCGAGTCGGCCGTGCCGCCCAGGCGGTCGCCGGGGGTGGGCAGGCGGTGGGCGGCGGGACCGCTGGGCGTCGAGACCGACGCCAGCGCCGGGAGCAGGTGGGCCCAGGCGTGGTCGAGGACGGCCTGCATGACCTCGGTGCACGAGAACAGGGCCACCACGGCGTCGTGGGCGGGCAGGACCAGCATGAACTGGCCGAAGGCGCCGTCGCCCCGGTAGCCGTGCTGCGACATCCACACCTGGAAGCCGTAGCCCTGCTTCCAGTCGGGCTCGGCGTCGCCGGGGTTGGGGGTCTGCACGCTGCCGGCCTGGGCCGTCCAGCCCTCGGGGAGCAGGCGCTCGCCCTCCCACACGCCGTCGTCGAGGTAGAGCTGGCCCAGGCGGGCAACGGCGTCGAGGTCGGTGTAGACGCCGGAGAACCCGAGGTCGACGCCGGGCGCGTACTGCGTCCAGCGCAGGTCGCCGATGCCGAGCGGATCGAGCACCCGGGGCCGCAGGTAGTCGACCAGCCGCTCGCCGGCCAGGCGCTGCAGGATCATGGCCAGCGCCAGGACCGGCGGCTGGTTGTAGGCGAACATCGTGCCCGGCTCGTAGGGCGGCGGCAGCCGGAAGAAGCCCCGCACCGCGTTCTCGGGATCGTTGACGAAGGCATCGAGCAGCATCTCCTCGTCGTGGCCCGACGCCATCGAGGCGATGTGGCGGACCTTCATCCGCCGGGTGCGCTCGTCCGCGCCGGCCGCGTCCATCAGGTCGGGCAGGTGGTCGCTGACCAGGTCGTCCAGCGACAACCGGCCCTCGGCCAGCTGCAGCGCCAGGGCGGTGCCGGTGAAGGTCTTGCTCAGCGAGTACACCAGCCGCAGCTGCCCGGCCCGGTGGGGCGCCCAGTAGGTCTCGACGACCCGTTGCCCACCCCGCTGGACGATCAGCCCGTGCGGCTCGATCCGCGGATCGGCCTCCAACGCCTCGACGAACGCAGCGATCTCCACCCGGCCGAGTCTGCCGGACGCATCCCCTCAGCGCGAGAGATGGTCCAGCAGCCGGCCCAACAGATCGGCCCGCTCGGCGGGCGAGGTGACGGACTCCAAGCCGAAGCCCAGGAGCACGGTGTCGTCGGTGGCGACCCCGGCGCCCAGCTCAACGAGGGCGCCGGACAGCACGAACTCGCCCTGGTTGGGAGTGGGACTGCCGGCCGGAGGTCCCTCGACCTGCCAGCGGCCCGTCGGGCCACCAGCAGTGGCCTCGAAGCCGTCGGACTGGTCGGCGACCACTTGCCCATCGACGGTCAGCTCGGTGTCGTCCACGAAGACGCCGATCCCGCCGCCGGTCGCAGCGTCCACGTACTGGGGGCCGGTCGTTCCGGCCGGGTAGGTCGGGCTGACGCCCCGGTAGTCCTCGCTGGCCACGATCAGCACGTCGCCGCCGCGAGCACCCACCGCCGCATCGGACGCCACCGTGTAGGTGAAGTGCTCGCTCTCGACGGTCCGGTCGCGGCCCCGGCCGCCGCGGTCGGAGCGGCCGGGGCCGGTCGCACCGGCTGTGCCGGACGGGCCGGCTGTGCGGGCGCTGAACCAGACCTCGACCCGGTCGCCGGGCCGGGCGCCGGTCACGCGTCCCCGGAACTCGCCGTAGTAGGTGGTGCGCTCGTCGCCGTAGCGCTCGCCGCCGTCCCACTGGCGGACCCGGCGTCGCGGGTGCGCCCGCCGTTGATCCGGTAGTGCAGACGGCGCTGGTCCTGGTCGTGCCGGGCGGTGACCGCCACGGTCTGGGGACTGCCATGGGACACGGGGAAGGCGTCGGCCACGAGCTCGGGCGTGGTCCTTCCGGTCACCGACACGGGATGACCGGGGTCGGGCGCCGAGCGGGCGGTCGCCAGGGCCAACGGCAGGTGCTTGCGGAACTCGCCCTCCATCAGCGCCTCGTCGTCGGGGAACTCGAAGGCGGACGGGCAGTCGGCCGGGAGCCAGCGGTCGTCGGGGTCGGCGGCGCTGGCCGTGGCGCACGTCGACATCTCCACCAGGACGCCCAAGGTGCCGTGGGCCACGGCCGCGTGCTCGGTGGTCTCACCGTTGGTGGTGTACAGCTCGGCCTGCAGCCCCGGGGCCGTACCGGGCACCGCCGGCGCTGCTGCGTCGCCGACCAGCGCCTCGAGCACCTGGTCGTCGGGCGAGGGGGTCGCCACCTGCCAACCGGTGCCGTAGTAGACGCTCTCGGCCGCCGAGTGGAAGTTGATCAGGTAGGCGAAGTCGACCCGGCCCAGCAGCCGGTCGAGCGCCCGGGTCTCGGGCTCGGACGCCGGTGCCGCTCCCCGGTAGTCGTCGCCGGCCGGCGAGGGCGACGAGCCCTCGTCGTCGAAGCCCCACCGGGTGGCGTGGTTGCGGTTGAGGTCGACGCCGTCGGAGCCGGTGATCCGCCCGTCACCGTCGTTGTCCCGCAGGTTCTTGCGCCACAGCCGGTGGCCGGGCGTGAAGGAGAAGTCGTAGCCGTCGGGGTTGGCCACCGGCACGAACCACATCTCGGTCGACCGGACCAGCCGGGTGAGCGCCGGGTCGTGGCCGTCGCCCTCGACCACGTGGTGGGCCAGGCGCCGCACCATCTCGGGAGAGATCCACTCGCGTGCGTGCTGGCCGCCCACAAACGGCTCGCCGGGCGCGCTCCATCGGGCAGCGAGCGGGCGCCGCTGGTGACCCGCAGCGCGAGGATCCGCCGGCCCTGCACGGTCCGGCCGATGGTCACGAGCTCGGTGGTGCCGGGGTGGTCCTCGGCCAGCTCGGTCAGATCGGCCGCCACCCCGTCGTCCCCGCTGTAGGGCCGGAAGACGCTGGCGCGTCCCTCGGCTCTGGCCGTCGGCGGTTCGGATGCTCCCGCCGGCGTCACCCCCCAACCCGGCGACCAACAGACCCAGTGCGATCGATGCCCGTACACGCCTCATGCCCCTGCATCCGGAGCCGAAAGCCCCATGGATGAAGGTTTTGGCGTCCCCGCTACAAATTTGCCGACGGCGGCGGGGGCCCGTCGGTGAGGCGCTTCTGGAGGAGGACGAGGGTGAGCCAGCGGCCGAAGCGGGTGCCGACCTCGGGCATGCGGGCCACCTCGGTGAAGCCCAGCCGCTCGTGGAAGCGGATCGACGCCTCGTTCTCGCCGTCGACGGCGGCCACGATCACGTGCTTGCCGTCGTCCGCCGCCAGGCGGCACAGCTCGTCGATCAGCTGCCGGCCCACGCCGGTCCCCCACGCCGACTGCGTGACGAACACGGTCAGCTCGCACGTCACCCGGTAGCCGGGCCAGCGGGCGGTGTCGCGGAAGTCGCCGTAGCAGGCCATCCCGACGATCGTCGCTGCGTCCTCGGCGACGAGGACGGGGTGGCCGGCGGCGGCCTTGGCGTGGAACCACGCCATCCGCTCGTCGACGGTGTGGGCGGTGTCGGTCCAGGCGATCGCCGTGGTCCCGTGGAGCTCGTTCTGGATGGCGGTGATGGCCGGCACGTCGTCGAGCCGGGCCCTGCGGATCACGACCATCGGCCGAACACTAACGACGACCTCGACCGCGCCCCGCCTGCCGCAGGCCTACTCGGCCATCACCCGATGCGCCCGACCTGCGGGCCACCTACACGCCCCTCGAGGGCATCGAATACGGGCTCTGCGTCCGCCGCCAGGGGCTCGACATGGCGCTGGTCGAGACCGCCGGTGCCGCCGGTGGCCCGACTGGTCGACACCGCCGAGACCTACCTGTCCAACGACTACCAGCGGGCTTGCTACCGAGCGCTCCGAGCGCTGGCCGAACCTGGTCCCCCCGCCCCTCCCCACCAAGGTCTTGAGGCCGTGGGACGTCCCTGACCAGGGCGGGGGAGCATCCCAGGGAGCACCGAC
>WUUC01097025.1_pt1 | contig 12020 bp, 8 predicted proteins | sample 6278441 | NCBI WGS metagenome assembly WUUC01 (sample SAMN13675441, study PRJNA597444) | soil metagenome | isolation source: soil | place: USA: Washington | collected 2017-10 | reverse complement strand
GCCGGCCGAATTCGTCGATAACAGGCCGAGCGGATCGCCCACCACGGGTAGTCTAGGATCGGTGCCGGCGCTGGTCAGCGCCGGCGCTGGCGCCGGGCTTTTCGCTGCGGCGGTGTCGACTGACCTCTCCGGCGCCAAGGCGGGCACACCGGCGCCAGTCGAATCGCAACCTGCGAGCGCGAGCAGAACCAACGATGCGCGCGACATGGGCAGCAGCCGAGCTAGCATGCGATCAGGATACATCATTCGCTCGGGCCAAACGGCGCGCTCGGAGCACGCCGGCACGTTTGCGGGTAGGGCAGCTAACTCTTCACCAGGCGCAGGCCGCCGCCTGGCGGCTTGGCTGGCTCGGGCGCCTTTTGTGCGATCTCTGGCCACACCACCATCGGTCCGACGAACGGCTCGCCGACCCAGAAGCGACTGCAGGAGTGCCAGGGAACGGACACGAAGTGGCGTGTACCCTGAATGGAGATGGTGGCGCTGAAACCGCGCGCGTCGATGGTAAGATCTGGCATCCCCATCACGCTGGGCTCGCGCCCGACGCGCAATACCAGATCCGTTCGTTTCAAGCTCTCCGGTACCGCCACGTCTGCCTTGCTGGCGTCGATCAGCAAAAAGGGACACAGAGGCAGGAGCGCCTCGACGAGGATGCGCTTCTGTTCATTCAGCTCGGTGAGCGACGGTGCCATGGCGGCCCATCCTGACTCATGGCCGCGTGCTCTTCAAACTCGCAGCGGCGCCTCGTGTCCGCTCTCCGCGACATATTCGGCGTAGCCGCCGCCGTAGCTGCGCACGCCTGCGGCGCCGAGCTCCAGCACGCGCGTCGACACCGCGCTCAGAAAGTGGCGATCGTGCGAGACGAACAACATGCTGCCGTCGTAGTCGGCGAGTGCGCGCGTGAGCATCTCTTTGGTATCGAGGTCCAGGTGGTTCGTGGGCTCGTCCAGCACCAGGAAATTGGGCGGATCGTAGAGCATGCTCGCCATCACGACGCGGGCTTTTTCACCGCCCGACAGCACGCGGCAACGTTTGTCGACGTCGTCGCCGGAGAAGCCGAACGCGCCTAGCAAGTTGCGCAGCGCGGCCAGCGAGGCGCGCGGATGCGCCTGATTCAGTGCCTCCACGACGCTCTGTTCTCCGTCGATCAGGTCCATCGCATGCTGCGCGAAGTAGCCGAGCTTGACGCTCGCGCCCAGGCTGACACTGCCGGCGTCGGGCGCGGTGGCTCCCGCGACCAGCTTGAGCAAGGTGCTCTTGCCTGCGCCGTTCACGCCCATCACACACCAGCGCTCTTTGCGTCGAATCAAGAAGTCGAAGTCGCGGTAGATGGTGCGTGCGCCCCAGCTCTTGTCCACGTGCGACAGCTTCACGACGTCCTCACCGGAACGCGGCGGCTTCTGGAACTCGAAGTCGACGATTTTGCGCCGACGCGGCGGCTCGACACGCTCGATTTTTTCGAGTTTTTTTACGCGCGACTGGACCTGCGCGGCGTGGCTGGCGCGCGCCTTGAAGCGCGCGATGAAGGCCTCCTCCTTGGCCAGCATCGCCTGTTGCCGCTCGTATTGCGCTTCTTGCTGCGCGGCGGCGAGGGCGCGCTGGCCGACGTAGAACTCGTAGTTGCCGGCAAAAGTGGTGAGCTCGCCCGCGTCGATCTCCACGATCTTGGTGACCAGGCGATTCATGAACTCACGGTCGTGCGAGGTCATGATCAGTCCACCTTCGAAGCCGCGCAGGAACTGCTCGAGCCACAGAATCGACTCGAGGTCCAGGTGGTTGGTCGGTTCGTCGAGCAGCAGCGCGTCCGGCCGCATCAGCAGGATGCGCGCAAGTGCCACGCGCATCTTCCAGCCGCCCGAGAGCTTGCCGACATCGTCGTCGACGCTTTCCGGCGCAAAGCCCAGGCCCGCCAAGATCTCGCGCGCTTGGGCCTCCAGCGCGTAGCCCCCGAGCCCGTCGAAGCGCGCCTGTACGCTGCCGAAGCGCTCTATCAGTTGCTCCAGCTCGGCTGCGCGCGCCGGATCCGCCATGGCCTGCTCCAGCGCATGCAGCTCGTGCGCGCACTGCGCCACCTCGCCCGCGCCGGCCATCGTCTCTTCGACCACGCTGCGCCCGCGCATTTCGCCGACGTCCTGGCTGAAATAGCCCACGCTCACGCCTCGGTCGCACACGACCTGGCCCGCGTCGGGCTGCTCTTCGCGCACGATCATCCTGAAGATCGTGCTCTTGCCCGAGCCGTTGGGCCCCACCAGTCCCACCTTCTCGCCGCGGAACAGCCCCATGGAGGCCTCGAGGAAGAGGATCTGTTTGCCGTGCTGCTTGGAGACGGAGTCGAGCCGAATCATCGGCGGCGCAACATGCGGGACGTCCCCGGCGTCGGCAAGCGTCACCCGATGCAATGACGCTGGCTACTTGCCGCGCGAGCGGAATGGGTCGGCGTCCTGGCCTTGCCGTACGGCCCCTGACCGGCCGCCAGGGTTGCCAATTTCCGTTGAAAGAATGCTTCGGAGCGCTGGGCCACGCCTTTCATCGAAGTTATCCCCATCTCCTCTTCACTTGCTGGCCCGTATTGCGCTATTCAGCATCTCGTCGCGGAGAAGCAGCGCCGACGGGCGTATCGACCTTCTCGGCGTCCCCCAGACCCGAGACCAGCTCCCCGCGCTGCTGGTAGCGATTCTTTTACGCGGCGGCTGCAGAAGCCGCGGAGGATGTGCGAATGAGTGGCTTAATCGAATCTCGTAAGCGAGCGATCGCCGTAGCGGCCTTGGCCTTTGGAGCGCTCCTGGGCGTGTCGTGTTCCGAGGACGAACCCGAGACCACGACCAATCCTGTATGGACGGGCGACTCGGGCCTTCCGCCCGACGGCGGCGTCGGCGGCACCTTTGGCGGTACGGCTGGCGGCGTTGCGGGCGGTACGGCTGGCGGCGTTGCGGGCGGCACGGCTGGCGGCGGCACGGCTGGCGGCGGTACGGCTGGCGGCGGCACGGCTGGCGGCGGTACGGCTGGCGGCGGTACGGCTGGCGGCGGCACGGCTGGCGGCACTGGCGGCGGCATTCCCTGCGCGGTCAAGACGATCCTCGACCAGAAGTGCGGCAACTGTCACAAAAATCCGCCCGCGTTCAGCGCGCCCATGCCGCTGGTCACGCAGGCTGACTTCCAGGCTGCTGGGAAGAGCGATGCCACGAAGAAGGCCCACCAGCTCGTCAAGACGCGCGTCAACCAGATGGGCGCGGGCGCAATGCCTCCTCCTCCGCTCTCGCTCACCGCGGAGGAGCGTCAGACCCTCAACACCTGGCTGGACGCAGGTGCACCCGCCAGCACCGAGAGCTGCACGGGCGGTCCCGGCGGCGGCATGACCGGCGGTGGCAGCACCGACACGACAGGCCTCACTTGCTACAAGTTCCTGGCGCACGCCCAGGGCAACAAAAACGCCAAGTACAAGGTGGGTGCTGCCCGGGACGCGTACATGGCCATGGGCTTCAAGGCGCCCTGGACCGGCACGGTATACGGTCAGGTGATCAAGCCCGTCGTCGACAACGACAACGCGATCCACCACTGGCTCCTGTACGAGGAGGCCACGACGGATGGCAGCATCACCAGCTCCATCGGCCAGCATGCAGGCGGCGAGCTGCTCACGGGTTGGGCGCCCGGCGGTGAGGTCTTCGATTTCCGTATCCACGGCGATGTCGGTATCGAATTGCCGGCCACGTCGTACGTCCTCGAGCTGCACTACAACAGCTCAGACCCGAACGCCGAGGACGCGTCGGGCGCCGAAGTATGCGTCAAGACCACGAAGCCGCAGCACGTTGCCGCGCAGTCGTGGTTGGGCTGGGACCAGCTGCTCCTGCCCGACACCAACTGGACCGGGACCTGCAGCCCCGGCCATAGCCAGCCCATCAACCTGCTCTTCGTCACGCCGCACATGCACCAGGCGGGCAAGCACATGAAGGCGGTCATCAACGGACCGAATGGCATGCGCCCCCTGCACGACAAGGCGTTCGACTTCGCCTATCAGGTCACCTACTCGACGAAAGAGGTCCTGATGCCCGGCGAGTCGATCACCACCAGCTGCACGTTCAGCGAGCCCAAGGCCTTCGGCCAGGCAACGAGCGACGAGATGTGTTACCTCTTCACGTATTACTATCCCAAGGGGTTGCTCGTCGATAACGGCGTCTGGGGTAGCATCGCGCACGGCGAAGGGGTTTGCCTCGGCCAGTGATCCGCATGCGTGCGTTGGCGGCATTTTTGGCTGCGTGGGCGCTCACCGGTAGCGCTAGCGCTCACGATCCGCCTCACGGCAGGGCGCTGCTCTGGGAGAGCGCCGAGGCCGATGCGCTGCCCACCATGATCGTGGCGAACCGAGGCATCGTGTTCGCGGACGCCGTGGAGGGTGGCCAGGTCACGTACAGCCTGCGTTGTTACCAGGCGTACGGTGGCGGGATTACAGAGCCGCCCGGAGTCTTCGCGAGCGAGCCCGGCTCTCTTACGATCGGGGTGTTCAGCGCCGTGAGCGCCACGTCCGATCGAGCCTGTTCGTTCCAGCCGAGCAGCGGTCTGCCTGCCGACGTCGAGTCGCTGAGTGTGGCGGTGCAAGATGTCGAGGCGCCCAATCGGCTGTTCGTGGCGTCGCGCACGTTCTCGACACGCGCGGCACTGTTCGTCAGCGAGGACTATGGGCAGACCTGGTCCGAGCGCTTCGAGAACCCGGTGGACGACTACTTCCACGCGCTGTTCCCCACGCCGGCCGATCCGCAGCGGCTGTACGCGGCGGGACGCCGTGTGGATCGGACCAACCAGAAGCTCATCTTCTTTTCTTCGGTTTCGCTCGATGCTGGCCTTACGTGGCAGGATCATGCGCTTGCCACGAAGATCATCCCGTTCGCCGTTCACCCGCACGACGCGGACGTGCTGTTCGCGTACGAGCCCCTCGACGTGAAGGAGACGGTATATCGCGTGCTGCGCAGCGGCGATCGCGGCGCCACCTTCGAGCCCGTGATCGAGGGGTTGCCGCTGCCCACGTCGGTGGCCGCAGACGACGCTTCGAGCGTGTGGCTCGGCATCGGTGGCGAGGGCGGGCTCTACAGGTCGACCGACGGCGGCCGCAGTTTCGAGCCGGTGCTCGAGGACAGCGTGCAATCGGTCAGCTGTCTGGTGAGCCGCCAGAGTCGGCTGTGGATGTGCGCCAACATGGCTCCGAACACGGATGGCATCTGGTTTTCGGACGACCAGGGAGCCACGTTCGAGAAGTGGATGGTCTTCGCAGACGTGACTCAGCCCGTCATGTGCACGGACGACGCGGCGCAGGCTGTCTGTGCGAGCTCCTGGTACGACTTTGACACCGACCTTCATCCCACACCGCGTGATGCCGGCATCGAAGCAGGCGTGGATACCGATGCCGATGCGCCCGACGGCGACGTCGAGCCCGAGGATGCCGGCGTGCCCGACGACGGGCAGGCTGCCGACGCCATGGTGCCTTCGCGATCGAAGAAGCCGTCCTCGGGGTGTCAGGCCGCGCCAGCGGGAGCGGCGGCGCCTTGGGGCGCCTGCTTCGCCGGCCTAGCGCTGCTTGTCATGCTGCGCCGGCGGCGGACCAAGTTCTAGCCGAGCCAGGCGAGGGCGCGTTCGATGCACCACATGGCGGCCAAACCGCCCGTCGCGTATGCGCCCGTCACACGTAGGCGCTGCACGGCGCGCGGACCGGTGCGCGCGACCAACCACAGGCAGGGCGCGATCACGCACACCAGGAGCAGTTGCGCTAGCTCGATGCCGAGATTGAACCCGAGCAGCGCTGGCAGCAGCGCGTGCGTGGGCAAGGGGAGCTGTCTCAACCCTTCCGCGAAGCCCATGCCGTGGAGCAGGCCCACCGCGAAGCACAGCGCTGCACCGCGCAAGGTACGTGTGCCACCCGCCGGCCCGCTCGCGGTTGGTGTCGACGCGCGCGGCTCCGCGCGCGAGCTTGATGTCGACGCGCGCGGCTCCGCGCGCGAGCGTGGCCCTGCGGCGTCGTCATCGAGCACGCTCAGTGCCAAGCCGATGAGACTCAGAGCGATGCCGAGCTCCACCGGCGCTTGCGGCAGCGACAGGCCCGAGAGGGCAAACAGCACCAAGGTCACGCTGTGGCCCAGGGTAAAGGCGCTCAGCAGCCAGAGCGCGCGCAGGCCCACCCCCAGCAGCATCAGTCCCGCGGTGAACAGCAGATGGTCGGCCCCCTCGAGCATGTGCCGCGCGCCCAGCTTGCCGTACTGGAGCAGAACTTGCCCCCACGAGCTGCGTGCGGGCACGACGAAGCTCTCGCGACCCGCCGACAACAGCGCGCGCGCACTCTCGCCGCTTCGATGCTGCACGTGGGCGATCGCGTCCAGGTCGGCTTCGGCGAGGCCCGATACGCCGATTTCTTGCTGCGCCAGACCGCCGCGGCAGGCGAGGTGCGCGGTATCGATGCTTTGGTCCAGCTGCTGCGTGCTGTGGATCTCCCCCAGGGTGCAGGTGGCCGGCAGCAACAGCTTGAGGGAGTGTTTCAAGCGCGTAGGTCGACGAAAACGCAGCTGATAGTGGCCGGGCCGGCCCTCCAGCAAGGTCACGGCCGCAGGCAGGAGCGGGTGCGCCCGGACGGCGCGGGCTGGCAGCATCAGGCCAGCGATCAGCAGTAGCCCGGCCAGCCGTGAAGGGCGGCGCTTCACGGCACCAGCTCGGGGGCGTAATTCGCGCGCAGCGCGTTCAGCCGCCGCGCGACGGCCTGACGTGTGGCGTGCTCACGGTAGTCGGACATCAAACGTCCGCGCGCCTGCGCGAGCTCGAGCAGACCGGCGGGGCTCTGTTCGATCAGCCACACGAGGTGAACGCCGAATGCGGAGGGCAGCGGCATGCTCCAGGCACCTGCTTCCAGTTGCGAGAGCGCTTGCGCAAATTCCTCTCCGAAGCGGCTGGCCACGCTGCTCAGGGAGGCTTCTGCGACACGCGTCGGGAGGTTGCTGGCCTCGCCGTAGTTGTGCGCTCCTGCCGGGCCGACGTGCTCCGCGACCAGCCGCGCGCGCAACGCAGCCGCGTGCTCGCTGAGCTCGGCCGCGTGTTTTTCACGCGCCAGGAAGACCTGAGCGAAAGAAACGCGCGCGGGCCTTCGATAACGCTCGGGATGTGCATCGCGGTAGGCGAGCAGCGCTGCGTCCGTCGGCTCCGGGATGGCGAGCCCCGACCGCAGGCGCAACTCCCCCACCAGCGCGAGTCGAACTTCGATCAACGCATCTTCGTGCCACAGCCCCAGCTGATCGGCCTGCCTCAGCAGCGCGCGCTCATCCACTGGCTTTTCCGGTTCGCTCAGGCTCGCGATCAGACGCTCCCGGATCACCGGATCATGCAGCGGTGCACTCGCCTTCAGGCCCAGCTCGGCGAGCAGCGCGCGCTCCACGGCCTGATCGATCTCGTGCGCGTTTGCGCCCGCGCGCACGTGCACGCGCAGTGGCAGCGGTCTGTCTGCGCCCAGGCTGCGCTTGAGGCCGAACAGCGCGCTTCCCAGCAAGAAGAAGATCAGCAGCGGCCGCATGGCTCAACCGTCGGCGGGCGGGGACTCGGGGCGGTAGAAGATAGGGCTCGACCAGGCGCGCTCCTGCTGCACCTCCGGATAGCCCGCGCAGCAGCCCTCATAGCCGTCCGGCACGTTCCTCGGCTCCTCGCAGCGCACGCCGGCGGCGTGGCACAGCCGTGCGTGCCAGCGGCAGCTGGGGTTTTCCAGCACGCGCGCATAGTAGAAAGCGGGGCCATCCACGGCGAAGTCCGGGTCGCTCCAGGTGCCGCAGAGCGCGTCGTGCCCCGCGCCCTGCGGCGTGCAGTTGGCGTCCACCGTCGCGCCGCCCGCTTCGCCTGCAACGTCGTATACGCGGTATTTGGGCGCGCCATCCACCAGCCAGCCCTTGACGATCTGGACTCGCTCCAGCAGGCCACCTGGACTGCTGCGTGTGCCCGGGTCGCGCTCTGCGCGCACGAACAGGCGCGGCGCAGCTTGCTTCGCAGGGCGGGTCAAGACGCCGCCCATCGGTACGCCGTTCGCGTAGCCGAGCTTGACGAAGTCGCCGCGCTCGCAAAGATCTTCTGGCAGATCGAAGCCGCCGAAGAAGCGCAGCACGATGCGCGGGCCACTGGTGCCGTAGGCTTCGCGACGGCGCATCGCGAGAAACAGCGCGTCGCGTGAGTTCTCCTCGGCCCAAAGGACCGCCAGGCCGCCCGGATTGAGCCACACCTTGTCGACCAGGCCCTTGACCTCCGTGCGCGCGCTCGAGCCTGCGCCGCCGTGACCCTGAAAGGCGCCTTCGTCCGCCGCGCCTGCCACGCCCAGGTGCGTGTCGGTGCTGGCCACGAAGCCGTATTCGAACGGGTTGGTTCCGAGCAGCCGCCCGAGGGAGAGGCCCTGGCCCAGGGCTTCGCGCACGGAGTCACGCGGCACCAGTGTATCGGGCGCGCCTCCCAACATGGTGCTCGCCAGCGTGTTGTACGGCATCAGCTCGAAGTTGCACAACTCGTCGGGGCCCATCTCGGGCAGACACTCGGAGCTGCCTTTGTGCTGAAACAGCTCCACCAGTGGCTCCATCTGCGCGCGCGTCTTTGCATACTCCGCGTCGATGGGTCTGCCGTCGCGATCCAGCGGTTCGAACATCAATCCCGCGGACAAGTTCGAGTTGTGCGGGATGGTCAGAACGTCGCATTCGCTCTCGGGCAAGCAGTCCTGCTTGAGCGACGACCAGAGCTGCTCGGGATAAGCGCCGTCGAAGTACGAAAAGGGTAAGCTGGGCACCTGGCTGCCGCGAAAGATCACGTTGCGATGCAGGTTTTTCGTGCCGGGCGAGCCCGACCATTCGTAAGCGACGAAGCTGCTGAAGCTGCACTCGTCGCTGCTGTCGTTGGCATCTTCCGCGGCCGTCTGGATCTCGCCCCAGCTGCTGAGCGCGTCCTGTTCGCAGAAGCGGTTCTGCTCGGTGCAGGGCGCCTCGTGCGTGGCGCTGTCCTGCGAAGCGGCAAGGCGCGCATTGAGACCGATGAACGCGACGTCTTGCAGTGTGCGATAGGAGATGCAATCCAGGGAGTCGTAGCCGTCGCTGCCGTCGGTCAGGCAAGTGGTCACCAGGCCCAGGAACTCGGCGTGATCGGAGACGGCGACGAAGTCGAGCGGACGCTCCAGCTTCATGGTGCGTTCGGCGTTGCCTTGCGCGTCGTACGGGGGCAGATCGACCAGCTCGCCGCGCGCGAAGCGGTACGCATCGCGAGGCCTGAGGCGCGTGCCCTGAAGGTTTGCATCGAGGGACAGGGCGGTGTGCACGTGAAGGTCACCGAAAAACGGCTGTCGTTCGGGGCTGAAATGTTTGCAGCGCCCGCTCGAGACGCCGCCGTCTTGCCCGCCGCTGTCGGCTCGCGACTCATCGCGCTGCTGGCTGCTACAGGCCGGCAGCTGCGCGCAACAAAACGCGCTTACCAGCAGCGCGGTGCGGGTCTTTCGTAGCATCGAGCCTCCACGCCAAAACGAAGGTGTCCGAGAATGTGTCCGCATTGTGTCGCGTCCGCAGCCTGCGTCCAGAGCGGCGCTGCTCTTCGGACCGAAACAGCGACGCAACACGACCAAGCCGGTACTTGGGAAAAACGCGGGCGTGCGCTAACAGACTAGTATGAGCGGCGACGAGCAGGCATTCGTTCAGGCGGTCGAAGTTTGGGTGCCTGACGGGAACATGCTGCAGCGCAAGTCCTGGGCGTACGGAGCCTTGTCGGGCTTCGCCGAGGCCAGCGCGGATCTCACTTTGCAAAAAGGCCAGGGCTTGCCGGGAGCAGCCTATCGCTCCATGCGCCCGGAGGTCTGGCACGAGCTGGGACCGCGCTTCGTGCGCGAGCAATCGGCGCGCCTGTCGGGGCTCGACGCTGCGGTCGCGCTGCCCTGGTTTCGCGGCAACACGCTCGATGCAGTGGTCGTGTTCCTGTGCGGCAGTCGCGCCGAGACCGGCGGCTGCATCGAGGTGTGGGAGCCCAACGAGCAGCGCCTGCTCGTGCACGTGGACGGCTATTACGGGCGGCTCCGCGCGTTCGAGGAAGTCAGTCGTGTCATGCGGTTTCCGCTCGGCCAGGGGCTGCCCGGCACCGTGTGGGAGCGCGAGCTTCCCCACATCGTCGAGGACCTGGGTGGGTCGAGCTCGTTCATGCGCGCCGCTGCCGCGCGCGAATGCGGGGTGCAGTCTGGGCTGGGTATCCCGCTGTTTTGTGGAGGTCGGATCGATCACGTGGTGACCTTCTTGTCGGCCGCGTCGACACCCCTCGCGCGCGCGTTCGAAGTCTGGGTTCCGGACTACGACGGCCGCCTACAGCTGAAGGAGTCCTTCTACGCGGAGGGGCTCGCCAGCTTGCGAGACAAGAGTCGCTCCATGAGCGTGGGGGCGGGCGAGGACATCGCCGGGCGCGTGCTGCAGGCGGCCATTCCCTGTGCCATCGATTGTCACGTGCCCGGGCGCGACTTTCCACGGGCGCAGGCGGCGCGCTCTCTCGGCCTGTCGTTTGCGGTGGGTCTGCCGGTGCACGATGGGGATCGCCTGCGCGCCGTGGTGGTCGTGTTCAGCTGAGTACCGCGCGGCGGCCCTCGCTCGCGTCGACCTGCACTGAGCGCGCGTGCCGCCTCGAAGAGTGGCCAAATGTAAACGGGCTTACCGTGTGGTGCACTTGCGGTGCAGTTTCGCTTTACGGCCAGCGAAGGCCCATGCCTTTCGTGCGATGCTCGTCAGCTACGGCGATGCAAGTCGTACCCGAGATGCGCGGTCCCGACGTGCCCGGCGCCGGCGCGACATTGGAGCGCGTCGCCGGACGCTACGAATTGGTCGAACGAATCGCCCAAGGTGGGATGGGTGAGGTGTATGTCGCGCGTGAGCTGGCGACCGGCCGGCTCGTCGCACTCAAGCGCCTGTTGCCTTCGGCCCAGAAGCGGCACGCGCTATTTCGTGCGGAGTACCACACGCTCGCGCGCTTGAAGCATCCGTACATCATCGAGGTGTACGAGTTTGGCGTAGACAAGAACCTGCCCTACTACACGATGGAGCTGCTCGACGGCCAGGACTTGCGCGAGTGCCCCCACGTCAGCACGCAGGAGGGCTGCCGCATTCTGCGCGATGTGGCCTGTTCACTGTCGCTGCTGCACGCGCAGAAGTTGCTGCACCGCGACGTCAGTCCGCGCAACGTGCGGCGCACCAGCGCCGGCCTGTGCAAGCTGATCGACTTTGGAACGATGACGCCCTTCGGAATCGCGCCCAATGTGGCTGGCACGGCTCCCTTCATCTCGCCCGAGGCCTGGGAAGGCGCCCTGCTCGATCAGCGTGCAGACCTGTATTCGCTCGGGGCGCTCGCCTACTGGCTGTTCAGCCGGCGATTGCCAGGTCGCGCGCGCAGTCTCGATCGCGGTCCCGGGCCGCGCGAGACGCCGCCGCTCTTGGGCAAGGTGGCCCGCGCCATCCCTCGTGAGCTGGAGGAACTCGTGATGTCACTGCTCGAGTTCGACCCGAGCAGGCGTCCGGCAAGCGCGGCGGAAGTGATCGCGCGCCTGTCCGGCATCGCGGGGCTGCCGGCCCACGACACACCGCTGCTCGCCAAGAGCCATCTCGGTAGCTCCAGCTACTTGGGACAGAGGCGGACGCTCGCCAGCGCGGAAAAGCTGCTGGGACGAGCGCTGCTGGGCAACGGCGGAGGCCTGTTGGTGGAGGGCTCCGAAGGCACGGGCAAGACGCGCTTCTTGCAAGAGCTGTCGCTGGTGGGTCAGATCCGAGGCCTGTCCGTGGTACGCGCCTTCGCGTCTCGTTCGGCGGCGGGGGTCCACGTGGCGCGCGAGCTGTATCGCGGCTTGCGTCGCGCCGCGCCCGAGGCCTTCGACCTGCTCCCGCACGGCGAGCGCTCGGTGCTTGCCAATTTCGATTGGCAAGAGACCTCGCCCTCCGCGTCGCAACCCGCGGAGACGCGCGCTCAGCTGCAGTGGGCGCTCGCGGCCTACTTCGAGATCGTGGCCAAGGCAG
>WUUC01189463.1_pt1 | contig 12022 bp, 11 predicted proteins | sample 6278441 | NCBI WGS metagenome assembly WUUC01 (sample SAMN13675441, study PRJNA597444) | soil metagenome | isolation source: soil | place: USA: Washington | collected 2017-10 | reverse complement strand
CGTACGAGATCGAGGTGGACAGCAGCGCCATCATCGCCAGCACCAGGTAGGCGCCCAGCAGGTGCAGCGGCTGCACCCGCAGCCCGAACGGCAGCGCGGCGACGGTGATCACGATCGCCTGGATCAGGATCAGGCTGACGTGCATCAGCGCCCGGCCGAGCAGCAGCCCGACCCGGCTGATCGGGGTGACCCGGCACCGTTCGATGATGCCCTCACGCAGCGCCTGCAGCAGGCCGTAACCGGCGAACAGGCCGCCGAACAGGCCCATCGCGACGAACAATCCGGGAACGTAGATCCGGTAGGCGTCGGCGTAGGTGGTCGCGCCGCGGTTGGCCATCACGACCTTGAGGAACGGGGCGAACAGCACCAGGTAGGTGATCGGCTGCGCCAAGCTGAACAGGATCATGGTCGTGCTGCGCATCATCAGGGCGGCTTCTTGCTGGTAGATCAGCCAGGTGTCGCGGAGGATCTTCACTGCGGCCCTCTCTCACATCTCACGGTCAGTCCTCACAGTCTTGGTCCCGCCTCAGCTCAGGCGGGTTCGGCCTCAGTCCGTGAGCGAGCGGCCAGTCTTGGCCAGGAACACGTCGTCCAGGCTCGGCCGGCGGGCTTCGACCGCGCCCGGCTCGATGCCCTTGTCCAGCAGCGCGCGCATGATGTTCGGAATCGCGGTCGCGCTGCTCTCCACGTAGAGCCGCACGGTCCCCTCGACCACCTCGGAGCTGGTGACGTAGGGCTCGTCGAGCAGCAGTTTCTCGGCCTCGAGCACCCGGTTCTGATCCGCCACCCCAGCCGTGTCGGCGGCGACCATGTCGAGCACGACCACATCGCCGGAAATCTCGCGCTTGAGCGCGGCGGGGGTGCCTTCGGCCACGATCAGGCCGGCGTCGATGATCGAAATGCGGTCGCAGAGCGCGTCGGCCTCGTCGAGGTAATGAGTGGTGAGAAAGATCGTCATGCCCTCATCACGCAGCCGGCGCACCTCCTGCCACATCCGGGCCCGGCTCGGCGGGTCCAGCCCGGCGGTCGGCTCGTCGAGGAACATCACCTTGGGTGAGTGGATGACGCCGAGGGCGACGTCGAGGCGCCGGCGCTGCCCGCCGGAGTAGGTCTTGATCTCACGGTCGGCGAAGTCGTCCAGTTGGAATGCCTTGACGGCCGCCTCGCAGAGGGTCAGCGCGGTGGACTTCGGCAGGCCGTGCATCCGGGCCTGCAGCACCAACTCGCGCCGCGCGTTGGACATGTCGTAAGTGCCGCTGACCTGGGCGACGTAGCCGATGTTGCTGCGCACCTGCGCAGGCGCGCGCAGCACGTCCGCGCCCGCGATCCACGCCTCGCCGCCGTCCGGCTTGGTCAGGGTGGACAGCATGCGCAGCGTGGTCGACTTGCCGGCGCCGTTGGGGCCGAGGAATCCGAAGATCTCGCCACGCTGCACGGAGAAGTCCACGCCGCGGACCGCGTCGACGGGGGTGGCCTTGCGCCCGCGTCCCCGCTTGTAGGACTTACGAAGGCCAGTGGCCTCGATCATCGAACCTCCCTAGCGACGTCGGCGCGACGCCGGTGCGACGACGGGCCGATGACCGGGTCGGGCACCACGCGAGGTTACCTCAGCGCAGTCACCGTACAAGGCCGATAGCCAGAACTTTCCGCAGCCGCCTCAGCCGGCCGGCACAGCCGCGCGCGCCAGCCGCTCGGTCACCGCGGCCCCGATCACCGACATCGGCTGGGGCAGCAGCATGTGCCGGTGCGCGCAGTCCACCTCGATCACCTCGATCGGTTGCTCGACGAGGGGCTGCCATTCCGCCAGCTTCTCCTCCAGCGGACGTCCCAAGCGGGCGGAGAAGAACAGCACCGGGCAGCGGACCTGGTCCAGCCGGTAGCCGCGAGCCACCGCGACGGTGTTGCGGATGACCCGCAGCAGCGCGTGCACCCTGGGCACCGGCCACTCGTCCAGGCCGAGGCCGGGACGGCGGCGGACCAGTTGCAGCAGCCGCTCCTCGGGCTCTGGGTCCTCGCCGACCAGCGCTGGTTCGTAGCCGAACTCCGCGAGCACGAAGTTGTACAGCTTCCAGGCGTCGCGGTCGCTGGCGCTCAGCTCGGCCACGACCGGGGCCGCGTCCATGATCGCCAACAGGCCGACCTGGTGGCCACGCCGCTCGAACTCCTCAGCGATCGCGAACGCGATGTTGCCGCCCAGGGACCAGCCGAGCAGGTGGTACGGGCCTTCGGGCTGGGTGAGTCGGATCTGGTCGACGTAGTCCCGCGCCATCTCTGCCATGCTGGCCGGCAGCGGCTCCGGCCGCCGCAGGCCGCGCGGCTGCAAGCCGTAGACCGGGTGCTGCTCGCCGACGTAGGGCAGCACCGCGCGGTAACACCAGCTCAGCCCGACGATCGGATGGGCGCAGAACAACGGGACGTCGCTGCCTCCGACGCGCAGCGGCAGCACCAGGTCCAGCACGCCGCCGGCCGCCCGGGCGGTGGCTCGGCGCTGCCGCGCCCACAGCAGGTCGTCAGAGGACGGCAGCTTCACGGGGGCAACGATACATCGCAGCCACCGGTGGCACGCCCGATCTGAGCAGCCGGACCGATCAGCCGCTCGCCGGCGCCGGAGCCGGCTCAGGCAGGCCCACGAAGGCGAAGCCGGCCGCCCGCAGCCGCTCTAGGAGCAGCATGGTGATGTCGATGACCTGCAGGTCGAGGTCAGACTCGGCCAGCCCGCCCGCGGTGAACTCGGTGCGCGGGGCGAAGTCGTGCAACAGCACGATCCCACCGTTATATCGCTGCAGGGCCTGCAGGATCTCATCGGCGCAGCCGGCCGCCGATTGGTGCGGACGCGGGTTGGAGGGCGGCCGGAGAGCGGCGTCTCGACGGTAGGTGATGTCCCAGTCCCGGCCGCTGGCGTGCCAGCCGACCGGGCCGGCGTAACCGGGCACCGGCTCGTCGCCGATGCCGTAGGGCGGCCGGTGCCAGATGGGCTTGTTCAGGTAATAGTCAGTGCCCAGCTGCTGCTCGACCCGGGCCCGGCACTTGTCCAGTTGGTCCTGCGCGAGCTCGACAGAGGTGAACGGCCGGTGGTACTCGCTGTGCAGCCCGATGGTGTGCCCGCAGTCGGCATAGGCCTGCAGCACCGGTCCGTACTGCTCGACGCTCTCACCCAGCACGAAGAACGTCGCGGGTACGCCCTCGTTCCGCAGCAGCTGTGCGAGTTCGACAGATTTGGGGCCCGGACCGTCGTCGAAGGTCAGCGACACGCAACCCGGCGCGATCGCCGGCGTACCTGACAGCAGCGTCGTCGCGTTGTCCATGGACCAGGCCCTTCTCGTGTTCCGAACCGGCAGAGCTGGTGGCAAATCACCCCCAACCGTGCCCAATACCCTTACAGCCTGGGGTGAAACGCGAGATCCGGCACAGCGTAGCCGCCCCGGCTACGGCCTGGCTGCTAATCCGGCGAGCTCGGCGACGGCCGCCTGGGTGCCACCGGCCGCGGTGAAGGACTCGCTGACCCGGCGCGCGGCCGCGCGGTACTGCGGCTGATCCAGCACCGCGGTCACCGCCCCGGCGAGCTCGGCCACGGTGGCCGACTCGAACGACACCGCGATGCCCGCGCCGGCTTGGGCCACCTGGCGCGCCAGCATCGGCTGGTCATGGCGGATCGGCGCCACCACCAAGGGCACCCCGTGGGCCAGCGCCTCGGTGACGGTCCCCATTCCGCCGTGGCACACCACAGCGTCCAGCCGCGGCAGCAGCTGCAGCATCGGCACCCGCTCGGCGATCAGCAGCCGCCCGGCGGAATCGGGCAGCGCCGCCCGGGGTGCGATGAGGCACCCTTGCACCCGGTCGGCCAGCAACTCCATCGCCGCCGCCATCCGCGGGTAGAACGTCTCCGCGAGATGATCGGACAGGGTGCCGACGGTGACCAGCACGTGCTGACGCCCGGGATCCCAGTCCTGCCAGGTGAAGTCGGGGTCGCCCGGCCGGCTGCCCAGGATCGGGCCGACCAGCCGGCACTGCGCCGGCAACGGCGCGCCGCCGACCAGCGCCGCGCTGGTCAGGGCCAGCATCAGGTACGGCGAGAACCGCAGGTCCAGCGACTTGTCCACCGGCAGCCCGGCCATCGCCCACACCCGGGCCAGCTGCTCGCTCACCCACTCCTGATGCCCGGGCAGCTCCCAGCTCGGCGGGGTCAGCTCCATGGCGCCGGTGCACAGGCTGGCCCACCGCACCCCGTGCCGGTGCGCGGCCAGCGCGCCGGCCACCGCGTACTGATCGGCCACGACCACATCGGGCCGGTAGTCGGTGACGGCGGCATCGGCCGGTTCGAGGATGAACCGGTTCAGCGGGAGCAGGTAGCCGGTCCATAGCCCGCGGGCGGCGTCGAGGCCGGTGCCGCCGTGCTGGCGGTAATAGCGCTTGCCGGTCGGGTAGATCCTCGCCTGCGGGCCCACCAGCGGGCGCAGGTCGCTCTCGGGCCCGCACCAGGCGACGTCGTGGCCGCCGCCGACCAGGGCCTGGCCCAGGGCCAGCGCGGCGTTGAGGTGGCCGGTCAGCGGAAGCACCACGAGAAGGAAGCGGGCCACGCCGGTATCCTGCCACGGTGACCGCCCTGGACGCCGTCGCGGCCTACCAGCCGGCCGCCCGGCTCACCGTCGAAGAACTGGCCGAGCCGCTCGGGCTGACCGAGATGGAGGTCAAGCTGTTCCGGCGGTTCCACGGCCTGGGCGAGGTCTGCCTGGACCCGCGCAGCTCGCTGACCGACCTGCTGCTGGGCGCCGCCGCGCTGATCCCGTTGCGCGGGCAGGAGCATCGGGTCCGCTACGTGCTGTGGGCCCGGGCGTTCTCGACGGTGGTGCCTCATCCGCACAACCCGCTGGCCGACGTCTGCCGTCAGCTCGGCCTGGAACACGCGCTCGCCTTCGCGGTCACCCAGCAGTCCTGCGCCAGTTCGCTGCTCGCCGTCGACCTGGCCGGCCGGCTGCTGGCCGCCGACGCCCTGGCCGGGCCCGAGCCCGAGCCCGGCGCCGAGCCGCTCGCGCTGGTGCTCACCGGCGAGAAGGCCTTCACCCGCGACGCGCAGCTGCTGCCGGGAATGTCGCTGTTCAGCGAAGGCGCCTCGGCCTGCCTGGTCAGCGCCGGCGGCGCCCGAGACCGGCTGCTGGCCTACGCCTGCTCGCAGCGCGGGGAGTTCGACGCCGCCGGCGGGGTGTCGGCCGAGGAGTTTCAGCAGCAGTACCGGCCGTTGCTGGCGGGCGTGATCGGGCAGGCGCTGGACCAGGCCGGCCTGGCGCTTGACGACATCCGGCTGATCCTGCCGCACAACGTCAATCTGGTGACCTGGCAGCGGATGTGCCGGCTGCTGGGCTTTCCGGTGGAACAAGTGCTATTGGACAACATCGCCGGCAACGGGCACGTATTCTGCGCGGACGCGTTCCTCAACTACCAGACCGCCTGCCAGCGAGGGCTGCTGCATCCCGGTGACCGCTACCTGGTGGCCAGCGTCGGCGCCGGCCACGGCGCCACTTTCGCCGCCATGGTGTTCGAACACTGACTACAGTTCGGGCACTGATAACTAGGAGAGACTGAGATGGCTTTACCCGAGACCAGCGTGGACGCCGGCTTCCAGCAGAAGGTGGTTCAGACGACCTGCGAGCTGCTGGTCCTGCTGCTCGAACGCGACGAGCCGGTGACCGAGAACATGCGCCTGATGGACGAGCTCATGGTCAGCTCGCTGCTCGGACTGGAACTGCTGCTGCGGCTGGAAGAGCAGCTCGACATCCAGATCGACGTCGAGCAGATGGACCAGGACCACATCCATACCGTGGGAGATCTGGCGACGTTCGTCGCCGGCAACCACCGCCCGGCCTAGGCTCGATGCCTGTTCCCGGCCCGCCGTCGCCAGGATCGCCGGGTGCTGGCCTGCGGCTGGTCCGGGCCGAGCGCCGCACGTTCGCCGGGCCTGCTGACTTCCTGTCCGATCCGGGCAACCGCGCCGCGGTGAGCACCTACCTGTCCGACCTGCTCCGGGCCTATCCGCCTCAGCCGTCCCAACCCTCCACTTCGGTCGAGGCGCCGCTGGTGGTCTCGGCGGCGCAGGGCCACTCCTACGGCGAGATGGCCCAGACGCTGATCAGCGCGGTGACCTCGGCCGACCAGCCGGTCGGCCTGCTGGTGCTGGCCTTCGCGGTGCATGACCTGCAGCCGGGCCGAGCCACCGCGACCTATCTCAGCCATCTCTGCCCGGGCAGCCCGATGTCGTTCGCGATCTGTGACCAGGGCTCGGCGGCGGCCTTCAGCGGGCTGCGCATCGCCCGGGACTACCCGACGCCGACTGAGGGTTCGCGGTCGCTGCTGATCGTGGTGGAGCAGGCGGCACTGCCCTACGGCGACGGCACGGCCCTGCCGGCGCAGCACCGCGGAGTCGCGCTGCTGCTCGAGAACGGCCCAGCGGGCGACGGACTCGCGGGGCGGCCGGCTGGGAACGAGCCCGCTGCGGACGCCGACATTGCAGATGAGGAAATTGCGGACGGGGAAACCGGCTGGCCGGGCCCGGCGCGGCTGGTGGCGCTGACCCAGCGACCCAACCTGGCCGCGGCCGAGGTCGCTGGCCAAGCCGCCGCCGACCTCGCCGAGCTGTCAACCGGCCACCGCGAGGTACGCCTGGTGCTGAGCCGGGCGCTGGCCGCCGCCTGGCCGCAGCAGCTGAGCGAGCGGGTGCGGGTCGGGCCGGCCGACCAGCCCTCGACCGGGATCTGGTGGCAGCTGCTCGACGAGCTGGACGCCCTCGCCGAGCCGGGCGGCGGCCGTCCGAGCCTGCTGGTGGCCGCCGACTACGACCCTGACCTGCGCTACCTGTGCATGATCGCGGTCGAGCCCGGCTGAGCCTCAGCTGGCGGTGAACTCCAGCAGCGTGAGGCCGGCAGGGCCGGAGTAGGTGTTGCGCAGCGCCAAGCCGGCGTCGGCGCCCAGCGCGACGTGATCGTCCACCCCGCGCTCACGCCCGCCGACCGAGACCAGCATGACCAGGTCATAAGAGGACAGGTGGGCCACGTACGGCTCGGTCGGCAGCACCTCGACCACAAGCACCCGGCCGGTCGACCCGGCCGCTTCGGCGCACCGGCGCAGGATCGCGCTCGCGTGCCGGTCGCTCCAGTCGGTCAGCGCCCGGGACACCACGTAGACGTCCGCGCCGGCCGGCAGCGGGCTGAAGAAGTCGCCGGCCACCCCTTCGGCCCGGTCTGCGACGCCGCACTCGGCGAACCGCTGCGCCGCGGTCGCCACCGGCTCCGGACGGTCCACCAGCGTGCCGCGCAGGTGCGGATGGGCCATCAGCAGCTCGGCCAGCAACCCGCCGGAGCCGCCGCCCACATCGGTGACGGAGCCGACCTCGTGCCAGGGATAGAGGGCAGCCACCTGCGGCGCGGTGAGCCGCTGCTGGCTGAGCATCAGCTCGTCGAAGTAGGCCCGCATCTCCGGGTTGGCGTCAAGGTCGGCCCAGTAGTCACGGCCGTGCACGGTGGCGTAGCTGGGCTCGCCGGTGCGGATGGCGTGCGGCAGGCCGATGAAGGCGAGCTCGGTCCGGGCGCCGTTGCTGGCCAGGTCCAGGTAGGCCCCGCGGCCGCCGCCGCTTCGGTCAGTCAGCAGCTGACCGACGTCGGTCAGCGCGAACACCTCGGGCGACTCCTCGGTGAAGACCCCTTTGTGCACCAGATAACGCAGCAGCCGGGCGAGCGCGCCCCGATCGAGGTCACACGCCTTGGCCAGGCCGTCGAGGTCCTGCACGCCGGCCGCGATCTGGTCGGGGATGCGCAAGGTGACTGCCGTGCGCACCGCGAACGGCGTCGCGAGGTCGACCAAACGGTTGAGCCGGGCGTGCGCGTCGTCACTGATCTGATCGTCGACCGCCATACTTGTGAACGCCCTTCTCACTTCGCCAAGGCCCATTCGGCGGTCGCCCGGGCACCGGCGGATTCTGTCAAGGCCCGCATGACCGAGTCAAGGCGCTGGTGGTGCGCTGCCCGACCTGAGAGGATGCGCAGGCGCACCCACATCAGGCGCGCAGAATGCGGGAGGACAGCAACGGTGACCATTTCGATCGAGCCTGAGGTCCGGCTGGTGGCGGGCGCGCTTGGCGCGGAGGTCTCCGGCCTCGACGTGAACACGCTCACCGACGAGGGCTTCGACCGCATCCACAAGCTGCTGCTCGCCCACCAAGTGGTCTTTATCACCGGCCAGTCCGACCTGACGCCCGAGGCGCACATCGCGCTGGGCCGGCGCTTCGGCGAGGTCGAGCTGCACCCGTACCTGCCCCGGCTCGAGGGCTACCCGGAGATCGTCGTCATCAACTCCGAAGACGGTGGCAAGGTCGACGTCTGGCACACCGACATGACCTTTCACCAGAGCCCGCCGCAGGTGTCCATCCTGCAGCTGCTGAAGGTTCCGCAGACCGGCGGCGACACCATGTTCACCAACCAGTGCCTGGTGTACGAGGAGCTGTCCGCGCCGCTGCGCGACTTCCTGGACGGGCTGACCGCGATCCACGTGATCCGGATCGGCACCGAGTTCACCAGCCGCGCCGAGCACCCGGTGGTGCGGGTGCACCCCGAGACCGGCCGCCGATCCCTTTATGTCAACAGGCTGTTCACCTCCCACATCCCGCAGCTGACCCGCAACGAGAGCGACGCGATCCTGGAGTACCTGTTCCGGTTCTCCGAGGGCCCGCAGTTCACCTGCCGCTACCGCTGGAACACCGGTGACATCGCGATCTGGGACAACCGGGTCACCCAGCACTACGCGGTCAACGACTACCGTGACCTGCGCCGCGGCCAGCGGGTGACGGTGCTGGGCGACCACCCGACCGGCGACCAGCCTCGGTGGGAGCACTACGCCGCCGCGCCCGGGCAGCGTTACTGGCCCGACCGGGTGAACGCGGTCGACAACTACTAGGCGGCGCCCACCGCGGGCCGGTGGCTACCAGATGACCGGGAACGCGGAGATCCCGCCGTTGACCCGGTCGTGGCGCCAGGGCAGCTCGTCGAGCGGTATCGCCGGCGCGAGCGTGGGCAGCCGCCGCAGCACCGTGCCGATCGCCAGCTCGACCTGCATCTTGCCCAGCGCGCTGCCCAGGCAGAAGTGCGGTCCGAACCCGAACGTCAGATGCGGCACCGGCTGCACCCGGTCGATGTCGAAGACATTGGGGTTGGGGAAGAATTTCGGATCGCGGTTTCCGCACCACGGGATGGCCATCAGGCAGTCGCCGGCGCGCATCGCCACGCCGCCCAGCTCCACGTCCTCGGCCACCACCTGCACCCGGAACAGGGCGCTGACCGTGGTGTAACGCAGCACCTCGTCGGCGGTCGCCGCCGCCTTGCTCGGGTCGGCGAGCAGCTTGGCCAGCTGCTCCGGATGCTGGAACAGCGCGCGCAACCCGGTGGCGCTGGAGTTGATCTCGATGCCGCCGACCAGCACTCCCATGGCCAGCTCGATCAGCTCGACGTCGCTCAGCTGATGCGTCACCTGGTCGGCCGACCACGCTGACAGCAGGTCGTCGCCGGGCTGATCCCGCTTGGCCACCAGCTGCTCGCCGAGATAGACCCGCAGCTCCTGCTGGGCGTTCTGGGCAGCGGTCGAGCCGTAGGCCAGCACCGCGTTCAGCCCTGCCAGCCAGCCGTAGAACCGCTGCCGGTCTTGGGCGGGAATGCCCAGCACCTCGCACACCACCAGCAGCGGCAGCGGGGCCACCAGCGAGCTCACCAGGTCCGCCGGCTGGCCGCCGGCGATCATCGCGTCCACGAGCTCGTCGACGATCCGCTGCACCCGCGGCCGGTAGGACTCCATCCGCCGCGCGGTGAACGGCCGGCTGGCCACCCGCCGCAGGCTGGCGTGCGGCGGGCCGTCCATGTTCAGATCGCGCGGGCCGCTGGTATCGGGCAGGCCGGTGTGGCCCAGCGGGATCCGGGAAAACCGGGGATCGGACAGGGCGGTGCAGCAGCTCTCGTAGTCCAGCACCAGCCAGGCTTCCCGGCCGTCGGGCAGGATCACCCGGCTGATCGGGTTGGATTCCACCATGCCGATCAGCTCGTCCGGGATGTCGCCGGTGAAGGGTTCGAACGGGTAGTGCCGCAGCGCTGAAGCGACGGTCATCAGGATTTACCTACTTCAAGGCCTCGGTCGATCTTGGCGGACACGGAATCGGGGTAAGCCTGCGGCACCGCGAGGGCACCGTCAACAGCGTGGCCATCAGCGCCATCGCCAGCAGCGTTGTTCTCGCGTTCACGATCGGCGCCGGCTGCCGGAATCCCGGCCGGCGCGGTCGGGTCGAACGCCGCAGCCACCGCCACCTCCTCCACGCTGCGCATGAACGTCTCGATCTGGGCCTCGGTGAAGCAGGCCATGTCGAAGATCAGCTGCAGGAAGACGGTGTCTGGAATGTCCTCGACGGTGATGAAGGCCTGCTCGTGCAGGTGGTCCAGCGTCCCGTCCCAGGAGAGGAACGTCTCCGACAACTTCGCCTGGATCTGCTCCGGGGTGACCTGCGCGGCGCGCGCCTCTTCATCCGTCGAGCTCCGGGTCGTCATCCGCCGGTCGTTGATCCGGCAGCTGACCTGCGCCTGGTAGCCGCGCTCGGAGTCCAGCCGGACCATCAGCTCGTTGAGCTGCTCCGGGTCGTAATAGGCGTACATGCCGCCGGTGAGCAGCGCCCGCCGGCCGCGCGCGATCACCTCGTCCACGGTGGCGTCGGCGAGGTCGACCACGACCAGGGAGTTCTGGCTGAGCGGGGCGATGACCTCGGCCAGGCCGGGCCGGAACCGGTTGCTCGAGATGACCTTCGCCGTCAGCGTGCTGAGGCCGGTGGCCCGCCCGACCGCGGTGGCGATGATGCCGAACAGCACCCGGGAGGTGTCCATGCCGGTGCGCTGGGCGATCGCCAGCACCGCCAGGTAGGCGGCCGGCGAGCCGAACCGGGCATGCCAGTAGCGCTTGCCCTGCCTGCCCTCGGGGTGGATCGACTCGCCGAAGGTCCGCGACGGGATGTCGCGCAGGTGCGTTTCCCAGTAGCGCAGCGCCCGATCGCTGACCTTGCGCGACTGCGGCGCCTGCTCGCGCTCGGCCAGCTCCATGATCTGCAGGGCGCCGTTGCTCGCCACCTCGGCCGGCTCGCCGTCCCTGAGCTCAGACATCAGGAGCTTGATCGCGGTGCCGTCGACGACCAGGTGGTTGAACGTCACCACCCGGTACAGCGCCACGCCGCGGTGCCTGATGACGCCCACCCTGACCGGCCAGTCGCGGTAGTGGTCAAAGCGCGTCATCAGCCAGTCGTACCAAAGCTGATCGGTGTACCTGGCGACGTCGTCAGGCTCGTCGGAGTCGGCGAAGTCCATCACCTCGACGGCCGCCTCGCCCGAGCCGGCCACCTCTTGGTGGATGACGCCCTGCGGGTCGGTCGCGAGCCGGACGCGCAGCGCCGGGTGCCGGCTGATCACCTCACCCAACTGGGCCGCCACGCTCTCAACGGTCGTGCCCGCTGCCAGCGCGTGCGCGCCGCTGGCGTTGAGGGTGAAGACGTTCTCGCTCATGTCTTGCAGGATCGCCTTCTGCCCCCAGGTCAGCGGCGCGGCGCCCGACACCGTTGCGGCGAACGGAACGGCGACGCGGCTGATGGCTGGCTGCACAAACATGGACGTATCAGAGCAAGACACTGGCATCTCGTCAATCTCCGGGTCGCGCCTCGCGGTCGCCGACTGTTAGGGGTTCTGCTGTCGTGGAGTTCTCAAGCCTGTTGTGGAGTTATCGAGCGCAGCCGCTTAGCTCTTGACCACAGCCTCGATCGCGGTGCGCAGCTGCGCACGGCTCGGTTGCACCGCCAGGTCCAGGCCGCGGGCGAACGGCAGCACCGCGCCGTCGGGCCGGGTGATCCGCTTGGGCGCGGTGATCAGCCGCATCTCTTCGGCCGCGGTTGCCAGGATCTCGCCGCCGATGCCGCAGGTCCGGTTGGAGTCATCGATCACCACCAGCCGCCCGGTGCGCT
>WUUC01064210.1_pt1 | contig 12022 bp, 6 predicted proteins | sample 6278441 | NCBI WGS metagenome assembly WUUC01 (sample SAMN13675441, study PRJNA597444) | soil metagenome | isolation source: soil | place: USA: Washington | collected 2017-10 | reverse complement strand
CGCAGAGCTTGTCCCCTGCTCAGGAGGCGCCGGCTGCCGCCGTGTGGAGAGGTTCGGTAACAGATTTCCCCTTTGTCAACGAGCGTGGCGGCTTCTCTCGCCTGCCGTTTTCGCGCCAGGAAGCCGAAGCCATCGCCGCGCTGGCAGCCCAAAGTGCGGCCATGAAAGCGACAGATTTTCAGGCCAATCGCGCCCTGGTGACGAGCGGCAAGCTGCGCCCCTATCGCATTTTGCATTTTGCCACGCACGGCTTGCTCAACAGCCAGCGCCCGGAATTGTCCGGCCTGGTGCTGTCGCTGCTGGATGAGGAGGGCAAGGCGCAGGACGGTTTTTTGCGCCTCAACGAGATCTATAATTTGGAATTGTCGTCGGATCTGGTGGTCTTGAGCGCCTGTCAGACGGCCTTGGGCAAGGAGATCAATGGGGAGGGTTTGATCGGTTTGACGCGGGGATTTATGTACGCGGGGTCGCCGCGCGTGGTGGCGAGTCTGTGGCAGGTGGACGATCTGGCGACCTCGGAGATGATGAAGCGATTCTATCGCGGGATGTTGAAGGAGGGGAAGTCAGCGGCGGCGGCGTTGCGAGCGGCGCAGCGCGAGATGCTGGAACAGCAGCGCTGGCGGTCGCCGTTTTACTGGGCGGCTTTTACGCTGCAAGGCGAGTGGAAGTGAGAGCGGGGCGGCGAGAGGTCGCTTTTGGCCTGTTGCAGTTATCGAGTTTGGCAGCGAGCAGGTGAGAGAGGCTGGTTGTGTTCAGCGGGTGTCAAAGCCGAGTCTGCGCGCAGGCCGGATTATGTCTGGCGCTTCGACTGCCGGGCAGTGTGTGATCTTCAGCGGGCAGGGTTCTGAAACCCCATAGACAACCTACCTGCGGCGCGCCTCAACCTCCTGCCCGGTAGCCGCGCGCCACACTCTAAGATTGCCGTCGTTGCTCCCGGAAACCAGCGTCTTACCGTCCGGCGAAAAGCCCGCAGAAACGACAGGCACTGTATGATGCCGCAAAGCTGCCAACTCCTGCCCGGTCTCGACATCCCATAACCTCACGGTATAATCCGACCCCCCGCTGGCCAGTCTCTTGCCATCCGGCGAAAAGGCCAGGGTTCTGATACTTGATGCGTGCCCTTTGAGGATGGACCGCTCTTTACCGGCTGCGACATCCCAAAGCCTGATTGTACGATCTGCGCTCGTCGTCGCCAACAACTTGCCGTCCGGGGAGAAGGAGACCCCGAAAACCTCTCCCGCATGCCCCTTGAGAGTTGCCAACTCCCGCCGTGTTGCCACCTCCCAGAGCTTGACGCTGGTGTCCCAGCTCGTCGAAGCCAGGAGCCTGCCGTCAGGCGAAAAGGCTACGGCTTGAGCCGTGGATTCATGCCCTTCCAGTCTGGCCAGTTCCTGACCGCTGTTCACCTCCCACAGCCTGACGCTCTTGTCGAAGCTGCTGGTCGCCAAAACCTGCCCGTCCGGGGAAAACGCCACGCCTACAACTTTACCCGTATGTCCCTTGAGCCTGAAACGCTCATTCCCGGAGCTTATGTCCAAAAGCCTGACAGTGTTGTCTCCACTCCCCAAAGCCAACAGGTTGCCGTCCGGTGAGTAGGCCACATAGGTAATTTCAGCCGTGTCACTATGAAAGGTGGCGATCACCTCCCAGGTGGTCGTGTTCCATAATTTGACCTCTTTCCCTAGCGCGGAGGCCAGCTTTTTGCCGTCCGGCGCATAGGCCACATAGGCAACGCCGGGTCGCTCCAGGGGATTGGCGTCAGCCTCCACGTCCCATAGCTTGATCGTCTTATCCAAGCTTGCCGATGCTAACATCTTACCGTCGTTTGAAAACGCCAGGCTAATGATATCGCTGCTGTGTCCGGTGAGCGTCTTCATAACGTTCCAGGTGTTGACATCCCACAGACGGATGGTGCGGTCATGGCTGCCGGTAGCCATTACTTTACCGTCGTCCGAGAATGTGAAGGTGATAATCACCGACCGATGTCCTTCCAGCGCCGGGAGCGCCTGCCCGGTTCCGGCATCCCACACCGCGACGCTCAGAAAGTTTCCGGTCGCCAGGACTCTCCTGTCATCCGGCGAAAATCTAACTTGGTTGATAAAAGGAGGTTTTGCCGCTCCCTTCGCCGCATGCTCATTCAGGGTCAGCAATTCCTTGCCGGTCGCCACCTCCCACACCTTCACCGTTCCATCGGCGCTCCCGGTCGCCAGTTTCCTGCCATCCGCGGAGAAGGCTGCCGAAAATACCGCCTTTGTGTGCCCTTTGAGCGTCGCCAGCAGTTGACCCGTCCCGACCTCCCATATCCGGGTAGTTTGATCTGCGCCAACCGAGGCCAGCATCCTGCCGTCACGCGAAAAGACAAGGGCGTTGATATATTGCGTGTTCCCTGCAAAGCGCCGAAGCTCGCGACCGGCAGCGATGTCCCAGAGCCTGATGCTGTTGTCGGCGCTGTCAGCAGCCAGGAGCTTTCCATCAGGAGAAAATACCACTGGCCCTATCAAGCCATTCTCTTTGAGAGAGTTCAACGGCTTATCGGCTGCCATCTCCGAGAGTTTCACATCCGTCAATTCTCCAATGGCGAACCTTTTGAGGTCAGATGAAAAAACCAGGGATAGAACCGTGCCTGAGTAAGGCAGCGTCTGGAGGTCAGGATGAGCCAAAGCCCATAGAAGATACCAGTCAAAACCGCGTAAATCTTCCTGGCCGGGACCTGGCGTGTGGCTTGCCAGCAAGTCCCGCATGTGCTCGATGTTTGAATCCTGCCAGTCGCGCGCCACCAGATTCATATGCGCGGCGTAGAGTTGCCGGCGATTCGTCTCTTCTGCGGCTCTGGCAAGGTTGCGCTGCCAGATGGCAACCAATGCCAGACTGGCGATCGCCACGAAAATCACAGCCGCAATCGCCGTAGCCCGCAGCAGGCCTTTGCGGTAGGCGATTCGCTGCCGCCGCACTTCGGCGTCCGGCATGTTCTGCGCGATCCACCGCCGATCAAACACCTGCTCGTAGATACGGTTCCTCACACCAAGGCGACCCTCTTCTGACCGCACGATGCCCGACAGCCGCAGAACGCTGATGAGCGGGTTGGCCTCGTCATCCTCGATCTCCTTGCCTCTGTACACCTGTTCGTAGAGGCTCAACAGACCTGCCATTTCCACTTCGCTGCGCAGCATACGCTCCCTGACGAATAACAGGTTGTCGTCCTGCTCTCTTGCCCGACGCGAAAAGAACAGTTCGTCACACAGCTGATCCACGGACGGCGCCTCGCCCGTCACCGATTGCGGATTCGCTTCGGCGACCGCCTGACACAGCCTCTGCGTCAGGTACGGATGCCCGCCCGTCCAGTAGAGGATGCGCCTGAGCAACATCGTTCCCTTTTCGTCGCCCCCTAAGCCAAAGGCCAGCACTCCGGCTTCGTCTTCGCTGAAGTCATGCAACTCCAGGCGCTCGCCGATGTTGAACGGCGTCAGGCGGGTGTCACGGATCAAATCAGAGGGCGCCGCTGCACCCAGCAGACAGAAACTCAAGCGCTCAAGCTCCGGGTCCTGGCTGCGGTGATTGTAGAACTCCCGGATGCCCGCGAAGAACTCGTCCGTAGAAAACGGCAGGCTGCGCACGGCGTCTATCTCGTCTATGAAGATCACCACACGTTGCCGGTAACGCGGCAGGACGACCTGTTTGAGGGCCTGCATCCATCGTTGCATTGGACTGAATCTGGCGTGACTGTCCCAGAAGGCTTCGAGTTCATCTTCGAGGTTGAGTTGCTGAGCCATCTGGGTGAGCAGGCCGCCGTACCACTGCTCGGCGGTGAGGTTCTGACCGATGGCGGTGAGGTCTAAGACGACGACCCCCGCGCCCCCATCGCGAAAGCGCGAGGCGGTGCGCACCATCAGCGAGGACTTGCCCATCTGGCGGGCAGTCAGCACGTAGGAGAAGCGACCCTTAACGAGGCTGTCATAGAGTTGGTGGTCAGCCTGACGGGTGACATAGCAGGGAGCGTCGCGCGACAGCGTGCCGCCGGTGACATAGAAAGGGCTGTCTGTTCGTGTCTCGATGGCTCTCATAACATGTGCCTTTCAAAATAAGTGGTGTAAAGCTGGCAGCGCAGCCTGGCGTCGCGCGCCGAGTCCCCCAGCACCAGGCCGGCGCTGCGCAAACGGTAGAAACTCTCCGGCGTCGGACAGGGCCTGCCCTGCAACAGGTCGTGTACCACATCGCACAACTCCTGATCCTGCGACAGGGAAACCAGCATCCGGCGCAGATGATTGCCAAACGGCCCCTCATCATGAGCGGCCTGAGCTTCCAGCGTCGGCAGGCCTACATCGTTGGTTACCATCTCATAAAACCCCAGCCGGAGGAGGTAAGGGTGCCCGCTCAGCAGGCGGAAGTAACGCGCCAGTTGAGCCTGCTCTTTAATGGGCGAGCCGTAGCGCCGGTTCAACTCTTCCACCTGCTCGAAGGTGAAGTCCTCAAGCAGGAGCCGCGTGCCGACATTGAAGGGGGACTGGTTGAGGTCTGTGATAAAGAGGTGCGCCTCCGTGGCGTAGGCGATTGCCAGCGTCAGCCTGCGCCAGGGTCCCGCCGGGTCGAGCGCCCTCTTGTTATGCCAGGAGCGAAACAGCCCGAAGATTTCACTGCCGAAGGCGCAGGTGAAGAGGCGATCCACTTCATCGAGCCCCCAGACAACCGGCGTGGTTACCTGAACAAGCACCCCGCGCCGCAGGTATTGCTCGAAATTGGTTACCGCGCTGCGGTTGGCCTTCCACACCTGGGCAGGCGCTACATCGAGGTCTAACTGATCGGCAAAACTGTCGGCGAGGGTCAGCAGGAGCTTGTCGACCGATTCGAGCGAGTCGGCGCTGAGATTCTGCAAATCTGTCAGCACCACCTTAGCCCCCGAGCGCCGCGCCTGTTCGAGCCCGCGCGCCAAAAGCGAGGTCTTGCCCACCTGCCGCGCGCCCTTGAGGAGCACAATACTATCCTGTCGTGTGATGGCGGCGCGCAACTTGTCGTCGGCAGGTCGCGCGATGTAGAACCCGGAATCGAGCGGCACCGCGCCACCGACAGGCTCCAGCATCTGCTTGAAAGCGGTCGAGGCCGAAGACGGGGCAGTCAGGGAGAGTGCAACCTGATTCGTATGCCCGGATGCGGCGGTCGGCTGGTTTCCCGTTTGACCGGCGGTCGGCTGCCCCTCGCCCTGATGGTCGCGCGCCAGCTTCGATATCAGTTCAAGCTCCAGGCTGAGGCTCTTCAAATCAGACAGCATCTGCGTGGCTGACTGGTAGCGCGCTTCGCCAGTCTTGGCAAGCGCCTTGGCGACAATCCGGTCAAGCTCGGCAGGGATGTCCGGCACCGCCTGTCGTAGTGAGACCGCCTCATAGGCGAGGATGGCGACAATCGTATCGGCGCGCGTGGGCGCGGCAAAAGGGCCGCAGCCATTGATCATTTCATAGAGCACCACGCCGAGGCTGAAGATGTCCGTGCGCGCGTCCACTCGCTGGCCGCGCGCCTGTTCAGGCGACATATACCCTGCCGTGCCCAGAACCAGACCCGCCGTGGTACTGAACCTCCCGGCGGCGGGATCAGGGCGCTCTCTCTTTCCTTCCTTGTCAGCCAGTTTGGCGAGACCGAAGTCGAGGACCTTAATGTAGCCGTCAGGCCGGAGCATAATATTTTCCGGCTTGATGTCGCGGTGTACGACCCCTGCCGCGTGAGCCACGGTCAAGGCGCTCGCTACCTGAATGGTCACGTCGAGCGCTTCCCGTAGCGTCATCCTGCCAGTCAGGCGGTCGCGCAAGGTGCAGCCTTCGACCAACTCGGAGGCGATGTACTGCCGGCCATTGAAATGACCGATCTCGTAGATGGTGACGATATTCGGATGGTTGAGCGCGGAAACCGTTTGCGCTTCCTGCTCGAAGCGACGGACACGGTCTCTATCCCGGGTGAAGGCTACGGGCAATAATTTCAGCGCTACTTTGCGCGGCAGCCTGACATCTTCAGCCAGGTAAATCTCCCCCATCCCGCCTGTGCCAAGCAGCGAGAGGATGGTGTAATGGCTGAAGCGTTTTCCCGCCAGCGTACTCTCCTGATCCTGTGCCAGCTCTCCCGCCATGACCTCAAGCGCGGAGGCCGAAATAAAATCGCCGGCCTGTTGATCTGCGGCAAGGAGCGATGCCACCTCTTCATATAGCGCCTGGTCTTCGGCACAGGCCTCCTCAACGAAGGCTGCCCGGCGCGCCGGGTCGAGTTCGAGGGCGGCGAGATAAATATCACCGATTTGCCGGTAACGTTCTGGTGTCATAGAGAAGAATCTCTGGCTGATGGTTGAGCAATTGTATCTGGTGCGCCGAAGCCGGGCATGGCTCGCGCCTGGCGCACACTTCATGAAGGCGCGAAACAGAAGCAGAAGTGCTAACTACGACAGAGAGTTTTTTTTCTCGCTGCTCTCTTGCGTCCTGCTCAGTTGCCTGTGGAGCCAGGCGCGGGCCAGACTCCAATCGCGCCTGACGGTGCCGACAGATACTTTGAGCACCTCTGCGCTCTCCTCAAGGCTCAAGCCGCCGAAGAAGCGCAACTCAACAACCCGGCTCTGCCTGGCGTCGAGTTCCGCCAGAAGATTCAGCGCTTCGTCGAGCGCCACCAGATCAGCGCCCCGCTCGCCGGGAATGCCCGCCGCCTCCGCAAGCGAGACCTGGCGCGCCCCGCCGCCTCTTTTGGCGTAATCGCGAGAGCGCGCGAAGTCCACAAGGATGCGGCGCATAATCTGAGCCGAGACCCCCAGGAAATGGGCGCGGTTCTGCCAGCGCACGTTCTGCCAATCAATTAACCGCAGGTAAGCTTCGTTGACCAGGGCGGAGGTCTGTAGCGTGTGACCGGGACGCTCGCGTCCCATGTAGCGGCGAGCCAGGCGGTGGAGTTCATTGTAAACGAGCGGGGTGAGCTGCTCTAAAGCATCCTGATCCCCGTTGCCCCAGGCGACAAGCAGTTCGGTGATCTGTTTCTGCGACCTTGTCGTCACCATCCCTCCTTTCGGTGAGGGCACCAAGAATAGCATATCCGTTTTGCGCGAGCCAGTGATCTCTCTTCGCCCAGTCCGGCGACCCTGTCGGGGTAAGCGATCACTCCCTTGAAACGACGTTAACACTTTTTCACGCCGTTCCCGCTTTAGTAGATGTGGAAAAAAATGAAGATTAACGAAAAGGAGAAATTAGACATGAACAAAAATGTAAGAACCAACAACGCAGACCAACCCGGTGAATCACCACGAAAAACAGAGGGCAGGTTTGCTCACAGATTTCGACCTCTAACGAAAGTCTGGATCGTCATTCTGCTTCTTGTCGCAGGACTAACGCTGCCGACACTTTCGGCTTTCTCATTTCAGAGCAAAGATCAGGAAACGAAAGATCGGAGCGCGAAGAAAGTGGAAATTGGAGATCATCGAACACCAAAAGCACCTCAGGGCACCGACGCTGCAAAGCAGCAGAGCGATGCCCAACGCGCAATCGAGAATGGCATACTTGGCAGGATTGCTGCCCTGGCAAATAATACTCTCAAGAAGTTACCCAGCACGTCTCCATTCAAAAATGCGAATCCCAGAGAGCGAATTTACCTGGAAAAGGGTCGCAAGCTGCTGGAGGCGGGTAAATCAGCAACCAGATGGAATGCCACTCAACTCATCAATTATGCCAATCAATTGGAACGGTATGAAGCTGAGGCTGGGGCCAATGTATCTAAAACTGTGCAAGAAGCGTGTGGCAAGGCAAAGGATAGATGTTACCGACAATGCCACGCCAACAAAGACCACATAGGTTGCTTTCTCGACTGTAGATTTGAGTATCTTGCTTGTCTGATTTTCAGTGGTGGCGGTGGCGTACTGACTCAGCATTAAACGCTGCTCTTGGAATTCGCGTGGTGGTCCCTGACATCTGGTAGCTCTATGACCGAAGAGGCGGTAGCCTTCCAGATACATTCGATTACCTCGGTCTTGCAACCGACGCGCTACCGCCTGAGGTGTGCTAGCTCAACTGGGCCTCAGGCGGCACAGTCCGGACCAACCGGTAATGCCCGGAAGCCGCCTCTCAAGCCTCCGCAAGCGAGCGGAGCGGGGAATCCACCCATCGGTTTATGAGCTTCAGGAAGGCGGGCTTCCAGACGAAACCATGTGGCCTCTGAAGGAAAAGGAGAAAGTAGAATGAGACGTATACTTATGATTTCGACACTGATTATCGCTTTGGCTCAGAGCATCGTGCTCGCCGGGTTTCAAAGACCTGTTTCTCAAACACCCGGAAGCAACACCGTATCCCAGATCCGCCGCATCCAGGTAAATGCCGAGAGCCTGGCGCAACTCTCTGGCGGTAAAAAGTATGTTGTGGACTTGACTCAACGCGGGGTGATTTATGATTTTGACTCAAAAACGCGCTCCCTGGATTTCACTCGTGTGGTGATTCGCACGGCCAAGGGCGAGATTCCAATGAGTTCCTGGCTGGAAAAGAATTTTGCTAAAACCGAATTGGCCGGTTGGAATTCCAGACATCTTCGCATCGGCACTACCGAAGGGTTCAGGTCTTTCAGGGGGTTGCCGGCGAGAATCCAAAAGCCCCCGCCGGGCACAGCGGCTTTCCAGTGCAATCCGCTGCTTTGCACCTGTAAGGGTGATTCTGACTGTAATGATATGTTCAGTACAACTGCCTGCGGCCCACACGCGGCTTGTGACCTCAGTAGCGGGGTTTGCGCCTGTCTACGTACTGCTAGTCGTTGATTCAACAGGGCGCGGACAGCAATGTCCGCGCTCTTTCAATTGCGCTCGCATTGCTTCCGACCGGTCATTTTAACGAGCCGAAGAATTCTGCGACATGATTTCAATCTCTGCGCCACTGTTGTACGCAAGGAAGATTCACCGCCGCAAATGCAATAAAGGCGGGGCGGCGGCTTGCGTTTCGCGCATCTTTTCGGCTCTCGACTATCAAGGAGGAAAACCTGATGAAATATCGTCAACCATACCGCTTGGCCATCTCCTGGCGCGCCATGGTGCTCGTATCGCTGATGGCCGTCTTAGTCGCCGTCTCGACGAGGCTGCGGGCTGACGCACAGACGACCGGGACGTGCGGCGGCGTTTCCGTCGCGATCCCGTTCACTGATGTGCCCAACACCAACCCCTTCTTCTGCGCGATTGCCGCCGCCTACTTTTCGGGGCTTACGAACGGCACCTCGGCGACCACTTATACACCATCGCAGCCGGTGCCGCGCGAGCAGATGGCAGCCTTTGTCACGCGCACCCTGGATCAGTCCGTAAAACGTGGCAGCAAACGTGCGGCTCTCGATCAGTTTTGGACTACTCAGGGGGCAAATTTCCTCGGGATGACGACTGTGGGAACGAATCCGCGTCTGGTCAGATCAGATGGGGCAGACCTGTGGGTGGCCAGTGAGTCCAGCGGCACGGTCTCGCGAGTGAGAGCAAGCGACGGCAGGTTGCTCGATACCTGGACAGGTGCGACCAGTGCTTTCGGGGTGTTGGTTGCGATGGGAAAAGTGTTCGTCAGCGGCAATACAAATCCAGGCAAGCTATATCAGATAGACCCTGGACAACCGGCAGGCGCGGTTACCACGCTCACGAGCGAGTTAGGCGCCCTGCCTCTGCAAATGGCCTTTGACGGACAGCGTATTTGGACTGCGAATCAAGGCTCTCCGGGATCCGTATCCATCGTGACGCTCAACCCGGTCAGTGTGACTACGGTTACGACTGGATTCAGCAGTCTCCTGGGCATCATCTACGATGGAGGAAATATCTGGGTGACAGATGCCGGCGATAATACGCTCAAGAAACTGGACTCCAGCGGCAACATCGTCCTGTCGGTCTCCGTTGGCTCTGCCCCGCTCTATCCGGCATTCGACGGAACCAACATCTGGGTGCCAAACCACTCTTCAAACAGTGTGAGTGTGGTTCGTGCGACGGGCGGATCGGCAGGAACCGTGCTGGCCACGCTCACGGGTAACGGCTTGAGCAATAGCCAACAAGCAGCCTTCGATGGAGAGCGCATCATGGTGACGAACGATAGTGCGGGTAGTGTCTCGTTGTGGAAAGCCTCAGACCTGACTCCCATCGGCACCTTTTCGACTGGCGCCGGGACGTTTCCGTTTGGCGCGTGCAGTGACGGATTGAACTTCTGGATTACCCTTTACAACGGCCACAAACTGGCGCGCTTCTGAGAAGCTAGCATAAGCCTCTTTGATCCAGGCAGCCGTCGCACACGGGCAAGCGAGGCAAAGTTTGAATGCTCTCTTTCGGGTCTGCGCCAGCATCACAGGCCCGTAGCAATCCGGTTTTATCAGCTTGAAAGACGAGGCTTTCAAGCTGATTCTTTTACCAAAGCAACATCTGAAGAAACCGTAACCCATTTCGCTTCACCCGGTTCCATCCCGCAAAACGAAACATCCTTCCAGCAAAGCGCCCTCCTGATGTACCATAAAGGTTTTCAATGGTAGAACAGGTTGACAACTTGATTTAATAACCAAAGCGCCAAGATGGCACCTTGCGCGATAACCAGAATTTGTAGAGGGATATATGGCTGACGAGTTTTTAGATGATAATGAATTTGCGCTTGGTGTTGAAGACTTCGAGTCCGAGGAGGAGTACAAACTGCACTGCCTGAAGCATTCGACTTCGCACATTATGGCTGCGGCTGTGCAGCAGATTTTTCCCGATGTCAAATTCGGCATCGGCCCGCCAATCAAAAACGGTTTCTATTACGACATGGATCTGCCGCGCCCTTTGACGCCCGAAGACCTCGAAGAGATCGAGCGCCGTATGAAGCAGATTGTCAAAGAGGGCTACGAATTTCAACGCGAGAATTGGGACAAGGAGAAGGCCCTTGAATTCTTCGCCGCGAAAGACCAGAGCCTGAAACTGGAACTCATCCGGGGCATTCCGGGCGACACCGTTTCGACCTATAAGATCGGCGATTTTACAGACCTCTGCGCCGGGCCGCACGTGCGTCGCACCAGTCAATGCAAACACTTCAAGCTGACTTCGATTGCCGGAGCCTACTGGCGCGGCAGCGAAAAAAATCCCATGTTGCAGCGCATCTACGGAACCGTCTGGCCGACGAAAGAGCAGTTGGAAGAGTATCTGCACAACATCGAAGAGGCCAAAAAGCGCGACCATCGCAAGCTCGGCAAAGAGTTGGAACTCTTCATGCTGCACGAGTGGGCGCCGGGCGCAACCTTCTGGCTGCCGAAAGGCACGGTGATTTACAACACCCTGCAACAGAAGATGCGTCGCATGCTGGTGCGCGATGGTTATGTCGAAGTCAAAGCGCCGCTCCTGGCCAACGAGCAGTTGTTTAAGACCTCCGGTCACTGGCAGCACTACAAAGAAGATATGTTCGTGGTGCCGGACGATGAAGCGAAAGAGGCGCAGAAAGAGAACGCCGAGTACGCCTTGAAGCCCATGAACTGCCCGGAAGCCATGCTCATCTTCGGCTCGAAAAGGCGCAGCTACCGTGAACTGCCCTTGCGACTGGCCGAGCAGAGCGTTTTGCATCGCAACGAGCGGGCCGGCGCTTTATCCGGTTTAACCCGTGTGCGTCAGTTTCAACAGGACGACGCCCATCTGTTTGTCACCGAAGAGCAGATCGGGGACGAAGTGAATCGTCTGTTGAAGCTGGTGTCGCGGGTTTATAAAGCCTTCGATATGCCTTTTCGATTCGTTCTCTCGACGCGCAACGAAGAGAAATTTATGGGCGATGTGGCGGTCTGGGACAGCGCCGAAGCCAGACTGCGCGAGGTGCTTGAGCAGAACCATCTCGAATATAAAGTTGCCAAAGGCGATGCGGCATTCTACGGCCCGAAGATAGACCAGTTGGTACAGGATTCGCTCAAACGCGAACATCAGCTCGGAACCATTCAACTGGACTTTCAACAGCCGCTCAATTTCGGCCTGTCCTATGTCAACGAGCATAACGCCGAATCCAGACCGGTAGTGATTCACCGGGCGATTTACGGGTCGTTCGAGCGATTCATAGCGATT
>WUUC01137359.1_pt1 | contig 12023 bp, 7 predicted proteins | sample 6278441 | NCBI WGS metagenome assembly WUUC01 (sample SAMN13675441, study PRJNA597444) | soil metagenome | isolation source: soil | place: USA: Washington | collected 2017-10 | reverse complement strand
TCGTGACAACCGTGTTCTCGTGCTTCCACTCCCGAGAGACCTGCTTGTACGGCTTCGTGACGTGAATGACCTGGCCGACGCCCGGTAGTGCTTCGATTCGTGAGCTGTCGACGCGACCATCGTTGCCAACCAGGCCAACGGCGGTTCGTTGGGCGCCTGGCATCGCGCGCGCCTGATAGCCCATCTCTTCGATGACGCGGATAACCCGGTCGATCTGATCTGGCGTCGCGTCGTGCTGCATGACAACGAGCATGCCTAGTCCCCGATCTCGATGTGCCACCCATCGTGCGCGAGCGTCACGCTACCGTTGAACTTCTCTGCGACGATCGCTCGCACGTCCAACTGCTCGACCGGTGGATAAAAGTGGGTGAGGGCTAGGTGGGCCGGACGGGCCGCCGCCGCGATCGCTGCGCACTCTTCCGGAGTCAAGTGGATTGGGATTCCCATCGTTTGCGGCAACGAACATTCGCAAACGAGGAGGTCGCACTCAGCCGCCCACACGGCGAACTCGGGGTCGTATCCGGTGTCTCCGGTGTAGACCACGCGCCGGCGCCCGTGTTCTACGGAATATGCCACGCTCTCATCCGTATGCGGAACCTTACGTGAGGAGAGTCGCACCTCATCGGCGATGATGAGTGAGTCGCCGGGCGCCATTTCCCGCACATGGAGTGGAAACCCGGGATCGCGCAGCCAATCGCCGAACGCTGCCGTCAATCGCTCCAACAGCGCACCGGTGCCTGGGGGACCGATGAGATCGAGCGGAAGAGCGCGGCCGGGAAGGGCGCCATACTTCCACGCGAACACGAGCGTCGGGAAATCGGCGAAGTGGTCGGCGTGGAAGTGCGTCAGCGCCACATGCGTGATTCCCATCCAGTCGACGCCATGGTCGGCGAGGCGCTGTGTGACCCCGCTTCCGCAGTCGAGGAGCAAACGGACCGGGCCGGCCTCGACGAGGAGGCCGGCCCTCACGCGTTCCGGAGCGAGTGCGATCGTCCCGGTCCCGAGCGTCGTTACGCGCACCGCGTCGGAGCGCCGCGCCAGGGCTCACGCCGGCGCGGGCGTCACCTCTGAAACGAGCGGTAATGCCGCCGCCGTGTCGAGCGGCGACACCGCTGCCCGCACCGGTTGATCGATGCTCCCCCCGCGCATGCGTACGCTCACGAGGGACGACACGCCTGGCTCCTGCATCGTGACGCCGTACACCGCGTCTGCGGCTTCGGTCGTCGTGCGCGGGTTGTGGGTGATGACGATGAACTGCGTCCGCGTCTTGAACTGGTTCAGCATGCGCACGAAGCGGCCGACGTTCGCGTCGTCGAGCGGCGCATCCACCTCGTCGAGGAGGCAGAAAGGACTCGGCTTGGTGAGGAAGATACCGAAGAGCAGCGACAGGGCGACGAGGGCGCGCTCACCGCTCGACAGCAGGTGGATCCGCTGCGTGCGCTTGCCGCGCGGCGACGCGTGAATCTCGATGTCGCAGTCGAGTGGCTGCTCGGGATTCTCGAGTCGGAGGTCGCACTCGCCGCCGCCGAAGAGCGACATGAAGATCTGACGAAAATTCTCGCGAACCTGCGTGAACGTCGCGAAGAACAGCTCGCGAGCCGTCGCGTCGATCTCTCGGATCGCCTGCGTCAGCTGTTGTTTCGCGTCGGCGAGATCGGCGCGTTGCCCGGTGAGGAACTCGAGTCGCTTCACGGACTCTTCGTGCTCCTCGACAGCAAGCGCGTTCACTGCGCCAAGCTGCTCGAGCTGCTCGCGCACTGAATCACCTTCGGTGCGGAGGGCCGCCTCGTCGAGATCGACAGGCGCAGCGTCGGCCAACAGTTCGTCGAGCGGACGGCGCCACTCGGTCTCGAGTCGTTCACGGATCGTGGCGCGACGGCCCGAGAGCTCTGTGTAGCGAAGCTCGGCGTGGTGTAGCTCCTCGGCTGCGCCGCCGCCGCGGCGGTGCGCCTCGTCGAGCGCCTTCTCGACCGCCGCTAGCTCGGCGTCCACCGCGCGCACGGCCTCCTCAGCATGGGTTAGGCGTGCCTCGCCGTCCGCCAGCGCGGCGACACGTGCCTCGAGATCCATCCGCCACGAAGCGGTCTGCTCAGCGAGCGTGCGATCGTGCGACGAGAGGTCGGTCAGCTCGCTCCGAAGCTGAGTCAGTCGCGCCGCCGCGGTAATCAGTTCGTCGCCGAGCCGTCGCTCGCGGTCGGTCGCTACCTGGAGCCGCGCCTGCGCCTGAGCCTGTTCCACTTGACGCTTTGTGCGTAGCTCCCGAGTCTCGTCCTGTACGCGCTCGGCATCGCTCACTCGTGCGCGGGCCTGTGTGAGCAGCTCCTGCTGCTCAGCGAGCCGCGCAGCATTGTGGGTCGCATCCTCGTCGAGCGCAGCGATGCCCTCCGAAAGCTCACGCTGCCGCTCGGCCAAACGCTCGGCGAGAGCGTCGGCCTCGCGCTGCTCGCGCTCGGCGCGTTGATGGCGGCGGTCGAGATCCTCGCGCCGACCGGCGGCGACGCGAACCGCCTGGTGTGCTGTCGCTGCCGCATCAGTTGCTTCTGTCGTGCGCCGCTCGGCTGCGACGAGCGCTTGGCGGAGGGCGTCGGCATCCGCAGACGCACGCTCTCTGGCAGCGGCGGTCGCGCTCAGCTCCTCGCGGAGCGCACTTAGCTCGGCGCGGCGTCGCAGTGGGCCCGGCCCAATCTCGCTCCCCGGAAGCCAGACGGCTCCGCGGACGTCGACGAATCCAGCGCCCCCCTCGACAGATTGGACACCCCCGAGCAACGCGCGAACCCAGGCGCCTGCAGTGGGGGACGCGGCAATCGCCGTGGCGAGTCCATTCGTCGCGGTTCCGTCGGCCGCCGGCTGCGCATCGAGCGGAAGGAGAAGGAGCGGACCCGGATTCGTCTCGCTGTGCCACGCACGAATCGCATCGGCCGTCGCGCGGTCGCGGACGAGTAGCGCGTGTACGGTTGCACCGAGAAACCGCTCGACGAGCGAAGCCGATGCGCGATCCGCGTTGATGAAATCACTGATTGGTCCAAGGACCGCACCCTCGCCGAAGCGATCCCGCTCGCGGAGGAGCCGCGCCGCGGCCGGCGCGAGCCCGACGCGCTCGCGTTCGAGGGCTTCGAGAGCGCTCACTTTCCCTTGAAGAGCAGTGAGAGCCTCATCGGCCCGGAACAGCTCAGCGCGGGCGATCGATTCCGCTTCGCGCGCGGAACGGTCGGCTGTCCGAGCAGCCTCGAGCTCCGCCGCGGCAGTGGTTGCCGCACCCGTCGCCGCTTCCAATGTCGCCAGGGCATCCTCGAGCTCGCGGCGGACCAATCTGAGCGCATCGGCAAGCTGCGCGCGCTCGGGCTCGAGCGCGGCGGCGCCTTGCGCTGCCTCATCGAGCTCCCGTTGCGTGCGCTCACGATCGAGCTTCAGCACCCGGGCCCGATCTTCCAGCTCACGTACCGCGCGTTCAGCTGCCTCGCATGCCGCCCGCGCAACAGCGACTGCTTCACGGCTCGCGTCTTCGGCAGCGCGGTGGCGCTGTAGCTCGGCTTCCGCCTCGCGCAGCTCCCGCTCGAGCCGCTCGCGGTCCGCAACCGCGTCTCGCTGATCGGTAGCCAGTCGGCTGCCGTAGGCTTCGCCTTCGGTGGCTTCAGCCTCTGCGCGCTGCCGCCGAGCCTCCGAGTTGCGCTGTCGTTCCTCGGCGACGGCGATCTCCCCGCGCACCTGCTGGACCTGCTGACGCTGCTCCGAGACGAGGCGCGACAGCTCGGCGCGCTGCGCCTCGGCCGCGGCGCGCGCGCCGTATGCGGCCTCACGTGCACGCTCGGCCGCCACGCGCTCCGCTTCCACCGTCGGCATCGTCTCGCGCAGCTCGGCGACGCGGCTGGCGAGACGTGTGAGCTCCCCTTGCCAAGCCTCCATCTCGCGCGCGGCGAGTGCGATCTCGACCGTGAAACGTCGCTGCATCAGCTCAGCGTGCCGCTCGGCGCGCTTCCGCTGCCGGGCGAGCGATCGAACCTGGCTCTGCACCTCTCCGATCAGGTCGTCGAGACGCTGGAGGTCGCCGGTCGTCTCCTCGAGTCGTCGCTCAGTCGTCCGCCGCCGATCGCGATACAGACCAACGCCTGCCGCCTCCTCGAACAACTCGCGCCGGTCGTCGGGGCGGTCGGATAGGAGCGCGTCGATCATTTTCGCTTCGATGACGACGCCGCCGTCGGCGCCAAGGCCAGTGCCGCGGAGCAAGTCGCTGATGTCGCGTAGCCGGCATGGCGCTCGGTTCAGGAAATACTCGCTTTCGCCGGAGCGGGATAGACGCCTGGTGACGACGACCTCGCGAAATGCGACCGGCAGAACGCCCTCGTCGTTGTCGAAGTGCAGGGAGACCTCGGCGACGTTGACCGGACGGCGCGCCGACGAGCCCTGGAAGATGACCTCTTCCATCTTCGCGCCACGCAGCAGGCGCGCGCGCTGCTCACCGAGCACCCAGCGCACAGCGTCGGAGACGTTCGACTTGCCGCAGCCATTCGGCCCGACGATCGCCGTCACGCCCGGCTCGAAAGCCAGCTGCGTAGCGTCGGCGAATGATTTGAAGCCATGCATCTCGAGCTTGGTCAGCCGCACTAGAAGACTCTCCCGGTTCGATAGACGAGCGTCGGCGTGAGGCCGGAGGCGCGGAGCACCTCGGCGAGGAGGGTAGACTGCTCCGGCGTCTCGAACGCGCCGGCGTACAGCGTCGCTGATCCGTCGGCCTGTCGAAGCGCATAGACGGGCAGGCCACGCTCCACGAACGCTGTCGCCGCGGCCGTCGCGCTGTCAGCGGCGAGTTGCTGTTGGACCATCAGAGCGAGGGGTCGGCGCTTCACCTGCCCCCAGTTCGTCCGTAGCATGCCGTGCGCGCGGAGTGTCCCGAGCAGCGCGGCCGCGCCGGCGCTGTCGGGATACGCACCGCCGATGAGCGGGAACCACCGGACGTCGCCGTCGACCATCGGTGCAAATGTCGCGGCGGGCAGGACGCTCTGTTGGGCCTCGAGCTCCATGACCGCGCCCGCCTGCGTCGCGAAGCTCTTCAACTCGACCGACCACGCAGACGCGCCCGCGGAGTCGCGGGGATTAGCTGGTCGCGGCACTGACACGTGGGACGGTCCCGTGACGCTTCCTGCCGCAACCATGGACGCCCCCGAGCCGAGCATCACGGCCGGGTTGCGCGATGTGTCGGGCGGTGTGATGGGCCGTGCGACGGAATGATCGAGCGGCCGTTGGGCGATCCAGACGCCGAAGCCGGCGAGGACGAGTGTCAGCGCAACGCCGACTCCAGCTCCGATGAGCCGGCGTTGGTACCATGAGCGCACGGTCGCAACGACAGCGGCGCCTGAGCGGCGGCCACTCTGACGCGGACGCGGCTCGCGGATCGTCCGGACGACCCGCGCCGCCGGTAAACGAGCAGGAAGGGTATCGCCGACCAGTACGGCGCCGTCCGTAGCCGCCACCAGACGTTCGATGCCCGGTACGTCGCCCGGCGCCGCGAGGACGAGCAGACCTCCAGTCTCGCGGAAGGTGCTGGCGATCCGCGGCCACCGAGGGTCCACGAGAAGGCGCTCGTAGTCGATCGGGGCCGTGCCCGACGGTACAACCGCCAAGCGTCCGGCCCCGTGCACCTCGTGGGTGACTTTGCCGAGCGAGATCCCGTATTCAAAACTGTCCGAGAGACCGTGGGGGTCGTCGGTCTGAAGGAGGTCCTGGAACGGGGCGGCCTCTCCGAGGAGGTCGCCGACGACGACGCGTCTCCGCGTGGCCTGGGCGCGGCCGACGCCGAGTGCGACCCGAGCCGTCGCGATGTCGTCGTGTCCCACGACGACGACCGCGTGGAAGTGGTCGAGCGCGGCCCCAAGCCGCCGACCTTCAGTCTCCCAGTCGAAGGAACCCTGCATTGCTCAGGGCTGCGCCTCGTAAACCCAGTACGGCTGTCCCGACGCTCGGCCGACCCGATCCGCGTGCTCGCGGCTCGGGTACGGACCGAGGATCACGCGGTAAATCGTCGAACCGTCTCTTGGCGTCGGTTGAACTCGCGGCTTCTCGTCGCCGACGCGAATCTGCTCCGCCGTCTCGCGCGCGCGCTCTTCCGAGAGCAACGCGGCAAACGAGACGACGTAGCCGCCGACGGGCTGTTGCGGGGCAGCGCTGTCGGGCCGCGCGCCCGCGCTGTCACTGGTCGCCGCCGACGCGGCGTTGGCGATCGACGTGTCGACGTTCGCCAGCGTGCTGTCACGACCCGCGCTGTCGGAGGCGACCGGCCCGCCGAGGGGGTCGTGTTGTCGAAAGCCGGCCCAGCGGAACGGATACCAGAAGTCCGCTGCCCCGCTGGGGATGGTTCGCGTCACGCGAAGGGTCGATCCGTCGACGACGACGGCGTCGCGACCGACGGTTGTGACGATCGAGCCGTCCTGCCCAACGAACGGCAGATCACTGCGCCAGACGGTGGCGATCACGCCGACGAGACGGTCATTGGCGAGCGCGACGACCCAGGCGCTGTCCGAGTCTGCGGACCGAACCAGGAGGTACCGGCCAACCGGATCCATGCGCAGGTCGGCTGGTTGTCCGGGGAGCTCGATCGTCGCCGCAATCCGCTCGCGGTATCGATCGTAGATGCGGACGCCCTTTGTGTCCTTGGTCAACATGTAGACGCGATCCCCGCTCGGCGTCGCGACGAGTGCCTCGACCGGGGCCTGCAGCGGGACGTCGCGGACGACGACGTCGAGCGTGCGCGTGCGCACGCCGGCCAAGCCGCCGCCATCGACGGCGAAGTAGAGCCGGTCGCCAACCTGCGTGCGAAGAGTGCGTTGTACGTCCGGAAGCGCTGCGGTGTCGAGCAGCTCGGTCTCGGGCGGGAAGACCTTCCACAGCACGGCCTCGCGCGGCGCGCCGGCGAGCACGATGAGTGAGCCGTCAGGCTGCGGGAAGGCCGCGCGCGCGGGACGCGGTGGCTTGAATGACCAATTTCCCGTCGGCGTGTAGCGCATGACCGAGCCGTCGGACGTCACGCCGAACACGGCGTAACCGTCAGCCGACGTCGCGCTGGTGAGCTTCGTCCTGCGTGGCGCGCGCCGCACGTCGCCGAGCCTGAGGTCGATGTGGCCGGGCGTTCCAGCACGGTCGACAAACGAAGCGAGTCCAGCCTCGGCGTCGAAGCCAAGCACCTGTTCGACCGCAGGGACAGGCTGGTTCGACGTCCACACGACGGAATCGATCGCCGGATATGCGTGCACGCGCGCCAGTCCGCCCTCACGTGGCACACGGAGGACGAGCGCATCGGGGTCATTGCGCGGATTGGCGGAGGCAGCGTCGTGCGTGTCGGCGGGGGCCGGGCGGTCCGGAGATCCGCACGCGGCGAGCACGAGCGCTAACGCGACTAGCGAACGCACGGCAGTCAAAGTAATCGGCTGTAGCACTCTGAGCGAGGCGGCTGTACGAAGAAACCGCCCGAGCGCGCCCCGGGCGGTGTCCTCGTTTCCTAGCCGACGACTAGTGGTGCGCGCGCGATACGACGCGAGCGCACAACACGCAACAGCTCGTCACGACACGGTTGACGTCGTCAGAAGCTCGGCCACAACGACCACGCCCAAAAGCCCTTCTTGCGCCCGGCCTGATCGAGCGCGATTGCGTAATCCCAACGCATGATCAGGTAGTTGAACAAGTTTACGCGGAGCCCCGTGCCGTAGCTGCGCACCGGGAACCGCTGAGTCTTCACGTCGAAGTTGTCGGGGCGCGATGCATAGAGCGTTTGCCCGCGCGACCAGGCAGCGCCGACATCGTAGAAAAGGACGCCGTCGACCGGCGGCAGTGCGATCGGAATGATTCCGAGCACGAACTGTCGGATGACGGGGAAGCGCAGCTCGGCGTTCGCGACGAGCACGCGGCTGCCGAGCAACTGCAGCGCATTGCAATTCATCGGATTGGCGCCGGCGCCGACACACGGCGTGTACAGCGTGCTCTGGCGATCGTAGCCACGGACGAAATCCGGCCGGGCGATGTACTTCGGGAACGCCATCTCGTCGCGACCGACCGACACGTTGGCATACACCCGAGTCGCAACCGTCAGGAAGTTAAAGATGATCGGGTCGTAGCGGCGGTAGTCCGCCATGTACTCGATCCATTGATACGAGCCGAGCACAGGACTGACTTGGAACCGGTAGCGACGGCCGAAGATCGGGCCTGTGTAGCCGAAGAGCGTGTTGTCCGACACGAACGCGACCTGCGCGTCGATGTAGTTCAGGCTCGGATCTTTGCGTACGCTATCGGGCGCACCGAACGCGTCGGCGCGTGAGCGATCGTACACAGTACGGTGCAGGAACCAGCGCTGGCGGCCAATGTTGTTCAACCCGCCGCCAAGTTCGATCCGCGTGAACCGATTCAACGGGTACGCCGCTACGCCGAAGATCTGGCGCGCGACGTACATCGTGATCTCCTGATGCTCAATGTCGACGCCGTCGGTTTCCGTCGGAACGAGGCGGTCATCCGACAGGAAGTAGTAGGGCATCTGCGACAGCCCGGTCGTATGCTGGAAGCGGCGACCGATGTTAGAGTACGCTCCAAAGAAACGTGCCTCGTTGATTCGGCCGTTCACCTCGCCGGAGAACATCAGGCGGTTGTTTCCGAGCATGTCGCTCAGCACGAGCGTCGTGCCGCCGAAGACGTTGCGGCCATAGCTATCAGGCGCGTAGCCGATGCTCGGCCGGGACACGTAATCAGGATGGAACTTGACGCGGTAGTTGCCGTCGCGGAACCGCGTCGTGTCGGGCAGTGCCATCTCCGCGCTGTCGAGCAGCTGTGCGACCGAGAGCGGACCGCGAAGCCCGGTGGCACTGCTCGACGAAGCCACATCGGCCGACTGGCGCAACTCGCCGCCGACTCGGTACAGCGACCGGCGTCGGGTAGAGTCAGCGACGCCGGCAGCCTGGGCGGTTGCGCCGCCGTTCCCATTCCGTCGGATCGCCGTGTCGGCCGGCGTCACAGCTTGGCTGGGGGCGCCGGACGGCGCGCCTGCTATTGGCGCGGCGGCAACGACGCTTGTCGAGACGGCCGGCGTGGCCAAAGTGGTGTCGACCGCCGGCCGCGCGGAATCCGGCGCGACGCGAGGGGACGTGGATGCCAGAATCTGCGGAGCCGGATCCCGGTACGGGGACTTCCTCAGCGCGCGGGGATTCGCGACCGACCACATCGTGTACGTCCCGTTCTCGAAGTAGGTGAACGCGAGCTTATCCGCCTCGTGCGCCCACGAGATTGCGGGACTGTACTCGGTCAGCCCGGTAACACCGCCGACGACGTCGGTCAGCTGGAAATGCTCGCTCTGCTCGAAATCGTAGAGGAAGAGGTTGGAGCTCCCCGCGCGATCAGACACATATGCGATCGCCTTTCCGTCCGGTGCCCACTGGGGGTTGATGTTCAGTCCCGCTTGGCCCGGCAGGACCGTTACAGTTCCGCCTTCGAGCTCGAGCATCGCGATCTGCCAGTGCGGCATGCGAAGCAGGTCAAGGTCCGCCGCCGGACCACGATCGCTCGCGAACACGATGCGCTTCCCGTCGGGTGACCACTGCGGCTGAAGGTCGCCGAAGCGGTCATTCGTCAGGCGATTGAGGTTTCCGGTCTGCACGTCGACGACATACAGGTCGGTCACGCCACCGGTATTTCCGCTGACGACGATGCGTCGTCCGTCTGGCGAGAAAGAGGGTCCTGTCACGCCCTCGAGAGGCAATCGAAAGCGTCGCGCCACCTTTCGCGCGCGCACGTCGAGGACGTACAGGACGTCTTTGCCACTGTTCTGGGCGGTAAAGGCGAGATATCGCCCGTCCGGCGAGAAGGCGCTCTGCGAGTAGAGCAGACGCAGCTCCTCGAAGTCCGGATTGGTCATGCTCTTGACCAGGCGCTTGATCCGCTTCCCGGTTTGTCCGTCCCCGAGCCAGAGATCGATGAAGACCTCACCGCGGGCGAAGCTGCCGTTCGACAGGAAGGCCACATATTTGCCGTCACTGGACAGCGCCGGAGCGAGGAAGATCTCGCCGCCGCTTTTCTTCTTGGAAAGAAGCGGCTGGGCAAAGGAGCGCACCCGTTCTCGGGCCCCGACCTGCGGAAGGTGCTGCGTCTGCATCGCCTCCTTCCACTCCTCGCCGAGATCCTCGAGCGAGACGCCAAGCTCACGCTTGAATGCGCGCTCCACGCCGACGCTTGGCACGGCGTGCATGATCTGTCCGATCACTTCGTCGCCGAAGCGCTTGCCGATGTAGGTCCAGAACGCATGTCCGAACCGATACGGGAAGTAACGCTGCGGTTGATCGGTCATCTGCTTGACCGTCGGAAGCTTCCCGTTCAGCGCCGCGTCACGGAGGACGAGATTTGTCCCTGGCGTGCTCGGTCCGAGGGAGAGGTATTCCGCCATGCCCTCCGCGAACCAGAGCGGCGGCAGATATTGTGCGAGCGTCTGCAGCCCGGCGCCCGCCTTTCCCCGCGCAAAGATGTCGTATTGGAATGCGTGAACGAGCTCGTGAGCCAGCACGTGCTCGAAGCTTCTGTAGTCGCCGGTGAAAAAGAGGAGCATCCGGTGGCGGAGCGCTTCGGTCACTCCACCAGTCGCTTCGCCGAGGTCACCAGTGACGTTGTTCTGGCCGAAGTCGCTCCGCGAGGCGAACAGCACGATTGGCTTCTTCTCGCGGAATTGGTGATCAAGGATACGCGAGAGCTTGGCGTACGCCCGCTCCGCCATGCGTGCGGCGTCTACGGTCGCCGCTCGCTCCTCGGGATAGTAGTAGACGAGGAAATGCTCGGTCTCGAGCACGCGCCAGCGGAAGCTGTCGTACTGGACGTGATTCTGACCGAAATACGTCTGAGCCGCGACTGAGGCGGGAAGGACGAGGAGTGTCGCGGCGATGGCCGCGCCTGACCGATACTTCACGAGCCAGCTCCTTGCGGTTCCACGGGGACGGTCACTGCATCGCTCCACAGTCGTTCGAGTTGGTAGAACGACCGCAGCGCAGGGTGAAAGAGGTGCACTACGAAATCCACATAGTCAAGCAAAACCCAGCGTCCCTGCGCGAGACCTTCCGCGTGATGCGCGACAACGCCGTCCTTCTTCAGCTCCTCTTGGATCCGGTCAGCGAGCGACCGGACGTGCGTATCCGAGGTGCCACTAGCTATGACGAAGAAGTCCGTCATTTCGGTCACGCCTTGGAGGTTGAGGATCAGCACGTCGGCCGCTTTGTGGTCGGCGCACACGGAGGCGGCGCGCTGAACCAGCGCGGCGGTCGGGAGCTGGGAGGTCTCGTGCATTCGGACCGTGCCAGGGGACTGGGATAAGATTGTAGGCCGGTCCCCACCAAAGGGTTCCGGGCCTTTCGTCATGTTGTACTGTAGCACGTCGTAAGCCAACGATCCTGAGTCGGTCTTTTCGTCACACTTAACCGGCCGCGGACGGGGGAAGCGGGACAGGATGCGGGCAGAAAGCCTGAAAAAGAAAGACGGGCCCGTGCATCGCACGAGCCCGTCCTCCATTCCAACACCGCGCGGCGGCCGACCCGACTACTGCTTGATTACCCACACCTTCACCTCGGGGTGGACGTCGGCGTGGAGTCGCACAGGGACCCGGAAAACGCCGAGCGTCTTGATCGGGTCGTGAAGGTCGATCTGGCGCTTCTCGATCTCGATGCCCTGGGCCTCGAGGTGGTGGGCGATGTCGGTCGCCGTGATCGAACCGAAGAGCTTCCCCTCCTCTCCGACTCGCGCCGAGAACGTCAACGAGACCTCCTCGATACGGCGAGCGAGCTCCTTGGCAGCGTCGCGTCGCGTGTTCTCGGCCGCCTCGAGCCGCTGCCGCTCTGCGGCGATGCGCTTCAGGTTCCCGGGCGTCGCCTCGTACGCGAGGCCTCGCGGCAGCAGGTAATTCCGGGCATAACCGGCCTTCACCGTCACGACATCACCCGGGTTGCCAAGCTTTTCGATAGACTGACGAAGAATGACTTCCATTGGTCGATACCTGATCTGTTACGAGGTTGGGC
>WUUC01040968.1_pt1 | contig 12024 bp, 12 predicted proteins | sample 6278441 | NCBI WGS metagenome assembly WUUC01 (sample SAMN13675441, study PRJNA597444) | soil metagenome | isolation source: soil | place: USA: Washington | collected 2017-10 | reverse complement strand
GGCAGGTTCGTCTTCGGCGTCACCTCGCCGTCGTCGGGGACGACCCAGGTGCAGGTCTGGCTCGACAGCACCGACGACGACCTCCCCAGCGGCGAGCCCACGAAGGCTGGGACGGTCACGTGGCAGCCGCCGGGCGAGCGGTCGATCTCGATCGCGAGCAACAAGAGCTCCGTCAGGAGCGGCCGGCGGGTGACGTTGTCGGGCGGCATCGACGGCGACCCCGCGTGCTCGGGCGGCCAGACCGTCAACATCCAGTCGAAGCCGGTGAGCCGCGGCAGGTTCGGGACCGTCAAGATCGTGACCACCGACGACGAGGGCCGCTACTCCACGAGGATCAGGATGCGGTCGTCGAGGAAGTTCAGGGCCGTGGCCCCCGAGGCCGGCGCATGCGATCTCGCCCGTTCCCGGACGATCACCGTGCGCGTCCGTTAGAGGTCCGCTAGGCGCGCGGCGACCTCGCGGTACTGCCCGACGGGGATCAGGTGGACGCCGTCGAACGACCCGGACTCCCGTAGCTCTTCGATCTGGTCGCAAGCGAGATCGATGCCGACCTGGGGGTCGTCGTCGAGCTTGTCGATGATGCGGCGAGGGATGTGCACGTCGGGCAGCGCGGCGTTCACGCGCTGCGCCATGCGGCTGCTCGAGAGCACCAGCACGCCCGCGTAGACGCGGCCCCCGTAGTCGAGGGACCGGCGCCACTCGAGCAGGTTCGAGGTCGCGTACGTGATCTGCACGAAGATGAAGTCCGCGCGCGACTTCCAGAGGAGCTCGCGGCCCGAGCGGACGACGGTCCCGATGCGGAAGTCGGGAAACCCCTGGAACAGCGGGCCGGTCCCGAACGAGCGGACCTCGTCGATCATCCCCCGGACGGTCAGGTCCTCGGTCCGGCGCCCCTCCTTCGGAGCGTCGCCGTAGACGAACAGGAAGTGGTCGACGCCGTACGCGGCCGCGGTCAGGAGATCCCTTCTGAAGCCGAGCACGTTGCGGTCGCGCGCGTTCATGCACGCGATCGACAGGCCCCCCATGTATGCGACCTCGTGCGCGACCGAGACGCTCGAGACCGTGGCGCGTCCGAGGTGGTTGTCGGGGATCAGGAACGCGTCGACGACCGGGTTCAAGACGTGGATCTGCTCGCGGACGATCTCGATGTCCGGCCGCCGCGGCGGCTGGATCTCGCAGAGGACGCTGAACTCCCCCGTGTCGAGGAACGAAGGAGGGGGCTGGGGGGGCGGGGGGACTCCGGAACCGGACGAGGCCATGGCCTCCGATATACCAGGCGCCGGGCTAGTGGATGACCTCTTGGACGACCTTCCGGACCTTCTTCATGACGGGCTTCGCGTGCGCCGCGCCGGGGCTCCCGAGGCCCTCGTCCTCGTCTCGATCCTTCCGGCCGCCTCCGTCGCGCTCGTCGGGAAGGTTCGTGTCCTGCTCGCCGACGGCCTCGAGCACCTTCGTCACCGGATCCGGAGCGGACGCGACACGCGCCGGTGACGTCGGCGGCGCGGCCACGGCCACGCCTTTTGCCGGCAGGTTCCAGCGAACGCGTCCGCCCGCGGCGGGAGGCCTCACGCGGTCGTCGGGCATGCCCGCGGCGATCCTCGGGCTGCGGCGCTCGGGGGCCGTGCTGCGCTCGGGACCGGTGGGCGCACCCGACAGGGCGACGGCCACGATCACCGCCGATGCAGCGACGCGCTCCGCGAGCATCGGGCTCAACGTCGGGGTGAAGCCGATGAGATTGGAAGATGCCTCCGAGGCCGCGTTCGACCTGTTCGAGAAGAAGCCGCGCACCGCGACGACCGGCGCGAGCGCCCATCCCTCGGCCTTGTCCCAAGCCCTCCGGAACGAGCTGCGCGCGCGGTGCAGCAGGGCCTTGACCTGAGCGGGCGTCATGTGGAGCTCGCCCGCCATCTCGCGGTGCGAGAGCCCCCGGAGAGCACGCAGCTTCAATGCCTGCGCGTGCAGCGGCTGGATCTCGGCGATCGCCTCGTGGATGCGCGGGTTCTCGCCGACGACGATCTCCTCCGGGCCCCTGTCTGTCCCGGCTGCCTCGTGCTCGTCGGACAACGTGACGACTACGCCGTTACGGGAGTGCGACCGGATGTGGTCGAGGCAGACGTTCGACGCGATGCGGGTCAGCCAGGCACCGAGCTGGTACTGGCCGTTGAACCGCCCGAGGGCCTGGTAGGCCTTCAGGAACGTCTCCTGCGTGGCCTCGTCGGCGTCCTGCGGGTTCTTCAGCATGCGGGCGCAGACCCGGCGGACCCGCGTCGAATACAGACGGTAGATCTCGTCGTAGGCGGCGATCCTCCCCTCCTGGAAGGCCGTGACGAGATCCCGGTCGGACGCGAACGAAGGCGTTCCCTCGCGGGCCATATTCAGATGGTTCGACCCCTTTCGGACATCTCCTACTTCGTCCCCCGAGCCCGCCCGAAAGCGGTTCCGGTCCCTTTGCGCCCCTCTAGACCGAGGTCTTCGTGGGGCTGGTCGCGGAGGTCGAGCCGGTCGAGGTGCCGTGGGAGTCCCACGACCCCGAGCCGCCACCGTTGGACCCGCCCCCGACCTTGTCCTTCACCTGGTTCACGACGGGGCCGAGCTTGCCGTTCTTGTTCAGGTAGAAGAGAGCGCCGCCGAGCGCGGCGACGATCGCGAGCGGCGGGATCCGCGACCACAGCGACGGCTTCGGGCGTCGCATCTCCTGGATCTTCTCGATCCCTTCCTTGATCGCGACTGCCGCGACGAGCTTCTTCAGCAACGGGTTCATCTGCACTACCTCCGGTCGTTGGGTGTCGTACGGCAAGTCCTACCCATCGATGCCGCCGGCCAACCTGCTTGAACAACCGTTCAGAGACCTCTAACGCACGCCCAATACCGCGCGCGCCGGTATACGGGAAAATGACCGCATGATCGTATTCGAGGAGTTCGAGGCGAAGACCGGCGGCCGGCTCGACACACTCGACATCACGGACGAGGTGATCGACACCGTACGCGAGTCCGGCGTCCGCAGAGGGAGCGCCCTCGTCTTCTCTCCGCACACGACCTGTTGCGTGATCATCTCGACGCCCGGCGCCCGCATGTACGAGGTCCTGCAGCAGACGATGGACGCCATCGCGCCGGAAGGCGACTACTACGCGCACGACGACCTGGACATACGCACGGAGAACCTCGTCGAGGACGAGCCCGCGAACGCGCCGGCGCACATCGTCCACGCGTTCATGGGCAAGACGTCCGAGTGCATCCCGATCATCGACGGCGCCGCGGCGCTCGGGGCCGACCAGAGGGTGCTGTTCGTCGAGCTCGACTGCTCGCGCCCGCGCCGCTACTGCATCCAGGTCCTCGGCGAGTGACGCCTTCCTCGCGGCCGCAGTGGCTGGTCGAGGACATGGCGCGCATCGAGGAGCTCTTGTTCCGAGCCGCGGGCGCGTCGCAGCTCGCGCTCGTCGCGGAGGCGTCGACGCATCTGATCAAAGCCGGCGGCAAGAGGCTGCGTCCGGCGCTGGTGATGATCTCGTCCCGTGCGGGTGAGCCGGCGCGGCGCGCGACGGACCTCGCGGCGACCGCGATCGAGCTCGTGCACCTCGCGACGCTGTACCACGACGACGTCATCGACGAGACCGAGACGCGTCGGGGTGTCCCGACCGCCCACGCGAAGTGGGGGACCGACGTCGCCGTCCTGGCCGGCGACTACCTGTTCGCCAGCGGGAGCGCGCTGGGTGCCGACGCAGGCGGCGAGGTCCCGGGCATCCTCGCCCGCGCGATCGCCGAGGTGTGTGAGGGCCAGATCGCCGAGACCGAGGCCGCGGGGGACCCGGCGAGACGGGTCGCCGACTTCCTCGACACGATCAGGAAGAAGACCGGAGCCCTTTTCAGGGCCTCGTGCGACCTGGGGGCCGCGACGTCCGGAGCGTCCGAGGCCGACCGCCGGGCGCTCGTCGGTTTCGGGTCGCATCTGGGGCTCGCCTTCCAGATGGTCGACGACCTCCTCGACCTCACCGGCGATCCGAGGGTGACGGGCAAGATGCCGGGCACGGACCTGAAGGAGGGCGTCTACACGCTGCCGGTGCTCCTGGCCTGCCGGAAGGACCCGGGCCTTGCGGCTCGGCTGCGGGCGGGACGGCGGAGCCTCGACGAGGTTCTCCCGGCGCTCGAGGCCACCGGCGGGCTCGAGGAGGCCATTGACCGCGCCCGAGGCGAGGCGGCCGCCGCGGAGCGGGCTCTGGCGGCGCTCCCGGATGCGCCGTGGCGGGCGACCCTCCGGGGCGTCCTGGACGGCGTTCTGGGCCAGGTCGCCTGACGGAGCCGTGTTTGTCTCTTCCCGAGTGGGGTAGTCTGCAGCAAGCAGAGATTTAACAGTTGCAAGCAACCATACCGGAGGAGGAGACAGTGCCGAAAGTCACCGACACCGTCGAGCGGGTCCGGACCCGGGCCATGGAGCTCGGCGTGTACCTGCCCCTCGGCGCGTACGCGACGGTCCGCGACCAGATCACGGACCTGAACGGGCCGCGGGCCCGCAAGCTCTACACCGACCTCGTCGACCGGGGGCAGGACCGCCTCCAGCCCGTCGAGCGCGCCGTCCGCCGCCGTTCGCCGGGCGTCGAGGAGGGGGCGGCCCCCAAGAAGGCCAGCGAGCTTCCGATCAAGGGCTACGGGGACCTGACCGCTGCCGAGATCGTCGAGCGCCTCGAGGGCCTGTCGCCCGAGGAGCTCGAGGTCGTGCGTCGCTACGAGGCGGACACGAAGGCCCGCACCACGGTCCTCGAGAAGATCGACTCGCTGATCTAGGAGCGTCCGTCGCGTTCGCGGTACGCCCCTGTGCAGGCGGACGAGCCAGCTCTGCCCCGGTCTCGCGGGGCCTTTTTGCCGTTCAGAAAATCTTTCTTCTGAAAGAGGTGCAGCGACCGCCGAGTTGGTGGGCGGAAAACGGGAGGGAGCGTTCGCTATCTGACGAGCGACGGGCCCGCCGGCTTCGGCCGGCCGGGGCCCATCCTCTTCACGAACATGTCGACGAGGTGCTCGATGTACGAGCCCTCGTCGGCGGGCAGCACCTGGGCGCCGCCGAGGATCTCTTGCTCGACGAAGAACGCGAGCAACGAGTTGAAGAACAGCCGCGCCGCCATGTGGGGGTCGACCTGCCCGCGCGCCTTCTCGTTCATGCGACCGTCGAGCACCTGCGCCAGCTGCTCGATCGACTCCCCGACCGCGTCGGAGAAGAACGCCTCCTTCTCCTCCGGGAAGACCTGGACCTCTTGGAGCAAGAGCCTCGTCAGCTCCTTGTTCTCGCGCAGCACGTCGAAGAACCCGCGCGCCAGCACGATCAGGAGCGCGCGCAGGTCGAGCTGCGCCGCGAGCTCGGGCAGCGTCCTCAACAGAGGGAGGAACGAGTGCTCCTCGATGATCGCCCGGAACAGATCGCGCTTGCCCGCGAAGTAGTGGTAGATGAGGCCCTCGGTGATGTCGGCCTCGCGCGCGATGTCGCGCATCGACGTCCCGTGGAAGCCCTTCTCGGCAAAGAGGTGCAGGCTCGCGGCGAGTATGTCCTCGCGCCGGTCGCGGCGCGCGGCCGCCGGGGTCTCTCTGCTCTCGGGGGCCGCGGCTACCTGCCTTTCGCCCGCGAGCTGTGCCCGCCGCGCGACCGGTCGTTGATCTGGCGCAGGACCTCTTCCCGGGCTTCGCGCACGGCCTGGCCGACATCGGGGTTCTCGGTCTTGGCCAGCAGGTGGTTCGGGCCGTAGTGGACCTCGAGGACGACGTGGTGTCCGGGGACCCTCTGCGCGTTCTGCGCGTCGCTGATCCGCACGTCGGCGACGATCTCGCCGTTGAAGCCGTTCAGGCGCCTGTCGATCTTCTCGAGGTCGGCCTGGATCGCGTCGACGTCGGACTGCTTGAGGTCCTGTCCCGGGGCAGACACCGTTATCCGCATGGATCCTCCTCGAGCTCGATTTTGCCGTCCTACTCTAGCCACTGAGTCAGGGCTTCGGGGATCCGTCCCCCGAACTCGTCTCGTACATGCCTCCGTCCCGCCCGGCCCATCCGCCGCGCCGGGACGCGGTCCTCGAGCAGCTTCACGATCGCAGCCGTCAGACGGTCTTGATCCCGGGCATCGACTACGAACCCGGTGACGCCGTCGACGACGGCTTCGGACGTGCCGCCGGACCGGCCGGTGACGCAGGGGACCTCACATGCAGCGGCCTCGAGGAGAACGACTCCGAGGCCCTCGGTGTCCAGCCCGAACCAGCGATCGGCTACCGGGAGCGCGAAGACGTCGGCCGCCGCGTAGACACCGGGGGCCTCTTCCTCCGGTACGCGTCCCGCGAACACGACACGCTGCGGCACGCGCGCAGCGGCGCGTCTGAGTGCTTTCTCCTCCGGTCCCGAGCCCGCGAGCACGAGCGCGACGTCCGGCACGTGCTCCGCGATCGCCGGCAGCGCGCGGATCAGCCGGTCGATCCCCTTGCGCGCGACCATCCGGCCGAAGCACAGGATCACCGGCGTGCCGGGCGCGACGTGCAGACGTTCGCGCGCCTCTTGCCTGGCGGCGCCCGGGTGGAACCGCTCGAGGTCGACCCGCGCCCGCAACACGGCCATCTCCGGGACGCGCACACCTGCACTCGTGAGCAGGTCGCGCACCCGGGCCGCGGTGAACAGGCTGACCGGCAGCAGCAGGTCGGCTTCGGACAGAGCGCGCACGAGCTTCGCGCGCACGCCGGGCACCGCGGCGGGGACGAGCAGCTCGGCCCCGTGGACTATCGCGGCGTAGCGCAGTCCCGCGCGGCGCAGGCGCGAGGCGGTGAGGATCTGGGGCCACGGGGTGCCGAAGAGGACCCTGTCGGTCACGAGCTCGCGTGCGCCGGCGACGATCGACCGCGCCGCACGGGGGCCGGGGACGAGCAGCCGCCCGCGGTAGCCGCGTACCGGATAGCCGAGGTCTCGCGGGATCGGGACCCCGTCGCGCCGCCCCGGCGCGAGCACGGCGAGGCGCGGCGACAGCGCCCCGCACAGCTCCGCGAGATAGCTCTCGATCCCGCCGCGCCCCGGGAGGAACGACGACGTGACCATGAGAGCGTCGGGCATCCGCCGATTATCAGCGCGCCGTGACGTCTCCTCCTCGAAAAAGGACGCTCAGCGTCGCTCGTTGCGGAACAGACGGTTCAGCTGGCGCGGGGCACGTGGTCCAGGTAGACGGCGGCCGAGGAACGGCGGGGCTCGTCGAGTAGACCGCTGCGGTAGGCCTCGTGCATCGCGTCGACGAGCATGGGGTCGAACTGCGTGGCGGCGTTCTTGCGGAGCTCGGCCAGGGCCTCCTGGATCCCGAGGACCCGGCCGTAGGGCCTGTCGCTCGTCATCGCGTCGAAGGCGTCCACGATGAGGATGATCCGCGACTCGACCGGCACCTGCACGCCGGCGGTCCCGCTCGGGTACCCGCTGCCGTCCCAGTACTCGTGGTGGTGGAGGACTATCGGGACCAGGCGGCCCATCCCCGGCATGCGCGAGAGGATGCTCGCCCCGAGGATCGGATGGAGGCGGACGAGGTAGCGCTCGTGGGGCGTCAGCGGCGTCGTCTTGTTGAGCACGGTGTCGGGGATCCCGATCTTGCCGATGTCGTGGACGAGCCCGGCCTGCTGCATGAACGCAACCTCGGTCTTGGGGAACCCGAGGACCCGGGCGATGTCGCCGCTCATAGTCGCCACGCGGCACGAGTGGCCGCCGGTATAGGTGTCGTGGTCGTTGACGGTCTTGACCAGCGACTGGAGGGTCTGGTGGAGGCGCTCCATCGTGCTCTGAGTGCTGCGCAGGCTCCCGAGACGAGTGGGGAGGCCGCTGTCGGCGTGGATCAGCTTCACCGGAGCCCTTCCTTTCGTGCGCCCCGCAGGGCTTCACCCGGCGGAGTGACTAGTTAGGAAGAGCTATCGGCAGAATTTTCCAGTAGCTTAAAGAGACTGGCGCGGGCGGAGCCGGCCTAGTACCGGCGGACGCGTTGAAGGGCAGCCTGGGTCCGGTTCCGGGCCAGCGACAGGAACGCGAAGCCCAGGGCCATCAGGGACGCGGTGGCGTACAGCGCCGCGGGGGGGACCCCCCCGCGGGCGCGCCGGGAGTAGTCGGAGAAAGCGAGCTCCTCGGCAAGCTCCTCTTCGACCTGGGCCTTCCACGCGGCGGCATGGACGAAGGCCAACTGGGTCTGCTCCTGCTCCTGATCGGCAAGGGCCCCCTGCGCCTGCGCATTCGGTTGCGTGCCGGGGATCGGCTCGGGGATCGGAGCGGGCGGAGCCGGAGGCACGACGACGATGGCAGCGGCAGGAGCGATCGGCGGCGGCACGATCGGAGCAACCGGCTCCTTCTCTTTCCTGGAGGGAACCGCGAGGGCGGGGGCGGCCTTGCACAGCACGTCGACCTCCGCGGTCGCCACCGGAACGTCGAGCACCTTCGCCTGCAGCGTCACCTTCTCCGTCGTGCGCTTCTCGCTGCGCGGGCAGTTGAAGATCACCTCGAAGTCGAGGCCCGCCGCTTCGATCGTGTCGATGCGCGGGTAGATCTCGGGCGAGACCGACTCGACGATCGCGCCTCCGCCGATCGCTTCGAGCTCGACCGGGACCTCGCGGCTCACCGCCTTCACCGTCGCGATGATCGCCGGCGCCAGGTTCATCACACCGGCCCGTCGCTCGTCCCTGACGTCGCACACGAGCGGCTCGCCGGGCGCGACGTCGGTGGTCCCGTCGCCGTCACAGTCCACCGGGGCCGGGGCTGTGGAGTCGCTCGACTCGCCGAACGCGGTGAGGTCCCTGACCGCCCGCACGTTCCCGTTCTGCCCCCACACCGCGAGGCCGATGTGGACGACGCCCTTGTTGTCGAGCGTCGCGGCCACGGTGTCCATCGGCGGCGAGGGGTGCGCGGGCGAGTTGTTGAAGGCCTCGTCGGTCATGTGGACGATCACCGGCAGCGCGTCCTTGCGGAAGCCCGCCCCCTGACCCGGAGGGACGAAGCCGGGGTCGCCCGCGCCGGTGACGGCCTGGTAGATCGCGGTCAGCTGGGACTCGGGAAGGTCGCCGCCGCCGCTGGAGACCAACGACTCGAGCGCGCGCGTGAAGGACGCGTCGGCGGGGCCGATGCTCCGGTCGAGCCGGTACGGGTAGTCGCCGGCGACGGGATCCCCGTAGCCGGGGACCGGGTAGTCCTTGTAGCTCCCGACGCCGAACTGGACGTCGATCTTCGAGCGCCCCAGCTCCTCGACGATCTCGTTCATGCCCTCGCGCAGCCCGTTGATCGTGGAGTCCATGCTGTCGGACACGTCGACGAGGAAGAAGACGTCGAGCCCGGTCGGGTGCTCCGGCAACGTCAGCCGGTACGGCACGCTGCGCGTCGACCCGGGCCTCATCTCGAGCTTCTTCCGAGGCGGCGTGAGGTTCGCGCCGGTCGTGTCGATCGGCGGAAGCGGGTCGACGTCGACGTCGGGCAGGTCCACCTCGAAGCCCAAGCCGGTGTAGCGCGCGATGTAGTCGCGCGCGTTGCCGAACACCGAGGGGTCGCGCGTCGCGTCGCTCTGGAGGTCGAAGAGATCGATCTCTTCGAGCCCGGCCGGAGTGATCTCGATCCAGTAGCTGGGCTCGACGAAACGGAAGACGGCGTTGTGCACCGACATCACCATGTCGCCCGTCGCGGCCGCGTGCGTGACCGACAACGCGGTACCGAGAGGCGTGCCCTCCGGGTACCAGGTCGACCCACCGTCGTCCGAGCGCACGTAGTCCTGCGTCTCGCCCTGATAGGCCATGAGTCGAGCGGGCTTGCCGGGGACGTGGTGGATATCGAACAAGGAGACGGGCGGCGCGAGGCGGTTGTCGAGCGCGCGCGACCGGCCCCCGTCGCCGGAGTGGAACAGTCCCGGCCCTCCCCAGAACCACAGGTCGTCGGGGTCGAGCGGGTCGACGGCCAGCGCGGCCGTCGTGATGCCGTCTCCCTGCGATCTCCTCGCCCAGCTCCCGCCACCGTCGGTCGTCGCGTAGAGCGCGTCGCCGCCGGTCCCGGGCTCGCGCAGCATCAGGTACGCGGTGTCGGGCGCGCTCGGCGCGGGCTCGATCGCCACCGCCGGTCCGCTGACGGGAGGCAACCCGTTGTCCGAAGCCCTCCACGTCTTGCCGCGGTCTCGCGTCACGATCACGTGGGGGCGGACGATCGGACCGGCCGCTTCCTCCACCACGAGATACGTGAGGTCGCTGTCGCCCTGCGGTATCGAGATCAGCTTCACCGTCGCGTTCGCCGAGGACACCGGGACGTCCAGCGAGGGGAGGAGCCCGATCGCAAAAGCCTGCTCCCAGGAGCAGCCCCCGTCCGTCGTCTCCATGACCGCGGCGCCGTTCGTCGCGAGCAGGCGCTCGGGGTTCCCCGGATCGACCGCGTACGCGGCTATCTGCGCGCCGCCCGACGGCCACCCGGGAGAGTCGATCAGCTCGTAGAACCCGTCCCTGGCCACGCCGTCGCAGCCCGGCCGGGCGGCCGCGCGGGCGAACGGGGCGAGGGTCGTGAGCAGGGCCATCAGGCCCACGAGAGCCCGGGTTCTCATCACTTGGAAAGGGTACGACGCAGGCCGGGAGGGGCCTGCGTCGCCCTGATGGCCGGAAGGGCTACTACTTGGCGGTGATCTTGTAGACGTCGAACCCGCGGGCGATGTCGTTCGAGTAGATGTACGGGCCCTTGTGGAACTTCGACGACCAGCTGCTCGAGCCGGACGGGATGAACCACCCCAGCTCCGTCACGCCGCCGGCCGGGCTCGTGTTGGCGCCGAACGTCGCCCCCTGGGGGTTGCTGATGTCGAGGTAGCGGGTGCCCGCGGAGTACCAGGAGATCGCCAGCTTCGTGGAGTCGGGCGAGATGTCGAACACGTGGCTGGTGCACGAGCCCGGGGCGGTCTGGCCCTCGGCCGCGAACACGACCTCGTTCGGCTCGTAGATCCCCTTCAGGACCAGCGCGGTCCCGTTCGTGACCTCGTAGAAGTAGAGGGCGCCGCCGGGGCACGCGTAAGTACCGCCGCCGTTCGCCTCGTCGCCGACGACGACCCACTTGCCGTCCGGCGTGAACTTCGCGTCGTGCGCGAGCTGGCAGCCCGGGCAGTTGACGGCCGAGATCAGCGTCGGGTTCTCGGGGTCGGTGGTGTCGTAGAGGTGCACGAGCGTCCGCGCCGCGGTGATCATGCGCGTGCCGTCGGCGTTGAACGACAGGTCGTGCGGCGAGTGCGTCGGGTTCGCGATCGTGGTGACGAGCGCCGGCTTCGCCGGGTTCTTGATCGACCAGATCTGGATCTCGCCGCGCGATGCCGCGCCGTCGGAGTCGGAGTTGTAGACGTAGGGCTTCGTCGGGTGCGCGGTGGTGTTGTGCGACCCGCGCGGGATCTCGGCCACGCCGATGGCCTTCGGCTTCAGCGGGTTCCTGACGTCGATCGTCATGAAGCCGGCCTTGCCGACCATCAGGCATGCGTCCGGGCCGCCCGCGGCGTCCGCGGCCTGGATGACGGTCTTGTTGTCGTGGCTGATCTGGATGTCGCCCTGATTGAGGTTGCAGGGGAGCTTCGCGACGAGCTTCGGCTTCGCGGGGTTGTCGACGTTGACCACGTTGACGCCGCCGGTGACGCCGTCCGCGACCGTGCGCGACGCGACGAAGCCGTACTCGTGCCCTGCGATGGTCGTGAACTCCATGTCGGTCCCGCTGCCCGTGTTCAGGTTCGCCACGAGCTTCAGGCCGACGCCCTCACCCTCGAGCGGCGCGCCCGAACGAGGACGTGCGCCGGCGTTCACGGACAGGACGAGGAGGGCGGAGAGGGCGGAGAGGGCGGTGACTGCGGCTGTGGTGAATCGTGTCCTTTTCATGTCCTGTCTGTTCGACGCCCTCGCATCGCTTCCTGCCGGACGGGCGCGGCTACCGCGGACGCGAAAGAGCCCCGGGGGACACCCGGGGCTCTTTGCGAAGCCTGTTGCTACTTGGCGGTGATCTTGTAGATGTCGAAGCCTCGGTTGATGTCGTTCGAGTAGATGTACGGGCCCT
>WUUC01177577.1_pt1 | contig 12025 bp, 11 predicted proteins | sample 6278441 | NCBI WGS metagenome assembly WUUC01 (sample SAMN13675441, study PRJNA597444) | soil metagenome | isolation source: soil | place: USA: Washington | collected 2017-10 | reverse complement strand
TGTACTGCCCCATGAGGTAGCGACGGGCAGTGACCAGGTCAGCCATGGCTTGTTCGCGAGCGGCGTAGAGGTCGGCGGCCGCCTCCAAGCGCAGGCTCGTCAGCCGGATATCCACGACCACCGCGACAAGCCCGTGAGGTCCTGCGACGGCGGAAATCAGCTGCCCCTCCGCGGCGAGCGCTCCGCCGGGACACAGCAGAGCGCTGGCAAGCAGGTCGGGATCGTCGAGCAGATTCAGCACCGATCGTCCAAGCGTGTCGAGTGCATCTCCTTCGGCGGAGAGCGCGGCGGCGGCCGTGTGCATGTCGTCATAGCGCGCGGTGACACCGCCGACGCCCCCAGTGACGTTCAGGTCGAGATTCACGCGAGCACCGCGCAGAGCAGGCGAGCGATCTCGGGCTGGAGATCGGTCGCGTCGACCGGGCAGAGCTCGATGACCGGCTCGCCATCGGTGTCCTCCGGTCGCAACGCGACCCAGCCAGCCGGCGTCGCCACCCACAGCAGCTGCGCCACCACCGGTTTGGTGCCGCTGTGCAGCACCACCTGAAGTGAGCCCGTCATGCCAGCGGCCAAGGCGCGTACGGATTCCTCCGTCGGGTCCGAGCGCAAGCGCGCCAGCAGGAGGTCCGGGGGCCATCTGGTGGCGTGCGGACGAGGCTCCGACCCGGCACCGGAGGGGCCCCCTGGCCCCCGGTGCAGATCGGGGACCAGCCGCTGCAGCTCGCTGCCGAGCCGGGTCGCCGGCGCCCTCGAGAACTCGAAGCGTCCCTGTTCGTCGCCCACTCGTTCGCTGACCAACCCGGCCGCGACGTTGCCCTTGACCGCGTGCCAGCCGCGCCGGTCCAGAGCGTCGCGGTGGTGGACCCGGGTCACCACGATGAGCTCGGCCGCCACGAAGCAGGCGAGCGTCGCGGTCACCGCGGGATGCACGTCGCCGTGGTGCTCCCCTGCCGGCCCCCTCGAAGCGCCGGGCGGGCCAAGAACACCGAGGGCACGCATTCGGTCCTGCGCGCGCGCTTGAGCGAGCCGAGCAGCGTCGTCGCCGTCTTCAGCGCAACCTGGTCGAAGGACCGGTCGCATGTCCTGCGGGAGGTCGCCAACGCCACCGAGCTTCCACAGCAGATGTACATCATCGGCGCACAGCGGTAGCCGGGACCACATGGGGTCCGGGCCAGGCGTCGTGCCGTCGCCGGCGGGTGGGCCGATGTTCACAGGCGTACACCGCCGCGACGCAGGGTGTTGGCCACCTCGAGCCAGTCCAGGTCCCCCGATGTCGGCAGCGCGGGGAGCCGCAGACCGGTCGAGCCGGGGACCCGCACCGACGCGATCTCCACGCCCGCAACCATGACCGCGGTGAGGCCGCGCGCCGCCGCGCGCTCCACCTCGGCCGTGGCTTCACCGACCCACCCGAGCACCGCCGCCTGCGCCGCGCGGATCAGCGCCAGTGCCTCGCGGACCGCTCGGGCCTGCTCGTCGAGCCGATCCGCCGCCTCGTCGAGTCGGCTGGCAGCGCCCTCAAAGTGCCCGATCCGGTTTTCCACCTCGGCGATGAAGCGCTCGCGGGCCACCGAGTGCCAGCTCGCGGCGTGCGCGGCGGCGCGGGCGCGAATCGCACGGTCGCGGACCTCCTGGGCATGGTCGCGGACCTGGCGCCCCAGCCGCTCGAGCTCGCTGGGGTCCCCGTAGGACGTCATCGCCGCCACCTTTCGGCGGCTCGTTGTCGCGCCGCCGCCCGCCATCCGCCGGTAATGCAATGATCAAGAGGCGTCAGCTTAGGAAGGCTCGGCCCGGCGTAGGGAACGTCATACACAGGCGATCCGGCGCCCGCATCAGCGGCAGGTATGGTGGGGTTACCGTGACGCCACCAGTGCGTCGCATCTCGCGCGGGCGAGCCAGCCCGCGGGTCGCCAATGTGTGTCGTGCTCCGTCAGGGGCGCCGTCAGCCTGGACCGTGGTTAGCCAGCGCTGTGCCGCGCTTCTCGTGTCGCGCCGCAAGATCGTCACTGATCGATCGCACGCGGCCACCGATACATCGGAGTTCTCTGTTGTCCAGCCTGCCCACCCGCCATGCCTTCGCCCCGTCCTCGCTCGCGCCCCGCAATATCCGAGCCTCCCGCAGCGACCCCCGGCGGGCCGGATCCGCGCCCCGACCCGGTTCGGCCGGCATGGACGCGCTCGAACGGGCCCTGTCCGCCGTGGCCCTCGATGCGCCTTCGGCCGCCACCAGGTTCTCGGCGCTCGCGCTGCCAGAGCGCCTCGTCACGGTGCTGGCCCGTCGTGGACTGCACGCGCCGTTCGCGATCCAGGCCCGCGCCATTCCCGACGCCCTGGCTGGGCGCGACATCCTCGGCCGGGCGCAGACCGGCTCGGGCAAGACCCTTGCCTTCGGCTTGCCCATGCTGGCCCGACTCATCGGCGGGCCCCGCAGGCCGGGCTTGCCGACCGGGCTGGTGCTGGTCCCGACCCGCGAGCTCGCCGAGCAGGTCAAGGATGCCATCGCGCCGCTGGCGCACGCCCTGGACCTGAGGGTCACCGCGATCTACGGCGGCGCGTCGATGAAGAAACAGGTCAACGCGCTGCGCCGCGGCGTGGATATCGTCGTCGCGACCCCCGGCCGGCTCACCGACCTGATCGGGCAAGGCGAGTGCTCCCTCGGGAACATCCGCATCTCGGTTGTCGACGAGGCCGACTACATGGCCGACCTCGGATTCCTGCCCGCGGTCACCGAGCTGCTCGACCAGACGCCGGGCGACGGCCAGCGCATGTTGTTTTCCGCGACCCTCGACCGCGGCGTGGACCGCCTGGTCACCCGCTTTCTCACCAACCCGGCGCTGCACGCCGTCAGCCCCGCGGCCCCACACGTCGCCACGATGGACCACCGTGCCTTCACCATGCACGCCGGTGACAAGGGCGCGGTGGCCGCCGAGATCGCCGCCCGGCCGGGCCGCACGCTGTTCTTTGTGCGGACCAAGCACGGCGCGGACCGGCTGGCCCAGCAGTTGCAGCAGTCGGGAGTCGACGCCGCGGCCATCCACGGCGATCTCACCCAGAACGCCCGTCGTCGCGCGTTGGAGGCCTTCTCCGGCGGTCATTCCCGCGTGCTCGTGGCGACCGACGTCGCCGCCCGGGGCCTGCACGTGGACGACCTCGACCTGGTGGTGCACTTCGACCCGCCGGCCGACCACAAGGACTACCTGCACCGCTCGGGCCGCACGGCGCGGGCCGGCGCCGACGGCGTCGTGCTCTCCTTGGTGGTCCCGGCCCAGGTCCGCGAGGTGTCCCGCCTGCACGAGCGGGCCGGGGTCAGCGCGAAGACCCATGCGGTGACGCCCGGCCATGCAGCGGTGCGGGAGATCGCCACCTCGGGTACGCCCATCATCCCCTCCACGCCGGCCCCGCGACCGGTGTCGGACCGCCCGCGCCGGCCCGGCGGCTACCCGGGTGGTCGCGGCAGCGGTCCTGACTACGCCGCACGGCGTCGCCCGACCGGCCGCACCCGCTTCACCGCAGCCCGTCCCGCCTGACCGGGCTTGATCAACGTCAACTGGGCCGCCCCGGGGGAGAAGATTGGTGACGTCAATCCCACAGCGATTCGGCGCGTAGGGCCGCTGCACGCAGCGGTGCCGCGTCGACGTCGGTGAATGTCTCAGGCACATCACGATCGGGCCACGCGCACGTCACGCGAAGCAATCCAGGCGGGGGAAGCGGCCATAGCCAGATTTCACGGCTCCACATGTCCCCCCAGGCGAAGGGACGCGCGAGTCCCTCAAGAACGGGCTGCTCCGGCAGCCACGACGAGCTGTCCTCACCATCGGGCACACCGGCAGCCCCAGGTGACTCGTCAAGAGTCGTGACGCGACGGCCGTCTGATAGCTCGACGCCCCAACGCAAGCCTTGCGGATCGAGGCGAGCGTCAACCTGTCCTCTGCCGTGCGCCTCGTTGAGGTGGGCGAAGAGCCTGGTGCGCGCCTCTGGCCCCGTCTCACGAACGCGGATGACAAGGCGCATTATTACGCCCTCTTGATATGCGCGGGCGCCTTCCAGTGTGAGCGCTGTTGAGGCAGAACGCCCTATTTCTAACGACAGCGCAGTGACGCCGGGACACTGATGCCACGGCGGCCCAGCCCACACCGGATCTGCAGAGAGCGCCTCATCGTCCTCCCCGCCGATGATCGGGCGGTCAATCGGGTCGGGATCAGACGGCTGCATGGGCACAGTGCCTCCTCGAGAGCGGTCGTGCCTCCGGCTCGCTTTCATGATCGATGAGGATAATGCTGCCCTAACAGCCACAATCCTCTCCGATCATGAAAGTGCCGGGCACAAACGCGGGGGTCTGGGGTCGCCACGGCTCAGTCCGACGCGAGCGTGGCGAACACGACGAGGTTGTGCAGGTAGCGGCCGGCCGCACGGTCGTAGGGACCGTCGCAGGTGATCAGACGCAGCTCCACGTCCGGCGTGGGGCCGTAAACCTCGGCGGTGGGGAATCCTTCCTGCGGCACGGAGATTGACCGGTCCACCGCGAAGACCGCGGTGCTGGCGTCGGCGCGGGTGACCTCGATGCGGTCCCCGGGACGCAGTTCGTCGAGCCGGGCGAACACCGCCGGGCCCTGCGGGGAGTCGACGTGGCCGAGCACCACAGCTGGCCCCTGCTGGCCCGGCGCCGGGCCGGCGGAATACCACCCGGGCACCTGCCACCGCGCGGGTGCCTCGATCTCGCCGCCGGCACCCAGGCCGACTCGGTCCACTGTGGACTGGACGCCCAGCGCGGCGATGGTGAGGGCGATGGGTTCGGGGGCGTCGGCGGCGCCAGGGCCCACTGCAGGGGGCCCTGGTACCGCGGTGAAATCGCCGGAGATGCCCGTCGGATGTGTGCCGCTGTGCTCACTCGCGGAGGCACCCCGCTGGCCCGGCTGCGCCGACGTGACGGACAACGCGATCAGCGCCACGGACAAGACCGCCAACAGCACCCCAGCCGCGCGGATGGACCAGTCCCGGCGGGACAGGACCGCACCGCGCGGGCGGCTCACCGGGTGGGGAGGGGGGACCGGCGCAGCAGCGCACCCGCCCCGGCGAGGGCAATCAGCGCGAGGCACGCGTACCAGGGGGTCAACGGCTGCGGGGGACCGTAGCCGGTGTCGGCCCCGCCGGCCGGCATCTGGCTCATGCCGGTGCTGTCGACCAGGGTGCGTACGGTGAGGCCGACGACGGGGTCATCGAGGACGAGCAACGTGGCGACGCTCCCCGCGGGGAGGTCGACGTTTGCGGTGACCGGCTGCCCGCCACCGGTCGAGGTGATCTCGATCGTGCGCTGGCCCGCGGGCACGTCGGTGTAGGGCGCGGCCGTCCCGAACGCCGTGTCCTGCGCGACGGTCACGCCCTCAGCGGTCGCGACGTCGAGCGCCGGCGCCGCCGTGGCGGCCTGAATGAGCCGGACCCGGGCATGGCCCGGAGGCGGAGGAACGCGCTCGTCGGCGAACACCTTCGCCGTGAGGTCGGGGTTGCGCCCCAGCGCGACGATCGTGTAGCAGTCGCCCGAGGCGACCTGGATCGACGCGGTCAGCACCGGCGCCGTGTCCGGCGGGCTGCCGGCCGGCACCATGGAGACGGTGTAGAAGCCCACGGGCACCCGCTGGAAGTCCGAGACGGTGCCGAAGGTGACATTTTCGAGCACGACCTCCGGCTCCGCCGCGTCGAAGGAGGACAGCCGGATATCGGTGCCGGGCGTGTCCGGCGACAGGTGCGCCAATCGGAGCCATCCCGTGCCTGTGCTGGTCTCGGCGGCCGAGGCCGGCGCGGCACCCAAGCCGGTGACCAGAGCCAGGGCCGTGATCAGTACTGCGAACAGGGAGGCAAACCTTCTCATGCGGGCTCCTTGGAAGGGGTGGGGTCACGTGGGCAGCGGTCCGGCGGGGATGGCATCGGCGAGGAAGTCCACGGGCGCGTCGGCGGCGATGTCGAAGCTGATGACGAGTGCGCCCTCGGCCGACGCGGCCGACGCCGGAGCGAAGGGCGCCTGTTGCCCGTCGAGCCAGCTGCGCAACGCCGCGCCGGGCGCCGTGCCCTCCGGCGCCTGACCGTCGACCGCGGTGATGGTCACGGTGCGACGCAGGCCGGACTCTTCGCCCGCCCCGGCCGGGAAGTCGGCAATCGTCAGCTCATGCCGATCGGCGGCGGCGGCCAGCAAGACAAGCAGCCGCGGGTCCACAGCCCCCTCGTGCAGCAGCCTGCGAGCCTCCGGGGTCGCCACCAGCCGCGGGTTGCGGGCGAGCTGCGCGCCGGCCGCGGCCTGGGCCTCCCGGCGCGCCTGGACGACCTCTCGCCCCCTCGGCTCGAGGCGGCGCACCTCGATCTGCCTCGGCTGGGCACCGAAGCTCGCCAGCAGGCTCGAGGACTCGATCGCCTCGGACACGGCGGCGTCAGCGGAGCTTCTGAGCCCCTCGGTGCTCACGAGGTAGTCGTAGTCACGCCACACCAGGTCCGTGGCACCGGCGCCGTCCACTGCGGCGTGCTGGACGGGAGAACCGACGCGCTCGAACTCGGCGTCCACGTCGGCGTCGGTGAGGACCGTAGACCCGCTCGGCAGGTTGGCCGTGACCCACTGCGCAGCTGCACTCACCCGTTCTGGGCCAAGCGAGCTCGCGGATCCGGGCGGTGCCTGGGTCGCCGACTCGTCCCCACGCCCCCAGGAGCCGATCACGACGGCCACCACCGCCACCGCGGCCAACGCACCCATCGCCGCCGCGATAACCGCTGTTCGTCGCACGGTACGGGGATGCGAAACTCGCTGCTCACCCGCCGCTACGTTGCGCTGCGATTCGCTACTCTCCGTGATGGCTTCGTCACGACCGAGCCTGCCCATCCGGCGGTGCCGTCCTCGAGCCATCGCGACTGCGTCCCCTTGTTCGCGCGTCGGTGATCCCCACGGGCCGACCGCGCATGCCACGGGTATCGTACGGGTCTAAACGTAGAGTGATGTTTCCGCTCGATCACCCGAACCGCGGCTGCGCTAGGCCGGTGGTGAGCGCGGTGCCGTTATTGGGCTCCCGCGGCCGTAGGGGAGCGCGGGATGCGTGCCTCCCGCCGGGTCAATACGACGTGGGTAACGACGCCGCGACGGCCTTGCTCGTCATCGACATCCCGCAGTGATCATGCAGTCCGTCACCGCGGCGCGGGGTCACGGCAGCGTGGAGAACACGTATCGCTCGATGCTCGCCGCCTGCTCGGGCGGGACGTCGGAGAAGCACACGACGACCTGGCCGCTTTGACGCACAGCCTGAACCCAGCCGGAGAGCTCCAGCTCGGTGTCACTGCCCAGACGCAGCACGATGGTGGTGGCGTCGCCGGCGACCAGCGGCGGCGCCGCGGGTGGACCCGTGGGTCGGCACGGCGCCAGGGCCACCCGAGCGCCGGACAGGGACAGATCCAGGGTTCGCCCCGCGATCACCGTGGCCGCACCGTCGGGCAGGGTCAGCGTGACGTCCATCTGGGCGTCGGCCCGCACACTGGTCCGCCGACTCTCCCGGGCCGCGACCCGCCCGGTCAGCAGGACGGTGTGCTCACCGGTCCCACGCTGGGCGCGTGCGCTCAAGACCACCGTGTCACAACCGCCCCGCATGGTGGCCCACACCGGGAGTGCCTGCCCGTGCGCGTCCGACGGGGTGATATCCACGAACGCCTCGACCGCCTCGGGGCGAGTGCCGTCCCACCACAGGAGCGTCCCGGACAGGATGCGCGCAACGCCCGCCGGCACGATGACCACCGAGGAGCCAGCGCCGGGGTTCCCCGCGTGCAGCGTGGCGTGCGCGGGCGTGGGTGGGGGCGAATCGTCCATTCGCCACCGTAGGCACCGCCGCGCCGCCACGTCCGCCGACTTGGGAGCGCGAGGCGCGAAACCTTGAGGCAGGAAGCGCCCAAAAGGGCCGATCCTGCCTCGAAGTTTGGTAAGGCTACTGGCCAGGTGCATCCGGAAGGGTGCCGACGCGCCTGCTGACGCCTATCGTGTGGTGGCCCACGCAGACTAAGTGAGGAACTCGATGCCCGCTGACGGCGGCTGGCCGCGACGACCCAACCGACCAGATCCGGGCCAGGACGCGCGCGATCCGGCATTCGGGCCACAGGGCCGGTCGCCGGGGATTAGCGTCGTTGCACCGGGCGTGCGGACGCTTCCGGCTGGCGGTCCACCGGCGGGGGTTCAGATGGTCAGCGCCAAGGTCGGCCGCCTCGTCCGCGCCCTGGTGTCCGCTGTATGCGCGCTCCCCCTGGTCGGTCTGGGCGCCGTGCCCGCTGCCGAATCAGCCCCCGCGGCCACCGGCAGCCTGGCCCCGACCAGCACGCTGACTCCCGCCCGCGGCTGTGTGTGGCTCACCCCCGGCATGAACGGCATCAAGGTCAAGATCGTGCAGACCCGCCTGGGTCTGCCGGCCTCGGCCTGGGAGACGATGGACGAGGTGACGATAGGGGCCGTACGGGCGTTCCAGCGCTCGGTCGGCATCGTCCCCGACGGAGTGGTAGGACCCGAGACCTGGCGGGCGATGGGGTTCTGGGAGGACTTCTGCTTCGACCGCTACCAGGCGTCCATCGAGTTGCCCCTCTCGGCTGACCCGCAGGAGCGCATCGAGCAGATGATCGCCCACGCCCAGGGCTATCTGGGTGAGGAGTACGTCTGGGGAGGCGCCGGCCCGAAGGGTTACGGCGTCGACTGCTCCGGCATGGTCTTGCAGGCGCTCTATTCCGCTGGGCTGGACCCGCAGCCGATCAGCGTCGACGCGCACGTGCTCCCCGACTACCGCACCAGCCTGGAGTTCTATCACCACCCTGCGCTGGCGCACGCGCCGCTGGCGGACGTACGGCGCGGTGATCTCGTGTTCTGGCGCAGCAAGTCCACCGGGCGGGTCAACCACATGGCGATCTCCCTCGGGGGCGACGAGATCATCGAGGCGGTCGAGCCTCGGGTCCACCTCGCCGTGACGGGCGACCGGGCGACGCAGGTGATGATGCCCGAGGTCATCCGCCCCTTCCCGGACGCGGCGCAAAGTCGGGCCGCGACGGCCGGGCGGCTCACCGTCACGCCGCCGGCCCGTCCGTGAGCGCGGGCGGGCGGTCGACTCGGGTCAACTGCGCCCGGCTCGCCGTGCTGTCGGTGATTTGTCTACTGGGCGGGGGTATCGCCGCGGGCCCTGCCAGAGCGGAATCGACCGTGTTGACGGAGATCCGCCGCTTCGACGTCCCCGCCTCGACCAGCCAGATCGTCGTCGCGCACGCCGACGACTTCGTCACCTCCTACGCCACGGTGGAGACCTTCGAACGCGTGGACGGCACCTGGCGGCGCGCGTTCGACCCGATGGCGGCTCGCTTCGGTGCCGCCGGGTCGGTGCCCGGCGAGCAACGGGTGCAGGGCTCCCACCAGACGCCCGCCGGCATCTATACCATCCCCAGCGGCTTCGGCCACCTGGGTTCACCGGGAGGTGCGCTGCCGTGGCGGGTCGTGGACGGCGACGACTACTGGGTCTATGACCGCACCGATCCCGCGACCTACAACACCTACCAAACCTCCCGTACGCCGCAGGCGCGCTGGCGTACCTCCCGGGCCGAGCACCTGCGTGACTACCCCACCCAGTACGCCCATTCGCTCATCCTGGGCTTCAACCTGCCCGGCGGCCCGGTGCCGGTGGACGTCACCGCGGGCGGCGGCATCTTCCTGCACGTCAACGGAAGCGGCGCGACCGCCGGCTGCATCTCCCTGGCCGCACCGGACGTGGCGGCAGTGGTGCGGTGGCTAGATCCCGTCGCAGATCCGCGGATCGTCATCGGCCCCCGGGCCTGGCTCGCCGAAGGAGACCGGTCGCTGATCGATGCAACCCCGACCGGTCCCCGCCCGAGCGCCATCATGGCCTGGTGGAAGGCGCTGGGCGCGGAGGCGTCGTTCCTGGGCCCGGACGGCCCGGTGGAGTACGCAGTGCCCGGCGGCGCCGCACAGGACTTCCCCGGCGGCCGCATCTTCTGGTCGACAGGCACCGGCGCACGCTCGGTCCGCGGCGAGATCCTGACCACCTACGCCGCGCTCGGCGCGACCGCGACCCCGCTGGGCTTTCCGGTGTCGGATCAGGGTGTGGCGCGCGACGGCGGGGCGTACAGCCTGTTCAGCGGCGGCAAAATCCTGTGGCACCCGGAAACGGGCGCGCATCGGGTGTGGGGCGCGATCGGGGTGGCATACGACCAGGCCGGGGCCGAGAACGGTGACCTGGGTTATCCGTTGGGCGGGGAGAGCGCCGGAGACGGCGTCGCGGCGCAGCGCTTCGCCGGTGGGACGCTGACCTGGGACGCGGCCACCGGCGCCGTCACCCGCAGCTGACCCAGCACGTCCTTCTCGTGGGCCAGTAGCCACCGTTTGCGATCGATGCCGCCGCCGTAGCCGGTGAGTGAGCCGTCCGCCCCGATCACCCGGTGACAGGGCACGACGATCCCGATGGGGTTGCGCCCGTTGGCGGCGCCGACCGCCCGGGCGGCCGACGGTCTCCCGATGGCCACGGCCTGCTTGGCGTAGGTCCACGTCTCGCCGTACGGGATGTCGCGCAGCGCCATCCAGACTTCCCGCTGGAAATGGGTGCCTCGTGGTGCCAACGGGACGTCGAAATCCCTGCGGGTACCGGCGAAGTACTCCTCCAACTGGGTGGTCACCTCGGCGAAGGGGCCGGGATCCGTGCGAAGCCAGGGATCGAATGGAGCGAAGCGCATCTCCCCGCGGAAGAGCAGGTGCGTCAACGCACCGTCCTGGTCGGCAACGAGATCAAGCGAACCGACAGGTGAGTCGATTGCGGTGGTCCAGGCGAGATCTTCGAGAGTCACAACCCCAGTCTCGTCGTCGCCGCCGCCGTACGGCTAGCGGAAATCGGACAAGGACACCGCGCTGTCCGATTTCCGCTAGCCATCGGGGTCAACCGCGGTCAGGGTGAAGCTGTGGCTCGCCTCACTGATGACCCTGAGCAGTGCTATCGCTTCATGAGAAGTCGGGATACCCGGTTCGACGGGCGGTTCTATGTGGCCGTCACGTCGACGGGGATCTACTGTCGACCGTCGTGTCCGGCCCGAACGCCGAGGTTTGAGAACTGTCGCTTCTATCCGTCGGCGGCCGCTGCGCTGGGCGCTGGTTTCCGGGCCTGCAAGCGGTGCCGCCCCAACGTGTCCCCCGGCGCCCCGGAGTGGGTCCAGCGGGCCGACCTCGTGGCCAGGGCCATGCGGCTGATCGCCGATGGCGTCGTCGACCGCGGCGGGGTAAGCGCATTGGCCGCCCGTCTGGGCTACTCCCCGCGGCAGCTGCATCGGGCGCTGACAGAGGAATTGGGCGCCGGTCCGCTCGCCCTGGCACGGGCGCAGCGAGCGCAGGCCGCACGCACGCTGATCGAGTCCACCTCCCTGTCAATGACCTCCATCGCCTTTGCCGCTGGCTTCGATTCCGTCCGTCAGTTCAATGACACCGTCAGGGAGGTGTTCGCATCGACACCGACGGACTTGCGTCGGCGGGTGCGTCCGGGGACCGCTACGTCGGCGTCCACGGTGCGGCTGCGGCTCGCCGTTCGCCGTCCATTTCACATCGGAGGCCTGTTCGGGCATCTCGCCGCCACTGCGGTCCCCGGCCTTGAGGAGTGGCGCAACGGTGCGTACCACCGCTCCATGGCGCTCGAGTACGGCCCGGCCGTTGTGGCGCTGCGCCCGGCCGATTCCCACGTGGAGGCCACGTTGACGTTGGCCGATCACCGGGACCTGGTGAGCGCGGTGGCTCGGTGCCGTTGGTTGCTCGACCTCGACGCGGACCCGACCGCTATCGACGCCGGACTCGCCGAGGACCCGCTCCTGCGTGCTGCCGTCGAGGCCCAACCCGGGCGGCGCGTGCCGCGCTGCGTCGACGGTGACGAGCTGGCGCTGCGCATCGTTGTGGGGCAACAGGTGTCGACCAAGGCGGCTCGGCTCCTGACGAGTCGTCTCGTGACCGAAGTTGGCATGCCGCTGCCGGCGGCGCTGATCGAGG
>WUUC01168135.1_pt1 | contig 12026 bp, 7 predicted proteins | sample 6278441 | NCBI WGS metagenome assembly WUUC01 (sample SAMN13675441, study PRJNA597444) | soil metagenome | isolation source: soil | place: USA: Washington | collected 2017-10 | reverse complement strand
GGTGTTCGGTACGTTCCGCGCTGCGCACCGGACATAGGTGATCGGGGCCGTCGGAGTGCTCTCCAGGGCCATGAGGTAGACCATCCGAGCACTCGAAGTGCTCCAGGGCGGATCCGGAAGGAGCAGCCGGGCGGTTGGAGTGCTCCGGTGGCGGGAGCTGGGTCGAGCTGGGCGGTCGGGTGATTGGAGCGACGGTTGAGCGGCGCTCTGTACCGTTGCTCTCGCAGACCGGCAGGCCCAATGACCGATCCGCTAGCGGCGCGAGTCACGAGGGATCACCCCTCGTCTCACCCTGTTCACGAGTCGTGTCAGCTCTGGCGAGGACGCGCGAGCGACCTCCCCCACGCGCCGCGAGAAAGACCCGGGGGGGCGTGTCTTTCTCGCGGCGTTTCCCGTGAAGAGAGAGGGGAGCGCTTCAGCGCTTCTTCTTCTTGGCCTTTTTGCCAGCCTTCTTGGAGGCTTTTTTGGACGCCTTCTTGGCGACCTTGCCAGCCTTCTTGGAGGCCTTCTTCGACGCCTTCTTGCTGACCTTGGCGACCTTGCCAGCCTTCTTGGAGGCTTTCTTCGACGCCTTCTTGCCGGCCTTGGCGACCTTGCCAGCCTTCTTCGACGCCTTCTTGGCGACCTTGCCAGCCTTCTTGGAGGCCTTCTTCGACGCCTTCTTGCCGGCCTTCTTCTTGGTCTTCTTGGCGCGAACTTCGGCCTTCGCCTCTTCGATCACGTCCTCGGCGCTCGAATCTTCGTCGTCCGATGCCTGGGCCGCCGACGCCTTCTTCTTGGCTTTCTTGGAGGCGCGGTTGAAGCGACGGGTCACGGGCTCGTCTTCGGATGTTTCCTCTTCTTCATCCTCCGACTCGTCCTCGTCCTCGTCCTCGTCCTCGTCTTCATCGGCGTCCTCGGACGCGTCTTCGACTTCCTCCTCCTCATCGGTGGAGCTGGCGCTCTCCTCTTCCTCGGATTCGTCCTCGTCGTCGGACTCGTCCTCGTCTTCGTCCTCTACGGATTCGTCTTCGTCCTCATCTTCGTCGGGCACTTCGTCACCTCCATCAGGCCTGCCGAGGGCGCCATCGCGGCGCCGCTCGAGGGTTTCTTTGATCTTGGCTTCGAGCTCGGCAAACTCGAACGGCTTGTCGATATAAGCATCTGCTCCGTAGAGCGGAGACGTGAGCTCGTTCAGACTCTCGCCGATACCTGTCAGCATCACCACACCAGTGTGGGCCAGCGACACCGACTCGCGAATCTTCTTACAGACCTCCCAGCCACTCATGCCGGGCATCATCACGTCGAGCACGACGGCATGCGGCAGGTGCTCGTGTGCCAATTGCCAAGCCATGTCTCCATCGGACGCCTCCAGGACCCGGAAGCCCTTGGAGCGGATGTACGCGCTCAATAGCGCGAGCATGCTTGGCTCGTCGTCGGCGACGAGCACGAGAGTGTCTTCGTTTTTTGACATGATCCTACTTTCGCGAAGGCGGGGCGTATTCGAAACCAGGTCGCTTTTACGGTCAAGGACTGTGTTGGACGGCCCACGCCGCGATCTCGGGTTTCGTGTGGCGATAGTGGCGAGATGCTCACGGTCCACTCTCGCGTCCACGCCAGCAGCCATCAACCGCTGACGTGGCGCGTTCGCAAGCGCCACTCGAGACGGCATAGACTCTCGCCTTCGAAGTTACAATCGCGTCCTGCGGCGCTTTCGGAGCACGCCGCCCCCCATGGCTCCTCGCAATGCTCGCAGCGCCGAGCCATGGGAGCCCATCGCTGTCGCCATGAGCTCGGCTCGCCGCGGTTTCTGGCTGTCGACGAAGCGCCGATGGCAACGAGGAAGGGGCGTCGGGCGCCGCTCCCGAGCGCCGTTGACAGCGTCGGGAAAAGGATCCTTAGTTGTTGAAATGTAATGGAATTTATGCGAAGCCAGAAATCGCGGTTAGGCGGGATGAATCAGGCTACGCTTAGCTCATGAGTGTTGGGCCGACGACGGGGCAGTTCCAGCGGCTCTCCCGCGCGGCCGTCGTCGCTTCCCGTCGCCAGCGGCTCAATGCCGCCCTGCGTCGGCTCGTTCGGCTCTTGCCGGTGCCGCTCGTTTACGCCGCGTTCGCACTCGGGCTCATCCGCTGGCTCGAGCCATCCGCCGCCGCAACGCGGCTGATCGGCGCGGGTTTTCTGGTGGCTTGCCTCGTGCCCGTCGTTGGCGTCGTTTCGAGCTGGCTACGCCGCCGCTCGGCGTTTGCGGGGGCGCTCGCGTTGGATCGGCATCACCAGAGCGCCGACCGTATCACCAATGCGCTCACGTTTTCGAAGCTCGCGCCGGCGGACCAGAGCCCTTTTATGCAAGCGGCGATCGCCGATGCGCTGGCGGCCGTGGAACGCCCGAACGCGGCGGCGGCCGTACCGTTCGAGCTGCCGCGCGGAGCCGGCTGGAGCGTGGCACTGGTGCTCGCCATCGTGGCAGCGAGTTTCATAAAGCCCCACCCACCCGAGGCGCCCGTACCGCTCCCCGCGGCGTTTCCGATGGAGCCCGTGCTGCTCGCTGCAGACGACCTCTCACTCTTGAGAGAGGCGGTGCGCGAGTTTCAGAGCTCGGATTCGAGCCCCGAGCTGGCCGCCGCCGTGACGGAGTTCAACCGCCTGGTGGAGGACATGGCCGAGCGCCGGCTCGATCGCCGAGAGTTATTTCGGCGTCTCGCGGACATCGAACGTTCGCTGCAGACAGGGCCCGAGGCCGACGAGGCGCTCGAGGAAGGGCTACGAAACCTCGCCGATCAGCTCGACCAGAGCGCCCTGTCACGCCCCATCGCGGACGCACTGAAGGCGCAACGGCTCGCTGATGCGGAGCAGGCCATGCGTGAGTTGGCCGAGAGGCTGGCACGTCAGGAAGATAAGGTGGACCCGGCGGAGCTCGAGCGTCTGCGCAAGGCGCTCGACGCGGCGTCGACGGACGCGGGCGGCCGTGTGGAGCGCCTCGAGCAGATGCGGCGCGAGCTGGAGGCCGCCGAGCGGCGCCTCCTGCAGAAGAAGAACGCGAAGCCGGGCGAGAACACCCCCGCCGAGCAGGCCGAGCGCGAGCGTCAGAAGCGCCGGCTCGATAAGCTCGACCGCGACATTTCGAACGCCTCGCAGCAGCGAGAGCAGCTCAGCAAGCTCGACCAGGAGCTGCAGAAGGCCGCCCAGGACCTGATGAAGGAGATGGGCAAGAGCGCCGAGCACCTGAAGTCGGGCGCCGAGGACATGAACCGCATGGCCCGCCAGAAGCTCTCCCAGCAGGAGAAGCAGGAGCTGAAGCGCCAGCTCGAGGAGCTGCGCGAGCTGCTCCGGCAGGGTGGTGCCGGGCGCGAGCAACACCTGAAGCGGCTGCAGCAGTTTGCCGAAAAGGCGCGCGGCAAGCCGGGGGAGGGATCACCCGAAGAACAATCGGGCAAACGCGGCAGCGCCGGTCAGAATGGCCCGCCGCGGCTGACCCTCGGTCCGGGTGGCACACCCTTGCCAATGCCAGGCGCCGGCAGACCCGGCGGCGGCAGCGAGCGCCCAGGGTCCGGGGACAGCCCCGCTGGCGGCAAAGAAGCTGGCGCCGGCAGCTCGCCCGAGATCAAGGGTGAGGCAACGAGCCTCGACGGTACGACGGAAGACGTGACGGCGGCGGCGGTCGACACCGGCCAGGGCGCGGCCTCGAGCGAGGTGGTGTATGGCGCAGCAGAGCGGGGTTTTACCGGCAGCCGCTACCAGAAGGTGTACACACAGTATCGTACCGTGGCCGAAGACGTGCTTCAGCAAGACACGATCCCCGCTGGTTACGAGTTCTACGTGCGCCGTTACTTTCAGCTGATCCGCCCGCGGACGGCCGACTAACGTCCCCGTCTCGGGGAGCACCGGGAAATATTGTCGTCGCGAACAGCGTCCTAACATCAGGTAAGCCGTAGGCAGCACCATGAGTGACACACGTGAGGTCGAGCAGCAGTCCGAACGTTTCAGAAACAAGCTCGGCACGCTGCGCGAGGAAATAGGCCGGGTCATCGTCGGCCAGCGCCTGGTCATCGACGGCGTGCTCACCTGTATGCTGGCGGGGTCACACGCGCTGCTCGAGGGTGTGCCCGGGCTCGGCAAGACCATGCTGGTGCGCACCCTGGCCCGGACCATCGGGCTCAGCTTTTCGCGCATCCAGTTCACTCCGGACCTGATGCCGGCCGACGTGATCGGAACGACGGTCATCGACGAGGCACAAGGCGGCGGCCGGGCCTTCGAATTCCGTCCGGGCCCCATCTTCGCCAACATCGTGCTGGCGGACGAGATCAACCGGGCCACGCCCAAGACCCAGAGCGCGCTGCTCGAGGCGATGCAGGAGCGCAGCGTGACGGTCGGGCGCAAGACACACGAGCTGGATCGGCCGCACCTCGTGCTCGCCACCCAGAACCCGCTCGAAATGGAGGGCACCTATCCGCTGCCGGAGGCCCAGCTGGATCGATTTTTCTTCAAGCTGCACGTGCCTTTCCCGGCTCGGGACGAGCTGCACCAGATCCTGACGCGCACGACCACCGACCACACGGCGGAGGCCCGTACCGTGCTCAGTAAAGAGGAGCTACTCGAGTTCCAGGCGCTGGTGCGTAAGGTGCCCGTCGCGGAGCACGTCCAGGACTACGCCGTGCGGCTGTTGCTCGCGACACGCCCCGAGGCGCCGGACGCGCCGGCGGGCGTGCGGCGCTTCGTGCGGGAGGGCGCTTCGCCGCGTGGTGCCCAGGCGGTGCTGCTGGCGGCGAAGATTCGCGCCCTGATGTCGGGGCGCTTCGCCGCGGCTCTGGAGGACGTGCGTGCCAGCGCCCTGCCGGCGCTCCGCCACCGCGTGCTGCTCAATTTCGAAGGCGAGGCAGAGGGCATCAAGACGGATACGGTGCTTGAAGAGATCCTGAAGGCCCTACCCGAGGGGTGAGCGCGGTCCGGTAATGTTACAAACGCTGAAACGAGCCCTCGGCCTCGAGCGGCCTGCCTCACCGGGGCGGGGCAAACCCAGGGCTATCGGCTCGCGTTCGTTGCTGTTTGACGACGAGTTTCAGCGCAAGCTCGAGACCCTGGCGCTGGTCAGCCGCCGGGTGTTCGCGGGCCGCATGCGCGCCGAACGCCGCTCGAAGAAACAAGGCAGCGGCGTCGAGTTCGCCGACCATCGCGCGTACGCGCCGGGGGATGACTTCCGTTTCGTGGACTGGAACGTATACCAGCGGTTCGGGCGCCTGCTGGTGCGGCTCTATGAGGAAGAGGAGGACCTGAGCATCTACCTGATCGTGGACTGTTCCGCCTCCATGGGCTTCGGCTCTCCCAGCAAGTTCGATCAGGCGCGGCGTCTGTGCGCGGCGCTGGCTTACGTCGGCCTCGCCAATCTGGATCGGGTCACCGTGGTCGGCGCGAGCGACCACGCCGGCGCATTGATGCCCGCCACACGGGGCAAGAACCGCATCTTCAAGGTTTTCCATTTCCTCGAGCAGCTGGAGGCGAGCGGGGTGACCAACCTCGAGACCAGCCTGAAGACCTTCGTCGCTCAGCACAAACGCCGCGGCCTCGCCATCCTGCTCAGCGATCTGTACGACCCCGCCGGCTTCGAGAACGGCATCAACGTGCTGCGCTACAACAAGTTCGAGCCGTACGTGCTGCACATGGTCGAGCCCGGCGCTTCCTTCGCCGGCCAGGAGGGCATCGTCGGGGACATCAACGTCTTCGACTGCGAGACCGGAGAGGAACGCGAGGTCACCGTCACCGAGCAGGTGCTGCGCAGCGTGCGCGAGGCCCATCGCGAGTACGACGCCGCCATCCAGCGTTTCTGCACCCGCTCGCACGTGCCGTATTTTGCCGCGTCCGCGGATCGCCCGTTCGACGAGCTCGTGCTCGGATTGTTGCGCCAGGGAGGGGTGCTGTACTGATGCACTTCGCTGGGTACCCGCTGTCTCTGTTGCTCGGGGTATTCGGCGCCGCTGCGCTCGGGGCGGTGGCGCTCTACATCCTCAAGCTGCGCCGCCGGCCCGTGCCCGTGGTGTTCTCGCCGATCTGGCGGCGGGTGCTCGGGGACCGCGAGTCGTCGCGGCTGTTTTCTCGGCTCAAGCGCTGGCTGTCGCTGCTCTTGCAGCTCGCGCTGCTCGGGCTCTTGTGCCTGGCGCTCGGGGACCCGCGGTTTGGTGCGGTCACGAGCGACGCGCGGCACGTGGTGGTGTTGATCGACGCCAGCGCCTCGATGCTCGCGACGGACGTCGAGCCCAGCCGGCTCACCAAGGCACGCGAGGCCGCACACGGTCTCCTCTCTGGTCTCGGCAGCAATGACCGCATGCTGATCGCGCAGATGGACGCCAACGTCACGCCGCTCTCGACCATGACGGACGACGTCGGCGCGCTGGAAATGGGGCTCGAGCGGCTGCGCGCGAGCGACACGCGCGCCGACCTCGGGCGTGGGTTATCCTTCGCGCTCGACAGCCTGCGCGGGCGCAGCCGCCCGGAGGTGGTCGTCATCGGTGACGGGGCCTATCCGGAGAGCGTGCTGCGGCACGCACCACCACTCGAGGAGGTGCGGCTGAGCTTCGTGCCGGTCGGCAGCGCCGCGCAGAACGTCGCGATCACTGCCTTCTCGGTCCGGCGTTACCCGCTCGACCGTTCGCGCTACGAGGTCATGCTCGAGGTGTTCAACACCAACGAGGCCGCGGCGGAGGTCGAGCTCTCGTTGTTCGGGGACGGGCAGCTGGTGCAGACGGGGCACCTCTCGCTCGGGCCGAAGGAGCGGCGCGCCCAGTTTTTTCCGAACCTGGCGGGTGCCGATCGTACGCTCGAGGCCACCATCGAGCTGCCGCCCGGGCAGGACCACCTCGGCCGCGACAATCGCGCCTACGCGCTGATGCCCGAGCGGCGCCGGACGCGGGTGCTGGTCGTCACGCAGGGCAACACCTACCTCGAAGCAGCGCTGCTGCTCGACGAATACCTGGAGGTCACCACGGTAGCGCCGAACGTGGCGTTGCCAGAGGGCCGCTTCGACGTGACGATCTTCGATGGCGGCAGCGCGCCACCCGAGGCGCGGCTCGGCGGGTTATTGTACTTGAACGTTCCGGCCACGGGTGGCCCGGTCCGGCAGCGCGCCGCGATCGCAGATTTTGGCTTCGACCGTTGGGATGAAAAGAGCGGTATCTTACGCTGGATCGCGCCCGAGAACATCCAGGTGGCGGCGGGCCACGCGCTCGTGCCGGAGCCGAAGGACCACGTGGTGGGGGCGAGCGAGCTCGGGCCGATCCTCGTATCGGGGCGCCGCAATGGGCAGCCCTTCGTGGCGCTCGGTTTTGACCCGCGCCAGAGCGACCTGGTGCTGCGCGTGGCCTGGCCGCTGTTCGTGCTCAACAGCATCAATTACTTCGTGGAGGAGGACACCGGCTACATCTCGTCGTTCCGGACCGGAGACGTGTGGCAGGTGCCCGCGCCGGGGCCGGGGGAGCTCGGCTGGGTCACCGAACCCGACGGCTCGCGCCACCGCGTGGCCATCAAGGAAGGGCGCGCCGCGTATGCCGGTATCTTTGCCGGGTTCTACGAGCTCGCCATCGACGGCAGCGACCGCCCGCCCAACCGTTTTGCCGCCAACCTGAGCGATCTGGACGAGAGCCAGATCACTCCCTCCCAGAAGCTCGAGCTCGGCGCGACAGAGGCCGGCCAGGCACAAGGCTTCAACACGCGCGCTCGCCACCAGAACTGGGGTTATCTGCTCTGGGCCGTGCTCGCGATCTCGGCGATCGAGTGGCTCACGTATCATCGCCGGGTGACGGTGTGATGGTAAGCCGTATCATGCGGGCTGCCGCGGCGGCGCCGTCGGGAGGCGTGTAGCCGTGCCGCGCTGGCTGAGCTCGCTACTGCTGGTCGTGTTCAGCGCTGCGCTCGCGCTGGGTTATGCGCGGTATCTCTGGCCGCTCACGACGCCGCTGGTCTGGGAGTACGCCGGCACCCGCTACCAGCTGCTCGAGCCCCGCGCCACCGGTTACCTGCTGCTCGCGCCGCTGGTGCTGCTGGTGCTCTACAAGTCGCTGGCCGACCTGCCCTGGCAGCAGCGGTTGCTGTCGGCCCTGTTCCGGATCGGCTTCATCGCGCTGCTCACGCTGTCGCTGTCGCGGCTGGTGCGCAGCGTGGAGACGCGGCGCATCTCGACCGTCTTCCTGGTCGACGTGAGCGACTCCGTGTCGGATGCGGCGCTCGCGTCGGCGTCGACCCTGGTCGAAGGGGCGTGGCGGCAAAAGGGCCCAGAGGATGACGTGCGGGCCATCCGCTTCGCGCGCCGGCCGCGGCTCATGGAGCTCGGACCCGAGGGGCAGGTGCCTGCCTGGCGCGAACGGCCCGCGGCGAGCGGCGTGCCAGCCGCCAAGGACGATTTCTACTCGGAGAGCGATCTGCAGGCCGCGTTGCAGCTCGCCTACGGCGTGTTCCCTGCCGGCTACATCCGCCGCGCCGTGCTCGTCTCCGACGGCATCGAGACCCGCGGGGACGTGCTCGCCGAAGCCCACCGCGCCGCGCAGTTCGGCGTGAAGCTCTTCACGCTGCCGTTTGACCAGCCCGTCCCGGCCGAGGTCGCGGTCCAGAATCTGACGATCCCGAGCGGAGTCAAGGTGGGTGAGCCCTTCTTCGTCACCGCGGACGTGTATGCCAGCCGCGCCGGCAAGACCCGGGCGCGCCTGTATCAGGGTGACGTGCTCAACGGGCTCGACGCCGTGCGTGACGTGGAGCTCGAGCCAGGAGAAAATGAGATCCGCTTCCGCTCCGTGGTGCGTGTCGGCGGGCCCATCAGCTACAAGCTGGCGCTCGACGAGCTGGCTGCCGATCAGTTCTCCGAGAACAACCAGTTCGTCACCAGCATCGACGTACCCGGGCGGCCTTCCGTGCTCTACGTCGAAGGCCAGCCCGGTCGCGCCACATACCTCGCCAGCGCTCTCGGAGCCCAGCAGTTCGATGTGGACGTGCGCAGCCCGACGGCCCTGCCCCGTTCGCTCGCCGAGCTCGAGCGGTACGATTTTTTCATCCTCTCGGACACACCCGCAGAAAACGTCGACTCCGGGGTGCAGGACCTCACGGAGCGTTACGTGCGCGACCTCGGCGGCGGCTTCCTGTTCGCCGGCGGCGTCTCCGGTTACGGCCCCGGCGGCTGGAGCCACACGACCGTCGAGCGGCTCTTGCCGGTCAGCATGGACGCGGAACGCCAGAAAGACATGCCCGGCGTCGCCATGTCACTCGTGATCGACCGCTCCGGATCGATGACGGGCCTGCCCATCGAAATGGCCAAGGCCGCTTGCCGCGCCACGGTCGAGACCCTCGGCCCCGACGACCTGGTCGAGATCATCGCCTTCGACTCCCAGCCGAAACGCTTCGTCAAGATGCAGCCCGCGCGTTACGCGAGCCGCATCCAGAACGAGATCGCCACCATCCAGCCCGGCGGCGGCACCGCCATCTTCCCGGCGCTCGACGCCGCCTACCAGGACATCTCGGTGGTGCCGGCGCGCAAGAAACACGTGATCCTGTTGACGGATGGCCGCGCCGACAGCGACGGCATCCGCGACCTGGTCAGCGCCATGATCGCCGAAGGCATCACCGTCACCACCGTGGGCCTCGGCGACGGCGCCGACGCCGACTTCCTGCGCATGATCGCCGAAGCCGGTGGCGGCCGCTACCACCACGTCCCCGATCCAAATAGCCTGCCGCGCATCTTCACGCGCGAGACGGAGATGATCACCCGCCAGAGCGCGGTCCAGGAGTGGTTCCCCGTCCACCAGACCTCTGCCGCCGACTTCCTGCGCGGCCTCTCGGTGCAGAGCGCGCCCCTGCTGCATGGTTACACGGCCACGCAGCTCAAGCCGCCCCCCGCCCAGCAAGTGCTCGCCAGCGACCAGGGAGAGCCCATCCTGGCCCGTTGGAGAGTCGGCCTCGGCTGGTCCCTGGCCTGGACCAGCGACCTCAAGAACAACTGGGCCGTCGACTGGCTGCGCTGGGGCGACTTCGGCCGCTTCTGGGGCCAGCTCGTGCGCGAGCACATGCGCTCCAAACACCGCCGCGAGCTGGACATGAGCGCCCAGATCATCGGCGGCCGCGTCTACGCCAGCGTCGATGCGTTCGGCGCCGACGGCGGTTTCGACAACTCCATGGAGTCCCGCCTGATCGCCACCGGGCCCTTGCCGGGTGGCGAACGCCGCGAGCTCGGGATGCGCCAGACCGCGCCCGGACGTTACCAGGCGGACTTCGAGCTCGACGGCTACGGGTCCTTCCTGCTGCGCGCCGAACACTTCAAGACCAACGACGAGGGCCAGCGCGTCTCGGTGGGTGTGAGCTTTGGGCAGGTGTCACAGCCGTATCCCGGCGAGTATGCACGGCTCGAACCGGATCGGGAGTTGCTCGAGCGGGCAGCGCTGGCCTCGGGGGGCCGCTATCAGCCGACGACGGCCGCGTTGTTTGATCCAGCAGGTGAGGTCGTCAGTTACGAGCAGCCACTCTGGCAGCGCTTCATCCTCGCCGCGATCGTCCTGTTCCTCCTGGACCTGCTGATGCGGCGTGTACGCCTGTTCGATCGAAACTTCCGGCGCGCCCCGCGCCGAGTGCGCAGCACGTGACCGGCGGCGCAGTCCATTCGAGCCGCACGCACTCACCGCCGCGCTTTGCGTGCCTCGCGTGCACCCGGTCGTTCCCGGCAATGGACTGAGACCACTGTCCGACCAAGCTGACAGAACAACGAAATTTCCCACGATGCCGTCTGAGCGGGTGGCGCTGGAGGCTTCAGACCCGTTTGTGCCACACGTTCGTGCCACACACGGTCTGGAGCTCCCGACGTGATCGCCCGGATGAATTCACGCGATGAATTTCACGGGGAGCCCGTCCTTCGTCCGGGCGCATCAAACGCGCGAGCGGCGCGCCGCCGGTGGCGGTGATCGGGCGCTGCTCGCCCCCAAATGTCGCCTTCCGAGTGGAGGCACTTTGAGGCGAAAATGCCCAGGAACGCCGCAATTCTCCTGGGCAACGTGCCGTTTCCAGGTTAAAAGAAACGGCGTTTGATGGTCGCGCAGCGAAGTAAACTCGGGAACGCGGAATTGAGCACGCCCGAGGTTCCGTTCGTCTCCGTCGCGATCCGATCCTACCGCCGTCTATCCAATCTCGTCGAGCTTCTGGGTAGGCTGCAACAGCAAGACTATCCGCGCTTCGAGGTCGTGGTCATCGAACAGTCGACGATGGAGCGCCAATCCTACAGCGCAATCTTGAAGGGGTTGTCCCGCGACCCAAGGGTTCGAATCCTGGAGTACGATGTGCTCGGCGCGGGCGGCGCCCGCATCGAGGCAGCTCGGCAATCCCGCGGAGACATCATCCTTTTCCTGGATGATGATGACATACCGTTGGATCGAAGCTGGATTGCGGCACATGTTGCCAACTACTCGGATCCGTTCTGCGTTGCCGTGAGTGGCAGGCATGCGTTCGATGATGCGGCGGACGCGACGAGTTACGATACGCCGAAGAATCATCGGCTCTGCCTGCGTTATTCATGGCTCAAGCTGCCTCGAGGGCGCGCCTGCCACAGCCGTAGAATCCATGGCGTAACCCAGGTTGCCGGAACCAACGCATCCATTCGTCGCTCGGCCATCGAACGAGCGGGTGGCTGGGATAACGAGCCAGACCATGACGAGGATTCGTTCAATTTTCGCTTTGCACGGGTAAAGAGTCCTGACGAGTACTTTGCCTACGATCCACATCCGGCCATCCTGCGGAGATTTGATGTGCCGGGCGGTCTCGGAAGGCGCCAGCGAGGTTTCTCGGCGCGGCTGCGTGCCGAGCTCCGGTTCTCTCACGTCGTCATTCGGCGTTATTTTCCCCTGCGTTTCTGGCTGTTGTATCCGCTGTACCTGCTCTTGGCGCTGGAGCGTTCGGTTCGTGACCGGCGTTCCGTCGTTGATGCAGGGCCACTCATCTCGGCGTCCACTTCCGGTGAACCGGCGATAGAAGCCTGGCGGGTGTAGCACCTCGCCGGCAGTGGCTCGCCGGCAGTACCTCGCTGGCAG
>WUUC01103891.1_pt1 | contig 12026 bp, 19 predicted proteins | sample 6278441 | NCBI WGS metagenome assembly WUUC01 (sample SAMN13675441, study PRJNA597444) | soil metagenome | isolation source: soil | place: USA: Washington | collected 2017-10 | reverse complement strand
GGCGCCGGATCGAGCAGCGCAACCCGGGCCTGCTCGACGAGATGAACGCGACCGGCCAGGTCCGCGGCTACGCCGACGGCGGCCTGGTGATGCCGTTCCGGGTCAACGCCTCGATGACGAAGGTCATCAGCATGGCCGAGGCGCTGAGCAAGGTGGCCCCGTCGTTCGGCAACTGGCCGAGCTCGCCCGGCGCCCAGCGCGGTGACTCCGGCGTCTGGCGCAAGGTCCTGCAGCTGATCAAGTCGGGCCCGAAGATGGGCAGCTTCGGCAACTCGTACCGCCCCGGCGACCCGAAATGGCACGGGTCCGGGCGCGCGGTCGACTGGATGGGCTACAACATGGACCCGCTGGCCCGGTACCTGGCCAGCAAGCGCCCGCTGGAGCTGATCCACCGGACCCGCCAGCGCGACTATGCCTACACCCGCGGCGTCAACAAGGGCTCGTTCAACGCCGCCCTGATGAACGCCCACCGCAACCACATCCACATCGCGATGCAGAACGGCGGCGTGATCAACGAGCACGTGGTGGGCGTCGGCAAGTCCGGCGCCACCTACGAATTCGGTGAGGGCGGCCGGCCGGAGACGGTCACGCCGGGCATCGTGCAGCCGGTGACGACCGGCGGCGGCAAGACCGTCGTCAACCACGTGACCGTCAGCCCGACCATCATCATCCAGGGCGCCGGGCAGTCGTCGCAGCAGATCGCCGCTGAGGTCGACCGCCGCCTGGGCGCCTCGTTCAGCCAGCTCGTTCGGGGGATCTCGTCGTGACCACCATCGAGCAGTGGCAGCTCGCCTTCGTCGACTCGATCTCCGCGACGCCGACGGTCCGGATGAACCTGTCCAACGGCACCCGCGGCCCGTGGAACCTGCGGGCGGAGAGCCGCTTCGACCCGCCGCCGCTGCGACGCTCCATCCCGTCGTCTCTGCTGGCCGACGGGGCGGCCCCATCCAGCGCGGCCTACGACAACCGGGTCCTGGTCCTGAAGTGGCAGCTGCTCAACAACGCGGTCTGGATGGACGCCGACCCGGCCGCCGTCCAGCTGCAGCTGCTGATGAGGGAGCTGGACCGGCCGACGAACGTCCTGCGACTGGTGCCCGGCGGCACCGCACCGGTGTTCTTCCGCACCTACCGCTCCGGCCCAGACAACCTGGAGTACGACCCGGGCAACCGTGAGGTCACCGTCTCCCTGCTGGCCGAGCCGTTCGCCCTGGGCCTGAAGGAGGCGCAGTCCGGCGTCTCGGTCACCAACAACCCGGCCGCCGGCGCCAACGGCCTGTTCCTGGACGTGACCGCGCCGAAGGGCGACGTGGAGACCCCGCTGCTGCTGACGGTCTCCAATGGCGTGGTCGGCACCGGCCGCCGCCGCAGCGCCCTCGCTGTCCGCCGCCGCGGCACCCCGGCGAACATGCCGCTGTTCCTGCAGGCCGAGTCGATGACCCTGGCCAGCAACGTGACCACCCCGGGTGCGGACGCGGGCATGTCGGGATCCGGCTCGAACTACGCCCGGATCTCGTACTCCGGCTCGACCTCGCTGATCCAGCGGCTGTCCACCGCGACCCGCTTCCCGTCCACTGCCTCGGTCGATGCGCGCGGCACGTACCGGGTGTTCGCCCGGATCCGCCGCAACACCAGCACCGACGTGCACCAGATCCGGCTGCGCTGGGGTGGCGCCGACGCGCAGGTCACCAATGCCACGGTGACGCTGCCGCAGGACACCGGCCCGTCCGCGCCGACGATCCCCATGGTCGACCTGGGCCTGGTCCAGATCCCCGCGGGCTACGACCCGGTGGAGGACGGCGGGGTCGAGCTCGTCACCGAGGGCGTGTTCCTGGCCGTCGACACCGGCCGCACCTCGGGATCCGGCACCCTCGACGTGGACTACCTGTTCTTCCTCCCGCAGGACGACCGCTGCATGTTCGTCGACTGGCCGGCCAGCGCCACCGTGACCGACTTCGTGGTGTCGGGTGGTGCGTCGCCGCGGGTCTACGCCCGCAACGCGTCCGGGCAGGTGACCTCGACGCTGGCACCGGAGATCGCCGGGACCGGCCTGATGCTCACCCCGGGCGTCACCAACCGCGTGGTGTTCCACCGCGACGTCGGCATGTCCACCGCGCTGACCGGCGCGGGCGACTCGGTCACCGCGACCACCACGCTGACGCCCAGCTACTACCCGCGTTATGTCGGGGGCTTCAGGCCCCCAACCACCTGACGTGCGACGAACGCCACCACGTAGCTGACCAGCACAACGATCGTAAGGAGACCGGCATGAAGCCGACCATCGGCCGCATCGTCCACTACAAGCTCAGCGACGCCGACGCGAAGGCAATCAACAAGCGCCGCGATGACGCCACCGCGTTCCAGCGCAGCACCGACCCCAGCGCTGAGCCCGGCATGCCGGGCGCCACTGGCCACCAGCTGCACGTCGGCAACCGCGCTGAGGCTGGCCAGGTTTTCCCAGCGCAGGTCGTCCGCGTGTTCGACCCCGACGGTGAGACGGGCACCTCAAATCTGCAGGTCTCCCTCGACGGCAACGACACCTACTGGGCCACTTCGCGCCGCACCGGCGAGGACGAGGGCACCTGGGCCTGGCCGCCCCGCGCCTGATCACGAAGGCCCGCCCCTACCACCTGGTCCGGCTTACGTAGTGCTCGATGAGGGGTGGTCCGCGTGTCTCTTCCCGTCCCGCTGTCGGTGCGGCTGCGGACCGGCTCCCGCGACGTGCACATCACCGCCGAGCTCGACGACCTGCAGTTCAGCTCCACCAGCCCCGGCGGCTACGAGTCCTGCACCCTCACCCTGCACCGGCCGCTCACCTTCACCCCGGGCGAGCTCACCATGTTCGGCCGGCTCTACGTCTACGACTCCCGCGGCGTGGTCTGGGAGGGCCGCCTGCAGGACCCGGGCCGCACGGCGGGCACCGATGGCGAGGTCTACCAGGTCGCCGCGATCGGCGGGGTCGCCCACACCCAGGACCGGACCGCCCCGTACATCGTCATCGATACCAGCCTGGAGCGGCTGGAGACGCGCAACTTCAGCAACGAGCACCCCAAGGCCGAGCGGCGCGTCGACGAGGACAACATCGGCAACCCTGCCCTCTGGCTGATCGGCCCCAACGGCACCAGTTGGCCGCAGAACAACACCGCGACCATGGTGTACGGGCACATCCGCGAGGCCGGGATGAAGCTCGGCGCGTTCAACGCCGCAGGCGACTGCGGGAAGATCACCGCGGGGACGTGGAAGTGGCAGCTGGTCACCCGCAGCCCGGGCGGCACCGGCACCGTGGCCCGCAACGAGGACATGACCACGGCCGGGCTGCCCGTCTCCCAGCGCGAGGTCGGCACCAACTTCCCCGACGGCGACGACCAGCTCGAGCTGCGCCTGCAGCAGTCCGGCGCCGCCACCCAGATCCCCGACGACGGCATCTGGTGCATCTTCGCCCACTTCACCGTGACCGCGAAGCTGATGACCAAGGCCGGTGTCGAGAAGGGCACCAGCTACAACTACGGCGACGGGTTCGTCACCGCCGACGAGGTCGTCGAGGACCTGTTGGGCCGGTTCCTGCCGGAGTACGACCGGACCAACGCCGTCATCACGCCGGCGCTGTACGGCATCGAGCAGATGGCCTACCCCGACGGCGTCACCCCGGCCCAGGTCTTCGAGGACCTGGTCGGCTTCGAGACCGGCTACACCTGGCACGTCTGGGAGTCCAACCCGGACAACGACAACTTCACCTTCGAGTGGGTGCTCTGGCCGACCAAGGTCCGCTACGAGGCCGACATCGTCGACGGGTTCTCCGCACCCGCCTCCGGCAACACCATCTACAACAAGATCCGGGTCCGGTACAAAGACGCCCGCGGCAACGTCCGCTCCGTCGGCGTCGGCCTCCCCGTCCAGGCGCTGACGGACGCAGGCTTCGACCGCACCGCGTTCCTCGACCTGAGCGACCGCACCTCCTCATCGGCGAACGCCGCCCGGGCCGGGCTGCAGTTCCTGCAGGAGCACGCCACCCCGGTCAACGCCGGCCGGCTGACCATCGCCCGGCCGATCGTCGACTTCCAGACCGGCCGGATGGTCCAGCCGTGGGAGATCCGCGCCGGCAACCTCATCAGGGTCCGCGGCGTCGACGCCTACCCCGACGCCCTCAACGCCACCGGTCGTGACGGCCTGACCGTCTTCAAGGTCGCCGCCACCTCGTACTCGGCGGCCGACAACGCCGCCACCCTCGACCTGGACTCGTACGCCCCGTCCGTCGCCCGGACCCTCGCGTACCTGGCCGGGCGCAAGTCCCTGGTCCGCCCTCGCTAAGGAGCCCCCGCATGGTTGCTGTGTTGCCGCTCGGCCCGCACGGCCGGCTGGTGGTCGACGACTACGGCCGCCGCACCTCGAAGGTCAAGGTCCTCGGCGCGCCCGGCACCTTCATCACCGTCAGGCTCTTCACCATGTTCGTCGCCCCGGGCGACACGCTGCTGATCACCGGCGAGCTGAACCTGACCAACAACACCGGCCGCGACGCCGACGAGGACCGGATCACCGGCTACAAGCAGTACGCCGTCGGCGTCGCCACCTCGCTGTGGATCTACGACGCGAACGCCCCGGCCCCGGTCCGCCCGGCAACGTGGATGCGGCTGGGCACCAACGGGGAGAACAGCACGGCCGACGGCCACCACATCGCCCAGGGCCTCACCCGGCCCTTCACGGTCCCGGCCGACTGGGATCCGGCCCACCAGCTCGGCGTGGTGCTGCGCGTCGACGCGCACTCCACCGGTTGGGACGACAACCCGGTGGCGGACTACATGCTCGTCGAGACCTACGGCACCCTGCACGTCCAGCACTGGCCGTCCGAGGTGCCGCCCGACCCGGCCCTGGCCGCCCTCGAGGCGCGCGTGGCTGCCCTGGAGACCACGACCGGAGGAGTGAGCCCATGACCCAGCCCTGCGGTGAGAAGCAGCTCCCGCTCGACGACTACCTGCCCGGCGCCGACGAGGACGACGGTGGCCACTTCGACCGCGCCCTGTACTGCTTCGACCGGCAGCAGCGTGGCCTGGAGGACCAGGTGTCGCTGGTCGGCATGCCGTCGGGGAACGCTGCGGAGGTGCACCAGTGACGACCGCGAAGCCCCACCACCGGACCGCCCGGGCGCTGCTGATCCGGTACCTCGACATGCACCCGGGCAAGAGGGTCGGCAACGACCTGGACCCCGACGAGGTCGGCATCATCGGCGACACCGCCCACGCCGCCGGCGGTGACAGCTACCACCTGGGCCGCGACAAGATCCGGGCCCGGGCCGGCCGGGACCGGTACTCCGTCGACGAGTCCGCCCGCGACCAGCACGGCCTCGACAACAACGCCAGCGCCATCGACGTCGGCTTCTTCCAGGTCAAGACGGTCCGCGGCGTGTTCGACCTGCGGGACTTCTCCGTCTGGCTGGTCGGCCTGTGCATCGCCGGCGACCCCGACACCCGCGACATCCGGGAGGTCATCTACTCCCCGGACGGCCGGACCGTGCGCCGCTGGGACCGGCAGAAGCGCCGCACCTCCGGCGACGACTCCCACCTGTTCCACACCCACCTGTCCGAGTACCGCGACGCCGACGGCCACCGCATGGTGGCCCTGGTGACCCGATGGCTGCAGCGCATCGGGCTGCTCCCCGAGGAGGACGACATGGCCTGGAATGACGACGTCATCACCAACCCCACCTGGCGCGCTGACGCCAAGAAGAACCCGAAGGTACAGGCCGGATACGCCCTGTACGACACCTGGAACCAGGCCCACGCCGCGAACGTCGGCACCGCGGCGGTCCTCGCCCAGCTCAAGCTGCTCACCGGCAAGGACTTCACCGACGAGCAGGCCATCATCACCGGGGTCCTGGCCGGCCTGGACCCGTCGGTCATCGCCGCGGCGATCCCGGCTGAGCTGGCCCAGCAGGTCGCCGACGAGCTCATCGCCCGGCTGCAGGCCTGACCTTTGGAGCTGTTCGGCATCCCCGGCGCCGCCATCGTCCAGGGCGGTGCCGCCGGGATCCTCACCTTCGTCGTCCTGGCCATCCTCGTCGGCCGGCTGGTACCGCGGAAATCCCTCGAGGATGTTCGCGCCGACCGTGACGCCCGCATCGCCGAGGCGAAGGTCCGCGGTGACGAATGGCGGGCCGCGGCGCTCGCCCAGGAAGAACGCAACGATGTTCAAGCCCGCCAGCTGGAACTGCTCCTCGAAGCGAACCGCACCACCAACGCACTCATCGAAGGCCTCAAGCAGGCCTCGCAAGAGAGGCGCCGATGAGGTGGCCATGGAGCACCAGACAGCCGGCGGCGGAACCCGTGGCCGATGACAGCGACGAGGCCGCGGCCGCGCGCCGGCGGGCCGAGCAGGCGCTGCGGGAGGCGAGGTCGCAGACCGGGGAGATACGGGCGGTGCGGGACCGCAGCGTGCACCACCAGCGGGTCAACCACTTCGCCCAGCTGATCAGCGAAACGTTCCGGGGGAGCACATGAACACCTGCCAGACCGTGTCCTCGTCACCCTGGACCGACGCCGCGATCGTCATCACCGCCCTGGGCGCGCTGGTCTTCGTCATCTCCTACGCGGTCACGACCCGCGGGGCGTGGAAGGACAGCGCCGTCGGGCTGAACATCATGTCGTTCATGGCGTCCGTGCTGGTCGTGTCGGTGCTCGCCGTGGCCGGCGTCATCTGGGGCACCGACTGGCCGCTGCGGAACCTGATCCGCACCCTGGCCTGGGGCCTGATCGCCGCGTGTATCTGGTGGCGGGTGGTCATCCTGTTCCGCCTTCAGCACCACCCCTAGACGACGCCCCGGGGTCTGCCGTCCGGCAACCTCCGGAACGCCCGCCCGCCGCCGCTGTGCCCCCATGGCCGGCGGGCGGGTGCCGGACTCACGAGTCTTCGCGGTGACCCGTGACAGACCCCGGGGCGTCCCAAGCCCAGCCCGGTCACTGCGGCCGGTACGGCTCCACCACGATCCGCAGGTAGTGCTCGCGCCCGTCGGGGTCGGTGTACTTCACCCACTGCCCGGACCCCCACGGGCTGGTCTCCAGCTCGCCGTAGGACTCGTAGGCCGGATCGTCGTCCAGCGATGCGGCCAACGCCGCCGCCAGACGCTTCGCCTCGTCCGATGTCTCTGCCACGGCTACCTCCTCACGAACAGCCCGTTCCTCCTAACCTAGGAGCACCCTCATGCAGAAGTACGGCAAGGCCATCGTGGCCGTGATCGTCGCCGGCATCGTCGTCGCCTACCAAGCCCTGTCCGGAGACGGCCGCATCGAAGCCCCCGAGTGGGTGTCCGTCGCGATCGCCGGCGCCACCGCCGTCGGCGTCTACGTCATCCCGCTCGCCCCGTCCGCCCTCTGGGCCAAGTCGGCGCTGGCCGCAGTCCTCGCGGTCCTGCAGATCCTGACGACGGCGATCCTCGGTGGCATCGGCGCCGACGAGATCCTCCTGATGGTCATCACCGCGGCCGGCGCGCTCGGCATCTACATCGCCCCTGCGATCTCCCAGCCGAGCCTCGCAGTGCCCCCGGTGGCGGTCTCGGTGGGCTCGGACACGTAGCCCATCACCCTAGGCCTGCCCAGATCTTGGCTCAGCGGCCTTCTCAGCTGGTAAAGCCCAGGTCAGCGCAACATCAACGAGCCCGCTCCCGTGATGGGGGCGGGCTCGATTCGTCGTCTGGGCAAGAGAGCGCTCTCACGGACGGGCGGAGAAGAGGGCCGGTCTCCCGGCCCCGCTGTCTCAGACCTCCTTGATGGTCACCGTGTCGCCGCGGCGCGCGAGGCGCTTGATCGACTGCTTGGCTCCCATGAGCTCCATCTCGTGTAGCTGGAAGAGCTTGCCGGACTTCGTTCCGTTGCGGCCTTCGATCGACCACTCGATGTTCGTCCGGGCCATGTCGCCGTATCCCTGTGTCCACGCCATCTCGGTCTCCCTGTCTCGCTCTCCCTTATGTAGACAAGTCTACAACAGTTTCTGTATAAATGTCTACAGGAAGAGCCAAGATTCTTGGGGATGAGTCGAACTCAGCTCACCGCTTACCCAGCCACTTGCGCACCGTCATCCGGTCAACGCCGGCCCGCCGAGCGGCCTCGGACTCGGAGACCTTGCCGAAGCTCACCAGCACCACGACCGCGGCCTCCGTCGCGCGCCGCACCTCGGCCAGGTTGGGAACCTCCAGGGTGCCGTCGTGGTGCTGGCAGATGGCGGTCAGCACCGCCGTTCCCTGCTCGTCGGTGGCGTCCGGGTGCGCCGACTCCCAAGTGCGCCAGTCCTCGGTGATCTTCTCGATCTGCTCCGGCGTCCAGTCGTCGCCGAGCCAGGCCAGGAGTTCGTGCTGCTGCATCGTTGTCATGTAGAAGAGTCTACATGAAGTCCTGTAGAGATGTCTACGTACGCCAGGAGCCCACCCCTGCCGGATGGCGGAGGCGGGCTCCTTCGTCGTATCGACGGTCAGCGGTTCCCGCAGCACGGGCACTGACAGCCGGCTGGGTGCTTCTCCTCCTGCATGATCTGATCCCCTCGTTGGTAGATGATCTGTTCACCTGTTCACGGTCAGCCGACCGCGTTGTGCTTCCTCGCCGCCAGCCACGTCCACAACCGGCGGCCGATCCGAACCCGCTTACCTGAACCCTTGCACCGGCGGCAGTCCCGCCAGGCCCGGCCGGAGCCGGACCGGAATCTGCCGTCGCCCTCGCACTTGCGACACGACGCGTACGGGAAGATCCAGCAGTGGCCCGCGTAGACCAGACCCGCCACGACGGTCGCCAGGACCGCCCAGAACGTCATCTCGGCGCCCGTCATCGCCCGCTCCAAACGTGGAGCGGCCCGCCGGCTTGGAGCGGAACCGCTCCACGGGACGCTCCACCCAACGACCTGCAGAAACTCGGATTTGGAGCGGGGAGCGGGCACCTGGCGCTACCCCCGGAAAACCCCGGAATCCGGGGGTGCTCAGCCCTCGATCGCACGCCGCTCCACCGCCTCCACCAAGGCCGTGCGCCGCACGCCCTTCAGGTTCGTCCACTCACCGTTGACCTTGACCTTGACGTTCTGCGTCGGCACGTCGTACCGGGCCAGCGCCTCACGAACCATGTCACCGGTGATCCCCGCGTACGTCTCCGGCGCCAGCTCCGCCAGACGCTCAGCCAGGACCGCCCACGGCAAGCCGGACTCGCCAGGCCGCAGCACGCTCATCGCGTCGGCCAGCATGTCCCGAGCCTTGACCTTCTCCGCCTGATCCCCGACGACACCACCGCGCAGCTGCGTCGCCCGGGCCACGATCTGTGCCGCCACATCATGCGACGGGAAGAACGACCGCACCGACCCCGGCGTGGTCAGGCCCACAATGACGCCCCAGCCGGCATCCGCGCCCGGCCGGTACGCCGTCCCCGACAGGCCCCGCTTGTACGCGCCCGTGCCCAGGATCATGTCGTTCTCCACCTGGCCGCCGACCGACATGCACCAGCGGACCGTCACGCAGCGGGTGATGTTCGCCGGCAGCGACTTCGAGTCCGGGATCTGCGTGGCCAGCACGATGATGATGCCCAGCGCCCGGCCCCGCTTGATGGCCCGCTCCGCCTTGTCCGCGGTCTCCTTGTCGAACGCGAACAGCTCATGCACCTCGTCGAGCAGGATGAACACCGGGTGCAGACCGGAGCCCTTCTTCCTGGCCAGCTCCGGGGTGACCTTGCCCAGCGGTGCCTCGCCGCGCTCCTTCGCCGCCCGGATCCGCCGGCCACGCCGCTCACACTCCGCGAGGGCCCAGTCGATGATGTCGATGCCCACCTGGAACGCCTCGTCGTCCACGCCGACGGCGTAGGTCGAACACAGGTGCTGCATGTCCAGGAAGTCCCCGGTGCCCTTGAACTCGGCGATCTTCATCTCGCACGTCGGGTCCAGGGCGGCGATCGTCGCGAACGTCCGCGCCCCGAACGACTTACCCGAACCCGGCTGCCCACCGAGGAGGAAGTTCCGCTCGAACAGCACCGTGCTGATCGGCCGCTGCCGGGCGTCGGTGCCGAACGGGTGCGGGTCGAACACGCTGGTCACCGCGTTGGGCTTGGCCAGCTCCCACTTCGGCTGCCCCATCCTCGAGGACGGCATGTAGCCCACCCACAGGTCCACCTGGCCCGGGTGGTCCGGGCCGACCTCCGGCCACACCTGGTCGATCGGCAGCCGCAGCGACGCCGCCAGACCCTCCCGCTTCTCCAGCACCTTCGTCGCGACAATGGCCCCGGGCAGGTTGAACCGGGCCAGCCAGCCCGGCCCGTCCTTGTGCACACCCGGGTGGGGGAACGAGATCTGGGACGGTTCCCGCACACCGACACCCAGGTCAACGACAGCCCGGCGGACCATCTCGCCGGTGAGCCGGGTGAACCGCGGACCGTCGACAGTCCGGTCGATGATGGGCTTGTCCGCCGGCCGGCCCACCCAGGCCAGCACCGGCACCGACAGGGCCGCGGCCAACCACGGCGCCCACGCCGGCGCGAACACCACCAGGGCCAGCACGCCGATCGTCACGGCCAGGACCTCACCGCCCAGCGCCAGGAAACGCGCCTTGCGGGCGTCGGCGACCTTCGCCGCGATCATCGGGCCGCGGTCCAGGTCGTTCTTGCTGGCCGCGGCGTGCATCATCTGCGACAGATCCGGGTGCGTCGCCCACTTGAGCTGCCGGCCCAGCAGCACCAGCAGGCCCCACGGAGCGAACACGGCCATCTTTAGCAGGTACTTCGGCGACCGTGTCGTGTGCAGCAACGTCAGGTACAGGGCCAGGTCGGCAGCATGCCGGGCGAACGCGGTCCGCTGGTCGTTGTTGCGCAGCCACGCCGGGACGATCGGCACCCGGCGGCTGTCCTTGCGCTTGGTCACCGTGCCGTACAGCGTGGACGGCTCGAGCTCAGGGTCGACCGGCCCGCCGATCATCGCCGGTTCCTGCACGTACGACTCGGCGTCGTGCGGCCGCGGGCCGAGCGGCTCGTCGCCCGCGGGTGGGCCCGGCTCATACGGCTCGGGCAGGTCGTCTGTCATTCTGGGTGCTCCTCTGTCAGGGGAAAGGGGCGCGACCGGGGTGCCACCTGGTCGCGCCCGCTGACCTGCTACTTCTTCTGCTCGCCGCCGAAGAACCCGCTCTTCGGGTCCTTGAAGTGCCGCTTGTGGACCCGGGTTCCCGAGTCCGTCAGACCCAGCGGGTCGGAACCCGAGGCCTTCCGACCGTCGGCGGCGCACACGTCCCGCAGCCCACGGTGGTCGCGCTTCTGCTGCTCATCACTGATCCAACCCATCAGCGCTTCCCCCAGAACTTGTCGACCTTCTCCGCGGCCAGGTCGGCCGACTGCTTCCTGCGCTGCTCAACCCGCGGGGTCGGGCTCTCGTCGGACTTGACCCGGCGCTGCTGCTCCCGGGTCATCGGCTTCTCCCACTTCGCCATCACTTCGCCAGCCATCCGGTGCCCTTGCACCAGCCGCAGGTGACACGGACGTGGCGCCTCGTCCGTGCGTCCCAGGTGGTGTAGGTGCCGCCGACGCACCGGTTGCAGTTGAGGTGGGCCTTGTTGTCGACCATCGGTCAGCCCCACAGCGCTCGGGCGACCTTGGCCCGGCGCGTCGTCGGGCCCTTGGTCCAGGGGATCTCCCGGGCCGCACTCTTCTGCCGCGACCTGCTGTTCTTGTACGTCACGATCCGGCCGTCGTCGCCCATCTCCGTCGTCGTCTTCGCCATCAGCGCTTACCGCCCTTGGTCTCGTCCACCCGAACCGCGCGGCCGCGGCCGGAGGTCGACGCCTCCCAGCGCCGCTGCTCGTCCGCCCTCACCGGAGGCCGCTCCGAACCCTGCTTCACGACTACGACACTGTCCTTCGCCATTCCAGTTCTCCCGTTCTGCCTGCTCAGGCGGCCTTCGCCCAAGCCCTAACCTGTCCTGCATCAACGACCGGATCGCACCTGTGCGCGGGCATCCGCGACGGCTTTCGAACGGGCATCCGCTGCCTTGCGATCCACATCGGCCTTACGCACCCGCTCCGCCGCCCGCTT
>WUUC01209176.1_pt1 | contig 12029 bp, 6 predicted proteins | sample 6278441 | NCBI WGS metagenome assembly WUUC01 (sample SAMN13675441, study PRJNA597444) | soil metagenome | isolation source: soil | place: USA: Washington | collected 2017-10 | reverse complement strand
TCGTGGACCTCCGCGGGCAGAAGATGCCGGAAGATTGGGGTAAGAAATCATAGCGTTATGGAAGTAACTGAAACAAAAGTCAACACATGGTTTAAAGCTGCACCGGCGCGTGCGTTCCCCGAGAATGGCGGAGCCTGCGTGCGTTACAAAGATCTTCAGATCGCCGTTTTCAATTTTTCAAGACGACAGGAGTGGTATGCCTGCCAGAACATGTGCCCTCACAAAATGCAGATGGTTCTTTCGCGGGGAATAATCGGTTCGGTAAACGATGAGCCGAAGCTGGCATGTCCGTTCCACAAAAAAAACTTTTCGCTGAAGACCGGAGCCTGCCTGAACTCGGAAGAAGCGCCGATTACCATCTACCCGGTGAAGCTGGAAGACGGCTATGTTTATATAGGTGTCGCCGAATAGCCCCTTCGCCGGGTTTTTTACGTAATTTGTACGTAGATGCACTTAAATTTTGACGAGGAATCCCGGCAAAAACCCGAGCGTTTCGCCCGGCTCGGAGCATGGTATATCCTTGCTCTCGGTGCTATTGCAATCATAGCCATCATCGGCCAGATAGTCATCCAGCTTCACCTGAAAGCCCAACTGAGCGATTCGGCAGTCGTCAACATGGCTGGCAAGCAACGGATGCTTAGTCAAAAGATCGCCAAGCTCGCATTGATCGTCAGCGATCCGCGAAACAGTAGCGCTCGGGACAGCCTTCTGATCGAGCTTCAGTACACAGCAGATCAATGGGCGAAGTCACAACATGAGCTCGAACATGGCACCGATAGCCTGCCGGCAAAAAACAGCACAGCTATCCTTGAGTTGTTCGATGAGATTGCGCCATCGTTCAGCCAAATCCTTGATAACACCAACCAGTTGACCCTGCAGGAGAAAAATGCTGCTGGTGAGGCAGACCCGGTTCACCTGCAAGCTATTCTCAAATACGAACCGGTTTTTCTGGCATACATGGATCGGATCGTGGCACAGTATGCCGATGAAGCACACGAAAAGGTTGTGTTCCTGCGTACGATCGAATACGGGTTGCTCGCAATAACATTAGTTGTGATCTGTCTTGAAGTCGTCTACATCTTCCGCCCCACAACGAAAGAAGTGACCCAGGCCGTCGGGAAGTTGATCGCATCGGAAAACAATGCGCGTCAGTTGACAAAAGAGATCGGTGCGCTTTACACGTCGCTGGAGAAATCTTACGAGCAGATCGCGATTGTCAATCAGCCCGTCGTTAATCCGGTTTTGTTTGCAAAGTCAGACAAGCACGGGAAGATCATTTTCAACTCCGGGAATATGGAACGGTTGTTCGGGATTCAATACAAAATTGAACCGTATTATCTGTATGACCTTTTTCCTTCGCTAAAGGAGCCGGCAATATGGCTCGACGAGATCCTCGCAAAACTCCCGGCCGGCAGCTCGTGGGAAGGTGAGGTATCGTTTACCGGCGGCAATGGGCACGAACGATGGGCACGCGTCGGCATCACGCCGGTTTATAGCGAAGGCAGGATCGATGAGCTCGTCATGACCGGGTCAGATATCACCGGCCATAAAAATGCAAAGAGTCATCTCGATACAAAGAATCGTGCCGAGATCGAAAGGACCATCAATCAACAAAAGTTCCGGTCCGTTCTCATTCTCGAAGGACAGGAGGAAGAACGGAAGCGAATAGCAATGGACATCCACGATGGAATAGGTCAAATGCTCACATCGCTCAAATACCAGATTGAATCCATTGATCTCAGCGACCGGGGGAAGTCGGAGAATAAGATCCGTGAGATCGGCCAGCTGATCAAAGAGGTCATCCGCGAGGTGCGGAGAGTGACGTTCAATATCAAACCGACAGTCCTTGGGGACTACGGGCTGCAGGCCGCCCTCAAAGTGTTCGTCACCGAGATCGGAAAGCTTACCGACATCGACCTTGTCTTCGATACCGAAGGTGAGATCGACCGGCTGCCGCAAAAGATCGAAGACAACATTTTCAGGATCATACAGGAAGCGGTCAACAATGCCGTCAAGTATTCCGGGGCTTCCGTCATCGAAGTTTCGCTTCATCAGAACAACGAAGTCATCGTGGTCAGTGTCCACGACGAAGGCAAGGGCTTCGACACGGCGATCCTCAAAGGAAGAAGTACGAGCATCGAATCGGGCCGCGGATTCTTCAATATGTATGAGCGGACGGGTTACATCAATGGAAAGCTCGATATTCGTTCCTCGACAGGCGAAGGGACCACAGTAACACTCGAGCTACCTTTGCAAAGCGTTCACGCAACAACGCAGGAAGTCTTATGAACAAGATCAACATAGTTTTAGCCGACGACCATGTGCTGGTCAGGAAAGGTATCATGGCCATGCTCGAATCCGACAGCGATATCAACGTGGTCGGCGAAGCCGGAAATGGCAATGAAGCACTGGCTTCGGCAAAGGCATTGAATCCCGACATCTTGTTGCTGGATATCCGCATGCCCGAAATGAGCGGACTGGAAGCAGCCGCCAAGCTTCGAAACTATTCTCCCGGAACAAAGGCGGTCATCCTTTCCATGCACGACTCCGAAGATTATGTGATCGAAGCACTCAACGCAGGCGCCTATGGATACCTGCTCAAAGACACCGACAAGGCGGAGTTCATCAAAGCACTCAAACAGATCCACAGCGGCAGTAAGTACTTCAGCGGAGCAGTCTCCAATGTTCTCGCCAAACTGGCCCGCCCTCATTCCGCCCCCGCCAGTGTCCCTCAGAACGACTCCTATCATCTTACCAAAAGAGAAAAAGAGATACTCAGGAGAGTGATCGATGGCCAGCACAACCAGGACATCGCCGACTCACTGGGAAAAAGCGTCCGGACCATCGAAACCCATCGCTTCAACATCATGAAGAAGCTCGGCGTCAACAACGCTGTCGATATGATCAACAAGACCATCAAGGAAAATCTCCTCTGATCATTTCAAACGATTTTCTACGTAAGCCACCCGTTTTCGGTAATATTTCAGGGGTTAATTACGTAAATTGCGGCCTTGTTACGTACTTTTACTACGTAAACACGTACGTATCGAATGAACCCGCCAGATCCCACGAAAGCCACCAGTCTCCGGCTGTTTGATTTCCGCTCGGTTCCAACGCGAGTCTTTCACATTACCTGGGTAACATTCTTTCTATGCTTCTTCGGCTGGTTTGGCATTGCCTCACTCATGCCGGTAGTGCGGGAAGACCTGGGATTGACCAAAACGCAGATCGGCCACATTATCATCGCCTCGGTCGCGATCACCATTTTTGCGCGCCTGTTTTTCGGCTGGCTGTGTGATCGCATTGGTCCGCGTATTTCCTATTCATTGCTGCTTGCTTTCGGATCGTTGCCGGTGATGGGCATCGGGTTGAGTAACAGTTATGAATCATTTCTCTTGTTCAGGCTCGCGATCGGAGTGATCGGGGCTTCGTTCGTGATCACACAATATCATACCACGGCAATGTTTGCTCCGAATGTGGTGGGGACGGCGAACGCCGTGGCGGCGGGATGGGGTAATATGGGTGGCGGCGTCACGCTTGCCGTCATGCCCCTGGTGCTGGCTGGATTTACAGGTTTGGGTTTCACGCCATTTTCAGCGTGGAGATATGCGATGATCCTGCCTGGCGTAATACTCTTGATCATGGCATTCGTCTATTACCGGTTTGCGCCGGATACACCCGATGGACAGACATCGTTTAAACCGAATAAAACTTCGTTAAAAACTGACGAGACGGATACGATAAGTCCGTGGAGAGATCGCCAGGTATGGGCGCTCTTTCTTGCCTACGGCGGATGTTTCGGGATCGAGATCACCGTCGACAATATTGCCGCTCTTTATTTCGTGGACAATTTCAACCTGGGGCTGAAGGAAGCGGGTTTCATAGCCGGGTCATTTGGACTCATGAACATTTTCGCTCGCGCACTTGGAGGTATTTATGGCGACAAGGCCGGAAAGAAATTCGGCTTGCGGGGACGTGTCTTTATCCTGGCGATGTTCCTGTTGCTGGAAGGACTTGGGATCATATTCTTTTCGTCCATGACGATGTTGCCGTGGGCGATCGCCGGTATGTTGTTGTTCGCCTTGTTCCTGAAGATGTCGAATGGTGCAACGTTCGCCGTCGTGCCGTTTGTCAACCGCAAGGCAATGGGAACGGTGTCGGGTATCGTCGGGGCGGGCGGCAATGTAGGTGCGGTGCTGGCAGGAATACTGTTTACTTCGGAGGAGCTTTCATATCGCGACGGGTTCTTTGTAATGGGAATATGTGTAGTGGGTATCTCGTTCGTCATCTTTCTACTCAGTTACGTGGTGAAGGGCAGGACGTCAACATTGCCCGAAGCTGTTTCAGCATTGGCCGTGGGTTTATCTAATGGTGAGGGAAAAACGGGTTAGCCATGGCGAACAGATGAATGTAAAGACATACAAAACAACTTGTTCCTACTGCGGCGTCGGGTGTGGTATGATCGTTAAGAAAGACAGGAACAACCGTCTCACGGTCGAGGGAGACCCGGATCACCCGGTAAACAAAGGCATGCTGTGTTCGAAGGGTATGAACCTGCAGTACGTTGTTCAGGAGACCAGCGACCGCCTTTTGTACCCGCAGATGCGGCCGGGCCGGGACCATCCGCTGGAAAGGGTGAGCTGGGAAGTGGCCATGAATCGCGCGGCAGCAGTGTTTCGCACGACCATCAGGAAGTATGGGCCCGACTCGGTCGGATTTTATATTTCGGGTCAGTGTCTCACCGAGGAATATTACATCGCGAACAAGCTGGTGAAAGGATTCCTGGGCACCAACAACATCGATACAAACTCGCGTCTTTGCATGAGTACGGCAGTGGCCGCATACACCAACATGTTAGGTGAAGACGTAGTGCCGGTTTGTTATGATGACATCGAGTTGTCCGATTGCCTTCTCATAGCAGGGGCGAATCCCGCGTGGTGTCATCCGATCCTATTCAGGCGTATCGAAGCACACAAACGCGTTAAACCCGGTGTGAAGATCATCGTCGTGGATCCGCGAAAAACCCAAACCTGTGCGTCGGCCGACCTGCACCTGCAGATCCTTCCGGGAACCGATGTTTACCTGTATCATGGCATCGGCAGGGTGCTGCTCGAGAATGGGGACGTGGACTACGAATTCGTTTCCAAACACACGGAGAATTTCGAAGACTACCGGTCGGCCTTGTTGAAAATGTCGGTCGCCGAGTTTGCTAATGCATGCGACGTTCCCGAACGCGACATCCGCCTCGCAGGCCAGTGGATATCGGAAGCAAAAGGGTTCCTTACCCTATGGGCAATGGGACTCAACCAAAGTGCTATCGGCTTTAGAAAAAATTCAGCATTGATAAGTTTGAATCTGCTGACTGGTAAGATCGGGAAACCCGGGTGCGGTCCGTTCTCGCTTACCGGTCAGCCCAATGCCATGGGCGGTCGCGAAGTTGGGGGCCTCGCAACGATGCTGGCCGCTCACCGGAACATTGCGAATGCCGGTCATCGCAGGGAGGTGGAGGAATTTTGGAATAGTGGACCGATCTCCGACAAGCCAGGCCTCACTGCGGTCCAAATGCTCGAAGCGCTCGAGCGAGGTGACCTGAAGGCCTTGTGGGTGGTTTGTACCAACCCCGTCATCACCTGGCCGGATGCCCGTCGCGCGGAAGCGGCATTAAAGAACGCACGGTTCCTCGTGGTACAGGACATTTCAAAAAAGTCGGACACCGTGAAACTTGCTGACCTTGTGTTGCCAGCTGCGGGACATTTCGAGAAGGAGGGGACTATGACGAATTCCGAACGACGCATCACGCACCTTCAGAAAATAATCGATCCACCCGGCGAGGCCAAACCCGATGTTGATATATTGACGGCCTTCGCCAAGGCAATGAGCTTCAGCGGATTCGATCATTCATCGCCATCTGAAATTTACAAAGAACACACCCTGCTGACGAAGCATACGAACATCGACGTCAGTGGTCTCTCGTACGACAGGCTGAAGGAAGAGGGTTCGATGCAATGGCCAGTTTACGACAACAACCACACCGGCACGGCACGATTGTTTACAGACCACAAATTTTATACACCGTCGGGAAAGGCCAGGTTCCCGGTGCTAAATGAACCTGAGAACCTATCGGAGCCGGCAACACCTGACTTTCCGTTGATACTGACGACGGGACGGATACGCGATCAATGGCACACGATGACCAAGACGGGGAAGGTAAACAAGCTTAAGCGCCATATCGCCAAACCGTTTCTCGAGATCAATCACACCGATGCTGAAACGCGGGATATCCGCGACGGCGACATCGTGATCGTGCATAACCGACGCGGTAACGTACAAGTAACGGCTAAAGTTACTGCCGACATCCGTAGAGGCGTAGTTTTTTTACCGATGCATTGGGGACTCGCGTTCAACGATGACCTCGCCAGGGCGAACAATCTCACCAGCACGCTCACGGATCCTGTATCACGCGAGCCGGATTTTAAGTTCAGCACGGTTGAGGTCGTTCGATACCGGAAAAAGCAAGAGAGGATCCTGATCGCCGGCGCCGGAGCAGCAGCGTACAGGTTCATTTGCAGTTACCGTGCGCTCAATACCGATGACGCCATTACTGTCATCTCGAAGGAAAAAGACATCTTTTACAATCGCGTATTGCTACCCGAATATGCGAACGAGAAACTTTCCTGGGCGAGGCTTCAGAAATTCAAACCGGGAGAGATCGAGGATTATAGCATCGGTCTTCAGCCGGGCAATTCGATCGTTTCAATAAACCGCGAGGAAAAGTACATCATCGACAGCCGGGGGCACCGGCAGCATTATGATAAGCTCATACTGGCAACAGGCAGCAGGGCCAACCTTCCGAAGGATGCGCCGTCATCATTGAAAGGCGTGTTCACCATGCGGACCCGGCACGATGCCGATCAGCTCAGAAGCTATCTCACATCAGGTGCCCACGTACTTGTTGTTGGCGGCGGGCTCCTCGGTTTGGAGCTTGCGTCTTCGCTTCGCGACATCGACATGGATGTTTCGGTGGCACAATTAGGCAGCCGGCTTATGGAACGGCAGGTCGATCATCAGGGTGGAGAGTTACTTCTTGATTTCATCGAGGAAAAGGGAATCACCGTGTACATGAACGACCAGGTTCAGATGGTGACGCCACAGGAAGACGAAACGATGCAGATACGTTTCAAGAGCGGGAAGACGATCGTCGTGAAGGCTCTGGTATACGCAGTCGGAACGCAGCTCAATATCGACTTCGCGATAGACGCCGGTCTGGATACGGCACGCGGAGTGATCGTTAACGACCGGATGCAGACAAGCGATGCGGACATTTTTGCAGTGGGTGAAATTGCCGAACACCGCGGGAAGACATTCGGTATCACCGCAGCTGCAGAGAAACAAGCCGACGTACTGGCCAACTTCATCGCCGGCGATATGCAAAGCACCTACGATGGGTCGGCGTCCATGAATATCCTCAAGCTAGAAGGCCTCGACCTGTGCTCGATCGGATTGCCAGACGTGCCTCCTGATGAGGAAGGCTATGATGAGATCATATTTATCGATAAAGCGAAGCGCTATTATAAAAAGTGTGTGATCAAGGACGACCGCCTGGTGGGTGCGATCCTGATCGGGGATAAAAACGAATTTGCCGAGTTCAAGGATCTTATCGAAAATCAGACCGAGCTGTCAGAGAAACGACTGGAATTGTTGCGGTCGGGCCGGAAAGTCGACGCGCCGGTGGGCAGGATCGTCTGTTCGTGTAACAATGTTGGCGTTGGAAATATAGACAAGCTCGTCAGGGCCGGATGTTCTACCCTGCATGAGCTGTGCGCAACATCCGGTGCCGGTCTCGGTTGCGGAAGCTGCAAGCCGGAGATACAGCAATTGATCGCGGAGAGTATGAACGCGAACAAGAGCTGAATTCCTTCAAAAGACATAAATTTCCGACGCGTGTGAATGATGAAAGATAAAAGCGATCTGATCCGGGCGTTTGTCAAAGGCGGCTTCCTGTCGCCGGCCGATCTTCTTAAGATCATGGAGCTCTCGCGAAAGCTGGGAAATAAGTATGTACTCTTCGGATCGCGGCAGGACATCATGTTCCCGTCGAATGGCGTGGTAGAAAGCTCTTTCCGGGAAGCTTTCCGGGCGATGAAGATCGACTACGAGCTGGGGAGCGACAATTCGGAACATCAGAATATCATTACCTCGTATGTGGCGGTCAACATCGTTGAGACCACTAGCTGGGTGAAGGAGGACACGTACAACGTGATCATGGACGGCTTCGATTACAATCCCCGTATCAAGATCAATATTGTCGACCCTGTTCAAAGCATTGTTCCCCTGTTTACCGGTGAGCTCAACTTCATCGCGTCCAGGGAAGAAAACTATTGGTACCTGTACATCCGCGACAAGCGCAAGGGCAACATTGTCGAATGCTGGCCCAGGCTGATCTTTGGAACCGACATTCCGAAAATATCGCTCGAGCTGGAAAAGCTCTTCCTGGAATTCCTGCCGTTTCCCACCGAACACCTGTATATGATCCTCATGAACAATTACGTGAGGATAAACTATAAGCAGATCCAGGAGAAGCCCAGGTTAAACGAAGCTGGCTTCCCCTACTACGAGGGAGTGAACAGCATGCTCAACGGGCAATACTGGCTGGGATTGTACTGGCGCAATAATCAATACGACATCGATTTCTTGAGCGCCGCTTGCAGGCTTTGCCAGGAGACTAATATCAGTAAGATCAACATCATACCGTGGAAAGCCTTTATCATCAAAGGCCTTCGCACCGCCGACCGGATCCGATGGGAGAAGCTCATGGGGAAGTTTGGTATCAACGAACGGCATTCGTCGCTGGAACTCAACTGGCATTTGCCTGTGATCGACGAGGAGGCACTCGAGCTTAAGAGATTTCTCGTACGTGAGCTCGACCTGCAGGACATCAGCACGCATGGACTGACGTTCACCATCAAAACAAACCGGTCGATGTTCTATTTCACATCCATAGTGATCGAGAAAAATCCGGATGGCCCTACCTCTGTTCCGGACTATAACATTCTTTACGCAAGAAATTTCAACCCAACGAGTATCACTTATCTTACCTATGCACGCCAGGTGAAGAAGGAAGTGATACCGGCATTGTTGATCGAGCTCAGTAAGATCTATTTCCGGCAGTTGAATCCCGAGAAGGAATTGCTTGTTGCCGAAAGTGAGCCTCCCAAAACCATCGCTGGCCCGCCGATCAGCTTCCGGTGTGTAAACTGTCTCACCGTGTACAGCAACAAATGGGGCGATTCGATTTCAGGCATTCCACCCGGAGTTCCGTTCGAAGAATTGTCAGAGACCTATCGATGCCACGTGTGTGGGTCAGAGAAGAAGGAGTTTGAGGCGGTACAGGAGTAATGCAATCTCTCACGGAAAGCTTGGAAACCACGGAAAAATGCAGGGCGCTTAAAAAGCTTTTCTATCCTTTCCGTGCTTTCCGTGTTTTCCGTGAGAAATCATTGTTCCTTCAATGCATTCACCGGATTTGTCCTTGCTGCCTTCAGCGACTGAATTCCTACCGTGATCATCGAAATAACTATGATACCGATCGCAGCTTTTACAAACAGGAGTGCTGTAACCTCTGTGCGGTATGGAAATGATTGGAGCCATTGGTCGGCGGCGTAGTAACTGAATGGTATTGCAATGACAAAGGCGATGCATATCAGCAGCACGTATGTTTTTCCCAGCTCAACAATGAGCTGCGATTCCTTAGCGCCAAGGACTTTGCGGATGCTGATCTCTTTGAATCGTTGCGTGGTGCTGTAAACGACCAGTCCAAAAAGACCCAAACACGCGACGAAGATCGCAAACCCTGTAAAGAAGGTGAACAGGGTTGCCAGCTTGGTTTCCGACTTGTAAAGCTTGTCGAAGTTGGAGTCGAGGAATTTATACTCGAATGGCCAGCTGGACTCGAGCTTTTTCCAGGTGCTCTCGAGGTGGGCGATGGTGCCGGGGATATCTTCACCTTTCACCCGTAGAGATAGCGTATTGTATGCGTCAGGCCAGATCTGTAGCAATACCGGGGTTACGGACTGGTGAAGGCTGTTGAGGTGAAGGTCTTTGATCACACCGACGATCGTTCCTTCTTTTTGTGTGTTACTGTCATCCCACTTGTTCCAGAGGATCTTATGACCCAGGGCTTTGCTGACATCGGTGTGGCCGAGCATCTTTGCGCCGGCCTCGCTGATGATAAATGCATCATGCTCGTCGCTGGGGCGGTCTTTCGAGAAATCACGTCCGGCGAGTATGGTCAGTCCGAGCGTTTTTACATAATCGTGATCAACGGTAAGCAAGTTGATATGCCACTCCTTACCGGTTTCCGCATCCGTGAATGCATCCCCGGCATATGCCTGCCCCGGCAGTCCGTAACCCAGTGAACCGCTGATGACATTCGGGTGGTTGATGAGCTCGTTCTTTGCTGCGTCTGTGTTCTGTGAAACAGCGCCTCTCATCGGGATCACCAAAACGTTGTCCTTATCGAATCCCATGTCTTTCGTTTGCATGTACTGAAGTTGATCGGACACGACAATTGCCGCTATGATCATGAAAAATGAAAGTATGAACTGAACGACAACGAGACTTTTGCGGAGGATGTTTTTTCCTGACCTGGTAGATTGTTTTCCCGACAGGATCTGTGACGGTTTGAACGAAGAAATATAAAGGGCGGGATAAGCTCCTGCTGCGATCCCAATAGCCAGCGCAAAGCCGATAATGCCAAGAGCTGTGATGGGATTAAGAAATACCGTGAGCGGGATATTTTTTTCTGTAAAGGAGTTAAGAGATGGTAACGTGAGCTGAACGAGGATGACGCCAATGAGCAAAGAGATCATTGCTACGATCACCGATTCACTCATGAATTGTTTGACCAGCTGGGTGCGCAGCGCACCGATAGACTTACGCACACCGACTTCCTTCATGCGGTTCATTGCCCTCGATGTCGACAGGTTGATGAAGTTCAGTATGGCGATGACGAGAATGAAGATAGCCGTTGCAGAAAGTATGTACACGGTTTGTGAGTTGCCGCGGTCGGCAATGTCCCACTGCTGATTCGAAGCGTGGAGATGGATCTTATCGACGGCCATGAGGTGGGGGATGTAATAACCTCCATCGGGTTTCGTGACAGGCCACGCGTGTCTTTCCGCGAAGGCAGGCAGTTTGTTTTCCAACGCGGCGCCGTCGGACCCGGGCTTCAGGCTTATGTAAGTGTGGAACTGGTTCCAACCCCAGCTTTGCATGCGCTTGCCGAGCGCTTCTCTCAGATCTTCGAGACGCATAACGAAGTTGATATGCAGGTGCGAATGCGCAGAAAAGTCTTCGTACACACCGGCGACTGTTGCGTCCTCTGTGCCGATCCTCATGGTTTTTCCCAGAGCAGGTTGATCACCGAAATATTTTCGCGCGAGTGTTTGTGAAAGAGCAATAGTATGAGGCTGGGTAAGAATGGTAGCGCGGTCGCCCTCCACCAGGCGAAGACTGAACATATCGAACATAGTAGGTTCGCCATAACCGCCGCCCTCTTCGGTAGCTTTGGTATCGCCGACCTGGAACAGGAGTTTTCCATTCAGGTTGAGGTAGCGAAAAGTATAGTCTACTTCGGGGTAATCGGTTTTAAGAGTCGGGGCGATTGCCGGGGGCACCATCGCGCCCTGCCTTACGCTTCCGTCGTCGTTGAAGTGCTCGTTAAACACGCGGTATTTGAGCGAGACGTCCTCGATGTGCTTGTCATATTTAAGCTCGTCGATAACAAACAGACCTATGATGAGGAAGCAGGCGGCGCTGATCGCCATCCCGCTGACGTTGATAACTGAAAAAAGCTTGTTTTTGAGCAAGTTTCTGAGTCCGATGACGAGATAATTGCGTAGCATAGGAAGAGGCGGTTTAATCGATGAATTTAACGATGATCGTAGTTAAGAAAAAGTTTTCCCTATATCACCCTTTTTCTGACTGAACCGGGCGATTCGCCCCGTGAAACAGACGGTACGTCCGGAGCC
>WUUC01077205.1_pt1 | contig 12029 bp, 17 predicted proteins | sample 6278441 | NCBI WGS metagenome assembly WUUC01 (sample SAMN13675441, study PRJNA597444) | soil metagenome | isolation source: soil | place: USA: Washington | collected 2017-10 | reverse complement strand
ACAGGACCGGCATCGAGTTCGGCGTCGACGCTACGGTGCTTATCGGGGACACGCCGCACGATGTGGCGGCGGGACTGACGGCGGGTGTGCGGGTGATCGGGGTGGCGACGGGGAAGACGAGCTTGGATGAGCTGAGGGAGGCTGGGGCAACGTGGGTTGTGGCCAAGGTGTCCGCGACGCTTGCCTTGGTCCGTGAACACACCACCTCATAGGAGTCGACGAGAAGCCCATCAGGTCGTGTGCTCTCCACGCTCTCGACGCCTGGGAGTCACAAGCCCAGCACAATCGACGGATAATTCGTCGCGCTAGCTCCTGTCACATCTGGGCTCGATGTTGTTGTATATGACCCGTACAGTACGTTTCCTAACGATTCGACATTTCTTCAACTTCGGCGGTGGATATCTCAGGCAGGCAGATTGAACTGTCGATAGTAAGGATTGCGGCGTCAACGCCATCCAGCAGATCGAGGACTGCGGGAAGTCGTAGGTTGCCGAAAGATAAGCACACAATTGGTCGACCGGGCAACCCCAGTCACTGAGTGTGTCGGTCAACAATCCGATGACTTACACAAAGAAAAGGCATTAATTTCTGGTCAATCGCATGAATTTTGTCACGGGGCGGATGTAGACCATGTCGCGCAGCCACACCCAGGAGGAGCGAATGCACACCACCTCTACTATGTTCCCAGGATAGGACCGGGTGAAACCCAGTGTCACCGTCCTTTCGGCTTTTCTGATCGCTCGGATTAACCGAAATGCGTCACGATAGCCCGCAGAGTAGTGGGTCACCTTTTGGGTCGATCCGGGTCATGCTTTAATTCCCATAGCCCGCTGAGTAGCCACGATTAAATGCCAGATGTTTGCCAACGCCAGAAGCATGGCAAGTAGGGTTGTTGCCAGTGGCTGCAGCGAGATCACGCCCACGAGGGCGACCAGAATAGCAATCACTGCCGCGCTGTGCGCCGCGATCTCAGGAACCGGAATCTTCTTGAACCGGACCGTATAGATTGACCCGATGATGGCCAGAAGCACATATTGCCCCAGCAAGACGGCGAACAGCCAGCCTGGGAGAACGCCAACGAGAGTCACCTTCAAAGCCAGACACAAAATGAATACCTTGTCGGCGGTTGTGTCGAGCGCGCCACCAAACGGTGATGTTGCACGGAACCGCCGTGCCAGATAGCCATCAATGAGGTCCGTTGCAGCGGCGACAAACAACAAAACGAGCCAAACACCAACAGCCGGCACAGGCGCCCACATCAGGAAGCAAGGGCCAATTATCAGGCGAAACAATGAAAGCAGATTTGGCGCAATGTAAGTTGAAGTTCGTGTCATCACTTTGCTCTATTCATTGTAACACGAAGCAAGGCCCAATCCCGAATAACGTAGATTGCTAGAGTCACGTACGCAAGGATCGTTGCGATTACCACCCCTATGATCCCGATCGATCTCAACAGCCCCGAGCTTTCCGAAAGCAATACAATACTCAAGCTGACATGCAGCACCAAGAACCGCACCCTGCCCAGGCGGTCCTGAATTTCAGCCACTGTGACACCTGTAGAGGTGCGGATCACGCGAAGCCCGAAGACGATGAATTCACGAAATACAAAGGCAAACATTATCCACATGGGCAAACTAGCCATCATGGTCAGAGTCGCCATGACGGCAGCAACAAGGGTCTTATCTGCGGTTGAATCCATCGCACACCCGAATGGCGTCACTGTATCAGTTGCGCGTGCAATCCTTCCATCGATAGCGTCTGTTGCGACCCCGAACCCATAGAAAGCAATCGACAGAACGGCGATGCCAAAATAACCAAAGGTGAACACCGCTATAGCGCATAGCAATCTTATACTAGTGAGAATGTTCGCCGGCGTCATCTCTCATCCTCCTTGCCTATCGGAGTCGCGTCTCGACATCTCAGAGCGAAATATGCCTTCGCCAAGCGAACGCACCTCACCATTGGATCCTTCAGTAAAGGACGAACTGGCGCTCGCCAGAAACGCAAGCTCGGCAATAACGTAGCGAATCGGCTTGAGCGACCGAGTTTCGACCGTCCCTCCGTTTACACTGTCGTAATGGCCTAGATAATCTCTATTACAAAACGGCACTAAGGCGTTGGGTGCGCCAAATAGGACGACAACGGCTACAAGAACAAACAGCTTGCCACTGCCTGTTATACCGCAAGTCAAACTGGGGTAGATAAAAGCACACGTTGAAACACGTCGTATCGCCGCGCATGCGAGAAAGAAGAACGAGTGCTCTCGACCTCCGCGCTACTCCGAGACTTCGAGCTCATTCTCCGAATTTGCTGGCCAGTGCAGGCCGTAGTTCAGCCCCGGCTTCAACTGATAGAACTCAACTGAGACATCTCCTACTTGGTTGATGGTGATAGGGGAACCCGATGGCTTCAGACCATCGATGACTCGTTGGGGTACGCCATTAATCGGCCATGCAACTTTAGGCACCTGGTGCCGGGGGAAGCGCACCCGAACGCTGAGATGGTCGCAGCGCCGCAGCGACATCAGCACGTAGTACGGTCGCAGCATCGAACGCGGATACGAGGTGAACTGGATAGCGAGCTCGTGCCGCTGCCCGGTATTGAGAGGCTCAGGGAGACATAGCACGAACCGTGCGTAGCTGTCTGTTGCGTCTCGCCTCTCCACGATGTCGGCGCCGTAGATCATCGCCGCAGTGATCCGCCCCTGCCGCTCACTGCCTGGGACCTCGGGAGGCGATGCTAGGCCCAGGACAACTTCATCCAGGCTGTCTACGGTCGCCACGATGGTCCGTTCCTCAATGAGCTGGGGTGGGTCAGTGTCCATGCGCAGGACAGCGCGGACGGATGCGAGGTACCAGCCATCCTGGCCGTACTCACTGTCGCCGTCCTCGTGCCGCGGACGCTGCACCAGGTGCTCAGCAAGAAGACGACAGGCTTCATCGAGGCGACGCCGAACAGTCTTCGGATCACAACCGAAGTGGGTGGCCAACCACTGGACCCGGCGATCGAGGAACCGGCCTTCAGCTTCGCGGTGGAGCCCGAAGGCCACCTGCGCAACCAGCTGAAGGTCGGCCGGCAAGAGCGAGCACAGCTCGGCCACGCGCAGAGTCAGCTTGCGCCTCGCCTCGCCCGCGGTGTCGGTGTCGGTAATTCCAGAGGCGATCCGCAGGAGAGGGCCGATCCGTCCGTGCAGGTCATCCGCGTGAAGCCCGCGGCCTCGTCGTAGCTCCTGCAGCTCCCGCGTGATGTCATCGCGGCTCATCGTGTCCTCCTGCTACCGGCTGCACTTGAGCAGCCCCAGTCGGTATCAGGTTGCCTGGTGACCGCGCCGGACTCTAGCCACAATGAGGTTGACTTACGGGAACATGGCGGACAGCGATGGACAGATCGTGGACACAGCGGTGATTACTTGGGCGCTTCCAGGCGATAGTTCCAGATAGCTTGATGGACAGCCGGGTCCGCATCCTCCCACGCCAGCACCTCATCCAGGAGCGTCGACCGCTCTCGTGCAGGATCGCGTCCAACAACTATGTCAATCGCAGCGATCAAGCTCGACGCGTACCAAGACCGGGCACTGCTGATCAGCCGGTCAAGCTGTAGATATCCTTGGTCGACCATCGTGAACAACATTTCCCTAGACCACCTGGGGCCATCTTTAACAGCAGCTATGTCGATCTTTTCAAGCAACACCAGTGCATAGTTCGACATCTTTTGCGAAAAGTCTCGGTCTGGATGCATTACGGCGGTCTTGAGTAAGCCAAACAGGGTGCGAGCATACGGAACACTTGACTCAGTGATCCCATCAATTACATCACGAAGGTATATCAATATCTGCCTCAGGGTATTTGTAACTCGACCTCGCCCGTCTCGAACATACGCATGGCATAGCTTCAAAAGTTCTATGTGTTCTTGATTTGAGTCACGAGTCAACTTATTCCGCTCGTTCGCAGCTTCAATCCATCGCTCGATAACCAAGTCATCAAATTTTCGATGCTCCTTCGCCTTTATAACTAGAGCTTCCAGCGCACCCAGTCGAGTTAGCCGACCCTCGTGAGCACTAAACGGCATGAGCATGGAAGGAGAAAGCCATGCCTCGTCTGATCGAGCCGCGTTCTTAAGATGAAGCAGCGCCTGCTTAGCTACCCGAGAAGATGGAGAACCTGCAAGATCGATAAGTTTCTGTCGAGCGTGCTCACTTCTCCTAGCAGCCCTTCCAGCCATGCGTGCACGCAGTATACCGACATCCGGCTCACTACTTTCGATTTGCCACTCGTCAACGAGACGCTCGAACTCATGAAGATCCGCTTGCCCAATCTTGTCGGTCACGTTAGAAATTACGCGTCCTTGCTCCCGCGCGTCGACTTTCACAAGCTCATTCAACATGATCGACAATCGGCCGCGATCATCTAATACGAGACTTGCATAACCGTCGATGGTCTTCCAATTATCAGCAGTCAGATGGGGTTCGAACCAATCGGCAAGCATGTATCGGATAGAACCTGCACTGTCGGCGAATGCTTTAAGCAGGGAAGACACCTGCGCGACAGTGATTGAATTGTCAGACAGATTTTCGCTAGTCAGCATTGCCGAAAGCCACCCGTCGCCGCCAGCCTTTGTCACCTCTCGGAGACAACGCAACAAACGGTAGGTAGTTTTGTCGTCGGGTGAATCAATGAAGCTTTTCAACACAACCGTTCGCAGCGCGGGCTGTTCAGCCATGGCTCTAGCAACTGCTCGCGCTCGCAGGACTTCGCTGGTTTCTTCTCCGGCCCGGAGGAATTCCACTGCGTCGATCTGATCCCTTGCCTGCGAGGATGAGTTCAACCTCCATTTCACGGTAGACGTAACGAGCTCCACTCCTTCCTCGCTCGTCTCATTTGCACGTGGATGAGCCAGAACGTATGCAAGTAACGCACGGCGATGGCCTTTAGCAACGCCATCAACAAGGTAAGCGCGTATAATCGCGCGAACGCCAATCGGCGACGTTCCTGGCAAGATGCTACGTCGCAATGCCTTAAGCACGGAGTCGTCGAGTGCCACTTGACGATCGATAATCGGCTGAAGCAAGGAATTTAACGTCCATCCCATATACCCCCGCTTGACACCGGGCGCCTCGCGTTCACCGTCTTGGAATTCACGAATTACCTCCAGTGCCGACAGAAGATTATCATGTAGGCGCTCCGAATCCCGAACTGCCAGCAGGCCAACGATCCCAGCTGCGCTCGTTATCTGCTGCGACTGACTTGTCTTCATGACGTCAACGAGTACTGTTATTGCTTCGCCGATGCCGTCGGCCTGGATGTTGAGCAAGGCCTCCAGTAGCTGATCGATGTATTCCTTTGACCTGGGCAGCCGTTCAAGTAGTCCTTCATGCCAGGCCTCCGCGATACCAAAGGCCGCGGAACGAAACGCTGGCGCTTGCGAAAGATCGAGCTTGTCGAGGAGACGCGTTGATTCATCGGCAGATTGGGAATCAGCGAGCAGGTGACGAACTATCTGCCACCCGTACGGCTTTTTTGCCGGCTCCCTACGAAGTTCATCGAGAAGGCGGTTTAGTTCGCCAGGTTCTACATCACGGAGGTATACGGCGATGCTGTACTCCGCGATCACCTGGTGATGGAATCTAACGCGTACTTCCCCCACCTCAGGGACTAGGAAACCTTCACTCCGGAACTCTTGATACGCGTCAACAAGTTCCTCGTCTTCAATGAGCAATATTTCTGGTACGGAAAGTGTGATGTGGTCATCTGACCGGCGCCACATCTCAGCAGAAATCTTATACCATAGCTTGAGCTTCCGCGCGGCGAAGACCGCGTCTCCTTGTCGCTGTCGACTGTGCTTTGTCTTTTGGTTGCAATACTCCCTACACAGACTAGTTGTAGTGAGATCTGGTGGTATGTGATGCTTTTCCGCGAAACCCTCCGCAAACGTATCGCAGAGCATCACAAGCAACAGCGGATTAGTGGCAATCGTGCGTAGTGACACATTATTCGCGGCAAGGTCCAGTACACGGCGGGCGAACTGTTCGGCACCCATCGCGGGCCTGATTTGACGGTAGTCGAGATAGCTTATCGCGATCTCGACTACCTCGGAATCATCCAATGACTTGAGGTCGACCGGATCCGCTGTGTAGAGCGTCAAGCGCCCGAGCCGCGCTTTATTGGCACCAAACACCACGTTGTAGTCGTGATCTCGGCAGGTAAATATTACCGTAGCACCTGCTTCGCGCAAACGGAGGAATAGTTCTATAAAACTGGCGCGACGAGCTGACGTAAGAAGATAGTCAACAGTATCGAACAGCACCACTATGGGATTGGATAGCTCCTCGGCGAGAGTTCGCACGATTGATACGATGCCTGCTCTCCTGCCGACTATTTGCCCAAACTCGGAATCGAGTTCATCGACATCAGAGGGAGCTGACAGAACCATCTCACATGGCACTACCAGGACTGCGGCGCTCGAACTGTCGATCAATGCGTCGTAGATTTGTCCCGCGACTACTGTCTTTCCTATACCGGCGTCGCCGCGAAGAGTGAGCACTCGAGTGTTCGACGCTGGTGTACCGCGGACGTCAACAGCTTCCAATACCCGCCCGATAATCGAAGACCGCACCAACGCCTGAGCAACTTTTTGCGGGTCAAGACTCCTTCGAAGCGAAGCCGATATAGTGAGAACGTCGGCGATAGATTGTTTAGACTCATATTCAACTATGGGTTCGGCGGTTGGAGGAGCTGCGGATGCATGAGATTCGGCCGGTTTTGTCAAACCGGACCTCCGCGCGAAGAGTTCACGTGGCTTCGCGTTCTTGATAACTGAATCTATGGCCGAAACAAGATCCCTATAGCATGTGTCACTGTCGTGGCCGTAACGGCGTACAGTACTCAGCGAGGTAAAGGCAGCCGTGGCTGCTTGCCTTTGACGAGCAACGTAATTTTCGCCAGGATTCTTCACGGCGCCAATAAGCGGAACTGCCATCCGACAGTTTCTTAAGCGGGTGGGCGTTACAAGTCCCGCTTCATGAAGCATCACGTCGTGTGACACAGCTTCATCTATCAACGTCTTGAGCACAAGAGCGATCTGGGCAGGCTCTGAAGGGAAGTTGTACCCAGGCAAGTGAGCGACGACTCGCGCACGCAATTTTTCGCAACCGGCGAGGCGCTCCCACCCCTGACCCGCACGTGACTCTTCATAGAGCCCGCGCAACTCTGAGACCACCGCCTCCTGATCTGGATCGGTCACTGCAGCCCTTTCAGCACTCGAACTGGACCGGAATTTTAGGCGAGCATTCCGCGTAGGTCAAATCGGCCATGCTTGCCAAACAGCTCAAGATCGTTTATTGATAGAGATGCGAGCTGGCGTAACACTTGGGAGTGGGTGGTTATGCCAGACACGATCATTGACGATCTCTGCAATGAATTCCAGACCTTCGTTTCGGACCGCCAAGCTGGGCTTTCTGAATACATCGGCGACTATATTGCTGACTGGGCCTTCGCGGGCAACTACGAGGGTGTCATCGCAGTCAACGGCGACTACGAACTCTACCTACAGGTAGTCGTCGCCATCGTCGTTCGATGTCTGAACGACCCTTACTTTTTGGACTACATCGACCCAGAGATTCAAGGACCTCGATCTCGCTCAATTCGCGGCCTTGTCGATCCCGAGGGAGGCGGACAGCTGACTTTCATCAGCAAGCATGTGTTTCAGGGCGTTGTGTTCGACCTTACGACCAACAGGAGGAAGAAAGCTTAGTCAATAGATCGCTCGCCAGCTCGCGCTGCATAGCCCGCTCTCGAAACGAGGGCGGGCGCTTCATATTAACTGAGCAGAGTCTGAGCAAACTGTGAGCAGCCACTGAGCAAGACCTGGTCAAAGGATGAGCAGGAATGGACCCGAGCGCTCCTTACGGTTGTGAGTGTCGGAAAGACCGGCATTGCAACTGAATTGAGGAGGTGAACACACACGATGGAAAGCGAGGGCTTAGGCAAGTTCGACCGCCTCATGGCCACGGCGGATCTACGCCTGTCCCGTGGACTGGGTATTGGTGAACTGTACCGCGAACCCGTCCGCAGGCAGGAAGGGCGCCGTATGGCTGATGAGCCGGCGGAGCAGCGCTTTCCTGGTGCAACGGCAGCGGCGAGCTAGTGGTTTGGCAGCCCTGAAGCTCGCCCCTGCCGTGCATTGGTGCCAGGAAGCACCAGGTCAAGCGTAGTGCGTCCACACAAGGGGATGCGCGGAGAGGAGGGATGGCAAGTAAGCCCCGGACCGATCGGTCCGGGGCTTACTTGTGTCCCCTACTTGCGGTGAGTAACGGGTCTTGTCCTTCTCCCAGAACGTCACTGATCTTGGACATGCTCCGCAGAAGAAACTTCACAGATGTCCATGATCATGACTTTCACCTGCAGGTTCTTACCGCTTCGCTGGTATCGAGCGGCCCGTAGCCGTCGGAACTACATCACCTGGAGGACCTTAGCTATGCCTAACTCCCTCAGCCGCCGCCCATTGGGCGACGCCTTTGACCGCGCCAGCGGTCGCACCGTGTCACCGCGCCTGGAGCGTACGGTCCGTCACGAAGTCGATCTTGTGCATGGACGTGCGGTCGTGCAGGCCGCCCGCACGCGAGCCGTTGAGTACGTCACCCACAGCGCGCTGCGGGCCATCGAGGGCCTGACCGAGATGGAGACGCTGGCCCTGCAGCGCGCTCCGCTCGGTGACGCCCGGTACAAGGCGATCGTGGACACGGCCACCGGCGCACTCGCCCGGATCGTGGCCGAGACCGGACAGGCCTGACATGAGCGGCTTCGCGGTGTTCCTGCTGCTCATGGCACTGGCGGGCTTCCTGATCTGGGTCGGCTACCTCATCGGGCGAGACACCGAACACGAGGAACTGGAGACCCAGCGGCAGGTGCTCGACGCCGAGTGGACGGCGCTGGAGCAAACCCGGCGCGTCAACGACGTCTTCTTCCTAGCGCGTGACGCCATGCGCCAGGTCGAGGCAGAACGGAGGTACCAAGCATGACCAAGCCTTCAACGACTCGAGCCTTCGAACTTATCGACATAAGTGACTGGGAGGAGGCATCGAACGTTCGTCCTGAGGTGGTCGAGCTGGCCACGTTGTTGGAAGGGCTGGTGGACATGGTCGACGACGCCAACTGCGGCACGTACAGCGACCAGGACCGGGAAGATCTCCGGTCCTTGCTGCCGCCGCACACGTTGACGCTGCTGCTGCACCACTTGGCTGACCTGCGGTCCGAGCGTGAACGTCAGGAGAACCGGACTCTGGGATGGCCGCTCGACCGGACGATCAGCTTGTTTGATGACGTCGAGATGAGGTCCGGCACATTCCACCCGCAACCGGATGACCGCTCCCGCCAATGAACGACAGTGGCTCGCCCGGGTGGCGACGCAAGGTCATGGCCGTGCTGGTCATGGCGGCCGTGGCCCCGCTCGCGGTCGCCATCTCGACGAGGACCACGGTCGCGCTCATCACGCCGGTTGTGCCGTACGCCATCACGATGCTGGTGCTCATCGGCATCTACCGGTTGGTGCTGCGGGGTTGGTGGTGGCGGTACGCCACCGGCCCCGCGCGGCCAACCCATCAACAACCACCTCTACCCCCATGTAAGGAGGAGTCATGTGCCGCGACGGACGCGGAAACAGTGTGTGGGCAAGCAGCTGGAGAACAACGAGTGCCGGGAACGGGAGCATGAGCTACGCAGATTGGAGCGTTCGCTGTACTCGGCGTGGTGGCAGCTGCAGGCTGATCAGCTAGACGACCTAGATGACCTGCGGTGACAGCTCGCGCAAGGGCGATGCCGAACTCCTCGGTTGGCACCTTCACCGGGCCGGCCGCGGTGGCCATCCAGTGGTCGGTCACGGTGGTGGTGTTCGTCATCGCCGGCCTGACGTTCGCGTTCGGCTTCGGCAACGGCTACGCGGTCGGCGTCATGCTCGGCGTACCGGGATGGATCGCGCCGCTGGTCGCGCCGGCGGTGGACCTCTCGGTGGTCGCGTTGCTGGCGTCGCTGCAGTACCTTCCGGTTGGAGCGTGACCCGAGGTTCCCCAACAGCGGCTACCTGATCACCAGCTACACCCAATGCGGCGAGACCGACCCCGACTTGCCGTCCCCCAGCCCGACACCGCCGCCGATCCCTGCCGAGCTACCCGCCCGGCCTGCCCGACATCCTCACCCAGGCCATAGCCGCCGACGACCCCGACGTATGCGGCTACTTCACCGAACAGGGAGCCGCCCAGTTCGCCGCCGCCGTGGGTGCCCAGGACTGCACCGAGGCGATCACCATCCTTGCCGGTCAGGTCACCGATCCCACCGCCTACGGCAATCCCGACGGTGAGACGGTCAGCAGCACAGCCGCCGGCACCACCGAGGTCAACGCGTGCACGCTCAGGTGGAACCGGTTCGGCCAAGGAGCCATCACGGCCGGTCCGCAGTTGGGGCGCTTCACGCTCACCCGCCCCGACCCGAGCGGACCCGGCTACCTGATCAACGGCGTGCGGCCCTGCTGACCAAGCACCCAAGGCTGACGAGGCAACCTCACTCTGCGCGGGTGCCGCTTCAGTTCTTCGGCTTGACCACACGGTAGGACATGACCAAGCAATCGAGCACGAATCGGGCGTCCCCGGGCTCTGGCCTGTTCATCTCAAGGATCGACATCTCTCGCCGTGCCTTGATGATCGGGCCCCTTCGTTCGTCCTGCTCTTTCGGAAGTAGTTCCTCACAGCCGAGCAGTCTCAGTCTCATGGCCCACACCACCGCCTCTCTGATCGGCTCCCGGCTATTCTCGCACCGCTATCTTCCCCCGAGCGGTCCCAATTGGGACACGCCACGGCAGAGCAACACATCTCAGCCTGTGATACTCCGCTGGCCGCGCTGTAACCATCCCAGGCGTTTCTAGTGGGTGGTGGGTGATTTGCTACCAAGCGCAGAACAGCGGCCGCACCACCGGGTGCAAGACCCGCGCCAAGGCCACCAAGACGACTCCCGCCAAGATCACGGCCAGGCCGTCAGACGTCCAGTCGCGTCCGGATGCAACAGGACACAACGAGCAAGAATGAGCAGGTCAGCGCGGGTGCGGAGGGTGACAGCCCCAGGCCGCCTCAGCCAGGTCTGAAGTACTACATCAACTCCACCACGGCCTGCTCCCGGTACGCATCCTCGATGACGTACAGGCCGGCAAGACCTTCGTAGCCGGGGACCAGCCGCGTCATCTCGGCCATCACCACGTCAGGTTCGGCGTCGTCGACGCCCAGGAAGCGCTTGGCCAGCAGCTTGCGGTTCCACACGTCGAGCCCCAGCGCTGCCGGATCGCGCACGGCGTGGCTGGCGATGATCGCCGCCGTGTAAGGCCCGACGCCCTTGATGGTCTGGAACTCGGCCATCAGTTCGGCCTTGTCGGCGTGGTCGGCCACGTCGTGGTCGCGGAAGAACTCAGCGAAGCGGCCGATGTACTTGGCGCGGTACCCCAGCCGGTCGCGCTCCCGGAACGTGGCCTCCTCGACGCCAGCAACCTCCTCCGGTGTGAAGAAGGCCTTGAGTTGTACGCCGTCGAACTCGGCGACCTGGCCGTAGTGGTCGAGCAAGTTGGTCATCATCTGGGTGGTGCGGGCCACGGTGGCGTTCTGGAGCAGCAGCGAGATGATCGCAATCTCAAACAGGTTCTCCGGGCAGCTGCCGCATCCCTGCCAGCGCCGCCAGCGGTTCTTGCATGGCTGCCACCTGCTCGGCCAAGGCCACGAATGCCGAAATGTCCTCGTCGAGCCCATAGGAGTGCTAGGCGGGTACTCAGCCGCTCACGGTCGGCCGGGCGCCACTCGCCGTCGCTGAAGACCTCGGCGCGCACCGCGTCGCCACCGTCCATGCTGAGCACGATGCCGCACAGCAGCTCGCCCACGCGGAAGGTACGCCAGCTGTGCTCCTGACTGTGCTGCTCCAGGCCGGTGGCGAACGATGTTCCAGACGGTACTGACCGGTAACCTGCGCGAGGTGGCGCGAATCAAGCTGGAGGTCTTCGGG
>WUUC01035461.1_pt1 | contig 12030 bp, 10 predicted proteins | sample 6278441 | NCBI WGS metagenome assembly WUUC01 (sample SAMN13675441, study PRJNA597444) | soil metagenome | isolation source: soil | place: USA: Washington | collected 2017-10 | reverse complement strand
CTAAGAGGCCGCAGCCGAGAGGACCCGCACGTGCCCGAACTCGTCGCCGTCGCCGAGCAGCTGCTCGCCCCGGTTCCCGGGGGCACCGGTCGCTACACGCGGGAACTCCTGCGGGCTCTGGCCTCGACCACGCCCCACGGGTGGGAAGTCACCAGCCTCGTCAGCAGCAGCGGTGATCCTCGGGCGGCCCGCGTGGAAGGTGTGACAGGACCCCGCATCGTCCGGCTGCCCCGACGTGCGCTTGTCGCGGCGTGGGAACGCGGTTTCGGCGTCGGTCCGCGCGGGCGGTCGGTGCACGCGATGACCCCGTTCGCCCCGCCTCGATCGGCGCGCCGGGCGGTGGTCGTCACCGTGCACGACGCCGTCCCCTGGACCCACCCGGAAACGCTCACACCGCGCGGAGTCGCTTGGCACCGCCGCATGATCACCCGAGCCGCGCGGCAGGCCGACGCGCTGATCGTCCCGACGGCTGCCGTCGCTGCCGAGCTCGCTCGCCACGTCGAGATCACGGCGCCGGTGCGGGTGATCGGTGAGGGTGTCACACCATCGCTGGTCCACGCCCCCGACTCCGACGAGATCGCCGAGCGCCTGCGTCTGCCGCCTCGATACTTGCTTGCGCTCGGTACGATCGAGCCGCGCAAGGGGTTCGGCGACCTCGTGCGCGCCCTGGCGCGGCCCGACGCACCGCACGTGCCGCTGCTGGTCGTCGGTCCGCAGGGTTGGGGAGGGATCGACCTCCCCGCGATCGCCCAGGACCGCGGCCTGCCGCCGGACCGCTTGCGACTGCTGGGACGTATCGGGGACGCCGAGCTGGCCGTCGCGCTGCGGCGGGCGTCCGCGCTGGTCGTTCCCAGTCTGGCGGAAGGATTCGGCCTCCCGGTCCTCGAAGCCATGGAGATGGGCACACCGGTCGTGCACTCCGACGCTCCCGCGCTGGTCGAAGTGGCCGGAGGTGCGGGCCTCACCGCCCTTCGCGGCGACACGGCGTCGCTGGTCGCCGCGCTGAACACGGTGATCGGCGACGGGGGGCGGGCCGCCCGGCTCAGGGAGGCGGGCCGACAGCGGGCGGAGGCGTTCAGCTGGGAGCGCACGGCCCGCGAAGTGTGGCGTGTGCACCAGGAACTCCGCGACTGATCCCAGTCTCGGGCCAGGAAGTGGGAATGTTTCCCCGAACACGTCACGAGCGGGGCAGCACGACCCGTAACCTGCTCGCGTGCCCAGACGCGAACCGCACATCCTCCTCGACGCCACTGCGGTACCCGCGGATCGCGGTGGCGTCGGGCGGTACGTGGATTCGCTGCTCTCAGCGCTCGACCTCGACGGCGCCCGCGCGAGTGTCGCTTGCCAGCCACGCGACGCCGACCTGTTCAGCAAGCTCGCGCCCCGCACGAACGTCGTCCCGGCCGTGGAAACCGTCGCGACCCGCACCGCCCGCCTGACCTGGGAGCAGACGACGCTGCCCCGCCTCGTGCGGCGACTCGGCGTCGACGTCCTGCATTCGCCGCACTACACGACACCGTTGGCGAACCCGGCGGCATCGGTGGTCACGCTGCACGACGCCACGTTCTTCACCGACCCCGGGCTGCACTCACCGGTCAAGGCGAAGTTCTTCCGTGCCTGGACCCGCACAGCGCTGCGGCGAGCGACCCTGTGCGTCGTGCCGAGCCGTGCGACCGCCACCGAACTCGGCCGCGCCGTCGGTGCCGATCGCGTGCGGATGCAGGTCACCTACCACGGCGTGGACCCCGAACGGTTCCACCCACCGTCACCGGCGGAAGTCGCCGATGTCCGCGTGCGGCTCGACCTGCACGATCAGCCCTACGTCGCGTTCCTCGGCGCGCTGGAACCGCGCAAGAACGTTCCCTCGCTGGTCCGCGGGTTCGCGATGGCGTGCCGGGGCCGGCGGGAGCAGCCCGCCCTGGTGCTGGCAGGTCAGCCCGGGTGGGACACGCAGGTCGAGCGCGCGCTGGAAGCCGTGCCGCACCGCATCCGCGTGATCCGGGCTGGTTACTTGCGCTTCGGCCACCTGGCGGGATTCCTCGGTGGCGCTCGGCTCGTCGCGTACCCCAGCGTCGGCGAGGGATTCGGCCTGCCGGTGCTCGAAGCGATGGCCTGCGGTGCTGCGGTGCTCACGACGCGGCGGCTGAGCCTGCCCGAAGTCGGTGGAGACGCCGTGTCCTACTGCGGGGTCGGAGCCGGCGACATCGCCACCGGGCTCGGCGAACTGCTCGACGACCCGGCCCGGCGCGCGGCTCTGTCGGCCAATGCGCAGAAGAGGGCGAAGGAGTTCAGCTGGGCCGCCTGCGCGGTTCAACACCGTGAGGCCTACGAACGAGCCCACCACATCCACCGCCGCACCCGATAGTCCGAAGCGGCCAGGACGATCTTCGTTCACCGGCTGCGGGGGATGCCACGGCCCGGTCGACCTGGTCACGTTCGTTTGCAACCGTCGACGACCAGACCCGCGACGGAGCGTCGGCAGACGGGTCCGACGGGCGCGCACGGCATCCGGTCAGCACCGCCGCACAGGCCACCCGGATCCGCCGAGTGGCCGGATCGCGGCCCTGGCAACGGAAAACGCGCACCGCAGCGGGAGCGGCATCGCTGCGAACGGAGTCTCGCACTCTCCGTGAACGGCCGCCCGCAGGAACGGCCGCGGCCTTCGGCAGAATGTCGTTGTGACCGACTCGCGCACCTACGGCGACGAGCTCGCCGTCGTCTTCGTTACCTACTCGCCCGGTGAAACGCTGGCGCCCTGCCTGGACACCCTGACCAAGGCCAGCAGCAGGCCGATGCGGGTGATCCTCGCCGACAACGGCTCCACCGACGGCGAACCGGAGCGCGCGGCCGAAGAACGCCCCGAGGTCGACTTCGTCCCCACCGGCGGCAACCTCGGCTACGGCTCGGGTGCGAACCGGGGCGTGGCGGAACTGGGCGACGAGCACGGCTGGGTCGTGGTCGCCAACGCCGACCTGGAATGGGGCGAGGGAAGCCTCGACGAACTGATCGCGGCGGCGCAGCGCTGGCCGCGCGGTGGCGCGTTCGGCCCGATGGTCCGGGAACCGGACGGAAGCGTGTACCCGTCGGCCAGGCTGCTGCCCTCGCTCGGGCGCGGAGTCGGGCACGCGCTGTTCGCCAAGGTGTGGCCGAACAATCCCTGGAGCCGTGCCTACCGGCAGTCCGAGGCCGAGATCGCCGAGCGCACGTCGGGCTGGTTGTCCGGTTCGTGCCAGTTGTTCCGGCGTTCGGCGTTCGAATCCGTCAACGGCTTCGATCCGCGCTACTTCATGTACATGGAGGACGTCGACCTCGGTGACCGGCTGCAGCGCGCCGGCTGGCTCAACGTCTACGTGCCGAGCGCGGAGATCATGCACATCGGCGGACATTCGACCGCGAGCGCCTCGGCGCGGATGCTCGCCGCGCATCACGACAGCGTCTACCGCTACCTCGCCGACCGGCACCGCGGGGTGAAGTGGGCGCCGCTACGCCTCGCTCTCCGAGCGGGTCTGGCGGCCCGCGCTCGCCTGAGCGTCCGGGCGCAGAAGCGCGCCGGGTGATCCGTCCTCGCAGGGACCGCGGGAAAAGCGCTGATCAGTAGGGCGGGAACTGCGGCGTCGCCCGGGAACCGAGCGGTCCGAACTCGCCCGGCCTGCGCTGCTGCTGGTACGGGTTCGGCGGCATCTCGAGATAACCGCTCGCCTGGCCGTAGCCGTTCGCCTGGCCGTAGTCGTTCGCCGGGTAGTTGTGGTGCCCGTAGTCCTGGTGCCCGTAGTCGTTCTGGCCGTAGTCGTTCTGGGGCCAGCCGCCGATCAGCTCGTCCTGTGGCGCGGACTGCGAGAGGACCATGGTCGACTCCGGGTCGCGGGTGTCGCGTTCGGAATCGGCGACGATCGAACGCGGGATGCGCACGGTGGTCGACGCGTCCATCGGCGAAATCGCGTTGTCCGGTGTGACGACGAATGCCCCACGAGCCCGCGCGCGAGCAAGTGTTTCGTCGGCTCGGTTGCGGGGGTCCATAGGGTGCCCTCTCACTATTGCGCCGTTGGGCCGGTGTTCCGCGATGCGGGTTCAGCCTTCCCGACGTGGTCCCTGGCTTCCACCCGGGGTGGGCCGGTGTCCATTATGACGATGCCCCTGCAAGAGTATTCCCCCATCGGTGTTTTCGTCAGGGGGAGTTGTTCAATGAGCGGGGAGGGGTGCTCATGCTGGCCGATCCGGGAGATGCGAGTGCCGAGCGCACACCGTTGCGCGGCGTCGAGGCCGTGCTGCTCGTCGGCGGGAGGGGCACGCGCCTGCGCCCCCTGACACTCTCCGCGCCGAAGCCCATGCTGCCCACCGCCGGGGTCCCGTTCCTGCGGCACGTGCTTTCCCGCATCCGTTCGGCCGGGATCACACATGTGGTGCTCGGCACGTCGTACAAGGCGGAGGTGTTCGCCGAGCACTTCGGCGACGGCGAGGACCTGGGGCTGGAACTGGAGTACGTCGTCGAACAGCAGCCGCTGGACACCGCTGGCGCGATCCGCAACGTCGCCGACCGGCTGCGGGAACCGGACGTGCTGGTGTTCAACGGTGACATCCTCTCCGGTGTCAATCTCGGCGGCCTGGTGGGCACACACCGGGCGAACGAGGCGGACGTGACGCTGCACCTGGTGAAGGTCGACGATCCGAGGCGGTTCGGGTGCGTGCCGACCGATGCCGACGGGCGGGTGACGGCGTTCCTGGAGAAGACCGAGACGCCGCCGGTCGACCAGATCAACGCGGGGTGCTACGTGTTCCGTCGCGAGGTGATCGACTCGATCCCGAGCGGCCGTCCGGTGTCGGTCGAGCGGGAGACGTTCCCCGGGCTGCTGGAGTCGGGGGCGCGGCTGCAGGGCTACGTGGACGCTTCGTACTGGCTGGACATCGGCACCCCGGCCGCGTTCGTGCGCGGCTCGGCCGACCTGGTGCTGGGGGCTGTGCCGTCCGATGCGCTGCCCGGTGAGCCGGGCGAGGCGCTGGTCCTCGACCGCGCGCGGGTCGCTGAGGACGCGTCGATGGACGGCGGGAGCACCGTCGGGGAGGACTGCGTCGTCGAGTCCGGCGCGCGGATCAGCGGGTCGACGCTGTTCGACGGTGCCCATGTCGACGCCGGTGCGGTCGTCGAGCGTTGCGTTGTGGGCAAGGGTGCACGCGTGGGGCGTGACGCGGTGGTGCGCGGCGCGGTGGTCGGCGACCGCGCGGTCATCGGTGCGGGCTGCGAGCTGCTCGACGGTGCGCGCGTGTGGCCGGGCGTCGAGTTGCCCGACGGCGGGATCCGGTTCTCGGCGGACTGCTGATCATGTGTGACGCCCTGACCCGCGCGTGGCTCCCGCCGTATCCGCTGGACCTGGGGCGGGTGCTCTCCCCGTTGCGCCGGGGGCGCGGTGATCCGACGAGCGCGGAGACCCCCGGGGCGTTGTGGCGGACGGCCACGACGCCGGCTGGTACAGCGACGTTGCGGCTCACCCGTGACGCATCCGGGGAGGTCACCGGTCACGCGTGGGGCGAGGGCGCGGATGTGGTGCTGGAAGGACTTCCCGACCTGCTGGGTGCATCCGACGACGACTCCGGCTTCGTGGCTGTCCACGACGTCGTGGAGCGCGGACGGCGAGGCGCGCGGGGCTTGCGGCTGTGCGCCTCGGGGCGGGTGTGGGACGCCTTGGTGCCCGCGGTGCTGGAGCAGAAGGTCACCAACCGCGAGGCGTGGCGCTCGTGGCGCGAACTGTGCCGGCGGTTCGGGTCCCCCGCGCCCGGTCCGGCACCGGGCGGTTTGCGCGTTCTGCCCGATCCGCGCCAAATCCGCGCGATCCGCGACTGGGAGTGGCACCGGGCCGGCATCGACGGCGCACGCCGCCGCACGCTCATCGCGGCGGCCTCCGTCGCCCGGCGCTTGGAACAGGCCGCGGAGCTCCGGGGGGCCGAGGGACGCCGACTGCTGCAGCACGTGCCGGGCATAGGTCCCTGGACGGCGGCGGAGATCGCCCAGCGGGCGTGGGGCGACCCCGACGCGGTCAGCGTCGGCGACTACCACCTGCCGACGATCGTGGGCACGGCGTTGGCCGGGCGTCCGCTCGACGACGACGGCATGCTCGAAGTCCTCGCCCCGTACGCCGGGCACCGCCACCGCGCCGTGCGCTACCTGGCCGCTGCCGGGGTGTCGCGTCCGCGCTTCGGACCGCGGATGCCGGTCCGGGACTACCGCGCGATGTGACCGTCAGCCCGCCAGGCGAGCGCTGGCGGCGTCGAGCATCGGCCCGAGATCGTGGCCTTCCGGTAGTCCTGTCCTCGGCCACCAGCGCAGCGCGAGTGACTCGTCGCTGATGACGGGCTCGGCACCTTCCGGGGCGTGCACGACGAACCGGACGTCGAAGTGGCGGGTCGGCGCGCCGAGTGAGCAGGTGATCGGGTGCACTTCGAGGTGCACCGGATCGGGGTCGACGACCAACCCGTCGATCCCCGACTCTTCGGTGGCTTCGCGCAGAGCCGCACCGGCCAGCGTGGTGTCCTCCGGCTCGCAGTGGCCGCCGAGCTGCAGCCACCGCCCCACGCGCGGGTGCAGCGTGAGCATGACGCGCTGGTGCGTCGAATCGACGAGCACCGCCGACGCCGTGATGTGTCCCGGTTCGCACGCGCGCAGGCATGCGTCCGTCCGGGTGTCGATCAGGGCGAGGAACGCGTGGCGCAGGGATTCCTGTTGCGGGTCAGCGGTTTTCCACCCGCTCAGCGTGCTCCGGGCATCGGCGTGCGGACCGCTCACAGCTCCACCAGACCCTCGGTCACCTCGCGGGGCGGGCGCGGTCCCGCGCTCTCGTCGGCCGGGTGCCCGACGGCGATGGCTCCCAGTGGTTCCCACGAGTCGGGCAGATCCAGCGCGGAGCGCACCACCTCGGGGCAGAACAGCGTCGAGGAGACCCAGCACGACCCGAGTTCTTCGGCGGCCAGTGACACCAGCAGGCCCTGCACGGCCGCGCCACCAGCGACGGTGAACATGGCGCGTTCGGCCTCGGCCCGCCGTTCGTCGGGGTAGTGGTGGGCGCCGTCGCGGACCAGGAACGGAACGACGACTTCCGGTGCGGCGTAGAGCACCTCGCCCCGGGACACGCGCTGTTGTGCGCGTTGCTCGGACAGCCCGTCGTCGCGGAGGTCGTCGAGCCACGCGGTACGCATGGCATCCAGCAGCTTCGTCCTCAGTGGACGGTCGCGCAGCCAGACGAAGCGCACCGGGTGGGTGTGGTGCGGTGCGGGCGCGGTGAGCGCGGCACCGACGGCGCGGCGAACGGCGTCCGGATCCACCCGCTCGTCGGAGAACGCCCGGACAGACCGGCGCATCAGCACCGCTTCCTTGCGGCCCTGGGCCAGAGCTTCGGCGGTACCCATCCGGAACAGGTCCTCGTCCACGGGCCGCGCCAGGTCCCGTGCGCTGGATCCGTCGTCGGCACTGGTCAGACCGCGCACCACCGCGACCGGCACCCCACCGAGCTTGCCCTTGACCAGGTCGGCGGCACCGGCGATCTCGTCGGCGATCGCGACCTCGGTGACCGCGAGCTCGTTTCCTTGCGAGTCGGTGCTGCCCAGGTACCGGTGGATCACGGCTAGCCCGGACGAGCCGATGGCCACGTCGGTCTGCCCGTTGCGCCACGCACGTCCCATGGTGTCGGTGACGATCACCGCGACCTCGACGCCCAGCCGCGCCGCCAGACCTTCCCGCAGCGTGCGGGCGGAAGCGTCGGGGTCCTCGGGCAGCAGCGCGATCTGGTCCAGAGCGACGTTCGACGCGTCGACTCCCGACGCCGCTTGCACGATGCCCAGCCGGTTCTCGGTGATCAACGTCCGTCCGCGGCGGGCGAGCACGCTCGTGGCCTCCGATCGCACCAGCTCTCTCCGCAGCGCGTCCCGCGCCTCCGGGTCGCGAGGTGCGCGCACCGTGCGGCCTTCGACCTTCGACACGATCTTGCTGGTCACCACGACGACGTCGCCGTTGCTGAGCCACGGGGCGGCCGCGGCGATCGACGCCGCGAGGTCGTCGCCCGGCCCGAACTCGGGCAGGCCCGGTATCGCGAACATCCGAATGCCGCTGGTGGCGGCGTGATCCCTCATGATGGTCCGGCCTCCGGTCCCTTCACGCCCGCGACGTCGAACGCGGCTCGGGTCATCTCCGCGGTCGCGTCCACATCGGACATCAGCAACGGGACCGAGCGCACTTCGACGCCCGGGACCTCGGCGGTGTCGCCGGTGTGCACCAACCACCCGTCGAGGATCCCGTCGCCGGAACGGGATCCGTAGTGTCTTCCGACGGCTTCGGCGGTGCTGTCCACGCCGATCGCGGCCAGGCAGGCATCCGCCATGCCCCGCAGCGGCCGTCCGCCGACGATCGGGGACAGGCCCACGACCGGAGCCGGGGTGCGGCGCAGCGCATCCCGCACGCCGGGAACGACGAGCTGGGTGTCGACGCTCACGACCGGGTTCGACGGCGCCACCAGAACGATGTCGGCCTTCGCCAGCGCGTCCACCACACCCGGAGCGGGGGAGGATTCCTCGGCCCCGACCGAGACGATCGCGTTGGCCGCCGGTTTCGCTCGGTAGCGCACCCACCACTCCTGGAAGTGCACCGCCCGTGGTCCCTGCCCCTCAGGGTCGTCGATCGCCACGTGCGTCTCGACGCGGTCGTCGGACACCGGTAGCAGCCGCACGCCGGGACGCCAGCGGTCGCACAACGCTTCGGTGACCGCCGACAGCGGATAGCCCGCGCGCAGCATGCGTGAGCGCACCAGGTGCGTCGCGATGTCGCGGTCGCCGAGGCCGAACCAGCTCGGTTCCGCGCCGTAGGCGGCGAGCTCCTCCTTGACCGACCAGGTCTCCTCCGCGCGTCCCCAGCCCTTCTCGGAGTCGATCCCGCTGCCCAGCGTGTACATGCACGTGTCCAGGTCAGGGCAGATCCGCAGGCCGTGCATCCACACGTCGTCACCGACGTTGACCAGCGCGGTCACGTCGTGTTGCGAGGGCTCCTGGGGTTCCCCGAACGCGGGCAGGCCCAGGGCCGCTTTGACACCGAGCAGGAAACGGGCTCCGCCGACTCCGCCCACCAGAACTACGACCTTCACGCGGTCGATCCTCGCACGGAGCGCAGGGGTGGTCGTCGTGAACCCGCACGCCCCGCGCGCGTGTCGGCAACTGCCCCGGGCCGACGCGTCTCCCCTGTGGAGAAGGAGGACGTTCCCGTTCACCCCGGAACGGTCACATCGTTTCCCAGAAGCGGAACAGGCTTTCGCCCTCCAGCAGCAGCACCGCGTTTCCGCCCACGAGGCTGAAAAGGAAGTACCCCACGCGGAAGAACACCGCGGCCGCCCCGGGAACACCGAGGATCACCGCGAATAGAACCAGCGGAGCCCACGGCCTGGCCTTCTCCCCGAAATCGCGCGCGGGACGGGACAACCACGGCTCGATCGCGCCGTACCCGTCGAGGCCGGGGATCGGCAGGATGTTCAGCACGAACGCGATGATCTGCAGGAACGCCAGGTACGACAGTCCGGCCGACATGCCCATCGGCATCGGGATGCTCACGATCGCCAGCGTGATCAGCAAACCGAGCACCAGGTTCGCCGTCGGCCCCGCTAGCGAGACAGCGGACTCGCTGCGCCGGGAACGCAGCGCGAAGTGGTTGATCCACACCGCACCGCCGGGGAGCGGGATCCCGCCGACCGCCACGAACAGCAGTGGCAGGACGATGCTGAGCACCGGGTCGGTGTAGTGGCGCGGGTCGAGTGTCAAGTAGCCCTTCTCGCGCACCGCGCGGTCACCGCCCCGGAACGCGGCGATCGCGTGGCCGAACTCGTGCAGGCACAGCGACGTCACCCAGCCGCCGAGCACGATCAGCCACACGCCCGCGATGCGGGCCGGGTAGTTGTCCAGCGTGGCCAGGACGCAACCCGCCGCGGTCGCAGCGACGAGCGCCAGGAACAGGGGGCTCACCCGTGTCGCGGAAGTGTTCACGAGGACAGTCTCCCGCTTCCTCGGGAGGCGCTGACGGCCACCGGGTGGTAATCCTTGATCAAGGATCACCATTGCGTCCGGAAGGAGCACTGCCGTGGGCCGAACGTGCTCGCCAAGAGGCTGCCGGCGGCGGCGGAGCCATGTCCCCCTACCGATGGTCTCCGCTTGACCGCAAGGAGCTACACGGGTGTAATCACAGTTGTGTCATTCCCTGCTGAAAAGGTTGTTCTGTGATCAATCTCGCGGCGGAAGACGGTAGAGGGAGACCGTTCGAGGAATGAGTGGTCGAACGAATTCACCGGTCGATGAGAGGGCGGTGGAGTTCGGTCGGCGGTGGTGCGGCGGGCGCGTCGGTCGCCATCGAGTCCTAGACCTGTGATCGGCGGAGGGCGCTGCGGCGCCGGGTCGGTTCGGTCGACGAGGAGTGCATCCCGTTCGGGTCCTGGGGAGGGCCTGGGAACGGGGCGAGATCGGGGGAGGATCACATGTGGGAAGCAGGGGAGGGTCGCGTGATGGAGCTCGCGGATCCTCAAGTGGCGGAACTCGACTTGCTCACCGGCATGTTCGACATGTCCGAGGAAGAGCAGGAATGGCAGGAGCGCGCGCTGTGCGCGCAGACCGACCCGGAGGCCTTCTTCCCCGAGAAGGGCGGGTCGACGCGGGAAGCCAAGCGAATCTGCCAGGGATGCGAGGTCCGGTCCGAGTGCCTCGAGTACGCCCTCCAGCACGACGAGCGCTTCGGCATCTGGGGCGGGTTGTCCGAGCGGGAACGGCGCAAGCTCAAGCGCCGCGTCGTGTGAGGCGTCCCGGCTCCACGGGTCGGTGATCGGCGGCCTGCCTGGTTCGTGGTTGGCTCCACTAACGTCGTGAGATGAGTGGAGCCCGCCTGCTGGGGAGGTCGCGTTGGTCGCTTCCGCGCCGCGTCTGGACACCGCGCCGGTGTTGGCGGTGCTCGTGTGCCACAACGGTGAGCAGTGGTTGCCGGAGGTGATCTCGGCGCTGCGACAGCTCGCGGTCGCACCTCGACACCTCGTCGCGGTTGACACGGGTTCGTCCGATCGCAGCGCCGCGCTGCTGGAGCAGGCGCCCGGTGGTCGTGCCGACCGTTCTGGTGAGGCGTTGTTCGATGCCGTGCTGTCGATGCCCGCGGACACCGGATTCGGTGCCGCTGTGGCGGAAGCGGTGGAGCACGCCGAGCGGTGCTGGGGTGATCCCGGCAGCTGGCTGTGGTTGTTGCACGACGACGCCGCGCCCGAGCCGGACTGCTTGAGCACCCTCGTGCAGGTCGCCGAGTTCGACTCGACCGGCGCGCTGCTGGGGCCGCTGGGGTTGGATTGGGAGGATCCCCGACTGGTGGTGGACGCCGGTCTGTCCACCGACGTGGCGGGGCACCGGCAGACCGGTATCGGATCGTCCGAACTGGACCCCGCGCTGGGGGAGTCCGGACTGGAGGCCGGCGATGTCGAAGCCCTCGCGGTGTCGGAGGTCCTCGCGGTCTCGACCGCGTGCGCTCTGATCCGGCACGACGTCTTCGACCAGATCGGGGGATTCGACCCGGCGTGCCCTCTCGCCGGTGACGATGTCGACCTCGGATGGCGCGTCAACGCGGCCGGACATCTCGCTCTGTGCGTCCCTGGTGCTCGGATGCGCCACGTGGGTGCGTTGCGGCGCGGGATGCGAACTCCGGACGCGGTGCGGGGATCGTTGCGCACTGCCGACCGAGTTCACGGTGTGCGGACGTTCCTGGTCAACGCGACGCTGGCGTCGTTCGTGCTCGGCGTGCCCAGGCTCCTGCTGCTGTCGTTGCTGCGAGCGTTCGGTTTCGCGCTGTTGCGGCGAATGCCGGAAGCCGGTGCCGAGGTGGCGGTCCTGGCCCATGTGCTGACAGGGCGAACCGGACTGCTGCGGGCGCGCGCTTCGCGTCGGCGTTCGTCGGGGGACCGGCACGGGGTGCGTGGCCTGTTGACGAGCCGGATCACGCGATTTCGCAACGGTTTCCGGCGCGCGTTCGCTGGGTTGGTC
>WUUC01012817.1_pt1 | contig 12030 bp, 17 predicted proteins | sample 6278441 | NCBI WGS metagenome assembly WUUC01 (sample SAMN13675441, study PRJNA597444) | soil metagenome | isolation source: soil | place: USA: Washington | collected 2017-10 | reverse complement strand
GTCCGATCCCTGGGGGGCCGAGTACTCGAAGATGCCCAGCCGCCAGTCCCCTTGGCCGGTCTCGATGAATCCGACCGCCGAGTCCCGGAGCGAATCGAGCACGATCGAGGTGTTGTCCCCCTGGTTGGACAGGCAGTAGATCTGAGCGTCGGGAATCGCGTTGGTGGCGTTGGTCGATGCGTTCCAGGCATCCCATTTGTTGTGCTCGCGCAGCTCGTCCAGCACCAGCCGGTCGATGGTCAGCGACCGCCCGCCCTTGCGGTTGCTGGCCGCGATCTTGTACCGGGTGCCGTGGGTGGTGATCAGCGCCTGCTCACCATTGACCTTGATCACCCGGGCGACCTCGGGGGATAGGTACTCGTTGGTCTCGGCGATGTCGACCGCAGCCTGCCAGACCTCTCGGGCGTAGTCCAGGTTGGTGGAGGTGGACAGCACCAGCTTGCGCAGTTCGACGAACATCCAGTACAGCGACAACACCTTGAGCAGGTGGGTCTTGCCCTGTTGGCGGGCGACCAGGATTAGGACGGTCCGAAATCGGGGTCGGCCGTCCGGCAGTAGCTCCCCCGCGTGGATGACCACCCACTCCTGCCAGGGGTCGAGCGGTTCGCCCAGGACGTCCCGGGCAAAGTCGATGACGTCGAACCCGTAGGAGGTCTCTGGGGTCAGCTCACGAAGTGGCGGAGTCCAGATCCTCGGCACCGTTGCGCCGAGCACGACGCTCCCGGAGTTCATCGAGCTTGTTGACAGCGCGGTTGTCACGGGCTCCCCCCTTCAACACGGTGGCGCGCGCCCGGGGGGACATGAGGAGGGTCTCCAGGCAGGATTGCAGTAGCGGGCCCAGCTTGATGGGGTCACCATCCGCGTCGAGCGCTCGGGCGTAGCGATGGGCCAGCTCCACCATCACCTTGTCCTGGTCGGCAACCGTTATCCCGGCCAGGGATTGGGTCAACGACTCGACGAAGGTCACAAAGGGGATTCTACCGGATTTTTGATGTTACAATCACCTCGTGCGCTGGCCGTGGCAAAGGGTTTCCCGTCGATCGGTCTCGATCGCGGACCCCGCGGTCGCCATGCTCCTGGGTTACGGGTATGGGGATGCCCCCGTGGTGGGCGAGCACTCCGCCGTCACTCTTTCCGCGGTCTGGCGGTCGGTGTCGCTGATCTCCGGGTCGATCGCCTCAATCCCCCTGCGCACCCTGGCCGACACCGACGGCGGGCGCCGGGCCCGATCCAGCTCCTTCCTGGATTTCCCGAATGGTCGCGACGGGATGACCGCGTTCGAGTGGAAGGAGCTGGTGATGGTCCACCTGCTCCTGCACGGCAACGCGTTCCTACAGCATCGGTACAACGGCGCTGGCGCCTTGGCCGCCCTTCACCCGATTCACCCCACCGCGGTCGAAGTGAAGTGGGATGAGGGAGCGGTCGGCGGCAAGCGATTCACTGTCCAGCTGGACAACGGCACCCGGCGCGATTTCGACGGGGCGACGATGACCCAAATCATGGGGCTGTCGCTGGACGGACTGCGCGGGCTGAGCCCGATCACCATCGCCCGACTCAGTCTCGGCACCGGGATCTCCGGGGACAAGGCCGCCAATCGGATGTTCCTGAATGGGGCGATGATCTCCGGGCTGGTCACCCCCGAGGAGGACCTGACCAAGGACGAGGCCGAAGAGGTCAAGAAGGGCCTGACCTCGCGAATCTCCGGTGCTGAGAACGCCGGGGACATCGCGGTGATCAACCGCAAGCTCAAGTTCCAGCCCTGGACCCTGTCGGCCAGCGATGCCCAGTTCCTGCAGAGCCGCTCATTCCAGGTGGAGGAGGTCGCCCGCTGGTACGGGCTGCCGCCACATCTGCTGGCCCAGACCGAGAAGTCCACCACCTGGGGATCCGGCCTCACTGAGCAGAACCGCGGGCTGGCGCGCTACACCCTGACCCCCTGGACCAGCCGGATCGAGGCGCGAGCCACCCGGCTGTTGGTGCCCGGGAAGGTCGCCGAGTTCGACTACTCGGCCTTCATCCAGCCCAGCCCCGAGGACGAGATCCGGTTGCTGATCGAGCAGGTTAACTCCGGGCTACTGACCCTCAACGAGGCACGCCGGATCCGGAACATGCCCGATGTGGCGGGCGGGGACGAGCCCCGGATCCCGCCCGGCGCCGCTCCCCTTGGAGGTTCCGAGTGACCGAGATCCTGCGGACGGCGGTGATCTGCCGGGCCGAGAATCGCAAGGGCAACAAGCTCGGCGGGTACGCCGCCGTGTTCGACCAGACCACCGATCTGGGGTGGCTGGGCAAGGAGCGGCTGGCGAGTACCGCGTTCGATGCGGTCTTGGTCGCCCGCGACACCGACGTCCGGGCCTTGTGGAACCACGATCCCCAGTACCTGCTCGGGCGACAGTCCGCCGGGACGCTGCGGGTGTCGGTGGACTCCCACGGCCTGGAGTACGACGTCGACCTGCCCAACACCAGCTACGCCAACGACGTTCGCGAGTTGGCCGAGCGAGGCGACCTGGACGGCGCGAGCTTCGCGTTCATCCCGGGTGACTGGGAATGGGACGACGAGCAGGAGACCCGGACCCACACCAGCGTCCGGGCGCTGATCGACGTGGCGCCGGTGACCTTCCCGGCCTACGCGGGGGCGAGCACCGAGGCTCGCTCGAAGTACGGCGTCCTGCACCGCAGGTCGCAGATCATCCGGGTCCGGCACCGCGCCGCCCGGCGAGCACTGGGAGGTGCTAAGTGACTCTGGAAGAGATGCTCGCCGAGCAGGACAACATCCTGGCCACGGCGGGCGAGGGAGACCTCACCGACGAGCAGCTCACGCGCTACGAGGAGCTGGATGGGCTGATCGTGAAGCGCCGCCAGACCGAGGAGGTGCAGAAGCGCCACGCGGCGGCCCGTGCCGTGGTCACTCCCGCGGTCCAGACCGGCACCCAGTCCGCGGAGGACCAGGAGCTGGAGCGGGCGTTCGACCACTTCCTGCGCACCGGCCAGGCCAACTCCGACATCGCTCACCTCCGGGCCCAGTCGGTGGGTACCGGGACGGCCGGTGGGTACCTGGTCCCCGAGGGCTTCCGGAACAAGCTGGTCGAGCGGCGCAAGGCGTTCGGCGGGATCGCGAACGCGGCCGAGGAGATCGTCACCTCGACCGGCAACCCGCTGCCCTGGCCGACCATCGACGACACGTCCAACACGGGCGCGATCGTCGCGGAGAACGGCGCCCCGGCGGGCGGTTCGGACCTGGTGTTCGGCGAGACCACCCTCGGTGCCTACAAGTACATGTCGGTTGGTGCCTCGGGCCTCCCGCTCAAGGTGTCGGTCGAGCTGATGCAGGACTCGGCGTTCGACATCCAGGGTCTGGTCGCCCGCAAGCTGGGTGAGCGGATCGCCCGCGCCCAGGCCCCCCACCTGGTGTCGGGCACCGGATCCGGCCAGCCGAAGGGCATCATCAACGGCAAGACCCCGATCGAGCTGGCGACGGCACTGTCCTACGCGAACCTGTTGACGGTCGTGCACTCGCTGGATCCGGCCTACCGGGACAACGCGGTGTGGGCGTTCAACGACGCCACCCTCGCGCTGATCCACGGGATCGTGGACGACAACGGCCGCCCGCTGCTGAACGCCAGCACCGACGGCATCGCGGGTCGACCGGCCACCACGCTACTGGGCTACCCGGTCATCATCGACCAGGCGTTCAGCACCTACGCGGCGGCCGACGACGACCCGGCGATCGGGGTGTTCGGCGACATCCGCGAGGCGTACGTCGTGCGCCGGGTCCGGGACCTGCAGCTGGTGGTGGACCCCTACTCGTTCGCCGTCAACGGTCAGGTCGGGTTCACCGCCTGGGAGCGGATGGACGCCACCGTCCAGGACCCCAACGCCTACGTCACGTTCAGTGGCGCGGTCGCCTGATTCGAGGAGAGAACCGATGGCAGAGAAGAACACCGAGCGGGCCCAGTCCCGGGCCACGACCGAGAAGCCCGAGGACGTCCGGGTCAAGCCCCCGTCCCAGGAGGACCGGGTCAAGGCTCAGGAGGAGGACTCGACCGAGTTCGACCAGCACGAGAGCCACGTTCCGACCGAGGAGGACTACGAGCGGGCCCGGACCACCGGCGCTGGCCGAGAGCCCGAGCTGCCCCCGGGCGTGGTCAAGGACCGCGGTCGAGGCAAGAAGTAGGACAGGAGCGGAGTAGAGATGGCCTGGGCGCCCGATTACTGCACGTCGACTGAACTCAAGTCGTTCGTGCGGATCGCCGACGACCTCGACGATGCGCAGGTCGCCCTGGCCATTTCTGCCGCTTCCCGGGCGATTGACCGGGCCTGCAACCGCCAGTTCGGGTTGGAGGCCGCTCCCGTCGCGAGGTACTACACCGCGCGTTGGGATCGAGAACGGAACCTGTGGTCGATCGAGATCGACGACCTGATGTCGGAGTCCGGGTTGGTGGTCGCCACCGACTCGGACGGCGACGAGGGCTACTCGGACTCGATCACCGAGCACCGGCTCCGCCCCCGCAACGCTTCGGCCAACGGACGACCCTGGACCGAGCTGGTCGTTCTGGCCGGGTCCACGGTCACCCCCGTCACGGTCGAGGATGGGGTTCGGGTCACCGCGTTGTGGGGCTGGTCCGCGGTCCCGACCGCGATCAAGCAGGCGTGCCTGCTGCAGTCGTCGCGGCTGCTGTCCCGCCGGGACTCCCCGTTCGGGGTGACCGGATCGCCCGAGATGGGTGGGGAGCTTCGGTTGCTGGCTAAGCTGGACCCGGACGTCGAGGTCACCCTGGCCGGGTACCGGCGCTGGTGGGGTGCGGTATGAACCTCGCCGGTGTGATGGATGGATTAGGGGCGGCGCTGTCCACGATCGATGGACTGCGGGTGACCCCGTATTGGGCGGATCGGGTCACACCCCCGGCGGCCGTGGTCGCGTGGCCCGACCCGCTCACCTTCGACTCCACGATGGGTCGGGGTTCGGATCGCCAGGAGTTCCCGGTGATCGTGGTGGTCGGCCGGGTGGACGCCCGGTCGACCCGCGACGCCCTGGCAGTGTACGCCGCCGGGTCGGGGGACCTGTCGGTAAAGCAAGCGATCGAGGGGTACGCCTCGGACGCCTATGACTCGGCCCGGGTGGACCGTGCCGAATTCGCGTCGATCACGATCAGCGGGGTCGACTACATGGCCGCGACGTTCTACGTCGACGTAATCGGACAAGGAGCCTGAGATGGCCTTCGTGCACGGTAAGGGGACGGCCGTCAGCATCGACGGCGACGACCTGTCCGCGTTCAGCAACAGCGTTCAGTTCAACCGCTCGGCCGACAGCCACGACGTGACCACGTTCGGGAAGACCAGCAAGGTCTACCAGTCCGGTCTCAAGGACGGCCAGGCGACGATCGAGGGCATCTACGACAGCACCACCGGCACCGGCCCCGGTGCGGTCCTGCGCCCGCTGGTCGGCGGAGCGGCGGTCCCGCTGGAGTACCAGCCGGAGGGGATCTCCACGGGCAAGCCCACCTCGACGGTCGACGTGATCGTCACCGCGTACGAGGAGACCGCCCCGGTCGCCGACATGATCACCTGGTCGGCCACGTTCCAGATGTCGGACGACATCACGGACAGCGTCCAGGCCTAATTCGTATCCACGCCTACGGGAGGAGCCCCCAATGGCAGTCAACAAGCAGTCCCTGCTCTCGGCCAGGACGGTCGAGCACGAGGTCGAGATCCCGGGGGTGGGCACGGTCAAGGTACGTGCCCTCACTCGGGAGGAGGCCCTGGCCGTCCGCAACCAGGAGATGACCGTGGCCGAGATGGAGCAGAAGCTCCTCGCGGCGGCGATGCTGGAGCCCCAGCTGACGGTCAAGGAAGTCGCGATGTGGCAGCGCAACTCCCCGGCGGGCGAGCTGGAGCCGGTGGTCAACAAGATCGTCGAGATCTCCGGCCTCGCCGTCGAGGCGGCCAAGGAGGCGATGAAGACCTTTCGAGGCTGAGCCGGATCTGGAGTTCACCTACCACCTGGCAGAGACCCTGCACATGACGGTAGCCGAACTCCAGTCCCGAATGGACAACCAGGAATTCGTCCGCTGGGTTATCTACTTCGGGCGCAAGGCTCAACGACAGGAACTCTCGGACAAGATGGCCCGACACCGAACGGGGTGAACACGATGGCACTGATTGAGCCGATCCGAATCGAAGGACTGCGGGAGTTCAGCCGTGGCCTTCGGCGGATCGGCTCCGATCACGCCAAGGGTCTGCGCCTCGCCGGTAACAAGGCCGCCCAGATCGTGGTGGACACCGCCAAGCCCCGGGTCCCGATCGGACCGGGGAAGGGCGGCCACGCCGCGTCCTCGGTCAAGGCGGCCAGCACCCGGACCGCAGCTCGGGTCTCCGGTGGCGGCAAGAAATTCCCCTACTACCCCTGGCTGGACTTCGGCGGGCGGGTCGGGCCGAACAACTCGATCCATCGCCCATTCCTCAAGCAGGGCCGGTACATCTGGAAGTCCTACGCCGATCGCCGGGATCGGGTCGAAGAGGTACTGCGGGAGGAGCTGGTGCGGGTGGCCCGCGGTGCTGGATTCGAGCTGGACCAATGAGCGAGGTAACCCTCGCCGGGATCCTGGGCTTCCTGGCGGGGGCCGCATACGCGATTTACAAGAAGGTCAAGGAGAGGCGCCACGGGCGGCCCTCCGGTGACGTGCGGAACGGGGGTGAGTGCTGATGGCCGGGTCTGGGCCCACGATTCGCCTGACCTTCGCCGGTGATGCGGACTCGCTGCTCCGCGCGCTCGGGGTAGCCGGTGCCGCCACCGACTCGTTCCAGAGCCGAGTGAACCGAGTAGCTGGGGCGGTCACCTCCGCGTCGCTGGGGATGGCGGCCGGGGTAGCTGGTGCCGCGCTGGCGACTGCTGGTGCCCTGGCCGCGGTCCCGCTGGCCGTCGGTGGACTGGGGGTGGCAATCGCCGCCCAGAACGAGCGAGTCAAGGCTAGCTTCACCGGGCTCAAGGATCACGTCTCGGCGCAGCTGACCCAGATGGCGGTCCCTTACGAGAACGTGCTGATCGGGCTGGCCGGGAAGGCCCAGGCCGCGTTCGACCGGGCCGCCCCCTCGCTCGGGCGGATGTTCGAGACCGCCGCCCCCATGGTGGACCGGCTGGCCACCTCGCTGCTGGCGATGGTCGAGGGCGCGCTGCCCGGGTTCGAGACCGCTCTAAACGCGGCCAGGCCGGTGATCGACGCGATCGCGGTCGGTCTGACCAACATGGGCCCCGCGATTAGTGCGTTCTTCACCAACCTGTCGGTCGGCGCCCAGGGTGGGGCGACCGCGGTCACCCTGTTGTTCGACGCGGTGAACTGGTTGATCCCGACGCTGGGCACGGTGCTCGGGTTCCTGGCCCAGTGGTCCGGGGTGATCGTCCCGATCGCGGCCGGGATCGGTGCCATCGCCCTGGTGGTGCAGACCGTCTCGGCGGTTACCGCGATCTGGAACGGGATCATGGCGGTCGGGCGCGGGGTGATGCTGGCCTGGGCCGCCGCCCAGTGGCTGGTCAACGCCGCCCTGTCGGCCAACCCGATCGGGATCGTGGTGGTGGCGATCGGGGCGCTGGTCGCGGCGCTGATCTACGCCTGGAACAACAGCGAGACGTTCCGCAGCGTGGTGTTGTCGGTCTGGGCCGCGGTGAAGGGCGGGATCACTTCCGCCGTCAACGCGATCAAGGGTGTCCTCAACTGGTTCGGCAGCCTGCCCGGAATGATCGGTGGCTGGTTCAACTCGGCCAAGGACGCCGCGATCGGAGCGTTCAACAATCTGGTGGGCTGGGTCCGTGGTCTGCCCGGCCGGATCGTTTCGGCGCTGGGCAACCTCGGGTCACTGCTGCTGGGGTCGGGTCGGGCCCTGGTCGACGGGTTCCTGTCCGGGATCCGGTCGGCCTGGGATCGGGTGGTCGGGTTCGTCCGCCAGGGCGTGCAGTGGGTCCGCAACTTGTTCCCGTTCAGCCCGGCCAAGGACGGCCCGTTCGCCGGACGCGGATACGTCACCTATTCCGGTAAGGCGCTGACCGAGGACTTCGCGACCAGCCTCCGGAACGGGATGGGGACGGTCGGGGCTGCGGCGCGCAGCGTCATGGCCGCCGCCGAAGCCCCGTTCGCCGGGGCGGACTTGTCGGCCGTCGCCCGTACTGCGGTCTCCGGCGGATCCGCGGCCTCGATTGGACGGACCGAAGTCGGGGCACCGGCGGTGAATGTGGTGGTGATGATCGACGGCCAGGAGTTCAAGGGAATGATTCGCACCGAGATCAGCGAATCCAACCGGGCGACCCGAACCGCCGCCCTGGCCGGTAGGGGGACTCGATGACGCTGACCGCGACCTACGATCCGGTGTTGTCCCGGGTTAGGCTGGACGCCGACCTGCTCGGGGCCAGCGCGACCTACGCGGTGATCGACCGGACCACCAACAACGGGATCACCTACACCACGGTTCGAGGCGGGTCCGAGGTGGAGGTGACCAGCCAGGAGATCTCGGGGCTGGACGACTACGAGTTCCCGGCTAACATCCCGGTCACTTACCGGATTCGGTCCTACGACGTCTCGGACGCCCTGCAGACCACCCAGACCACCTCGATCACGGCCACCCTCACCTCACCCTGGTTGAAGTTCATCGCGAGGCCATATCTGAACCGAGAGATCACTCTGATGGGGGCCGGGCCGATCGAGCGGTCCACCCGGACCGGGGTGTTCGAGGTGATCGGTCGGTCCACCCCCGTCGCGGTCACCGACCTACACAGCTCGCGCCGGGTCACCATCTCGGTAAAGACCGAGACCGAGGCACAGGCCCGAGACCTGGATCTGGCTTTATCCAACGGGTTGCCGGTCTACCTGCACACCCCGGAGGGGTTCTTCGTCCCGACCATGTACGCGGTGGTGGGGGATTACGGCCAGGAGGCGGTAGTTCCGGTTACGCCGTTCACCACTCGCCGGTTCAACATCCCACTGATCGAAACCGCCGCACCCGCCGCCGATGTGGTCGGGTCGGCCGGTACCTGGGCGATCCTGCAGTCCAGCTACGCCACCTGGGATCAGGTGATCGACGACTTCGCCACCTGGAACGACGTCGCCGAGCTGATCGGTGACCCGTCCGACATCATCGTGGGGTGACCGGTGCGCCCAGTATCCGCCCGCTTCCTGCGGGTCATCAGAGGTCCACACCGGATGCGGGTCCGGGCCACGGTGCTGACCAGCTACCAGGAGGGCACCGCGCCTACCGGGACCGAGATCCCCATCCTGGCCGGTTCGGTCACCCTGGACGCGACCGCCGAGGTTCGGTCCACCCTGGACCTGATCACGTCCGACACCTGGGGGACCGGGTCGGGTGCGCTGATCAGTCCGTACGGGAACGAGATCTTCATCGAGCGCGGGGTGGACTACGGGACCGGGGAAACCGAGTGGGTGTCGCTCGGATACTTTCGAATCGACGAGGTCGAGCTGGCCGGAGAGTCCGGCGAGCTGCGGGTCACCGGATCGGACCGGATGTCACAGGTTCTGGACAACCGGATCGTCTACCCGACCCAGTTCGCCGGGTCCAGCACCCACGAGGCGGTGTTCGACCAGCTGATCCGGACCGGGGATCAGGCACCGTTCCCCAGCGCCACCTTCGACTTTGACTACGACGAGGTGGCGACCACACTCGGGAACGCGGCCACCACCGAGGAGAGCCGATACGAGTTCCTGTACAACATCGTCGAGCCGATGGGTAAGACCATGTACTGGGACCACCGGGGGTTCCTGGTGGTTCGGGACGTCGCCGCTCCGGGCGAATCGGTGTTCGAGGTGAACACCGGAGCCGACGGGGTGCTGGTCGCGCTGTCCCGGAGCTTGTCCCGGGATGGGGTCTACAACGGGGTGCTGGCCCGCGGGGACGCCCCGGACGACTCCACCGCACCGCCGTCCGCCCTGGCCGTGATCGACGACCCGGCTGACCCGCTGCGCTGGGGTGGCCCGTTCGGGAGCGTGGTCCGGTTCTACGAATCGCAGTTCATCACGACCACGCTGCAGGCCCAGACCGCGGCCGAGTCGATGGTGGCGCGCTACACCGGGCTGCCCTACGAGGTCGACCTGAGCGCCGTCCCCAACCCGGCACTGGAGCCGCTGGACGTGATCCGGTTGGTACTCAGCGATGGAACCTCCGAGGACCACGTGATCGAGCAGCTCACCATCCCGCTGACGGCGTTCGACCCGCTGAACCTTCGGACCCGCACCAAGAACGCGGGGGATGAGGAGTAGCGATGCGAGCGCGCCCCGACGAGATCTTCGACCTGCTTTCCCCGAGGGGGAGGGGGCCGGGGGTCGAGCTGGTCACTGGGTATCTGACCGCCTGGAATGGGACCACCTTCGAGAACACCGTCGAAGTGGATGGTATCCCCCTGTCAGACCTGCCGGTGATCCACGTTGCCGACCCTGCCGACCTGGCCACTAACACCGTAGTAGCCCTACTGCGCTCGCGGGGTAGGCATTACATCCTCGGACGAGTCACTACCCCCTAGGGAGCAGCCATGCCAAACACCCCGATCTACAACCTGCCCTACCCGGAGCTGTCGGACCCGCCGGACGGTCCGGGGGCGTTCGAGGCGCTGGCCGACGCTACCGAGACCGCCCTTGGTACGGTGCTCGATTCGGCGGTCAACTCGACCGTGATCGACGCCAAGGGCGATCTGCTGGTGGGTACCGCGGCCGACACCCTCGGTCGGCTGCCGGTGGGCACCAACGGCCAGGCGCTGGTGGCCGACTCCACCGATACCGAGGGAATGCGCTGGTCCCCGGTGGTATCCCCATCCCCGGTTGCGCTGGCCGACGCGGCGACGATCGTCACCAACGCCTCTCTGGGGACACACTTCCGGGTGACCTTGGGGGGTAACCGCACCCTGGGCAACCCGACCAACGCGGTCGACGGGCAGAAGCTGCTGTTCGAGATCATCCAGGACGCCACCGGTAGCCGGACCCTGGCGTTGGACACCAAGTTCGCGCTCGGTACCGACGTCTCGGCGGTCACCCTCACCACCACGGCCAGCAAGCGGGACTTCCTCGGGGTGGTCTACAACGCCTCCGCCGACAAGTTCTACGTGCTGGGCTTCCTCAAGGGGTACTGATGGCCATCACTTACGTCGGCGCGGGGGTTGCCGCCACCGGCGAGTTCGGGACCCTGCTCACCCCGGGGCTGCCCGCCGGGCTGCAGGCCGGGGACCTGATCCTGGGCTGGGTGGGCTGCACCAAGAACGGCTTCGGCGCGACCAATGTCGGAGAGACCGGGGCGAGCGGCAACAACTGGCCCACCCGCGGATACAGCACCCTAATCCCGGGGACCACCTTCGGCCCGTCCCAGAACGGTATGTTCGGTTTGTTCGGTCGGATCGCGGGCCCCGGTGAGACCGCCCCTACGATCCGGACCGACTCGAACGGGGCGGTCATTCAGCTGGCCGCGTTCCGCGGGGCCGCGCTGGGGATCATCGGCTATCAGGTGTCGGACAACGCGTCCGCCCAGAACATCGCGTTCCCCGGTCTGACGATCTCCAAGGACGAGTGCATCGCACTGATCCTCGGATTCAAGATCGACGATTGGACCTCGGTCAACGCGGTGTCGGGGTTCACCGAGATCGGCGAGCCGGACCAGGCTCTGACCACCGATGGCGGGATCGTGTGGGGATACCGGATCCAGACCTCACCGACCAACATCACGGCCGGGTCGTTCGTGGTCTCGGGCGGTGCTGCGGCGGTGAGCGCGGGGATCTCGGCCGCGATAGGTCTGGCCTCGTCGCCGGGCAGCCTGATGCCGTTCTTCATCTGACTCGTCCGCTCCCCACAACACGGCGCCGGGGGCTCGGCTCCAGCCCCCGGCGCCACTCTATTCGATTGTTTGTACATACTCCGCAGAGGTAGTCGGCGGGCCGTTGAGGGTTACTCTGCGCCGAGGGGCCCTCAACGGGCCTGCGGAGTCATCCTCACCGCCTCTGACCTGCGGTGCTGAGTCTGCCGACCCTTTCGGCGCATCACGCGCTCT
>WUUC01223395.1_pt1 | contig 12031 bp, 13 predicted proteins | sample 6278441 | NCBI WGS metagenome assembly WUUC01 (sample SAMN13675441, study PRJNA597444) | soil metagenome | isolation source: soil | place: USA: Washington | collected 2017-10 | reverse complement strand
CTTTACTTGATTCTGAAATAGGTCGACTATCTTTATTGCAGCAGCTTTTTTATTCTGAGGAGGAAAACCAGGCGGCAATGCTAGTTGAAAGATCTTTTGCGCAAAGTCTGGCTTAAAGAGGATATCATACAACTACCATCCTGCTGCCATTGTGGCTCTTTTGCTAAATATGTATGCATTTTCAGAATGTGTTCGTTGTTCGAGTTGGTACAATATTTTTTTTAATATATCCAAGTCCCGTTCAAAGTCTCTGGAGGCAACACTAAAAAATGGAACCATTTCCTCTTTGTTATCATCATCTCTGTCCCTCATGGTCTATTCTACCCAGATTTTCTTTAAGAACACAATACGAACCTGAGATATGAACATGACTAATTTTAGGATTTATAGTTGAAGCCTTTGACACGTCAGTGACCTATTATATGGTTCATGTTGTACCTCCTTTGGATTATATAAAATAGTATTCAACACATTATTATCAACACATCAAATGTTTACGGTTTTCTAATTTGGAATTTTGTCTAGCAGTCTAAACCATCTCTCCTTTCAATTGGCCAATCAACTCTTCCAATATTTGTATGAGTCGCTTTTTTTGTGAATTATCTGATGTATTCCATTTTTCTTTCTCAGCTCGCTTGTGAGCTAGTTTGTATTTGAGGCCTATCATTGAAGTTGTGTAATTGTTTGCATCCAGTTTTTTTACATTTTGATGTGCAAGAATATACCAGTGATATTCTGTTCCAACTGGAACTCCTGAGCCTTCTGGAGCCAGCCATGCTCTTCTTTTATTGACAGCATATGCAAATTCCCATTTATCTGGTGTTATCTTTTTCTCATTCCATTCACCCCTATCATAATACCATTTATGACTTCCCCCAACTTTCATGCCAGTATATTTTTTCCCTTCAAACTCCTTGTATTCATTATAACCCATCGGGAATGTCTTTTCTAACTTTTTCTCTTTCCCTTGAATAGTTTCTTGATCCATAGGTTTATCTTCTCTACTTTTGCAATTATTAGCTATTTTATTAGAAGTGATAACTTGCATATTTGACAAAAAAATAAAAATCGATCGATGTCTAAAGATAATATCATAGTTTCAGAACATCTTGGACATTCTATTTCATTTTGTATATTCTTCGCTATTTCGTCTTTTTGAGAGCTTAATTTTTGTTCAAGAGGTAGTAATTCCGTATCTATCCATCACATCAATGAAATGAATTATCTTGTTACTTATACTATGAAATACGATTGAGGGAGGGAGAGAGGGGACGGTAATATACCGTACATAAATGTTCTTGCACATAGGTATTGGCATCGATAAAAAAATGATAAAGGTATAATTGCTGATACACTTTAACAATACTGACGTGAAGTTTAGAAAGATAGTTGAAACATGTATCTACTCTAAAGATTTAGAAACTATGAAGGATTTTTATGTTAATAAGATAGGACTAGAATTTGTTTCCGAGGAAAAAGGAAGGCATGTTTTTCTAAGAGCAGGAAAAAGCATGCTTCTAATTTTTAATCCTGATAATACGAAAAACGAAGAAGAAAATAGTAAGTTTCCTACTCACGGCGCAATAACTCCTCCTGCATGCATTCATTTTGCTTTAGAGATAGAAAAGAAAGATTATGATAATTCAAAAAAGATGTTGACTAATATGAATATTGATATCGAAAAGGAGATGGTATGGGGAGAGGGGAGTGAATCTATTTACTTCAGAGATCCCGCAGGTAATCTCATAGAATTCATAATCAAAGGGAATTGGCCAGTGGAAGACTGAATAATAATAGCTGAATGCTGAGTCCTCTAAATGCAGTGAATCTTAGACTAAATGCAGTGAATCTTAGATTTATGTATATTTAAAGTCGGATCACTATTATTGATATCGTCACATACTATCTTGGACATTTATTCGGCCGGACGGGTTGAGTGACGAGGACTTTGAATCACAGCTCAAAGGATATGACTCGGAGATCGCTGGATGGACGCGAGTACTGAACCAAGGATAGATTTCCCTCCTATATTGCATGCTCAGTTTCAGAGTTTCTATAGATTATATTAAGGCTCAAAATACAAAAATAAAGTGCTCTTTGAACTCAAAAATGAGTTTCCAAGGATTATAGATGACAGTGCGTTTGGAAAAGTGCCGAGTTAGCTAATGAGGGATTTGCCTGTTTCCAAATTTTTTCATCTCTAATCTGTAATTCTTCCATCGTAGAAATCTTTGACATGTATTTAGGATTATCATGATTATATAGGTAATCATGTACTACCGGGCTATCAATTTTGGTCCACATAATTATTCCATCAGCACTCCTTGAAGCTATCGATAGTGTTGCCATGATGAGCTGCTCGGAAGGTGGGCTATAATTATATCTACTATAATTGTATGTTATTGTCGGATATACTACATACCTGATGGGTTTATCATCAAACATTTTCGAAAACGTTAGCAGATTTGATTTTAGATTTGTAATGTTATAATAACATGCACTAGCCATAATCATGCCATCTGTGAATTTGCTGTACTCCCTGATCACAGTGTTTGTCATTTCGCCCTCAAAATATATAACCGGATAAAAGTGGACATCATCATTCTTTCCATTTAGAGCATCTGAGAGATTTGAATATATCATATAGTCAACGTTTCTTTCAAATTTTGTGTCATTCCGAGTGCTAATCCAATTAAAGTCGTCTATGGTGAATCCCTTGAAAGATTCGTGTCCACTTTTGAGACTGTTAAAGTAATGTATCCATCCCTCCCAGTCGTAATTTGTATTAGGACCACCTTCAGAGGGTGGAAGTAGGATTATCAGTATGTGTAGACCAATCTCATCGGCTGATGTAAGCAATTTTTCTGTCATTTCTTTTGCATAAGAATTTTTAAAGTCGGTCATAACGAAATAGTATTCGACGAAACCCTTTGCTAAAAGTGCTTTCATAGCTTCTTGTTGTTGTCCTACATCTTGGATTTTTTCTAACGGTCTCTGATAAGGGGCCCATGCTCCAATTATTGCCTTTCTCTTTTCTTCCTGTGCATGGACTTGTTGTTGTTGTTGTTGTTGTAAATACATATTTATTAATCCTGTTCCCGTTGTCCCAAATACAAGAGAAAGAAAAAATAGTGCTGCTGTTATGACATGTGACTTGCGATATCTTCTGGATATTGCATTATTCCTTTTAGCTGACAAATCCTATCTGTTGCTCCTTATGCTAAAACGGCAGGATTCCAACATATAATCATACGCAAGTTATGGTCCCGACTTAGTATACTTATTGTATATAACAGACGACTGGAGTAAACCTACAGGGCTACATTTCAAAGGTATCTGCTGCTGTCTCATCAATACGGTAATTAGGCGGTAGTGGGTATTATATTATGGGACCTCATGAGAATACATGACAAGAGCAAAAAAATAGTGATGAACAAATCATTATTGTCATCTAATAAAGGAGTCACTGAGGGGATCCCACATATACGGTAGGTGTATTCATGGATCCCACCACCCGCTGGATCTCAATTTTGGGGATAGCCGCCTTATGTTTTGGACTTGCATTATTTGTTCTCCGAGTACCTGTACGGACTATACTCATATTTTTTGCGATAGGTGTACCTCTAATATTACTATGGTTATATGCTGATGAGAAATCAAAACAGCAAAAAAGAGTTAACAAAATAAATCAACAGGGATGCATTTGTTCGATATGCAAACACGAACAAGCTAAAGTATGTGTCGATCAAAAATGCGCATGTTGTATTATGATGAAAGGCAGTGACATTATGGGACATTCGATTAACCCTTTACAATAGGGAAAGCAAATGAAAACCTCAGCAGATCTGCTTAAATGGTCAAAAATGGAATATAGTAAACAGCAACAGATTGGCTGTCATAGATACAACAACAGCAATTACTCTAATAATATTACTTATTGTTGGTGCTTTTATAGTAAACCGTTTTTTTCATCGAAGACGACAGCTGTTGGGTCAAACACAGACACAAGGACAAGATGCCTATAGCATTGATGATGATAATAACAATCTCGAAGTAGATATGGCCAAATCAGATAAGCATTCCATAATATCAGGTTTCCCAACAATACAAAACAAATTAAAGATTATTGCTGCTCTTGGGACATTCATCTTTATAATAATAATATTAGCTGAATCTGTTGTTATAATACAGGCAGGACATAGAGGAGTAGTACTTTACTTAGGTGCAGTAGAAAATAGAGTATTGGGGGAGGGAATGCACTTCATAATTCCTTTTGCTGAACAAGTAATACAATTAGAGGTACGTACTTTAAAATATCAAGCCGAGGCTTCGGCAGCATCTAACGATTTGCAAGAAGTCCAGTCAGTAATAGCTTTAAATTATCATATCGATCCAAGTGACGCAAATGCAATATTTCAACAACTTGGAGCTGACTATTCTGATAGAATAATCGCTCCAACGATACAGGAATCAGTTAAAGCAAGTGTCGCCAAATTCAATGCTGAAGAGCTCATTACTAAAAGAGAGACAGCAAAAGGTGTAATAGCAGATGCCATACGCAATACTCTTTCTGATAGGGACATAGTTGTCGAGACTGTATTTATAACTGATTTCAAGTTCTCTCAAGCCTTTGCAGATCAGATTGAACAAAAAGTGGTAGCATTCCAAAAGTTCCTAACGGAGCAGAACAATTTGAGGGCTATACAGGTAATTGCAAATCAAACCGTTGTACAAGCAGAAGCACAGGCCAGAGCTAATATCGCGAAAGCCAATGGAGAATCGCAGGCCATCAGGATTATAAATGAACAACTGCGTCAAAATCCACAATATCTACAGTGGCAAGGAATCAATAGATGGAATGGACAGCTGCCCTATTCTCTTGGCCAAGGTGGAGTAGTACCTTTCTTTCAGTTGCCTGGGCCGATTCAACAACGGGGGCAAAACCATACGGGTCAATAACTTTTAGAAATCATGGTTGTTGGTTAGTTGTAGCAATGACCGATGATTAAGGTTGAATGATGTCAACAAATAATCTTAAAATCTGCCGCTGTCTTTGCTAAATCGATAGGTATGATAAACTGCAGTCTTTTAGTATTTCACGAGCCCGCCCAAGTTCTACTTTTCAGAATACTCTGCTAGTAGTTGTCTGATATTCGTTATCTTCTTGTTAGGCTTCATCAGGAAACTATTACAAGATATAAAAGAGGAGAAAGGCAATGGTCCATTTAACCTTAATTATATCTAATAGTGGTCTGTAATGACCAACTTGCACATGTGTATACACACGATTTAGAATAGCCATGAGGATTCAAGAGGAGTCGACCAACTGTAAAAAGTCGGATTTATTCTATATTATTGGGGATATGACAAATGAATACCTTATCTAGGAGAATCTTTAAGTGAATCCCCGGTATAGCAGATATGTGACTATGTGACTACGATGTTCATTACTATGATTGTCGCAACAATACTATTGACTATTGTTTTTGCTAGTACACCATCATTTCCTTCTGCTCAAAACAAGACCGACACAAACGTGGCCACTACGACGACAGAGAATATGACTGGTGATAATGATAGTGATGGAGAGAATGCTACAGAAATGAATGATAGTGGAACCATATCAAGTTTTCATGATGGGTGTCCATTTAGTTTTTGTTAACTCTCTTACAAAGAATATAATAAAAGTTAAACTACACGGAGTCGATATACTACTTGTCAGGTATGCAAAGTGGGACAAATGTCAAGAATCCTATCCTACAAGAACAATAGAAATAGTATTGTACTCTCAGTATCGTTGATCGTATCGATTATTATTACAAACTCTTTTATCGTGTTTTCTCCAGACAAAAATAGCAGGTCTTACTTTTCCAATCTAACATCGACTGTTACAGTGGGGATTCCAATGGTTATAGTGTTTGTTATGGTTTTTAGATACAAAAGAAGCATAAAAAAGCAAGAGCAAGAGGATAAACCTCAAGTGTACCCAGAACACGGCAGGGTGATCCCCAGCTTTTATGACAATAATAAAATGCATCTGTCGATTTGTATTTTCTTGGTACTGTGGTTTGTTGCTCATATTATTTGGACCTTCCAGTATCAACAATCTTCGGATATTTCGATACAAGATGTATTTTGGTTTATAGGGTATGGATTTTTTGGTTATTTCCTGTATAGTTTGTATTATCATTTTTTTAGGAAGGAATTTGAACCATTTGTTCTTATTTTGATAGCGATCATTATCGTAGTAATTTTAGTTTTTATTATTGATGTTATAGTAAGTACCCTCCGACTGGTGTCTAGTCAGACAATTGACATTTCTGTAATGTTCGTTACCATTGCTTACCCGATACTAGATGCAATAATGGTTTTTCCAGCTATATTGATTTTTTGGGCAGCGAGAAGGCTAAGCAGCAAGCGTTCAAGCTATACTCCTGGACTAAAAAAAGAAGTAAGCAAGGAAGTAGACGAAGTGTCTTCTCTTGCCCCTGTATCTTCTATTTGGATATTGCTGTTGTCTATTTCAATGATACTAACTGCCATAGGAGATACTGGATTTGCGTATAGTACTGCGTATGGCCCTGATACGGTTCAAAGTGATGTATGGATATGGGATATATTTTACAATAGCTTCGGTCTTTGTTTGGCAGTAGCCTTGCTTGGTTACAAAAACTTCTTCTCGTTTAATAGAATAGATACTATGCAACACTAAAAAGGACGTACTGAAAGCAATAGAGCTTTATTGTTGGGCCCTTTGCCTACATGAATCTAGCCCATTTCGAATTGTAGGTAAAATCCAAACGCCAAAAATTTTTATCTGTTAAAAAAAATAAGCCAGAGACAACTGGCAAATTTCAGACTGCTTGATCTAGAAGCACTTAATTCTGAGATTATTCCATTGTCTTATGTGCAATGTTAAATTGGCAATAAGAGTAAGAAGTAAGAATAAGAATAACGATAGAACCCCAGAGGCAAGCAAGGAGTCTAGTAACAGGAATAACAGACTTTCGGATTCCGAAGACTTGGACAAGAATGAAAATAGAAAACCTGTTGCGTATGCTGGTCCTGAACAGATAGTCTATGAGGGCTCAAAGATAACATTAGAGGGGAGTTGTAACTTGGACAGCGAAAAACATCCTAATCGTGATATTTCGTATGCATGGGAACTTGAGGCAAATCATACGAACACTATGCATGCAGAGCTTGATAATCCAAATATTAAAAATCCTTCCTTTTATGCCCCTTACGTCGAATTTGACTCTAATAAAGGACAAAGTAATAATCCATACACGACTTTGACTTTTAAATTAGTTGTGACAGATAAAAACACAGGGTTATCAAGTGACCCTTCTAGGGTAACAATTATTGTAAAAATGATACAAAGGGCGCTAATCTTGCAAGGTGGAGGTGCACTTGGAGCGTATGAATTAGGAGTATATCGAGCGCTATGTGAAAGGTTAATTGAAAAAGATAAATCTGACGGTACTAGAAAGAATAGACCTCTGTTTGATATTATTGCTGGTGCTTCAATAGGGGCTTTAAATGCCGCATTAATTGTGCATTCTATAAAGAAAGGCATGAATGAAATAATACAAAGAGATGGTAAAGTAAAAGATACTGACATTCCTACTGTATGGGAAAGATCTGTGACAGAGCTCACAGATTTCTGGTGTGATATTACAAAGTCTTTTCCATGGTTTAACACTGATTTGTTTAAGATGCCTTGGAACTGGGCTAATGAGATAAGTAAATCATGGCTGGAGAATTACGACAAGTACTTTGCAAAATATTCTCCACCTCTAGATTTGAAAACCAATTATTTAAACCCCTTTTATTTATTCTTCAGACCTGAAATGTATGCTCCAATTGCTACCGGAGAGTCGGCTAGAAGATATTTTTCTTGGTTATATTATCCCTATATGATTCCAATGCATGGTATTACCCCAAACTTTGTGCAGCCTGATACCAGGTTTTTCCTTGGAATTCCTAGTTTTGCAAGATTCAGCAATTCTCCATTGATAGAAACAGTCACTCAACACTATTGGAATGCAGACAAGGAACCAATACGAACCAGTTTTGAAAATGGTGAGCCCAGATTATTACTTGTAGGAGTAGATGTACTGGATGCAACAAGTGCTGTTACGTTTGATAGTTATTTGTGCGAAACTAGATATGATGATGGCCGAAAAAATATACAAAATAACAAGGAGACAAAAAATGAGCATATACTAAATTATCATGATGGTATTACAATGCAACATGTGAGGGCCAGTATGTCCCCCAATTTAGCTCTTGAAGAATCAAAACTCAGAGATGAGATAAAAAATGAGACAAGATATTTCTGGGATGGAGCTTACCTTAGCAACACCCCATTAAGAGAGCTCTTACATTTACATAGGTACTATTGGTATAACAAGAAGAAAGATGAATATAGCAAAGCCAATACAAAAGAAGGCATGAAGGAAAATACTGATGTCGATGAGAAGAAGACAACATGGCACGTTCCCCATCTGGAAATATACATAATCAATTTATATCCCACCATAGAAAAACGAGTAGACCCTCCAAAAGATGCAGATACAATTCAAGATAGAGAGTTGGACATAAGGTTTCACGACAAGACAAAATATGACAAAAAGGTTGCAGAGATGATTACTGACTATTTAATATTGCACGGCCAAATCAAAAATCTGGCCATGAAGTACATAGACCCATTTGACAAAACCAAGGTCAAAGATTTTGAAAAAGATTATGAAAGACTTCTAGAAGACGACAAACAAACACACAGCTCAAAACGGAGTGCTTCAGAAAAGAGAAAATTCAGAGATCTTATAGAAGGAAGATTTGATGTCACAAGAGTCGTGTATATAGACCGTGAAGACGACCGGGATACAATATTTGGTAAGGCAGCAGACTTCTCCCGCGAATCTATAATGAATTTGGAGAAAGAAGGATATAATGATACACAGAAGGCGATTCAAGAGTATGCAGGTCTTATAGTTTCGAAAGAGGGATCCTATAAGATACCCATAGGAAAAATTACGGAGAGCTCAGTTTAAAGACCCCAATATTCTTCTAAGGCCTTCCTTTAATGCATTAAAATTATCTAGCCTAGTTCTGTCTTTTTCGTTAGAAGGCAAGTTTTCTAGCAAATCCCTTTTCACTTTGTCTGTCATGTAATAAACTGAATCAACTATGTCAGTAAATTCATCCCTGTTAATTTCAATAACAGCTATTCCATTATTTCTGTCGATATTCAGACTTTTAACCATACGTAATGTTATTCAATAATGTATTTTATGGTTTGGCTATATGAGCGTCATCAACTAATCTTGTTGTTATTAAATTCTTTAATAATGATATCCTGATCCCTCATATAGAATGCTAATTTCTAAGTATTGTAACTGAGAATACTAGTAATAGCTTGGACAAGAAATATTGTTCGAATATGTTCAAAATAACAAAATTCAATTTGTGTGTGATTGGAATGTTTGTAGGCATTGGACTCATAAGTGCCCTTCCTTTTGTGGGTCTATCATGTAGATGGTGTACTGCTGGAGGCTAGCAGAAGCTATCCAAGCTTTTGGTACTACTACATGACTACTATTTCCTGATGGAGTCACAATACTTTCAATCTATGTTATTATGGCTTTCATCCTTCTTACCATATGAAAAGAAAATAGGATGTACACTGTATATATTGTTTCCAAGTGACTTGTCTTTGGGCGAAAAAGCTATGTGGTTTTAGGAAAATATAGATAAACTTATTCTACAAAAAGGTGCTTACCAACAATACATTAAATCTCAATTAGATAAAGGCCAATTTAGTTCTAGTGATAATGAAGGAAATAAGAAAATGATGAATCCGAGATTAAGCATGAATTAAGCCGACCTCCTTAGATTCACGTATATCTTTGCGTCTTTTTCATTTAGGGGAAAAAAGCAGCTATTTCAGGCATTGTAGCATTTTCTGATGATGCTACGAAAGGTTGTGTCAAGTTAAGTCTTATGTGTACTGGATTAGATAGAGGTACTGTCTTTGTTGCATCCGTAAACTGCACAACTGCTGTTAAATTTTTTGTTTGATTATCCATTATAGTAGTCTTAATTTCTTGTGTACCAGAACTGTTGGCGATAAATCCATTTGGAAATGAAGTTGACTTTATAGCCGTTCTATTAGGAGCATATATTTTCATAACAGCATTTATTGTGTTGTCTATAATTGAAGAATCATTAGTTGTATAGCTAACGAGCACTTTAACTTGATTTCCTTTATCTATTCTCAGGGGTGTAAAAGATCCAGAATTTAGTATGAGTGAAACTTCTTGCCCATGATCAGCAAATACTTCTGGAATAAAAGGTAAGGATAGGTGTTCTGAAAAGATAGGAATATCAGCAAAAGCAAAGGATGATAAACTACTTACAAGGAACAATACCGTAATAACTATGAATAATGGGACCTTGTGTCGTATCATAATCTCTAGTATTTTCAAAGATTACACTATTAGTTTTTGCTGTCCACCTGTTTTCAATAGTAACTTATATCAGTGATGTAATAATATATTTTGATAATAGAGGATAGAAGTATGTGATAAGTATTCAAAGGGAGACAAAAGTATACCAGGGATACTCGGTTCGTCCCTAATTGATTCCTCTAATACACCTTGTCTAGTCTTTGATATTAACAATTGAAATATTGAAATATTGTTCTAATTTAAGTAAGCCAAATAAGATCATCATTCTACTTTCCATTCTTTTATGGTATGCTCGAAGCCTCTGAGGTTAGGTAGTATTTCATTCATTTGCTGCTCTTTTACGTACATATCTGCCTTTTCCTTTGAATCAAAGACCCTGTCAACACCCTCTGCTTGGATTTCATCCACATTGGCCGATATAAACCAGACCTTCATAGGTGCTAATAGCTCACCTACCCATCTATTTATCTATCTATCTATCTACCTACTTTCTAGTCGTTTTTTTAAATCCTTAAATCTATTTCTAATTGTCACTTCTGTTACTCCTGATGCAGCCGCGATATCTTTTTGAGGTATCTTTTCATCAGTCTTTATAGAGGAAGCATATAGCACTGTTGCTGCTAAACCCATCGGCTCTTTTCCTGCTGTTATATTTTTATTTACAACTTCTTCCATCATACTTAAGGCATGGTGTTTTGTTTTTTCACTAATGCTGAGTCTATTTGCAACTCTACCAACACACTTCATCGGATTTACTACTGGAATTCTAATACCAAGTTCAAATACGAGCAACCTATAACTTCTTGCGACATCTTTACGTTTTATATTACTTTTTGCAGCAATATCCTTTATTGTTCTAGGAGTTTCCATTTCTCTGCATGCACTATATACGGCAGCCGCCAACATGCTGTCAACTGTTCTACCCCTTATGAGTCCCCTTTCTTGAACCTTTCTATACATATAAGCTGCCTTCTCTATTATGGTATCTGATAAGCCTAGTTTTTCCTTGAGTCTTTCGAGTTGCCCAAAAGCCCTCAAAAAATTTCTGTCTCCAGAAGTACGCATGCGTGTTCTAAGATCCCATGTCCTTAGTCTTTCTATATTGGAACGCATGGCTGTATCTATTTTCTGTCCACTAGCATCTATGTTTTCTCTTCCAATAACTGTAGAAAGCCCCATATCATGACGAGCCAGAGAAGAAGGAGCGCCTGTCCTCGCATTTCTGTCTGCATCTTCAAATGTATACATACGCCGCTCTGAGTGAATAGTATCCTCGATCTTGTCAGAGATTACCATACCACAGTTACTACATATTATCTCGCCTGAATTAGGATCCGTGATCGTTGTATTTGCTTTATTGCATATTGAACATCTTGAAATTGAATCTTGATCTCTCTTTTCGATCATCATTATCATATTCTTTCTATTACCTGCCGATCACAAGACCTCTAAAAAGTAATGTAATTTTTTTTCTGCAATTTCTCACTAGCCGCGCGGCCAATTATCTGCGCAATATACCTGTCAATACCAAGAAATTCGGTTAATTCGGAAGACAT
>WUUC01098657.1_pt1 | contig 12033 bp, 9 predicted proteins | sample 6278441 | NCBI WGS metagenome assembly WUUC01 (sample SAMN13675441, study PRJNA597444) | soil metagenome | isolation source: soil | place: USA: Washington | collected 2017-10 | reverse complement strand
GCCGCCCTCAACAAATACATCGTTCCCGAAAATCTGGTGATCGTGAAGGCGGGAGATTTTTCGAAAGTAGCGAAGTAGGGAGAGTAAGTGATTGAGTGAACACTAGTGACTAGTGACTAGTGACTAGTGATTCGAGACACGAGACTCGAGACTCGAGACTCGAGATTCGTCAGGATTCAGACTCTTGCCGAGTCCCGAGTCCCGAGTCCCGAGTCCCGAGTCCCGAGTCCCGAGTCCACCTCACAGATGCCGCGTCTCCGCCGGGGAGTTCCACCAGTTGTCGTGCCGGCCGTCAAAGTACTGAATCGGCGCCTCGATCAACTCGCCGGGTGCGACGGAGTCCAACGATCCCAACTGAACGGACACGTAATCGCCACCGATCTGCTCGATGTACCCGCGTCCGAAAGACCGCACACCGCAATGTTTGCAAAATAAATGGCGCGCGCTCTTTGAGCCAAACTGATATTCGCTCAATGACTGCTCGCCAGCCAACAGTCGGAAGTCGTGAGGCTTGATGATCGTGCTCCAGTTGCGGGTCTTGGTGCAAATCGAGCAGTTGCACCGGCCAGTTCCTTTTGTCAGATCGATGTCGGCTTCGAAACGAACTGCGCCGCAATGACAGCTGCCGGTGTAGGTTTTTTGCATCTCGAATCTCCTGTTGCCCTTGTTCGAGGGTCCTATTCTCCACCGGTGCTCCTGACAGCGGTGTGTCAGGAGCGATGAGGAAAAGCCGTAAAGACGGCCGCGGGTGCCAGAAACATAAGCGTCGATGGGCAAACGCGGATGCAGCTCACGCGCGAATAGCCAGAAATGTGACCTACAAACCCGACGCCCGCCGGATCACGGGTCAAGATCGGACCGTCCTTCACTGCGGCCTGATGGCCGGGATCTACGGACGCATGACTTGCCATCGATCGGGTTCGCCGCTGACCATTTTCTGCGTCACGCTTCTCATCACGCTCAGCCTCGGCGGAAGGGCGGGCGCCGGCGAGTCAGAACGGATTGAAGCCATCCTTCAGCCGGAGGAAGTCGTAGGCGGAGCTTCGCAGGCTGTGTGGTCGGCGCGTTGGTGGCAATGGGCGTCGTCATTCCAATATTCGGAAAGCCCAATCGCCGATCGAACGGGCGATCGATGCGACGCGGGACAATCGGGATCGGTGTGGTTTTTGGCAGGCGCCCTCGGTTCGGTTCCCGTGCGCCGCCGGTGCACAGTGCCCGTTGGCACGCATTTATTTTTTCCCATTGTCAACTTCAGCGTGACAGCGGACTCCGCAGCGGCGGACTGCGATCAACTGACTCGACGTGCAAAGGACTCCACCGATCAGGCGAACGCTCTGGCGCTAATCGTCAACGATCGAGAGGTTCGCGACTTAGTCGCCTTCAGACAAGCAACGCCGGAGTGCTTCAACCTGGGCGAACGTGTGCAACAAATCCGAGCACCCACCGCGGCCAATGGCTACTTCGTCATGTTGAAGCCGCTGCCTCCGGGACGGCATGTGATCAAATGGGGCGGCGTGTTGCCATCCATTCGACAGGCAGTCGTCTATGAGATCACTGTCGGCGAACCGGCGAAGTGGGTGGACTGAATTCCATATTGACATGTACGGCGGGACCGCTCGCCTCACTGGTCTTCGGTCCTAGTCGTCGTAGCCGGGCGGCGCAACGAAGCCGCCAATCTCCTTGGCGAGTTGACGCGTGAAGTCGATCGTAATCAAGTCATCGTAGGCTTTGCCGATTGCTTGCAGGCCGATGGGCAAGCCTTGCGCGCCGGTCCCTGTTGGAAAGCAAGTGCTCGGCAGATGTCCGAGATTCACCAAGCCGGCCCAGAAGATCTGGTGGAAGTACGGGACAGTCTCGCCGTCGACTTGCAGCGTGCGACCTTTGAGCGGGCTTTGATCGTGTTTGAAGGCGGCGGTCGCGGAGATTGGCGCGAGCACGATGTCCCAATCTTTGAAAAAAGTGCGCCATTGCAAACGCACTTTCATGCGCTCGTTGTCCAGGTCGCGCCATTCGCCGTGCTTGAGCTGCGGAGTGGGATTCGTTGCAGCGTCGAGCAGACGTCGATAAACGTTGTTGGACTGTGCAGGGTCGAAGGCAGGTCTAGCGCTATCGGATACAACGCATCCTAGCTGTGCCAGTCGATCGCCTAGGTCCTGGCAGCGTGCAGAAATCTCCGCCGAGACTTTCACGCGGGAATCCGCAGGCCAGATGGCAACGCGATAATCCTTCAGCGCTTTGTAAGGCTCCGGTAACGCGACTCGCCAAAATGGTGTTTCCAGTGAGGTCGGTCCGGCGAGATAGCGCATTGCTACGGCCAGATCTTCTGCGCTCCGCGCCAACGGACCGTGGACAGCCAGGTCGGCAAAAGTGAGGTCGCCAGGCGGCGCACCTCGCGTGGCACCCACGAGCTTGTAGGTCGGCTTGTGTCCATACACTCCGCAATAGTGAGAAGGATTGCGAATGGAACCGCCAATGTCACTGCCCAATTCCAAACCAGTCATGCCTGCCGCCAGCGCTGCGGCAGATCCACCTGACGACCCGCCCGGCGTGCGAGTGACATCCCAAGGGTTGTTCGTAGTGCCGTGAATCGCGTTGTAGGTTTGAAAGTCCATTAGGTGCAGCGGCACATTGCTCTTGCCGAAAACGACGGCGCCCGCGGCTTCGATGCGCTGCACGGCCAAATCATCTTCACTTGCAGTCTGCGCAAGCGCGGGATCGCCCCAAGTCGTGGCGTGACCGGCGAGATCGTAAGACTCCTTGATCGTTATCGGCACCCCATGCAAGGGTCCCCACGACTCGCCGCGGGCGAGCGCGCGATCCGCGTCTGCAGCACGTCGTTGCGCGCGCGGCCAGTCCAGAATTATGACGGCGTTAAGCGCTCCGTTGAACCGCTCGATGCGCCGGCGAAAGTAGGCGAGGCACTCCACTGCGGATAGTTCGCGGCCCTTGATGCGAGCGGCGATTTGCAGTGCGGACTGAAAGGCGAGAGCGGCGCGTTTTTCAGTCATGCGGCCTCGTCGTGTGCTTCGAGGTTGCGTCGACGACTGCACACGTCACCATATCGCTGCCGACGTTCACCATTGTCCGCGTCATGTCGAGCAGTCGCTCGGCGCCAAGAACGATGCCGATGCCTTCCGGAGGAATGTTGAACGTGATCAAGAGTCCTGCGATCAGTGGCAGCGACCCGCCGGGAATACCGGCAACTGCCACAGCGCTTAACACCGCCAGGATCAGCAACGTAATTTGTTGAGCGAAGGAAAGATCCACATCGAACACTTGCGCTACGAACAGGACGACGCAACCTTCATACAGGGCCGTGCCGCTCATGTTCATAGTGGTTCCTAGCGGCAAGACAAATCCGGCGGTGCTTGACCGCATGCCTAGTGACCTGGCTGCCGCCAGGGCGGCAGGAAGCGTTGCATTGCTCGAACTAGTTGCGAACGCGGTTGCCAAGACGGTTCTCGAGTCGCGGAAGAATTGCAGCGGCGCTCTAGTGGTCCAAAGCTTGAGCCACAGGCTCATAGTGCCGAAGAGATGCAGCAGCATCACGGCAATGCATCCGATCACGAACAGCGCCAGCGCAATCAAGACATCGAAGCCGGTCTTCACGACGACGCTGAAGATCATTGCCGGCACGGCGTACGGGGCGATCGTGAGTGCAAAATGCACGATCGTTGTCATCAGCTCCGTGGTCAGTGCCAGAAACGACTGCAAGGATTCCCGTTTGGCGGGGGCGAGTTGAGTAGCGGCCATGCCAACCAGAATGGCAAACAGAATCAACGGCAGCACATCTCCAAGCACGTTACGTTGGCCGCCGACGAATGCGCCAAACAGATTGCGCGGCATGAACATGTCGACCAGCGTCGCAAACGTCAACGCCGGCGCGCCCGCCTGTCGATCGATGTGGGCCTGCGCTGCGCCGCCGAACTCATTCATCAAAGTTGCCTTCGTGGGCGCATCGATCTGATCGCCCGGCGCCAAGACGTTCATCATGAGCAGACCCAGCGCGACGGCGATCGACATGTTCAAGAAGAACAACATGAAGGTCCGGCCAGCCAGCGGGCCGACATGGCTCAATCGGCCAATTTGTGCGACGCCTGCAGCCAACGAACAAAAAACGAGCGGCAGGACAACGAAGAAGAGCAGCCGCAGAAAAATCTGCCCGAAGGGATCCAACACGTGCGTGGCTATTTGACGCGCGCCGTTGAGCAAGGTGGGAAAGTTTTGCCCCAGCCCCAGCACTATTGCGCCCATCAGAGCGCCAATGCCAAGACCCAGCAGGATGCGATTCGCCAGCGACGCGTCCGTTCCGAAACGGGAATCGGGCGTCTTGTTCGCTGTGCTCGTGTCGGTCATGAACTTACCGAGTTTATCCAAGAAACCAATGATGGTCGGACACTTAAACGGCCGAGTGTACACCTGCAAGCGGGCGGTTAGTCACCTGGAATCAAGGCAGCGACCGTCATTTTTTTATGGGGAGGTGGGTGTGCACTGCAGTCAGGCAGACACCGCCTGGGTGCAGTGCAGAAATGCGGTTGCGCTTCACGATTCGTAAAACGTAGCCATCCTCCTACTGCGCTCGCACTATGGATTGGGGTACTCTGCAAGATTCGCGATTTGCAGGAAAGGCGCGAATCGAGTGCCGGACGAAGCAGCGAATCGCTGTCCGTTCGAATTGCCCAATTGTAGGACAACCGAGAGCATGGCCCTGCCTCAATGACCGAGACCTCCTCAGCACTGGACCTTGGCGACTCGTCGATCGACGAGATCGGCGTGCTGCCTGAGGATTCGGTGCCGACGCGCCAAGCCGGTCCCTATCTGACGTTCATGCCGGACTGGCGACAGCCGCACTTTCTGCTGTGGGGCTGCGCCGCCGGTGACCAGTCACTCTCTCGATTGGGTAGCGCGCACACCGGACAGATCTTGGATCGAGACTCGCAGCTGCGAGTCGTCGAAGGCTACCGAGTGCCCGTGTTGTCAGCGACCCGCGCCTTGGCGTCGATTACAACGGATGAACTGTCGAGACTGCCTGCGTCCATCGCCGTGTGGAGCTTGGCATCGAAGCTGCTGCTTGAACTTGTGGCGCGCGAGCGCATCGTTCCACGCATCGTTACATGGGATGACGAAGGGACCAAAACCGCTGAGGCTCGTTTCGGCGTCGCGCTTTCGTTATCCGATGACGCTGGTCGAGTCGCCGCACTGGCTCGCAGTTTTCCCGCTGCCGCGCATGCAGTGGCGTTTGGATCGCGTCGCGAGATTGCGAGCATCTCGTCACGTTCCACCAATAACGGCGCAGGCGAGAGATTGGCCGCATGGCGCCCGGAATCGATGCTCGGCGCTTACCTCGATATGGCCGCCGATGCCCTGGTGCGAGTGGCTGTTGTGCATCATCGGTCGCGCTCGCGCGCGCCGCGACCGATTGAGAACAGCGATCCGACTTGGTCGCAGCGATTGTTGGCGGCGTTGACGCATTCGTTGCAGGCGGACATTCCTCAGCACACCGACTCTGAGTCCGGGGCCACAGAGTCAGGTGCAGTATTCACCGCGCAGGGTTTCGCCGAACGCCACCTCGTGGAGGAATTGCATCATTGGGCGCAACCTGCGCTCGGCGGCAGTGCCGGACTGCCGCGCGCTTGCTTCAGGCTTGAGTTGCCGAAGCCTCGTGCTGAAGGGTCGCGTAAGAACTTCGATATTTTTCCGCTGCGTTTTTTTCTTGAAGCACACGACGACGCGCATGTGCAGGTAGCTGCTAAGGAAGTCTATGCCGAAGACGCAGCCGTTGGCGTTCTGCATTGCGAACCGCGCACAGCCGCCGAACAGTTGTTGAAATCGCTGGCAACGGCCAGTCGCATCTTTGCGCCGATAGGCTTGAGCTTGCGTGAGGCCCGACCTGATGGAGTGGATTTGAAAGCCGATGCGGCCGCAGCTTTTCTCGCAGCTGCGCCGGCGTTGCGCGAAGCAGGCATGAGTATCGCGCTGCCCGCGGAATTGACGCCAACCGGACAACAGCCTTTGCGCATGAGAATGCGGATTGGTGGCGCACAGGGGGGTGGGTCCGAATCGCAAACGCTGGAATTCCGTTGGGAGGCCGAACTCAATGGCCGGCCTCTGAGCGCGGCGGACCTCGCAGACCTTGCAGCGCGCAAGTCGCCGCTTGTGCGCTTTCATGATCGCTGGGTGGTGGTCGATGCCGAGCAGCTCAAGCACGCACAAAAGTTGTTGTCGCAAGGCGGCGGAACTCTGACACGAGCGGCCGCGTTGGCGGCGGCGCTAGGCGGAGTCACGACCGGTGAAGGACAAAAGAAATTGCCGTTGGCGGTGCTCGCCGAGAACGAACTGGCGCAACTGCTGGAAGTCTTGCGCACCGACACCCCAACCGAGGTCGAGCAACCCGAAGGCTTGCAGGGTTCGTTGCGGCCGTACCAGCAGCGCGGTTACGCATGGTTGGCCATGATGGACCGCGTGCAACTCGGCGCCTGTTTAGCCGACGACATGGGGCTTGGAAAATCCATTCAGCTGCTCGCGTTTCTATTGCATCGAAAGCAGCAACGCAGCCGACTCGCAGAGGCTGGCGAGCCGCTGGCGCCGGAAGGTCCAATCCTGCTCGTCTGTCCGACGTCTGTTCTCGGCAATTGGCAACGCGAGCTCGCACGCTTTGCGCCCAGCCTGCCTGTGTCCGCGCACTACGGTCCTACCCGGGCGCGCGACGTCCGCGAAATTGAATCGCTAGCGCTCGACACGGTGGTGCTGACGTCCTATGGCCTGTTGCGTCGGGATGCAGAGGTTCTGACGGCAGTGCCGTGGTCGGTTGCTGTGCTCGATGAAGCGCAGAACATCAAAAATGCGTCGTCGCGTACCGCTCGAGTCGCGCGCAGTTTGAAGTCACCTTGCCGCATCGCCTTGACGGGCACGCCGATGGAAAATCGGCTGATTGAATTGTGGTCGATCGCCGAGTTCTTGAATCCGGGATTGCTGGGCTCCTTTGAAGGGTTCCGTCGCGAGATCGCTGTGCCGATCGAACGCTTCGCCCGTGAAGATATCGCCGCCCGGCTCAAGCAGATTGTCCGGCCGTTCATCCTGCGCCGCGTAAAGAGCGATCCAACCGTGATCCAGGATTTGCCGTCGAAGCAGGAAATGACCGTCTTCTGTTCACTGACGCGCGAGCAGGCGTCGCTTTATCAATCGGCGTTCGATGCGGCGATGAATACCATCGAAGCGTCGGACGGCATCGAGCGTCGCGGCCAAGTGCTCGCCCTGATTACCGCGCTGAAGCAGATTTGCAATCATCCCGCGCAGTATCTGCATGAGGCCGGGCCGTTGGGTAACCGCTCCGGAAAGCTGGAACGCTTACGCGAGATGCTGGACGAAGCGCTTGCTGCCGGCGATCGAGTCCTTGTGTTCACCCAGTATCGCGAGATGGGCGATCGTCTGGTACGCGATCTCACGAAGCATTTCGGCAACACGATTCAGTATCTGCATGGTGGGACGCCGCGCGCGACGCGCGACGAAATGGTCAGGCGCTTTCAGGAAGGCGGCGCGGGTCCGCGCATTTTCGTCCTGTCGCTGAAGGCCGGCGGCAGCGGCTTGAATCTCACGGCTGCAACGCATGTATTTCATTACGACCGCTGGTGGAACCCAGCCGTGGAAGATCAGGCGACGGATCGCGCGTATCGCATCGGGCAGTTGAATAACGTGCAAGTCCACAAGTTCTTGTGCGCGGGCACGATTGAAGAGCGGGTCGCGCAGATGCTCGAAGCCAAGCGTGATTTGGCGACGCGCATCGTGGGGCAGGGCGAGCAATGGATCACCGAGTTGGACAACGCCGAGCTGCGCGAACTCTTCTCGCTCGCACCGAACGCCGTGGTCGACAGCGAGGATTCGCCAACTGATTCGGACAACGACGATCCCGATACTTTGCTCGGCACGACGAAATCGAAATCACGTAAGCCGCGGCGCAAAACCGGCAAGCCGCCTCTCGATCGCGAGGGCGCCGCGACATGACGCCGAAAACATCGAGCGCGCCGGCGGAACCGGGCAAAGCGCCGAAGCCTAAAGCCCGGCGTTCGCGTCGAAAGGTGATCGAGATCGAAGAGTTGCGGCCGGAAGAGCTCGAAGCGAAAGAGGGAGCAAGCGCTCAGCGCGGCATCAAGGTGCGCAAAATCGGCGCAACGTGGTGGGGCCAGCGCTGGATCGAGGCGTTGGAACATCTCTCGCGCGATTATCTCAATCGGCTCGGCCGCGGCCGCGCTTATGCTCGCGCCGGCCATGTGATCGACATGCGTGTCGCGCCAGGAACGGTGACTGCTGTCGTGACCGGTCCGGACCTCGACAGTTACGATGTCACCATTCGCATCGCTATGTTGCCGCCGGCCTTGTGGACCAAAGCAATCGAGGCCATGAGCAAGCAGGCAAAGTTCGGGGCCGAGTTGCTGACCGGCCGGATGCCGACAGACATCGAAGAAGCATTCCGTGCGGCAGGTCACAGTTTGTTCTTGGCTCGCCAGCGGGAGTTGGAAACGGATTGCTCGTGCTCGGATTGGGCGAACCCATGCAAGCACGTGGCAGCCGTGCACTATGTGCTCGGCGAGGCCTTCGACCATGACCCGTTCCTGCTCTTCGAACTTCGGGGGCGCACCCGGCAACAGTTGCTGGGCGCGCTCAGAAACCTGCGTGCCGGCGGCGGTCGAAATGGCGCAGATGGGACGCAATCCGCTAAAGCCACCCTTAAGAATGCCGATGTCCTATTAGAGAAACTCGCAGCCGCCTCGGCGCGCAAGAGCGTGACGACGGTTGCCGCGGATGCCTCTGCAATGCGGGTGAATGAGGCGGATTGGCAGGCGGATTTCGAGCGGTTACGCGCTCCACTGCCGGCCTTGCAATTTCACGTAGCCGAGCCGGCCGTGCCGGGAGCAGTGTTGAAACAGTTGGGGCCGCCGCCATCTTGGCCCGACGACGAAAAGTTTGAAGCGCTGGCCGAGGTGTATGCCAAAGCCGGTAATCTGGCTCGCGAGTGGGCGTTGGGCTCGCCGCAAGCCCTGCAGGACATGCAGGTTGGGACTGATGCCGGCGTGCACGAAAAGCGTAAGGCTTCGGGCAAGCGGTAATGGCAACGGTCCGCATCGCAGCAGGCGCCGACCAAATTACATTGGCCTGTGACGCGGCGATGGGCGAGTACTTGACACGATCACTACACTTTAAGGCTGTATGCTCAAGCCAGACGACCGCCCGAGATACTGAAACGCCCACGTATGCCCGCTCCGTCCGCCGCCGCCAAACCCTTGCCGAAGTCGCCGCTCCCCAATAGTTATTGGGTGGTGCCGGGCCGTTTGCTGGCCGGCGAACACCCAGGCGCGCAGAACCTTTCGGATACCACCGACCGTCTGCAGGCCTTGCTATGCGCGGGCGTCACGATGTTCGTCGATCTCACCGAAGCCGGCGAAGTGCCGGAGTATTCGCATCTGTTGATCTATGCGGCAGGTGTCGAACCGATCAAATACGAGCGTTTTGAGATCATGGATCACGACGTGCCGGATTCGCCGCTCGTGATGCGAAATATCCTGGATACCATCGACGCACACATCGGACGCAACGGCGTTGTCTACATTCACTGTCGCGCCGGCATCGGCCGCACGGGTACGGCAGTAGGGTGCTTTTTGGCGCGCACGGGCCTGGACGGCGATGGCGCGCTCGATCGTCTCAATCACTTGTGGCTGGACTCGGAACGTTCGCGCACCTGGCCAAATGTGCCGGAGACGCGCGAGCAAATCGAATTCGTTCGCGCTTGGCGTCGCTCTGACCCGAAGGTCAATGCAAGTCAAGAAGGCGGTGCCAAATCAGATCGTTATACCGGCGCGATGCTAGGCATGGCCATCGGCGATGCGTTGGGCGCCGTCGCCGAACGCACTGTGAAATCGAAGCTGGTTGTGCCGGTCAAGGACTTCGTCGCGGACGACGCGCAGGGTCAACCGCGCGGTGCGTGGCTTGCGGATACGGCGATGTGCCGCGCACTGGCGGAAAGCCTGCTTTCCTGCAACGGCGCCAATCCCGAAGATCAAATGCAGCAGTATCTCGCGTGGCAAAAGGACGGCAAGTACTCGAGTACAGGTGCGGCGCTGAACGTGCCCAACGATGCTCGCAAAGCGATCGCGCAGTGGCAGTGGACGCGTAAACCCTTGGCCGGCTCGCACGATCCCAACAATCGTGACGCGCATGCGCTTGCACGCACTGTCGCTGCGGTGCTCTATTTCTCTCCAGATCCTTCGCGCGCCCTCATGGAAGCCGGAGAAGTCGTGCGGACCACGTTGCAAGCGCCGGTCGCGCTCGATGCCAGTCGCGCTTTCGCCGTGTTGCTACTGGACGCGCTGGATAAAGTCGAAAAAGATACGATGTTGTCGATGAAGCGCAGCGAAAATGCGCTGCGTTTGCGCCGCAACCGGGTCAAGATGCCGGTGACGCAAGTGATGGACGGCTGGTGGCGCGGTCCAACCCCGCCGGCCCGCAACGATCGCGACTGTTTGGCGGTCCTCAGCGTCGCCATGTGGGCGTTCGACCAGACTGACAACTACAAGGATGCGGTCTTGTTGGGCGTGAATTCGAGCGCCAACCCCGCCAGTTGCGGTGCGGTCATCGGAGCACTGGCAGGCGCCTATTACGGCGTGCACAATATTCCGCAACAATGGCGCAAGGACGTTTTACAGTCCGATGCGCTGCTGGATCTGGCTCAACGCCTGACGCCAAAATAGCCGACTAGACAACTAAAAGGGGGTAGTGCATGGGTACGCGACGCAAAGCGTCCTCCCGCCGCTCACCTCCTCGAACCGCGCAACGTCAAGCGCCTCGGTGGAGCAAGTACTCGGACGAGCAGCTGCTGGACATGCGGCTTTGCGATCTACGCTTGTCGCTCAAGGACTCTTCAATCACGCCGTACTTGGAGCGTCTGTTTCGCGAACTTGAAACGCGAGGCGTACCTTTCCGTCCGCATGTGTGGCTGGCCGACGAATGGTTTTCGCCGGATGGCGTGCCCGGTTTTGCAATTCCCTTCTATCTGGCCCATCCGCGCTTGATGCAATTGGAGCGCAAGATGATGCAGGAAGTGGAGGGCGGCAACGCGAACTGGCTGATGCGTATTCTGCGCCACGAATCGGGACATGCCATCGACACCGCTTACCGATTGCGTCGTCGCAAAGGCTGGCGCGATGTGTTCGGCAAGGCGTCGCGCCCGTACCCCAAAGTTTATCGACCGCAACCGGCCAGCAAGAAGTTCGTGCTGCATCTGGGTCATTGGTATGCGCAAAGCCATCCCACCGAGGACTTCGCTGAAACATTTGCCGTATGGTTGCAGCCCCGATCGACATGGCGGCGCGAATACCAAGAGTGGCCTGCGCTCGCTAAGTTGCAATACGTCGACGACGTCATGGAGAGACTGCAATCCGAGCGTCCGGCGGTCAACGCGCGCCACGTTATCGAGCCACTGCGCGAGAACAAGCGCACGTTGCGCGAACATTACCGTCGCGAGCGCGAGCGTTTCGAAATCGAGATCACTCGCGCGTACGACGGCATGCTGCTTCGGTCTTTCAAACCGCGCGCCGGTCGCGATGCGCGCGCAGTTGCGGCCGGCAAGTTGCTGAGAGAAAGCCGCCCGCAACTTTTACGCTTGATGCGACGACATGCCGGCATGCATCCTTATCTCATCCACAACGTGGTGCGGACCATCATCGACCGCTGCCGCGAGTTGCAACTGACGGCACAAGGACCGCGCCGCGATAACAAGCGAGCCGCGCTGCGCCTGATGGAGCGCATCGTGTTCGATATGATCTACCGCCGCAGGCAACAATACGCATTATGAAACCGCTGCGCATTTTGGTGTTGATGCACGAAAGCCTCGTGCCGCCGGAAAACCTCGATGGCTACAGCATCAAGGAGTATGACGAATTCAAGACCGAGTACGACGTCGTGCAGGCGCTGCGAAAAGCCGGGCACGAGGTGAAACCCCTTGGCGTGTACGACAAGCTGGCCGACCTGCGGGCTGCGGTG